>ERZ1645187.1643-NODE-1643-length-20381-cov-28.040392_pt1 | contig 20381 bp, 19 predicted proteins | sample MGYA00575352_ERZ1645187 | MGnify/ENA primary metagenome ERZ1645187 (study PRJEB40837, sample SAMN11349314) | freshwater sediment metagenome | isolation source: river sediment | host: Sediment | place: India: Wazaribad , New Delhi | collected 2017-02-21 ... | reverse complement strand
CGGTTTTCCATCTGCCACGACTGGGCCGCGCCCTTGGAGATGGTGGCGATCAGCTTCTCGACGTCGAGGCCGGCCTTGTGGGCGAAGTGGATGCCTTCGGCGAGGCCCTGGACGAGGCCGGCGATGCAGAGCTGATTGACCATCTTGGCGAGCTGGCCGGAGCCGGCCGGCCCCATCAGGGTGACGGCGCGGGCGAAGCTCGCGATCACCGGTTCGGCGGCGGCAAAGGGGGTGGCCTCGCCACCGACCATCACGGTCAGCACGCCGTTTTCGGCGCCGGCCTGACCGCCGGAGACCGGGGCATCGAGGAAGGAGACGCCGAGGGCGGCGGCGCGGGCGTGGAGCTCGCGGGCGACGTCGGCCGAGGCGGTGGTGTGGTCGACGAAGACGGCGCCGGGCTTCATCGCCTGGAAGGCGCCGTCGGGGCCGACGGTGATCTGGCGCAGGTCGTCGTCGTTGCCGACGCAGGCGAAGACGAAATCGCAGCCCGCGGCCGCGGCCCTCGGGGTGGGCGCGGCCGAGCCGCCGTGGGCGGCGACCCAGGCCTCGGCCCTGGCGGTCGTGCGGTTGTAGACGGTGACGTCGTGGCCACCCTTCACCGCGAGATGGCGGGCCATCGGCCCACCCATGACACCGAGACCGAGGAAGGCGACCTTCGCCATGGGGGAACCTCCGAGTTGTTCAGGGAACGGGTTGATCGGGCGATCGGCGGTCAGCGGATCGCGAAGGGAAACCAGTGGGCGGCGATGCGATCGAGGGTGCCGTCGCGGCCGATGTCGACGAGGGCCTTGTCGACCAGGGCGCCGAGGTCGCGATCGTCGCGGCGGAAGGCGATGCCGGCACCGTCGCCGAAATTGCGCGGAGCCAGCACCGGCTCACCGGTGAAGCCGGCGCGGCCGCGCGGCTCCAAACGATCGAGCCAGCCGTAGAGGGCGAGCGCGTCGCCGAAGACGACATCGACCCGGCCGTCGAGCAGGGCGGCGCCGGCCTCGGCCTCGGTGCGGAACTCCATCCGCTTCGCCTCGGGCCGGGCTTCGGCGAGCCAGACCGCATGGGCGGTGCCGGCACGCACGCCGACGGTCCTGTCGGCGAGGGCGGCGCGGCCGGTCGAGCGGCCGAGATCGGCGCTGCGAGCGACGAAGCGCGGGGCGATCTGGTGATATCTGGCGGTGAACTCGATCGCGCGGCGGGCGTCGTCGGTGATCGGCTGGGAGGCGACCAGGAGATCGACGCGGCGCTGGAGGAGGGCGGGCAGGAGATCGTCCCAGCCGAGCGCCACCACTTCGCATTCGGCCTGGAGGCGGGCACAGACCGCGGCGGCGACCTCGACGTCGAAGCCGGTGGGGCGGCCGTCGGGACCCCTCTGCGAGAAGGGGGGATAGGTGCCGTCGGTGCCGATGCGCAGTTTCTTGAACTCGCGCGCCTCGGCGGGGGCGAACGAGAGCGCGAGGAGCGCGGCGATCAGGGTCCGGGCGACGAGGCGCATGAGAATCCCGTTCCGAGGCAGGGACGGTTGAATAGCACGGGCTCGGGCGTCTGTCGCCGGGCGGGCTTCGCGAAGGTCGCGGTGACATCCGGCGCGGATCGGGGCATGTTCGCCGGCGACCGCGGAAGAGGACTGCTTCGATGGTGACCTGGATTTCGATCGCCGATCTGCGCCCGACCCAGCTGACGCTGGGGTTCGAGGCGGTGGCGATGCGCAAGATCAAGCTGGTCGACAAGACCGATGCGGAGCTGCGTGAGCATCTGTCGCTGGAGCGGCGGCGGGTGCCGCACGTCATCGGGCCGGGCGGCGAACTCTACATGACCGATCACCACCATCTCGCCCGCGCGCTGTGGGAGATGGGCAAGACCGAGGTGGCGTTGGGCAAGACGATCGCCGACCTGTCGCATCTCGAGCCGACCGCCTTCTGGCACGAGATGGACGGGCGCTCGCTGTGCTGGCCGGTCGATGCGGAGGGCAATCGGCGGCCCTATTCGGCGATCCCGCGGCACATCGGCGAACTCGGCGACAATGCGTGGCGGTCGCTGGCGCGGCGGGTGGTCGACGTCGCCTTCGACAACGACACCACCGCCTTCCAGGAATTCATGTGGGGCGAATACTTCCGCTCGTTCATGTCGCGGCGGCTGGTCGACGAACAGCCGGAGCTGGCGGCGAAGCTGGCGATCGACGTCGCCGCGCTGCCGGACGCGGAGGACCTGCCGGGTTTCCGCGGCCGCCATCGCTGAGGGGCGTCACACCCTCGTCAGCGCCAACACCGCGACCGAGGCGACCTGCAGGACCGCGCCCCAGACCACCAAGAGCTTGAAGATCGGCAACTGCTCGCGGCGGATCGCGTGCGGCAGGAAGACCATCAGCACCGGCAGGTAGTCGAGCAGGTAGCGCTGGACGTTGTACTGCTTGGCGCCGTTGGAGTGGTAGAAGAAGAACATTCCCATGATGAGCGCCACCGACAGGGCGCCGAAGAGCACCACCCGGTCGCGCCGCATGAAGAACAGGAACAGCAGGAACGGGCTCGCGGCGATGATCGACGTGCCCATCGAATCCATGCCGGTCAGCTTCACCGCCAAACGCGGATCGAACTCGGCGTGGAAGCCCTGCAGGAACGTGTAGAAGAAATTCGACAGCACGTATTTCGACGAGAACACACCGATGTCGATCAGGCGGTGGGTGACGGTAGTGTCCTCCACCGAGGTCGGCGCCTCGGCGGCGAGCAGGGTGTGGCCGGTCTCCATCGGGTTGCCGAAGCGGGACCAGTTGTAGATCAGGTAGAACGCCACCGGGATCGCGAAGACAGCGCCGAGTTTCAGCGCCTTGACGACCGTCTCGCGCGAGGGCGGCAGGAAGCGGGCGCGCTCGGTCAGGGTCAGGGCGAACAGGAACGGCAGCAGGAACAGTGACATCTGGCGCGACAGGAAAGCGGCGCCGACGGCGAGAGCGGTGGTCACCAGCCGGCCGGCGAGCGCCTCGTGCACGGCGATGGTGGCCATCAGGAAGCCGACCACATGGGCGAAGAGCCAGACGCCGTCGGAGCGCAGCGCCGCATAGATCAGCGGGGTCGAGGTGAGCAGCGCCACCAGGAGCCAGTCGCGCACCTCCGGATCGGCGCCGAGGCGATCGAAAATGCGGCGCCACAGCCACAAGGTCACCGCCACCAGCACCGCGGCGACCAGGATGAAGTGGTGGAACCACACGCCGAACACCGCCACCAGCGGCGCCACGACCACCGCCGGGAAGGGCGGTTGGACCAGATACATGCGGCCGCCGACGCGGACGCATTCGTTGTCGAAGCAACCGGCGAAGCCGAGGCGGCCGTGCAGGAAGGCATCGGCGAGCAGGGCGAAGCTGTCGATGCCGCCGACCTCGGTGTAGGCGCGCCAACCGAGGGCGGCCAAGAGCACCAGGGTGCAGAGCGCGGCGATGAGGGTCAGCAGTCGTTCGCGGAGCATTGGATCGTCCTCGGCGCCGGCGGCGCCGTTCGGGGAAGTCAGCGGGAGGCCCCCGCATCGATGACGGAAAGGGGCGCGGCGACCACGGCACCGGCGGTCGAACCGACCGCGCCGAGCGTGCCCGACACCATGCCGCCGACGCGCTCGCCGAGGCCGATGCGCTGATCGGAGATCGACTGACCGGCGATCAGCTTCAGGCCGATCATGCGGGCGATGTCGCCGTCGGCGAAGCGGCCGTGCCTGAGGCGATCGACGGAGTCGGTGGCGGTGAGGTCGAAGGGGTGGACGTTCTCCTTCGTCGGCATCGACTTCCACGGCTCGACGCTCGGATCGATCTGGCCGACGCGGTCGACGTCGCCGGCGATCAGACGAGAGACGTCGAGGGCGCGGTCGTCGCGGGAGACGAACAGGGAGATGCGCGGACGCGGCTGCGGGATGCGGGCGAGTTGGCGCTGGAAGACGTCGCCGTCGATGTCGGGCGATGCGAGGATCACGTCGTGCAGCTTGGCCGGCAGGCGCCCATCGCGGATCGCCATCTGGCGCAGGGTCTCCATGGTCAGCCACGTTCCCATCGAATGGGCGAGAATGGAGATCTCCTTCACCGACGGATCGGCGGCGGCGGAGGTCAGCAGCGCCTCGAAGGCGTCGCGCGAATAGTTGGTGCTCTCGCGATCGTAATTGTAGGCGACGAGCTTGCCGCGCGAGGGCCAGGTGAAGAGCACCGGCGTGAAGGTCGTGCCGCTGTCGCGCACGAACTGGGCGAAGCGGAAGACGGCGTCGTCGTAGCGGGTATTGAAGCCGTGCACGAAGATCAGAGCGCGGCCCGTGCCCTGGGCGCGGAACCAGTTGCGGGCGCTCTCGGGGGTGTGGTCGCGCCTGTCGACGACGGCGAATTCGCGGGCCGGATCGGGCGGGGTGTGGGTCGGCCAGATCACCTCGCCGGGTTTGCGCTCGACCGGGGGGATCGACACCTTCAACTCGGTGTTGACGATGGTGTTGCCGCGTTCGCCGTTGAACAGGCGGCCGGGGTCGGGGACGCACTCGCGGGTGGTGACGACCATCATGTCGACGGGCGGGGCGCCACCGGCGGGCCGTTCGACCACCAGCAGCGACTCTTCGCTGCGTCCGCCGCAGCCGGCGAGGAGCGCGAGCGCGGCGAGCAGGCCGAACCGCGCGATGGCACGCACCACGCGGCCGCGTGTCTCGGTGGTCGTCGCCACGAACCTCGTCTGCATACCGCCCCCCGTCCGCACGCATCGAGCGAGTGGGCCGCATTGTGGTCGAGCCGGAATGGCAGAGCAAGGCTTGGCGGGACCGAGAGACCCGCGATCGTCGCAGAGGGTGAACGCGCAGAGGCGGGATGTCGGGCGCCGTGGGTTCGCGGCGGCTCGGCATCAGGTGCCGGACTTCTCCGGCGCGGGTTTCTCCACCACCACGTACTGCAACGGCAGCGCGGTGGTGTACTTGATCTGCTCCATCGCGAAGGAGGTGGAGACGTCGGAGATCTCGATCTTGGAGATCAGGCGCTTGTAGAAGGAGTCGTAGGCCTCGATGTCGGGCACGGCGACGCGCAAGAGGTAATCGACCTGTCCGGCCATGCGGTAGAACTCGACCACCTCGGGCATCTGCGACACCACGTCGGCGAAGCGCTTCAGCCAGTCGTCGGAGTGGGTCGAGGTGGTGATCGAGACGAAGGCCGTGACGCGGGTGTTGACCTGCTTGGGGTCGAGCACCGCGACCCGGCGCAGGATCACGCCGTCTTCCTCGAGCTTCTGGATGCGGCGCCAGCACGGGGTCGTCGACAGGCCGACGCGGCGGCCGATCTCGGCGACGGGAACGGTGCAGTCCTCCTGGAGGACCTGAAGGATCTTGCGGTCGATGCGGTCGATCACGGCCTGTCTCCTCCGCCTTCGGCGGGGTAAAATTTTCTATTCTCCATCTATTTGGTGATCCTTTTTCAAAATCCCGTCAATTGACCGCGATAAATAAAAATCAATTCCCAAATTCATCGGAATTCGTAGAACGCGGCAGGCGTTCGGCGACCCTGCGGCGCAGTTCCGGCACCACCTCGGCGGCGAACCAGGGATGGGCGGCGAGCCAGCCGGTGTTGCGCCAGGAGGGATGCGGCAGGGGCAGGACCGCGGGGCGGGCGTCGCGGGCGAGCAGGCGGCGCCAGTCGGCGACGGTGGCGGAGAGGGTGACGGCGGCGTCGCTCCCGAGGTGCCAGACCTGCGCGGCGCGGCCGACGGCGAGGACGAGATCGACCTCGGGCATCGCCGCCATCAGCCGTTCGCGCCACGCAGGCGCACACTCGCGACGCGGCGGCAGGTCGGCGCCCTTCGCATCCTGGCCGGGGAAGCAGAAGCCCATGGCGAGGACGGCGACGGCGCGGCGATCGTAGAAGGTGGCGGCATCCACCCCCATCCAGTCGCGCAGGCGATCGCCGGAGGCGTCGGTGAAGGGGAGGCCCGAGGCGTGGACGCGGGTGCCGGGCGCCTGCCCGGCGACGAGGATGCGCGCCTCGGCCGACAGGCGCACCACCGGGCGCGGCTCGTGCGGCAGAGGGCGGCCGCGCGGCGTCTCGAGGCAGATGCGGCAGCGGCGCACCTCGTCCTCGAGGGCGGCGAGAGTGGGATCGAGACCGGGTTCGAGGGTGGGCGGCGGCGCGGTCATCGGCTCAGTCCGAACCAATCGCGCCAGGATCGGTCGTGACGGCGGTGTTCGCGGCGCCAGTCTTCGGGCCACTCGAAGCGCCCCGACCAGATGCCGCGGCGGGCGGTGCGGGCCTCGGCTTCTTCCGCTTCGTAGGCGCCATAGGCGACCGCCCAGCCGTCGCGCACCATGGCGGCGCCGAGATCGAGATCGCCGACGGTGCACCGACCTAGGCGGCGGCGATACTTGTCGAGGCGGCTCCAGGTGCAGGTGACCGAGCGGCCGGCGATCAGGCCCTCGAGGTGACGGCGGGCCTCGTCGCCGCAGGCGTTGCGGCGGCCGGCGGCGATGTCGCAGCTCTGGGCCATCTCGGGGGCATCGATGCCGGATATGCGGACGCGCGCATCATCGAAGACGAGGCCGTCGCCGTCGCCGACACGGGGGCGACCGGTGACGGAACCGTGCCTCTCCGAGCCGAAGCCGCGCAGAAACTTCGGGCGGTGCTGCCACCAGTGCCAGCCGTAGACGGCGATCGCGATCACGATCACGAGACCGAGGAAGCCGCGGGTCGGAGCGATGGGTGAGCGGGTGCGCAAGAATGCCACAGGAGCGAATCGTTCGAATGCGAGGGCGGGGCCAAGGGCTTTCTTAAGCACTTTCCCATAACGTGGGGGCAACCGACAGCCCGTACCGAGTTCGCCAGAGGTTCCCCCGTGACGACGGTCGCCACCGTCACTCCGAGCGCCGACAAGACGGCGAGCAACACGCAACGCGCCGAGCGCCGCCGCAACGTCTCGCGGACGGTGCGCGACGTGCGCGAGCGGCTGGATTCGGGCGCCTCGATCAAACCCGCCTTCGACTGGGAACTGATGGTCGAACACGCGCGCCTGCGGCACACCGCGGTGGTGTGGCTGGTGGGGCTGATCGCGGTGGTCGCCGGGGTCGGGCTGTTGTGGGCCGATCGGGTACTGGTCGGCGTCTGGGTCGTGCTGATGCTGACGCTCCAGGCGGCGACGACGCTCTACTGCCGTCACTTCCTGACGCTCGAGCGCAAGGAGGTGTCGCTCCGGGCGTGGCGGACGCGGTTCCTGATCCTCGACGTGCTCTACGGCTTCGGCTGGGCGCTGTTGTTCGTGTTGCCGGGCACCTCGACGCTGGTGACCGAGGTGTCGCAGTTCTCGACCATGCTGATCGTGGTGGCGGTGGCGGCGATGCTGGCGGTCAATCAGCCGTCGGCGATGTTCGCGGCGACGCTGCCGGTCACCATCGTCACCGGCATCGGCTTCCTGATGCACCGGGGCGTGACGATCTGGCCGGACGTGTCGCACCACATCGTCTTCGCGATCATGACCTTCACCACGCAGGTGTTCTTCGTGGTGCTGGGCTACCGGCTCTACCACGCCGCCCTGTCGGAAATCGAAGCGCGCGCCGAGAAGGACTCGCTGATCGCCGAGCTCGAATACGCCAATTCGATCTCCGACGAGAGCCGGCGCAAGGCGGAAGAGGCCAATTTCGCCAAGAGCCGCTTCCTGGCGACCATGAGCCACGAGCTGCGCACGCCGCTCAACGCCATTCTCGGCTTCTCCGAAGTGATCCGCGACGAGATGATGGGGCCGCTCGGCAACGAGACCTATCGCGGATACATCGCCGACATCCACGATTCCGGTCGGCATCTCCTGGAACTCATCAACGAGATCCTCGACATCTCGCGCATCGAGGCGGGGCGCTACACGCTCAACGAGGAATCGGTGACGCTGCCCTACATCGTCGAGGACTGCGCCCACATGATCGGGCTCCGCGCCCGCTCCAAGGGGCTCGAGGTCGTCGAGCAGTACGAGGAGGCGATGCCGAAGATCTGGGCCGACGAGCGCGCCATCCGGCAGATCGTCCTGAACCTGCTGTCCAACGCGGTGAAGTTCACGCCCTCGGGCGGCACCATCACCATCAAGGTCGGCTGGACCGCGGGCGGCGGACAATACGTGGCGGTGCGCGACACCGGGCCGGGCATTCCCGAGGAAGAGATCCCGATCGTGCTGTCGCGGTTCGGCCAGGGCTCGATCGCCATCAAGTCGGCGGAACAGGGCACCGGCCTCGGCCTCAACATCGTGCAGGCGCTGATCGGCATGCACGGCGGCACCTTCGACCTGCGCTCCAAGCTGCGCGAGGGGACGGAAGTCACCGTCACCATTCCGCAGTCGCGGGTGCTGGAAGTGATGCCGCGCATCGACGACCGGCCGCGCCGGCGCGCCAGCGGTCGCTGAGCGCCCCCTCCCCTCGTTCTCACATCTCGAGCTCGACCACCGGCCGGTTCGCGTCGGCGATCGCCGTCCAGGTGCGGCCGCCGCAGAAGCGGGCGGTGAGATCGCAGACGTCGGCGAGCGCGGCGTCGAGATCGCCGACGCCCAGCGACTGCACCGTCAGGAGCACGCGGCGGGTGGTCGGCGCGACCAGCGAGCGGACGTCCTGGCGCCAGTTCCAGCGGCGGCACAGCACCTTCTCGGCGTCGGCATAGACCACTTCGCCGGGCTTGGGCGGGTCTTCGGCCGGGCCGCCCGTACCCTCTTCGTCACCGCCGGCCATGTCGAGGAAGCTGTCGTCGTCCCGGGCGTATCGGAAGGCGACGTCGCCGCCGATGCGATCGAGATCGTCGGCGCCGATGGGGAAGACATGGGCGAGCGACACGGCGTTGTAGGCGTCGACGAAACCGTTGATCTCGGGCTGGTCGCGATCGGCGAGGGCGTTCTTGACCAGCCGCTCGACCGAGCAGCGGTAGCGGGTCGACTTGATGCCGAAGCGCTTGTAGGCGAGGCGCCACACCTTGATCCCCGGCACGTCGCCGAGTTCGCCGCCACCCCAACGGGCGATCGCGGCGGCGCGGCGCTCGGCGATCAGGCGGGCGAGTTCGGGCGGGCGCTCGGTGGTGACGGCGAGATCGCTCGCCACCACGATGCCGGCGCGGAATTCGGGGAAATCGGAGACGAGGGCGGAGACGTCGACGCGCATGGGCCACCGGGTTCGAACACCGGCGCGACGGCGGCCGGATCGACGGCGATCATAGCGACGAGAACGACGTCGACCAGGGGGTCACCGGCGAGCGCCGGTCCATTGATGCAGGCGGGCGCGGGCCTGATCGCCAGTCATGGCCTGGAAGGCCTGCACGGTGGCGTCGCGCGCGCGGTCGTCGAGGCGATGGAGCCACGGGCCGACGGAAAGCACCTCGCGCACGGTGTCGGCCTTCAGGCCGCCGGCACGAGCGACCACCACGAAGGCGTCGGTGTCGAGACCGACCAGGACGTGCTTCATGGTGTCGAGCGGCAGGCCGGAGACCTCGGCCAGCACCTGGACGATCTCGGCGAAGCGGTCGGTCTGGGCGAGGCGCAGCACGAAGCCGTCGAGCTTGTGGCGGGCGTTCTTCAACGGCTGGAGGATGTCGGCGGCGGCCTCGAAGTCGTAGGGCTCGAGCCAGCCGTCCTCGGTGGCGCGGATGGAGTGATGGATCGCCTGCAACGGCCGGGCCGGCGCCCTGGCGGTGCGGGTGGCGAGGAGATCGCGAGCCGGCTGCGAACCGTTGTCGACCAGGAAGCGCACCACCACTTCGGGCAGATCGCGACGGCCGACGAGGCGGGCCTCGGCGATCGTGTCGTCCTTGGCCTGCAGCGACAGGCGCGCGAAGGACTTGTCGGAGAGATGGGCGCCGCCGTTGCCGGCGACGATGCGGCGGACGATGTCGTCGCCGCGCAGGACCAGGATGTCGGTCACCTTCAACGACAGTTCGGTGCGCTCGGCGATCGCCTCCATGTGGGCGAGACCGCAGGCGCGGGCGATGTCGATCAGGTCCTCGTCGGTGAGGGCGGGCGAATTCTCCAGGACCGGGCGAGCAACCTCGATCTCGTCGCGGGCCAGCGTCAGCAGAATGCGGCGCGGCGGGCGGCGGGTGGTGGAGATGCGGTCGGAGAGGTCGAGGCGCGCATCGAGGGCGGCGACCGGGGCGATGCGCACGAGAATCGTGTCGAAGCAGTCGAGATCGTCGTCGGCGAAGGCGGCTTCGGCCAGCGCATAGAGCTGGGTCAGCGATCGGGTCAGTCGGTCGCAGAATTCGTCATCGAGCACGGCGGTCGCGGCGAGGCGATCGGCGACACGGCCGAGATCATGTGAGATCGTCGTGGATGAATATTCCGCCATGTCCGGGCACTCTCGCGTCCACACTGCAGACCCATCAAGCCGCTCGTTCGCATTTCGAAGCAAGTTCTTCGATGCGGCACGGTTTGCGAAAAATGAATACCGAGACCATCATGTATTCGTCTGGTTGTACTTACCGGACGGCACTTCCCGGCAAGCGGAGCCCTGCCGTCACGTCGCCGGGTTCGGGGCGAAATCGCCGGCGCTCGGGCCTTCGCCCTCTCGCCGCCGCATTCGCACGGTCATAGGGGGAGATCTTCCCGCGTCCGCCTCGGCCGAGACGCGGTCGGCGGTTCGTCCGCCGCTCTCACGTCACCGTCCGGTCTGCCTTCCGATGTGGTCCTCGCCCCTCCTTCGTGCCGTCGGCGCCCTCGCCTTCGTCGCCTCCTCGCTCCTCGGCTGCGCGTCGATCGACAATACGCCGGTCAATCGGCCGTCGGCGCTGCCACGTCTGACCCAGGTCAACACGGTGGCCGGCGACGACACCCTGCGCTCGACCATCGTCGGCCTCGCCTTCTCGGGCGGCGGCACGCGGGCGGCGGCGTTCTCGTTCGGCGTGCTGAAGGGGCTCGACGGCCTCGAGGCGCCGGGCGGCGGGCGCATGCTCGATCAGGTGCGGTTCGTCTCGGGGGTGTCGGGCGGATCGGTGACGGCGGCCTATTTCGGGCTCAAGGGACGGTCGGCGCTTTCCGACTTCGAGAGCCGGTTCCTCTACCGCGACGCGGAAGAGGCGCTGCGCACCCAGGTCTATTCGGTCGGTAACATGATGCGGGCGCTCGACGGCGGGGTGAACGACCGCTCGGGCCTGCCGACGTGGCTGCAGAAGAACCTGTTCGGCGCCGCCACGCTCAAGGATCTCGGCCGGCCGGGGCATCCGGTGGTGTGGATCAACGCCTCCGACATCTACGCCAAGACGCCGTTCGTGTTCGAACCGGTGACCTTCGCGGCGATCTGTTCGGACTACGAGAGCTATCCGCTGTCGGAAGCGGTGGCGGCGTCGGCGGCGGTGCCGATCGTGTTCGCGCCGGTGGTGGTGCAGAACTGGTCGGAGAAGTGCGGCTTCAAGCTGCCGAACTATCTCGAGAACCAGGGCGCCAGCCGCGACACCTCTCCTTACGTGCGCTCCTACATCAACGCGCTGCAGAGCTATCGCGAGCCGGGCAAAATCAAGTTCGTCAAGCTGCTCGACGGCGGCCTGACCGACAACTGGGGCCTCGCCGCCTTCAACGTGCAACTCGCCTCCGCGCCCGAACCCTATCGGCCGCTGACGCGGGCCGACGCGGTGACGGTGGAGAACTTCCTGTTCGTGGTGGTCGACGCCGGACGCAATCAGGCCGGCGACTGGACCAAGACGCTGGAAGGCCCCAATGCACAGGAGCTGCTCGATGCGGTGGCCGACACCGCCGTCGACAGTGCGGTGCGCTCGTCCTACGAGGTGCTGCGGCTGCAGATGCGGATGTGGGAACAGCGGCTGAGGAGCTGGCGCTGCTCGCTCGACGCGAGCGAGGTGGCGCAGATCCGCGGCTCGACCGAGGGCTGGGACTGCAATCGGGTCAACATCCGGCTGGAGCACGTCGCCTTCGAGGATCTCGGCCGCGATCGCGCCGCGGTGCTCGGTCGCGTGCCGACCCGCTTCAAACTGGAGCCGGATCAGGTCAAGATGACGGTCGAGGCCGGCGAAGCGGTGGTCAAGAAGGTGATCGGCGGGATGCACTGAGGCATTCCGCTCGGCGATACGAGGAGGCGGCGATGCACGAAGAACGGTCCGGCGGACACGCCCACGGCCACGAGCACCCCGAGCCGCACGCCCATACCCACGAACATCGTCACAGTCATCCGCATACCCACGTGCACGTCCACGAGCATCGCCACGGCGATCTGGTGCACACCCATCCGCATGCGCACACCCATGCGCACGAGCACGGCCACAGTCACCTGCACACCCACACCGGCGCGCACGAGCACGACGACGTCCACGAGGGCGCCGCCGCACACGACCACGATCACGGCGACGGACTGCACGGCAGCCACGGCCACGGGCATCGGTGAAGGTTTCCACCGCACGGGGGCTGCGACCGAAGAGAAGACCGGCGCGGGAGATGCGCGGCCGAAGCTCACGGCTCCAGCGGCGCGGCCGACGGTCGGCGCACGGCGGCGAGAGCCTCGTGCAACACCTCGAGACCCGCACCCGGCTCGATCGACTTCACGGTGAGAATGCGCCGCCAGGAGCGCGCGCCGGGGCGGCCGTTGAAGAGGCCGAGCATGTGGCGGGCGAGGTGCGAGAGTCTGCCGCCGCCCTCGACCAGCGCCGCCGCATAGGGCTCGATCGCCGCCACCACGGCGAAGGGATCGGCATCCGGACCGGGCTCGCCGTAGATGCGACGATCGACGGCGGCGAGCAGGGCGGGGTGTTCGTAGGCGGCGCGGCCGAGCATGACGCCGTCGAGGCGGGTGCCGTCGGCGCGCGGGGCGAGCAGGGCCTCGCTGGCGTCGAGATCGGCGATGCCGCCGTTGATCGCGATCGGCAGCGCCGGGAACATCCGCTTCAGGTCGAAGACGAGGTCCCAGTCGAGCGGCGGAACCGAGCGGTTCTCCTTCGGGCTCAGGCCCTTCAGCCAGGCCTTGCGGGCATGGATGGTGAGCGAGGCGACACCGGCGGCGGCCACCTTCTCGACGAAGGCCGGCAGCATCTGGCGCGGTTCGGCATCGTCGATGCCGATGCGGCACTTGACCGAGACGGGAAGCGCCACCGCGCCGCGCATCGCCGCCACGCACTCGGCGACGAGGTCGGGCTCGGCCATCAGACAGGCGCCGAAGCGGCCCGACTGGACGCGATCGGAGGGGCAGCCGCAGTTGAGGTCGATCTGGTCGTAGCCGAAATCGGCGACGATGCGCGCGGCCTCGGCGAGCTGGCGCGGATCGGAGCCGCCGAGCTGGAGCACCACCGGATGTTCGACCTCGGAGAAGCCGAGCAGCCGCTCGCGATCGCCGTGGATGACGGCGGGGGCGGTGACCATCTCGGTAAAGAGCGTGGCGCGACGGGTCAGGAGCCGATGGAAGAAGCGGCAGTGACGATCGGTCCACTCCATCATCGGGGCGACACTGAAGCCGAGAGCGGGGGGCGTGGCGAGGTCTCCTCGGGCGCGAATGCGAGAGGGGGCATCGTCTGTCGCGATCGGGCAGAAAATGCAAGAGGCGGTGCGGCGAACCGGGCGGGATCCGTGGCGCTGCCCCCTGCCCTCGCCCGCCGTGATCTGAGAGGGCGACGGGTCGGAGGGGGCGGCGGGGCGGTCGAGGCGGCAGATCGGGTGCTCCTCGCGGCCGGCGGGTCGAGCAGCCCTTCCCGACAGCGACAGGAGATACAAAACAGAAATTTCATAACGCTTGACAGCTTGGTCTGATTGCTTTTGATTTTGATAATCATTTGCAACAAAGGACCGAAGCCCGATGCGATCTCGTTCTCTCCTCGTCTCCGCCGCGGCCGTTCTCGCGGCCGCCTCCTTCTCCGGCCCGGCAGCAGCCAAGGAATATCCGATCGGCAAGCCGCAGACGCAGGCCGGCATGGAGGTCGCGGCGGTCTATCTGCAGCCGATCGAGATGGAGCCGGCCGGCATGATGCGGGCCGCCGCCGACAGCGACGTCCACCTCGAGGCCGACATCAAGGCGGCCAAGGACAACAAGAACGGCTTCGCCAAGGGCGACTGGGTCCCGTATCTCGTCGTCAACTTCACTCTGACCAAGGACGGTGCGGAGGTGGCCAAGGGGCCGTTCATGCCGATGGTCGCCAACGACGGGCCGCACTACGGCGACAACGTCAAGCTGGCCGGTCCGGGCAAGTACACGCTCGTGCTCGACATCGCCTCGCCGGCGGCCAATCACCACGCCCACTTCGGTCGCCACGTCGACAAGGAGACCGGCGTCGGGCCGTGGTTCGAGCCGTTCAAGCTGACCTACGAATTCGTCTACGCCGGCACGGGGAAGAAGGGTGGCTACTGAACCCGCTCCCTCGACGCTCGCGCGCGGGCTCGCCTTCGCGGTGGAACGCGTGGCGATGATCGCCTCGGTCGCCCTGCTGCTGATCGCAGCCTGGGTGGGTGGGGCGCAGTCGGCGGAAGATCCGGTCTTCCGCATCGAATTCGCCGACGGGGTGGTGACCCCGTCGCGCCTCGAAGTGCCGGCGGACAAGCGGATCGAACTCCTGCTCGTCAACAAGGGCAAGACGCCGGCCGAGTTCGAGAGCCTACCTTTGCGCAAGGAGAAGGTGCTCGCCCCGGGCACGGAGTCCTCGATGATCATCAAGGGCCTCGATGCGGGCGAATACCCCTTCTTCGACGACTTCCATCCGGAGGCGCCACCGGCGGTGCTGGTGGCGAAGTGAGGAGCCGCGCCTTTTCCCCGTGAGGCGCGGCTCCGCCGCTTTCGCCCCGTGAGGCGCGGCTCCGCCGCTTTCGCCCCGTGAGGCACGGCTCCCGCCGCTTTCGCCCTCGGGGCGGAGGCTCCCGCACTACCTTCGTCCCCGCCAGCCGCACCGGAGGCCGGACATGACCGTCGTCGTTCCATCCCCCACGTCGCACACGCAAGCGTCCCCCGCGATCGATCGCGGGTTGGCCCGGGTCGGGCGATGGCTGGCGACGCATCGCGGCACCATCGCGGCGCTGCAGTGGGGGGTGGTGGCGGTCTACTGGTTCCTGCTCGTCGTGCCGGTCCTGTTGCCGCTGCCCGATCACACGCGCCACGTCTGGACCGATCTGACGCTGTTCGCACAGTTCGTGTTCTGGGGCATCTGGTGGCCGTTCGTGTTGGTGTCGATGGTGCTGGTTGGGAGGCTGTGGTGTGGGGTTCTCTGCCCGGAGGGGGCGCTGTCGGAGAAGGCGTCGCGGTTCGGGCTGGGGCGGGCGGTGCCGCGGTGGGTCACCTGGAAGGGCTGGCCGTTCGTCGCCTTCGTGATGACCACGGTCTACGGCCAGCTCGTCAGCGTCTATCAGTATCCGGCGCCGGCGCTGGTGGTGCTCGGCGGTTCCACGGTGGCGGCGATCGCGGTCGGGCTCACGTTCGGGCGCGGCAAGCGGGTGTGGTGCCGACATCTGTGCCCGGTCAACGGAGTGTTCGGGCTTCTGTCGAAGCTGGCGCCGTTCCACTATCGGGTCGATGCGAACGTCTGGGCGGCCTCGCCCAAGCCGAGCCAGCGCAAGGCGATCGACTGTGCGCCGCTGGTGGCGGTCAAGACCATGCGCGGGGCCTCGGAGTGTCACATGTGCGGGCGCTGCGAGGGCTTTCGCGGCGCGGTGACGCTGGCGCGGCGCTCGCCGAGCCACGAGATCGTCCATGTCGCCGGGGCGAACCCGAAGCCGTGGGAGACGTGGCTGATCGTCGTCGGGCTGATGGGGGTGGCGGCGGGCGCCTTCCACTGGACCGGCACGCGCACCTTCATCGCGGTGAAGCAGGCGATCGCCGAATGGGCGATCGAGGCGGGTCACGTCGATCTCCTCGAAAAGGCGCTGCCGTGGTGGGTTCTGACCAACTATCCGGCCCGGAACGACGTGATGACGGTCGTCGACGGCGCGGCTCTCGTCGCCTTCATCGCCGGGACGGCGGTGGCGGTGGCGGTGCCGGTGTTCGGCTGTCTGGCGGTGGCGACGCGGATGCTCGGGGCGTGGTCGTGGGCGCGGTTCCACCACCTGGCGCAGGCGCTGGTGCCGATCGCCGCGATCGGAGTGTTCCTCGGCCTGTCGGCGCTGACGGTGACCATGCTCAAGGCCGACGACATCCGCCTGCCGTGGGTCGCGGAGTTGCGTGCATCACTCATTCTCGGTGCCGCGGCGTGGTCGCTGCGGCTCGCCTGGGGGATCAGCGGGGTCGCCGGGCGGGGTGAGCGGGGCGTGGGTGTCGGCGGGGAGGACACCGGAGCGGTGGGTCGCGTCCGGGAGGGTGCGGTTGCGCCCGGTCTCGTCCGCCGGCTCGCGGCGACGACGGCGACGGCGGGGGCGATCGCCGTCGGGGCCTGGGTCTGGGCGAGTCTGTTCTGGAAGATGTGAGGGGAGAGAGCTCCCCTCACCCCCACCCTCACGCGGCGACGTCGGCGAGGAAGCGGTCGATTTCGGTTTCGAGGCGGCGGGCGCAGGTACCGAGGTCCTTCGACAGGGTCGAAATCCGGACCGCCGCACCGTCGGTGCGCTCGGCCACCAGCGACACGCCGGAGACCCCGTCGGCCGCTTCGGCGGTGCCGCGGGCGGCGTCGCTCGCCGAACGGGAAATCTCGTCGGTGGCGGTCGCCTGACGGCCGACGGCCGAGGCGATCGCTTCGGTGTAGGAGGCGGTCTCGGCGATCTTGGCGGTGATGGTGGCGATCGCCGCCACGGCCGCTTCGACCTCGGAGCGGATCGAGCCGATCTGGGCGGAGATCTGGTCGGTGGCGTTGGCGGTCTGGCCGGCGAGTGTCTTCACCTCGCCCGCAACCACCGCGAAGCCACGGCCGCTCTCACCGGCGCGGGCCGCCTCGATGGTGGCGTTGAGGGCGAGAAGGTTGGTCTGATCGGCGATGTCGCGGATGAGACCGAGGACGTCGCCGATGCGGGCGGAGGCGGCCGACAGCGAGCCGATGCGGGCGGTCGATTCCTCGGCGGCCTGGCGGGCGGCGGCGACCACCTCGGCGGCGGCGGCGGCCCGACGGTCGATCTCGGCGACGGAAGCGGCCATGTCGGAAGTGGCCTTGGCGACCGTGGCGACGCCGGAGGAGGCCTCCTCGGTGGCGCGATTGGCGCTCTCGGAACGGCTGGTCGCCTCGTCGGCGAGCTGCACCAGTTCGCCGGCGGTGCCGTCGAGGGTGGTGACGTCGCGGCCGAGTTCGGCGATGGCGGAAGCGATCGAGCCGCGGAAGGCGGCGATGCGCTGGGCGATGGCGTCGTGGCGGGCCTGGCGACGATGGCGATCGTCGTCCTGCTCGTGGGAGAGGCGCTCGCGCTCGAGGGCGGCGAGGCGCAGGGTGTCCGCGGCACGGGCGACGTCGCCGCTCTCGTCGAGGCGATCGCGATGGGGCACCACGGTGGAGAGGTCTCCGGCGGAGACGCGGGCGAGCGCGGCGCGCAGATCGACCAGCGGACGGGTCAGGCGACGCCCGGACAGCACCAGCAACAGGCCGGCGGCAAAGAGCGCGACACCGCCGGTCACCAGGATGTGGCGGGTCCATTCGCCGATGACGGCGTCGACGATCTCCTTCTTCACACCGGAATAGAGGATGCCGACGACCGTACCGGTCCTGGAAGTGATCGGGACGTAGGTGGTGACGTAGGGAACGCCGAGAATTTCGACCACGCCGGAGAAGGTGCGGCCGGCGGCGACGACCGGGTGAACCGCCCCCGCCTTGCCGAGAACGGTGCCGACCGCGCGGCTGCCATCGGCCTTCTTCACCGAGGTGGAGCGACGGACGAATTCGCCGGTGGCGGCATCGAGGGCGAAGACGGTGGTGGTGTCGCCGGTGATGCGGCTGATGTCGTCGATGGTGCGGTGATCGGCGAATTCGGGGATGTGGTCCATCTCGATGCGCGGCGTGCCGTCGGTGGTCCACTCGACCCGCGTGCCGGCGAAATCGCGCTCGAGAACGGCGGCGGCGGTGCGGATGTTGGTGACCTGACGGCGGGCCGCCGATTCCTGGACGTGCTCGCCGAGCACATGGAACGACACCACGGTCAATATGCCGGTCGCGATCACCACCGCAGCCACGCCGGCGGTCGTCACCTTGGCGGTCATCGACCGGCTCAGGCGATTGAAGAGATCGAACTTCATGGGTGGCCCCCGTGCTATGCATCCGGCATCGCGTCGACGGCGATCGATCTTCGTGAGATGGTCGCCCGCGTGTAGGGACGCTGACCCCACGGAGTTTCGGAAAAGTTTCCGAAACAATGAAATATCAGTAAGTACGTATATTCTCTGATCAAATCTGCCATCGGGGGTTGTTCGTGCGATGATCGACAAGCTCGAATTCCTCATCGCATTGGCGCGAGAGAAGCATTTCGGACGGGCGGCGGAGGCGTGCGGGGTGTCGCAGCCGACCCTGTCTTCGGCGATTCGGGCGCTGGAAGACGTGTTGGGGGCGCCGCTGGTGGAGCGGGGCTCGCGCTTCATCGGCTTCACGGTGGAGGGCGAGCGGGCGCTCGAGTGGGCGCGGCGGATCGTCGGCGACGCACGCGCCATGCGCGAAGATCTCGCCTCGATGAAGAAAGGGCTCTCCGGACATCTGCGGCTGGCGGTCATCCCGACGGCACTGCCGATGGTGTCGCGGCTGACCACCGCCTTCACGGAGCGGTGGCCGGACGTGAAGATGTCGGTGTTCTCGCGCAATTCGGCCGAGGCGTTGCGGCTCCTGGAAAACCTCGAGATCGACGCCTGCCTCACCTATCTCGACAACGAACCGTTGGGGAAGGTCTCGGCCACACCGCTCTATCGGGAGCGCTACCATCTGGTGACCGGCACCGAGGGGCCGCTCCGGGCGGCGCTGGCCGGACGATCGTCGATCAGTTGGCGCGAGGTGGGGCGCATTCCGCTGTGTCTGCTCACGCCGGACATGCAGAACCGGCGCATCATCGACCATCTCTTGGCGGAGGTCGGGATGACGGCGGAGGCCAAGCTCGAGAGCAATTCGATCATGGTGCTGGCGGCGCACGTGCGCACCGGACGGTGGTCGTCGGTGATGCCGCGCATTCTCGCCGAGGCGCTGGGGCTCACCGGGCCGACGATCGCGGTGATGCCGATCGTCGAACCGGAAGTCGCGCACACCATCGGTCTGGTCACCACGGCGCGTGCGCTGCGGCCGCCGCTGGTGGAGGCGCTGGCGGCGGAGGCGCGGCGGCTGGCGCCGCTGCTCGGCGACATGGCGTGAGACGACGCACCTGCCGCAATCGCCGGAGAGCGGCGATCACCGATAGATCAAGTCATGCCGATGTGGCACGATCGATTTGAAATTCAAATCGATCGACGGAAAGCGATTATTGAACGACCGTCCCGGTTCGGGCTTGATCGCGAATATTCAAACGATTGGAATCGTGAGAAGGGACCCGATGTCCGGTTCGAACACCCCCATCGCCTGGGACGAAGCCCGCGCCCGCGAGATCATCGAGGCCCATCTCGGGCTCGAGGGCCCGGCCCTGCCGATCCTGCATGCGATGCAGGAGGCCTTCGGCTGCGTGCCGCGCGAAGCGGTACCGATGGTGGCGGCGGCGCTCAACGTGTCGCGCGCCGAGATGCACGGCATCGTCACCTTCTATCACGACTTCCGCGAGGCGCCGGCCGGGCGCCACGTCGTCAAGGTGTGCCGGGCCGAGAGCTGTCAGGCACGCGGCGGCCGGGCGATCGGCGACCGCATCGCCGAGCTCCTGGGCCTGCAGTGGTACGAGACCTCGGCGGACGGGCGGGTCACGCTGGAGCCGGTCTATTGCCTGGGGCTGTGCGCCTCCGGCCCCTCGGCCATGGTCGACGGCATTCCCTTCGCACGCCTCGACAAGGTCGGCGCGGAACGTCTCGTCGAGGAGGTGGCGCGATGAGCCGGATCTTCGTTCCCAAGGACGTCACGGCGCTGGCGCTCGGCGCGGATCGCGTCGCCGCGGCCATCGCGGCGGAGGCCGAAAGGCGCGGACTGACCATCGAACTGGTGCGCAACGGCTCGCGCGGCGCCTTCTTCATGGAACCGCTGGTCGAGGTGGAGACGCCGTTCGGGCGGGTCGGCTATCGCGAGATCACCGCCGACGACGTCGCCTCGCTGTTCGATGCCGACTTCATCGACGGCGGCGAGCATCCCCGATGCATCGGCAAGACCGACGATCATCCGTGGTTCGCCGGCCAGACCCGGCTGACCTTCGCCCGCTGCGGTCTGGTCGATCCGCTGAGCCTTTCCGACTATGCCGCGCACGGCGGCTGGAAGGGGCTCGAACGGGCGCTGGCACTCGGCTTCGACGGCACGCTCGACGAGGTGACGCTGTCGGGTCTGCGCGGGCGCGGTGGCGCGGGCTTCCCGACCGGGGTCAAGTGGCGCACCGTCGCCCACGCCAAGGCGGAGCAGAAATACGTCATCTGCAACGCCGACGAGGGCGACAGCGGCACCTTCGCCG
>ERZ1645187.1641-NODE-1641-length-20390-cov-8.559479_pt1 | contig 20390 bp, 18 predicted proteins | sample MGYA00575352_ERZ1645187 | MGnify/ENA primary metagenome ERZ1645187 (study PRJEB40837, sample SAMN11349314) | freshwater sediment metagenome | isolation source: river sediment | host: Sediment | place: India: Wazaribad , New Delhi | collected 2017-02-21 ... | reverse complement strand
ACCTTGCCGCTCAGGTTGAAAAACCAGTGGCCGTAGAAACTGCACACCTGTTTGTAATCGTCCTCGACTTTCTCTTGCGCACCGAGCCACACATCCATCTGCTGGAAGGCATACTCGATGCCGCGCAATGTCACCGACAGCGTCAACGGGCAGACGGCACCCGGCATCATCTCGCCGATATTGCCGGTCGTCAGCATATCATCCGGTTTGCAACCGGAATCGAATTCATTGAGATCCGCCGGCAAGGTCGTGACCGGGCGCGCCTGCAGCCAGAACAGTTCACCGCTGTGGTCGATGGCCCATTCGGTATCCAGCGGCTCGCCGAAACGAGCGGCGGCATCCCGCGCTTGCTGCGCGAGCTTGAGAATTTCCACATCAGACAAGACAGCTGCCGTCGCGTCCACCTGGTCGCGCAGCACGATGCGATCCTGCAGGTCAAGCTCGTAATGGTCGGGCGTCACTTCACCGCTGACCAGCGTTTCCCCGAGACCGCGCACCGCATCGACGACCAGCCGGTCGCGCCGCGCCGACACCGGATCCGCCGTGAACAGCACACCCGCTGCGCGGGCGGCGACCATGCGCTGCACGACCACACACATGCGCAAACTGCCAGCCGCTTCGCCGCGATAAGCGGTTGCGCGCTGCGAGGTCAACGAGGCGAGGCACTGTTCGATGGCAGCGCGCAGCGCGTCGATACCGTTCACATCGAGCACAGTTTCATACTGGCCGGCAAACGAGGCATCGCTGCCATCCTCGTCCAGTGCCGACGAACGCACGGCTACCGGCCCGCCACCCAGCGCAGCGTAATAAGCCGGCAAGTCATCCGGCAGCCGTCCCGGCTCGGCATCCAGCAGCACAAAACCCGCCGGCACGTTGAAACCCAGCGCCATCAGGCGGCAGAGACCGTTGGCCTTGCCGCCGGCATCAATCCCTTGTAACTGGTCGAGCGCGATAATGCGGGGAGTCAACGTCATGAAGATGGCCATCAGTGTTGTTTTGCGATTATTGTAAACCTTACACAACAACAACCAACAGGGAACCGGCCCATGAGCAAACCTGTCGATGACAGCTACCTGCAGGCACCGACCAACCAGCAACTCGGCCACCTGCCCGGTGAGTACGGCCTGCCATTCCTCGGCAAGACCCTGTCGATGTTTGCCGACCCTATCCGCACCTTCGACAAACACTACCGGCAATTCGGCCCGGTCAGCCGCATCTCGATCACCGGCCAGAAAGCCGTGCTGCTGCTCGGCCCGCAGTACCTGCAGCTGATGCTGCTTGACCCGGAACGCCTCTTCTCGACCCGCAAGGGCTGGGATGTGTTCATGAGCGATTTCTTCGCCGGCGGCCTGCTGATGCGCGACTTCGAGGAACACCGCATCCACCGCCGCATCATGCAGACCGCGTTCAGGTCGGAAAACATGCGCACCTACAGCACAACGGTCAGCCGCATTGCGCAGCAGGCCGTGGCGCGCTGGCGCGAGCAGGGCACAATCCATTTCTATCCGGAAACCAAGCAACTGCTGCTCAGCATCGCCTTCGAGGTGTTCTGCAAGGTCGATAGTGCAGACAGCGACGAGGACAACATCAACCGCGCCTTCATCGACCTGATGGAGGGCGCGATGGGCATCATCCGCAAGGACTGGCCCGGCCTGCTCTACCGCCGCGGCATGAACGGCAAACGCTACCTGACTGACTATTTCATGCGGCTGGCCAGCAAGAAGCGCGCTGACAATGACAATGACATCTTCAGCCACTTCTGCCGCGAACGAAACGAGGACGGCCAGTACTTCAGTGATCGCGAGATTGCCGAGCACATGGTGTTCCTGATGCTCGCCGCGCATGACACCACCACCAGCGCCATCACGATGTCCGGCTATTACCTGGCCAATGACCCGGCACTGCAGGACCGCATCTGCCAGCAGAACCCCTACCCAGCCAGCTACGATGACCTGATGGAACGCATGCCGTTGCTGGACCACGTCTTCCGCGAAACACTGCGGCTGCACCCGCCGGTGAGCAACATTTTCCGCCGCACGGTGCGCGACTGCACGATCGACGGCCACCACATCCCGGCACACACGATGATCTCGGCGCCGGTGCACTATATCCAGCAGATGGGGGAATGGTGGACGCGTGCGCAGAGCTTCTGGCCGGAACGTTTTTCCGACCAGATTGCCGAGCACCGCAAGCACCCCTTCATGTGGGCACCTTTCGGGGGTGGCGCACACAAGTGCATCGGCATGCACTTTGCCGAATTGCTGTTCAAGTGCACGTTTGCCGAACTGATCCACCACTGCCGCTTCGGTTTCGTGCGCGACAACTACTACCCGGCAAAACTGCAGCACTTCCCTTTTGCAAAACCGCTCGACGACTTGCCTTTGCAGCTCGTGCCGCGCTGACTTACCTGCCCGCCTGACCCTGCGGGTCAAAGCGCTGGATCGTCATTGTGCTGTAGCGCTGTTCGTGCGCCAGCGCACGCTGCTGCAATAACTGCCCGCGAATCTGCGGCGCATGGATACGGTTCAGGCGCGGCCAGGCCGGTATCGGCTTCTCGTCCGCGACCAGCCACACCCGCCCGCCAGTGGCTGCCAACTGCTGCAGGCGTTGCCAGTCCGGCGCCGGCTCCACACCACCACCCTGGCGGTATGGAACCGAGGCGTATTCCGCCGGACGCGGCAAGGCGTGCTGCGGGTCACAGTCATCGAGGTAATAGGCCAGCGGCATGGCCAGAAACGACGGGTACACGAGAATTACATCGTCGGGCTGCGACTGCTGGCACAACTGCCGCGCGAGCGGCTTCCACCAGTAACGCAGCGGCACCGGCTCCACCACGAACGGCTTCCAGGTTTCATACAGCGACAGCAGCAACAGCGACGCCAGCATGAGCGTCCGCCACAACGGCGCGCACAGCGCGAGTGCGGCACCCACTACCAGCGCGAGCAGCGGCACCAGCGGCGTGAAAAAGCGGTAGACGAACAATGGCTGACCCACCAGACTTTCCAGCAGCACCGCCACCACCGCCAGCAGCAGGCCGACCGCCACGCCGGCAGGCAGACTGCTCCATGGCTGCGCACTGCCGCAGTGTCGCCAGCGCCACAGCGCGACAGCCAGCAACACGAGTGACAGCAGCTTGAGCAGTGCCGTCTCGTTCGGGCCATCCGAGCCCGCCAGCATCGACACGGTACCCGCGACACTGCGCCAGTCCGGCACTTCCGCCCAGCCGATCTGCGCCGCGCCATCCGGCGGGCGTGTCAGCACGATCGGCAACGCGACCAGCACGAAGGCAGCCAGTGCCGTTGCCAGCCCTCGCCACGGCTGGCGCCAGCCGTCGCGCCACCACATCGCCAAGAGCAGTACCGGCGGCACCAGCGCAGCGAAGTAGTGTGACCACACGGCGAGGCCGGCCAGCGCACCGCACCACCACCAGTCGCGCTGGCGAGACGATTGCCACGCCACTACCCAACGCCACATGACCAGTGCACTGCACAGCAAGGCCAGCGAGTAACCACGGCAGGCCATCGCCGCCTGCAACACGAGGTAGTGGCTCACGTAGAACAGGCAGCCAGCCTGCGCGGCGACTCCACAGGACACTCGCCGCAGCGCGGCGTACAGTGGCCACAATGACAACAGCACCAGCAACACAGAGGAACTGCGCAGGAACACCTCGCTACCATCACCGAGCGGTTGCCAGCCCCACAACAGCAGGTAGTGCAACAGCATATTGTTTTCCTGGGCGCGCACCATCTGCACAATGCTGTCGAGACTGCGCGACATCACCACGCTGAAAATCTCGTCAAACCAGAGCCCGTAACTCGCCAGCACGGGCACAATAACCAGCAGCAGGTAAGCTGCCGGCAGGCTGCACAAAAACGCTCGCAGCGGAGCCGGGCGATTCATGTATTGCCTCGCCACACGCTGCGCAGGAAAGCCACTATCGCCGCGAGGCCGAACTTGCTGTTGCCGCGGTGGCGCGGCGCGAAACAATAACCGGTTTCCGCAATCCGCAAGCCGGGCGCCCGTTGCAGGATATCCAGCAACAGCTTGAAACCGTCGGGCTGCAGCTGTGCACGGCACTGGCGCCAGGTGGATCGCCGCAGCAGGAAGAAACCGCTCAGCGGGTCACTGCAGGAAGAGGACAGCCGCCAACGTGCCAGCGCCGTGGCTGCTCGTGACAGCAGCTGTCGCCAGCACGGCCAGCCTGCAATCGCGCCACCAGCCGCGTAGCGCGTGGCCACCACCACATCCGCGCCGGCCTGTTGCGCCAGCACCAGCATCGGCTGCACGGCGGCAGGCTCATGCTGCAAGTCGGCATCCATCGCCAACACAAAGTCACCCTGCGCGGCATCAAAACCCGCTGCCAGCGCACCGGACAAGCCCTGCGCACCGCTGCGCGATAGCAGTTGCACTGCGGCATCCTGTTGCATGTGCTGTCGCACGACAGCAGCAGTGCCATCGGGCGACAAGTCATCGACCACAATGATTTCATAGGTGCCGGACAGGCCTGCCAGCTCCTGTTGCAGACGTTGCAACAACAGTGCGATGTTGTCGCGCTCGTTGCGGGTGGGGATCACGATGGACAGTAACGGCGTCATTGTCTCGCCCCTTGTCCAGGCAACGACGGCAACAGGCAGCGCGACAACACACGGCTGCGCTGCACTGCCGCAATAGTCGCGCAGCACAACAACACGCAGGCAACCCACACCAACACCAACCAGCCCTCGCCCACCACAACACCCTGTTCACGCAAGCAGCGAAACAATACGCGCAACCACAGGAAATGGAACAGCAATACCAGCAAGGTATGGCGACCAAACCACGCTAGCGCGGCAGACACCTTTCCGGTGGCTGACAACCACGCAGCCAGGCACATGACCACATAGACCCCAGCCGCCGTCATCAACATCGCCGCCAGTGGTGATTGCCAAAGGCGTTGGTTCATATCGATAGCAGCACCACCGTACTGCGCTGTCAGCCAGACCGCAAACACCGCCAGCAAGCAAAAAGGTATCGACGGCACAAACTGGCGCACACGATCCTCCAGCAGATGACCGGCGAGCAACAGCGGCAAGCTCAACAGCAACAGATCCGCGCCCCACGGCAAACCGCCAACTGGCGCACTCATCTGCAACACCGGGCTCGCAACAACGGGCAACAAGACCACCAACCACCAGTACCAGCGCTCGTTTACGCGCATCCGTTGTCCGGCGAGCAACAACAATCGCATGCAACAGAGCACCAGCAACAGGTGTGGCAAGAACCACAGCGGCAGGATCGTGATCGTACGGCCTGTGCCATACAGCATCCCCGCCAGATAGGAATACCAGTCAATCGTACCGCTAACATCGTGCACCACTGCCCAGACCAGCAACACCACTACATACGGCTTCAGCAACGCTTCCAGGCGCGTGCGCAGCCACTCACGCAACGGCAGGCGCAATGAGATGAACGCGCCAGACAGGAAGAAGAATACGGGTGTCGCGAGATGCGACAGGCCAGCGAGCCAGTGCTGTGGCATGGCAGCGAACGCCATTGCATGGCCCGCAATCAGCAGCAGGGCTGCCAGCGCCCGGGCGATGTCTGCCGACCGGTTACGCACAGGGCTTCGCTCGCTGCTCACTCGATATTCTGCACCTGCTCACGCACCTGCTCGATCAGCACTTTCAGCTCGACTGCCGCCTGCGTCGTGACGGTACTGATCGATTTCGATGACAGCGTGTTCGCCTCGCGGTTGAGTTCCTGCATGAGGAAATCCAGCTTGCGGCCCACAGCTCCTTTGCCCTGGATGATGCGGATCACCTCGGCGATGTGCGTCTCGAGCCGGTCGAGCTCCTCGTCAACGTCACAGCGCTGCGCGAGGTGTACCAGTTCCTGCTCGATCCGGTCCTGGTTCAGCTCGCCCTGCAGCTCTGCCAGCCGGTCGCGCAGCTTCTGTTTCTGTGCCGCCAGGATATCCGGCAAGGCAGTGCGCACAATCGCCGCCTGCTCGCGCATTTTCTGCAAACGCCCAGCCATGAATTGCGCCAGTGCCGCCCCTTCCCGTGCGCGCACCACCTGCAGCTCGGCCAGGGCATCGGCAAACAAGGCCAGCGCCGCTGCGCAGACCGTATACCGATCCGGCCCGCTTTCGCATAACACACCGGGCCGGAACAGGATATCCGCCGCGCTGAGCGGCGCCGGCGCAGTGAGCATGCGCTGGATGCTTTCAGCCGCCTGCACATAACGTTGCGCCAGTTCGGCATCAATCGTCAACGCATCACGATTGACGGCCGGCTGGAACTGCAGGGTGCAATCGACCTTGCCGCGCTGCAGGCTGGTTCGCAGTTGCTCCCGCAGGCTCGACTCCAGGAAACGGAACGTATCCGGCAAGCGGAAGCCCGGTTCCAGGTAGCGATGGTTGACCGAACGGATTTCCCACACCAGTGTGCCCCACGGCTCACTGCACTCCCGGCGGGCAAACGCGGTCATGCTGTGCATGGCTTACTCCCCTGCCGTCTCGGCCTCAGCCTCGGCCTGCGCCTGGGCGGCCGCGTCCAGGCCAGCCTTGTCGCGCTGTGCCCACAACCATTCGCGCGGGTACTTTGCCACCAGCTCATCGGCAATCTGCTGCGCCAGCACGGCTGGTTCACCGTCGCGCTCGGACTTTTCCACGCGGAAGCCCTTCGCATAGTCCTCGGCACTGGTAGCGCCACTCTTGGTCGCCACCGCATCGACCGTCACCATATAGATCTTGGGCAGCTGGACATTGGCGCGGTTGCCACGGCCTTCCTTGACCATCACCGAACAGGGAATCTCGCCCCAATAGGTCACTTTCACTTCGGCCATCTTTCCCCCCTGGTTGTGTGCTTGCTCGGACAGTGGTCTATTCTGCCATAATGGCACACCGTTCCCCGGCTTGAGCCTCACCTTGTTGGAGACCCCTATGGCCAGACGCAAGAAATCCCAGGAAGAATCCTACGAAACCGCTGACGGCTTCCAGATCGAGGACATGGAAGGCAACCTCGTTGAAGAGGAACCGCTCGACGAAGAGGAAAATGGCGGCTTCTGGGCCGATGATGATGACGACGAGCAGGAAGAAGACGACTACTTCAGCTCGGTGGCCGAGAACAATGACTGGGAAGAAGGCTACGATTACTGAGCCGCCCGGCCACAAAAAAGCCGCCCGCAGGCGGCTTTTTTATTGCAGCAACTACCGTGATCAGTGGATACCCTGATCCTTGAACTTCTTGCCCAGTGATTCACCGCCATCGATGATCATGTTCTGGCCGATGATGAACTCGGAATCATCAGAGGCAAAGAACAGCACGCCGCGCGCGATGTCGAGCGGGTAGCCGGGACGATTCATCGGCAGCGTCGCGCCCATGCCTTCACCCACTTTCTTCACCGTTTCGGCATCCAGGCCGATCGCATTGCCCACCAACGGCGTGTAAACACCACCCGGTGACACGCAGTTGACGCGGATTTTCTGTTCAGCCAGTTCCAGCGCGAAGGTTTTCGACAGCTGCAGCACCGCCGCCTTGGCCGCCTGGTAGATATGCGGACCATAACCCGGCGTGGTGGCCGAGATGCTGGCGGTATTGATGATCGAGCCGCCATGGCCCTGCTTGCGCATCTGCATCGCTGCGTACTTGCAGCCGAGGAACACGGAACGAACCAGCAGCGCAAACGTGAAGTCGAAATCCTTCACAGCGATCTCCTCGACCGCACCGCGCGCACCGAAGGCACCGGCATTGTTGTGCATGATGTCAAGCTTGCCAAACTCGGCGACCGCGAAATCTACCAGCGCCTTCACGCTGTCCTCACTGGTCACATCGCACTTGAAGAAACGTGCATTGCTGCCCAGTTCGGCCGCTGCCGCCTTGCCGCCTTCCTCGTTGAGGTCAGCCACGACCACTTTCGCGCCGTGCTGCAACAGCAGCTCTGCGGTGCCACGGCCGATACCGCTGGCGGCACCGGTAACAATCGCCACTTTACCTTCCAGTCTTGCACCCATAACAACCTCTTCTTGTTTGCAGTAGATAAAAATCAGAACACGATGGTGCGATGGCCATAGACGATGATCTTGTCATCGAGGTGCGCCCGCACCGCGTTTGCCAGCGTCACGCGCTCGATATCGCGACCTTTGCGTACCAGATCGTCGACCGTGTCAGCATGTGAGCTATCTTCCACACCCTGCGCGATGATCGGACCTTCATCGAGGTCAGCTGTCGCGTAATGCGCGGTGGCACCAACCAGCTTGACCCCGCGTTCGTGCGCCTGGTGATAGGGCTTGGCACCCTTGAACGCCGGCAGCGTGGAGTGATGGATATTGATGATCTGGTTCGGGAACTCGGCAATCATCTCGTCTGACAGCACCTGCATGTAGCGCGCCATCACGATGAGGTCGATGTTGTGCTCACGCAGCAGAGCGATCTCCTTCTTTTCCTGCTCGCGCTTGTTGTCACGCGTGATAGGGAACACGTAATAGGGAATATTGAAGACATCGGCGAAATAGCGCAGGTCTTCGTGGTTGGAGATGATCAACGGGATCTCACAATTCAGCTCGCCCACCTTGTGCCGCAACAGCAGGTCGTAGATACAATGCTCGTATTTGGAGACAAAAATCGCCACGCGCTTCTTGCGGTCACCGAAAGACAACTGCCAGTCCATCTCATAAGTCTGGCATTCCTGCTCCAGTTGCTTGAGGAAATCCTCACGCGACACGGTCATGCCCGACATATCGAACATCACGCGATGGAAGAACAGGCCGGCATCGACATCGGTATGCTGCTGGGCATCGATGATGTTGATGCCATTGCGGGCGAGCAGGTTGGCGACAGCGGCCACCAGGCCCTTGCGGTCAGGACAACGCAGCAACAGGGTGGCGGTATTGGCTCGATTCATCATGGGAGTCTCGGTGGGAACAGTCCAAACAGAACGGCTGCCATTCTAGGCAAAGACAGCCCGGGAAAACACTGGGAAATCACACTGCACAGCCGGCTTTATTCGCCAGCACCACGGAACGGGGCCTTCCTCATCATGCAATTCTTCAGGTCACACAGCCGGCACGGTTCGATTTCGGGCGCCTTCTTGCCGCCGGGATTCAAGCCTACCATGCCAAGCAGCGACTTCTGCGGCCGCATCATGATGCCATCGCTCATCGTCACCGGCAGGCCTTCCCTGCCATCAAAGAAGCGAAACAGGATAGCCTGGTCGCCGAAATGCCAGCCGGTATAGCCTGGGCCGACCCGCAAGGTCGTGCCGTAGCCGCGCGCTGCCGCCTCGGCCGAGACCTGGTCGGTCAGCGCCTTCATCGCCTCGACGACCATGGCTGAACCGACAGCATCCAGCGCCAGCGCCTGGCCCTGCTTGCCATCTTCCATCAGCGCCTTGGCCGCCTGTGTGACCCTGTCACCGGCTGATGCCAGCAGGATCACCACCGATTCGGCCTGGCGCAGGATCTTCGGCAGCTGCTCACTCTGCAACACCACCTGCTCCAGCCCGTGCTTGAGATGGATGCGGTCATCCTCAATGCCGCACAACGGCACCTCGACACTCGCGCCCCACGGTTCGGCGAATTCACTGGCGCGAGCGATCTGCTCGTCGGCTACTTTCAACACCGGCTTGCGCGCCTTGGACGGGTCGCCGTAGCCCATGAAATTGAGCACACTGTTGCGATCGAGCGCGTACCGGTAACCCGCCAGGCGATTGGTCAGCGATTCCGCCATGCCCTACACCTCACGCGGCAGCAGGGGCTTCCGCCGGCAGCAGGCCCAGCTCGCCGAGCAGGTACGGGACGTTCTCGGTCCAGGCCAGCGGATAGATATGGAAACCGGCAATCGGGTAACGCTCCTTGAGGGTGCGCATCGTCTCCAGCGCGAGTTCCAGCGCTTCCTGTTTCTGGTCCTGCGCTTCGCGAATGCGTTTTTCCACCGCCGGCGGCACCCAGATGCCCGGCACATGCTGCATCATGAATTCGAGGCCCTTGTGCGATCGCGGCGGCAGGATACCGGGCAGTATCGAAACTTTTTTCGTCACACCTTCGCGCTCGAGTGCTTTCCACCATTTGTCGAAGGCATCCAGGTCGTACACCGGCTGCGTCTGCAGGAAATCGACGCCGGCCGCCACTTTTTTCGCCATCACCCGCGCCAGGTGTTCCGGTTTGTTGCCGGCCGGATTGGCGGCGCCACCGATGCACCATTGCATCCTGAACGGTTCTTCCTTTGGCGAATCGGCAATCGCGCCACCACCGTAGGCCTTGCCGAGGCGGCGCAGCTGGTTGACCATCATGATCGCGTTGGTGGAATCCATGTCGTAGACCGGTTTCGACATCGGGTGGTCACCAAATGTCACATAGTCGCCGGTCAGGCAGAGGATATTGCGGATGCCGTGCGCGTAGGCCGAAATCAGGTCAGCCTGCATGCCGAGTTTGGAGCGGTCGCGGCAGGTCATCTGCATCACCGGCTCCAGTCCCTGCTGCTTCACATAAATGGCTGTGCCTATCGATGACATGCGCAAGGTGGCCGACGGCATGTCGAGCACGTTAATCGCATCCACACCGCGACGGTAATGGGCGAGGTGCTTGTCGAGGCGCGACAGGTCCGGCACTTTCGGCGGCGACAATTCCGCAGTGATGACGAACTCGCCGTTCTTCAGTTTCTTGTACAGGTTGCTGGTGTCGTTGAGCGCTGTCATCTGGGTTACGCCTGGCTGCTGGCGATGATCTGGTCGATCTCGGGATTCGGAACGGGATGCGGCGAGAGGATTCCGCCGTTGCGGTCAGTCTTGCCCTCGAGGATGCTGCCGACGGCCGAGGTGCCGACCAGCGACCAGTCGACGGCCGGCTGTATCTTCACGATCTTCTCGCTCATGTCGAACACCTGCATCGGCGCCATGTCGGCACGCTCATGGATCTTCGTCCAGACGCAGTCGCGGTCCGGGAACACCTCACACTTGCCGAACATCGAGCCGCCGCAGGGACCGTTGCGCATCTGCTTCGGGCAGGATTGCGGGCAAACCAGCGACGTGGACCGCAACACACACTGGCCACAACTGTGGCAACCGAACACACGCTTCTTGGCCCACTCCTCGAAGCCGAACAGGATCCGGTACAGCCTGCCCTTGGTCCAGACACGGTTGAACATAAAACTTACTCGCGAGAAAGAAACTTACTTGTGAGTAAGTTTGCGACAAAAGCCCTGTCTCGTCAAGGGACTAGCGCCATGGGCATGGTGCGCCAGCATTGGCTACCATAGGCTCTTCGCCCGACCGGACAGGAGCCTCCCATGGCAGCCCGCTACCCGAATGCTGAAGGCAGCGTACTCATCACCGGCACCTCCAGCGGCATCGGCCATGCCACTGCGCTCGCCCTGGCCGGTGCCGGCTTCCATGTCCTTGCCGGGGTGCGCCAGCCAGCCGATGGCGACAAGCTGGCTGCGCTGGATCCGGCCCGACGCATCACCCCCGTCCTCGTCGACGTAGCCAATGCGGCCAGCGTGGCCAGCGCCGCCGCCAGCGTGCGCAACCACCTCGCCGACCATGACAGCTTTCTCGTCGGCATCATCAGCAACGCCGGGGTTGGCATGATCGCCCCCACGCCTTACCTGAACGAGGACATCCTGAACTACCAGGCCCAGACCAACTTGCTCGGCCCGATGCGCCTAGTGCGCGAGTTCCTGCCACTCATGCAGGAGACCTTGCCGGGCCGCCAGCGGCGGGGACGCATCTATTTCGTCGGCACCGGCGCCGGCATCCCGTCGCTGGTGTTCCCTTTCCTGAACATCTACATGGCGTGCAAGTGGGGCACGGAAGCGTTCTGCCAGAGCCTGCGAGCGGAATTACAGTTGCTCGATGCACCGATCGATGTCGGCATGATCAACCCCGGCTTCATCAACACTGCCATGCGCAGCACCACAAGGCATGCCGTGCAAGGCAAGGTCGCGATGGATGCGCGATTCGGCCAGGTGTACGGGAAGCTCATACAGAAATTCGGCGAGTTCGGCGACAGGCAGCAAGGCACGGCAGCGGAAGTCGCGGCAGAAAAGATCGTGGCCATGATGATGGCCGTGACACCGCGCTACCGCTACCGCGTGGGCCGCGATTCCTTCACCACTTACCTGCAGGCGCTATTGCCGCTGCGGGTGCAGGAGTGGTGGATCCGGCGGATCTACCGGTAACGCTTAACGCAAACTCGCGTTGATCCGCTCCAGTGCTGCAGCACCGGGACACAATTCAGTTTCCGACAGCGCATTGAGAGGGCGCGGGCTGGTGTTGAGGAACTGGTGGGTTTCCTCGGCTTCCGCATCAAGGAACAGCAGCCCGGTGAGGATGTCGCCATCCTTCTGCGCCTCGCGCAGCGCAGCCAGCGCCGCACTGCGGTCGCGTGGATCGTGGTTGCTGCCGGCTTTCTGCAGGCGCACGACGGACCCGTCGTGCAGGGTCACTTCCTGCGTGCTGCCCTCAAGGTAGCTGGTGACGATCTCTTCGCGCATCGGCACGAAGTCGATCGCACCGGTGGCTTCCAGGTGGTCGCGCACATAGTCGTAGCTCTTCGTCGAGCCCTTATGGTTGTTGAACGTCACACAGGGGGAAATCACGTCGATGAAGGCAAAGCCCTGGTGCGACATCGCCGCTTTTAGCAACGGCACGAGCTGGGCCTTGTCGCCCGAGAAGCTGCGCGCAACAAACGTGGCACCCAGCTGCAGCGCAATGCTGGCGAGATCCATCGGCTGGTACTGGTTGGCGCTGCCTTTCTTGCTGACAGAACCGACATCGGCCGTGGCGGAATCCTGGCCTTTGGTCAGGCCGTAGCAACCGTTGTTCTCGACAATGTAGACCATGTTCAAGCTGCGGCGCACGACATGGGCAAACTGGCCCATACCGATCGACGCGGTATCACCATCGCCCGACACACCGATATAGAGCAGGTCGCGGTTGGCGAGGTTGGCACCGGTGGCGACTGACGGCATGCGACCGTGCACCGAGTTGAATCCGTGCGATTGGCCGAGGAAGTAAGTCGGCGTCTTCGATGAGCAACCGATGCCCGACAGCTTGGCCACGCGGTGCGGCTGGATGGACAGCTCGTAGCAGGCGCGCACGATCGCTGCGGAAATCGAGTCATGGCCGCAACCGGCGCCCAGCGTCGACAGCGAACCCTCGTAATCGCGCAAGGTGTAGCCAAGACTGTTGGGAGTCGCGGAGGGGTGTTCAAAACGGCTGCGGACGTAAGTCATGGGGTTCTCTTCTTACACGCTCTTGCGGATCGGGGTAACGGTGGCAGGGTGCAGGTGGCCGCGGATCTTGCGCAGGATCTGCTGCGCGGTGATCGGCATGCCGTCGTAGTTGAGTACCGGAATCATTTTCTGTGGTGGCACATCGTTCTCGGCCATCAGCAAGGTGCGCAGCTGTGCATCGCGGTTCTGTTCGATGACAAACACCTTCTCATGGCGCGCGATGAAATCGTCGACCGTCTTGTTGAACGGGAAGGCCCGGATACGCAAGGCATTCAGCACAATGCCCTCTTCTGCCAGCACATCCAGCGCCTCGCGGGCCGCTTCGGTCGACGTGCCGAAAAAGATCACACCGGCCTGGGCATTGTCATGCTGCTTGTACAACTCCGGCGCGGGCACGTATTGCTTGGCCGTCTCGAACTTGCGCACCAGGCGATCCATGTTCTCGACATACTTGTCGCCATCTTCGGTGTAGATCGCGTAAGTGTCACGCGAGGTACCCCGGGTAAAGAAGGAACCCTTGCTCGGGTGCGTGCCGGGAATCGTGCGGTAGCAGATACCGTCGCCATCGACGTCAAGGTAGCGGCCGAACTTCTCGATCTTGTCGAGCTGTTCGGCATTCAGCACCTTGCCGCGTTTGTAGGTGCGCTTGTCATCCCAGGACAGCGGTGCCGACAGGTGATCGTTCATGCCGAGCTCAAGGTCGGTCAGCATGATGATCGGCGTCTGCAATTGCTCGGCCAGGTCAAAGGCATCGGCCGTCATGTCGAAGCATTCGCGCGGCGTGGCCGGGAACAGCAACACATGCTTGGTGTCACCGTGCGAGGCATAGGCCGCAGACAGGATGTCGGATTGCTGGGTGCGGGTCGGCATGCCGGTAGACGGGCCAGCACGCTGCACATCAATCAGCACCGCCGGGATTTCGGCGAAATAGGCCAAGCCGAGGAATTCGCTCATCAGCGACACACCGGGGCCAGACGTAGCAGTAAAGGAGCGGGCACCGTTCCAGTTGGCACCAATGACCATGCCCATCGCGGCGAGTTCGTCTTCCGCCTGCATGATGGCAAAGTTTTTAGCACCGGTGCCGGCATCAACGCGCAAGCGGTTGGCATATTTCTCGAAAGCATCCACCACCGAAGTACTCGGCGTGATCGGATACCACGCGGCTACCGTAGCTCCGCCGTAAATCGCGCCGAGGCCACAGGCGGTGTTGCCGTCCATCAGGATACGCTCGCCCACCTTGTCGCAACACTTCAGGCGCAGGCCGAGCGGGCACTGGAAATGGTCTTTTGCATACTGGTAGCCCAGCTCAAGCGCCTTCACGTTAGGGGCAATCAGCTTTTCCTTGCCCTTGAACTGGTCGCCGATCAGGCCCGTCAGCACCTCGAACTCGATATCGACCAGTGCCGCCAGCGCGCCGATGTAGATGACATTCTTGAACAGCTGGCGCTGGCGCGCATCCGTGTACTCACGCATGCTGATTTCCATCAGCGGGATCGGCAGGAAATGGATATCGTCGCGCAGCAGTTTCTTGTCCAGCGGTTTGGTCGAGTCATAGACCAGGTAACCGCCAGCAGTGACTTCCTGCACGTCGCGCTGCATGGACTGCGGGTTCATCGCCACCATGATCTCGCAGCCGCCACCGCGCCGGCCGAGATAGCCTTTTTCCGACACGCGCACTTCATACCAGGTCGGCAGGCCCTGGATGTTCGATGGGAAGATGTTGCGCGGGCTGACCGGAATGCCCATGCGGAACACGGCTTTGACGAACAGCGAGTTGGCACTGGACGAGCCGGTGCCATTCACGTTGGCGAACTTGACGACGAAATCATTGACCGCTTCGAGTTTTTTCATGATCCGAGTCCCCGCCATCACGCTGCGCAGTGCTTGCCGGAGGGATCCTGCCCGGCCTTAGTCACGGTGTACAAATACTTCTGCATGTCCCAGGCCGATGTCGGGCAGCGCTCGGCACACAGGCCACAGTGCAGGCACACGTCCTCGTCCTTGACCATGATGCGGCCAGTGCTGAGGCCTTCGGCGATATACAGGGGCTGCTCCAGGTTCTCGGCCGGCGCGCTCAGGTTCTGCCGGAGTTCCGCTTCCTCTCCCACCGGTGGCGTGAAGGTGATGCAACGGGTCGGGCAGATATCGACACAGGCATCACATTCAATGCACTTGCTGGCGGTGAATACGGTCTGCACGTCGCAATTGAGGCAGCGTTGGGTTTCCTGGTAGCCCGTCTCACGGTCAAAGCCCAGTTCCACTTCGAGCATGCGGTCAGCCAGTGCTTTCTCTTTCGGCGCATGCGGTACGGCGTAGCGCTTGTCATGCGAGATGGCGCTGTCATAGCTCCACTCGTGGATGCCCATTTTCTGGCTGACGAGGTTGGTACCGGGCGCCGGGCGTTCATGCACGGGTTTGCCCTGGCAGAACAGGTCGATGGAGATGGCTGCCTGATGGCCCTGCGCCACGGCCGTGATGACGTTTTTCGGGCCGAACGCGGCATCACCACCGAAAAACACGCGCGGGTTGGTGGACTGGTAGGTGACTTCATCCAGCACCGGCATGCCCCACTTGTCGAAAGCCACGCCGCTGTCGGCCTCGATCCACGGGAAGGCATTTTCCTGGCCCACCGCCATCAGCACATCATCGCACTCGAAGAACACGATCTCGCCAGTCGGCTTCATCTCACGCTTGCCATCGGCATTGCGCACGGCCTCGGCCTTCTCGAACTTCATGCCGACCAGCTTGCCATTCTCCACCACGTATTCTTTCGGCACATGGTTGTTGAAGAAGGGGATGCCTTCGTGCTGGGCGTCCTCGATTTCCCACGGCGAGGCTTTCATCTCCTCGAACGGGCTGCGCACGACAATCTTCACGTCCTCGCCACCCAGGCGACGCGCGGTGCGGCAGCAATCCATCGCGGTATTGCCACCGCCGATGACCAGCACGCGCTTGCCGATCTTGCTGGTGTGGTTGAACGCGACATTGGCCAGGAAGTTGATGCCGATCTGGATATTCGCCGCCGCTTCTTCACGGCCAGGCAATTTCAGGTCACGCCCGCGCGGGGCGCCGGTACCGACAAAGACAGCATCATAATTTTTCGCCAGCACTTCATTGAGGCTGTTGACGCGCGTGTTGTAGTGCGTCACCACGCCCATGCCGGTAATGAAAGTGACTTCCTCGTCGAGCACTTCAGCCGGCAGGCGGAACGACGGGATCTGGCTGCGCATGAAACCACCGCCGGACGGCTGGTCGTCGAACAGGTCGATCTCGTAGCCGAGCGGCATCAGGTCACGTGCCACGGTCAGCGCGGCAGGGCCACCGCCGACCAGCGCAATGCGCTTGCCGTTTTTCTGAGCCGGGATCTTCGGCATCATCGCCTGCACATCGCCCTTGTTGTCGGCAGCGACGCGCTTCAGGCGGCAGATGGCAACCGGCTGGTCCTCCACCCGGCCACGGCGACAGGCCGGCTCGCAGGGGCGGTCGCAGGTGCGGCCCAGCACGCCCGGGAACACATTGGATTCCCAGTTGACCATATACGCCTCGGCGTAGCGCTCCTGGGCAATCAGGCGGATGTATTCGGGGACTGGCGTGTGCGCCGGGCAGGCGTACTGGCAATCGACAACTTTGTGGAAGTATTCAGGGTCTTGGATGTTGGTGGGCTTCACCATGGACTCCCCAACGGCGGGACTTCGGTTGGCGCGGCATTCTACAGGAAACAGGCTGCCATTGGTGCTGGCAATTTGACTGAATTACCGCAATTCCATTGACCAAATCGGCCATAATGTCTATCCGCTCACCCGACCCACCCGCCACCGATGACACCCGGGCAGTACTGGCAGCAATTCCTGATGGCCGTGATGTTTCTCACCCGCCTGCCTGTGGCCTGGCTGGTGCAATACGATCCCGGCCTCAATGCCCGCATGGCGCGCTGGTTCCCGCTGGTCGGCTGGCTGGTCGGCGGTATTGCCGCCCTGCTGCTGTGGGCCTGTGCCCAGCTCCTGCCGTGGGTGCCCGCTGTCATCCTCGCCACGGCCCTCGCCATCCTCGTCACCGGCGCCTTCCATGAGGACGGGTTTGCCGACATGTGCGATGCCTTCGGCGGCGGCTGGGGTAAAGAGCAAGTACTCACCATCATGAAAGACTCCAGACTGGGTACTTATGGCACCCTCGGCCTCGGTTTCATGCTGGGGACCAAGGTCAGCCTGCTGGCCAGCCTGCCACTCACCACCGGCCTCGCCGTGCTGGTATCCGGCCATGTATTGGGCCGCACCACCGCGACCTCTCTATTGCTTTCGCTGGCCTATGTCCGCGACACCGAGGACCCGGCAAAAGTGAAAACCCCGCCATCGGATTTTGGCGGCAGCGACCTCGTCTTCACCCTCGCCACCGCCGCGCCGGTCCTGTGGCTGCTACCGCCGGGCACCCTGCTCCCGGTGCTGGCCAGCCAGCTGGCCGTGCGCCAGTGGGCGGCCTGGTACTACCGCAAGCGGATTGGCGGCTACACCGGCGACTGCCTTGGCGGCGCCCAGCAGCTCGGCGAGCTGGCTGTGTTGCTCGTGTGCGTGGCCGCCACGCTGCCCTAGGGAGCGTTGCCCAGCGAACGCCACAAATACAGCGCAGCTGCCGTGCGGTAAGGCCGCCAGGCTTCTGCATAAGCCGCCAGCGCTTTTGGTGGCGGAAGCTCATCCAGGCCGTGCAACTGTGCGATCGCCTTACGGATACCGTAGTCATCCGCCGGGAACACATCAGCTCGGCCGAGGTCGAAAATCAGGTACATCTCCACGGACCACCGCCCGATACCCTTTATGGCTGTAAAGCAGCGTACCAGCTGCTCTTCGCCCATCGTTTTCACCTGCGACAAGGTCGGCAGCTTGCCGTCGATACTGTGCTGCGCCAGGTCCTTCAGGTACGCCACTTTCATGCCGGACAGGCCGACGGCCCGCAGTGTGCTGTCGGGCGTCGCCAGGATTTTCCGCGCACAGGGCTTGCCAGCGACGTTGATCACGGCATGCAGGCGCTGCAGGATCGTCGCCGCCACTTTCGTGGCCAGTTGCTGGCTCGCAATCGCCTCGATGAAGGCAGCCAGCGGATCCTCGTTGCGTTGGGGGCGGAAACGGATCGGGCCGACGCGCCGGATCAGGGCCGCCATGGCCGGGTCGCGTTGCAAGTGCCTGACAGCGGCCTGCCATTGGACTGGCGTGTCCAGCACCCGCGGCTTCTCCAGCGACACCCCCTCGCAGGCCAGCAGCCAGCGCTTGGTGTCGAGCCCACCGGGAGAGGTGAAACCACCGGGCTTGCCGGAGGCCGCCACGATGCGGTGGCAAGGCACCAGCAGGGGCACAGGGTTCTTGCCTAGCGCGGAACCGACAGCCCGCACCGCGCCGGACTTGCCGATGGCGCTGGCGAGTTCGCCGTAGGTCATGACAGTGCCTGCCGGGATGCGGCGGGCGCGATCGTACACCGCTTGCGCGAATGGCGTGGCCCCCGGAAGGTGCAGCGGTACCGCACTGAAATCTTGCGGTTTGCCCTGGCAGTGCCGTTGCACACGCGCTGCCAGTGACCTGACCCACGCCGGCGGTGCTGCGACCGGGCGCGCAAGCCCGGTATGCGCCTGGAGTTCGCGCCGCAGCTGCACCAGCGCGGTATCCGGCAACAGGAAACGGGTGACACCGCCGGGGCACCAGGCCAGGCCAAAGTCGCCACGTACCGTGGGAAAGCACCACCAACCAGACTCGCGCGCCATGATCGCCCCTTCAACCAACCCGTCAGCCGCCCATGTTAACCTGCATCAAGCTGGCTAGCAGGCAAGCCTCTACACTGGGAAATATCTGCACACAGGAGATACAGCATGTTCGAATCCGCAGAACTGAAGCACAAGCTGCCTGACGAGGACTATGACAAGGAGGTGCCTGCGCTGCGCGAGGCGCTGCTGGATGCGCAGTTCGACCTGCTGGAAAAGAAGGAGCGCTCGCTGCTGATCATCGTTGGCGGCGTGGAAGGCGCCGGCAAAGGCGACACGATCAACCTGCTATCGAGCTGGCTGGATCCGCGCTACCTGGACATCCACGCGCTGACAGCAAAAAGTGATGAGGAGCGCGCCCGGCCAGAGTACTACCGCCACTTCCGTCGCCTGCCACCGAAAGGCAAGATCGGCATCCACTTCGGCTCCTGGCACACGATGCCGATCGTCGAGCACGCGTTCAAGCACACCTCACGCCACGAAATGGATGCGCAACTGGCACGCATCTGCCAGATGGAACGCATTCTTGCCGAGGAAGGCTGGATCCTGCTCAAGTTGTGGTTCCACTTGTCGAAAGACCAGCAGGAAAAGCGCCTGAAGAAACTCAGCAAGGACAAGGAGCAGAGCTGGCGCGTCACGGAAACAGACTGGATGCTGTTCAAGATGTACGACCGCTTTGCGAAAGTGTCAGCCCGTGCGCTGCGCGAGACCAGCACAGACTATGCGCCGTGGCACATCATTCCCGGCGCCGACCCGAACTTCCGCCACATCACGGTCGGGCGCGCGGTACTCGGCGCCCTCAAGGCCAACGGCGACGCCAAGCCAGCTAAAAAAGCGGTGGTGTTGCCCACGCGCCCTGCCGACGGCGTGCACATCCTCAGCAAGCTGGACATGAGCCGTTCGCTGACGAAAAAGCGCTACGAGAACCAGCTGATCGATTTACAGGGTCGCCTTAACCGCGGGCTGCGCCACAAGAACTTTGCTGACCGGTCACTGGCTATCGTATTCGAGGGCTCCGACGCAGCCGGCAAGGGCGGCGCCATCCGCCGCATCACGCCGGCGATGGATGTGCGCCAGTACCACATCGTGCCGATTGCCGCGCCGACGCAGGAGGAAAGGCTTTATCCCTACCTGTGGCGTTTCTGGAAACTCGTGCCGAAGGCCGGGCATGTCGCGATCTTTGACCGCTCATGGTATGGCCGCGTGCTGGTCGAGCGCGTCGAAGGCTTCTGCTCGGAAGCCGACTGGATGCGCGCCTACAACGAGATCAACGAATTCGAGGAGCAGCTCAACGAGCGCGGCACCGCGGTGATCAAATTCTGGCTGGCCACGAGCCAGGAGGAACAGATGCGGCGCTTCAAGGAGCGCGAAGCCACCGGCTTCAAGCGCTACAAGATCACCGACGAGGACTGGCGCAACCGCGAGAAATGGGGCGA
>ERZ1645187.1640-NODE-1640-length-20393-cov-6.966319_pt1 | contig 20393 bp, 17 predicted proteins | sample MGYA00575352_ERZ1645187 | MGnify/ENA primary metagenome ERZ1645187 (study PRJEB40837, sample SAMN11349314) | freshwater sediment metagenome | isolation source: river sediment | host: Sediment | place: India: Wazaribad , New Delhi | collected 2017-02-21 ... | reverse complement strand
CCGCCGCCCGCCACCCCCCGCAGAGCGCGCAACTCGATGTGCTGACGGCATAAGGCTGCGCGCGGCCGGCTGACGGAAATGGGCCGCCCGGCAAGGGGGGCCCTTCTTGTCGGCGTTGCTGCGGTGTGACGGTCAGTCGCGCGCCAGATCGCCGATCAGCGCGGCGGCCAGGGTCAGCCTTGCCTGGCTCATACCGCCCTGCCGGATATCGGCAATCTGCCCGCCGATGCGGGCAAGGTCCGCGGCGCGCGCCGCCTCGAATGCGGCCAGCCCGGCAGCGCCCGCGCCGTGCCGGGTCAGCACCTCCGCCGTCAGGCGCCTCAGGCCTGTGCCGGCGGTGGCCAGCGCCCGGGTGATCGCCAGCTCCTCGAAGCGGTTGGCGGGGGCGAGCGTTGCCGCCGCCTCGCCCAGTGCGGCGATGCCCAGCCGCTGTTCCAGCGCCAGCAGGATCTCCAGCGCCGCCATTGCCTCGCCGCCCGCCTGCCCGGCGGCGAGCACGGCATCCGGCACATGGGCCAGCAGCGGCAGCGCGGCGATGCGCGCGGCCAGAGCGGCCGGCACGCCGGCCTCCGTCCAGGCCGCGATGCGACGCTCCTGCGCTGCCGCTTCGGCGGGTGCGAGCAGGCTGCCGATCGCGGCGCCGGCGGCCTCGATCGCCGGGCGGAACCGGGCGACCTGGGGCCCGAGCGCGGCGGCAAGGTCGATGTTGCGCAGGAACCAGCTCATCCGGCCCACCACCAGCTGGCGCACCGCATCGTAGAGCGCGATCTGCACCGCGCCGGGGATGGCGGTGTCGAGCGCGTCAATGGCCGCGCCGAGCGCGATGACATCGTAGCTGTCGCGCGCCAGCGCATAGGCGGCGGCGATATCCGGCGCGGTGGCGCCGGTCTCATCGGCAAAGCGGGCCAGCGCGCCGGGGCCGCAGCGGTTGATCAGCCCGTTGCCCAGCTGGGTGGCGACGATCTCCCGCCGCAGCGGATGGGTTTCCACCGCATCGGGGAAGCGCCCGCGCACCTCGGGCGGGAAATAGCGATCCAGTTCGTCGGCGAAATAGGGATCGTCCGGCACCGGGGAGGCGATCAGGTCGTCGAACAGCGTCAGCTTGGCATAGGCGAGGAGCACCGCAAGTTCCGGCCGGGTCGCGCCCTCTCCGGCGGCGAGGCGGCGGGCGATCTCGGCGTCCGTCGGCAGCACCTCGACGGCGCGGTTCAGTTTGCCGGCGGCCTCCAGCCGCTGCATCAGGCGCTGCGCCTCGGCCAGCCCGGCCGGGCCGCGCCGTTCGGCCAGCGAGAGGGCAAGGGACTGGAGATAGTTGTTGCGCAGAACGAGGGCGGCCACCGTGTCGGTCATCCCCGCCAGCGCGGTGTTGCGCGCCGCAGTGGTCAGCCGCCCGTCGCCGGCCGGAATCGCCAGCGCGATCTTCAGGTTCACCTCGATATCCGAGGTGTTGACGCCGGCGGAATTGTCGATCGCATCGGTATTGAGGCGGATGCCGCGCCGCGCCGCCTCGATCCGTCCGGCCTGCGTCAGGCCCAGGTTGGCGCCCTCGCCGATGACCGTGCAGGCCAGATCCGTCGCGGCGATGCGGATCGCGTCATTGGCGCGGTCGCCGGCCTCGGCGTCGGTCTGGCCCGAGGCGCGGATGTAGGTGCCGATGCCGCCGAACCACATGAGATCGACCGGCGCCTTCAGGATTGCCTGCATCAGTTCCTGCGGGGTCAGGCTGTCGGCGGCGATGTTGAGTACGGCCTTCACCTCCGGCGTCAGGGCAATTGCCTTGGCAGCGCGGGAATGGACGCCGCCGCCCTTCGAGATCAGCGCCGGGGTGTAATCCTGCCAGCTTGAGCGGGGCAGGGCGAACAGCCGCTGCCGCTCGGCCAGCGCCGTCGCCGGATCGGGCGCGGGATCGAGGAAGATATCGCGATGGTCGAAGGCGGCGACCAGCCGGATCGCCGGGGAGAGCAGCATGCCGTTGCCGAAGACATCGCCGGACATGTCGCCGACGCCGGCCACGGTGATCGGCTGGCGCTGGATGTCGATATCCCGCTCGCGGAAGTGGCGTTTGACGCATTCCCACGCACCGCGCGCGGTGATGCCCATCTTCTTGTGGTCGTACCCCTGCGAGCCGCCGGAGGCAAAGGCATCGCCCAGCCAGTGGCCGCGCTCCAGCGACAGGGCATTGGCGATATCGGAGAAGGTGGCGGTGCCCTTGTCGGCGGCGACGACGAGATAGGGATCGTCGCCGTCGCGGCGGACGGTGCGCGGCGGCGGGATGATGGCAGCGCCCGCCATGGTGTCGGTCACATCGATCAGCGCGCCGATATAGGTCCTGTAGGCGGCGATGCCCCCGGCCATCCACGCCTCGCGGGCGGAGGGCGGCGGCAGGCGGCGGGGCACGAAGCCGCCCTTGGCGCCGACCGGCACGATCACCGAATTCTTGACATGCTGGGCCTTGGCGAGGCCGAGGATCTCGGTGCGCAGGTCCGCCGGCCGGTCGGACCAGCGGATGCCGCCGCGCGCCACCTTGCCAAAGCGCAGGTGCACACCGTCCACCTCGGGGGCGTGGACGAAAATCTCGAACATCGGGCGGGGCAGCGGCAGGCCCTCGAGCCTTGCGGGATCGAACTTGAAGGCCAGCGCCGGGCGGGGAGCGCCTGCCGTATCGCTCTGGAAGGCATTGGTGCGCAGCGTTGCCTCGGTCAGGGTGAGGAAACGGCGGATGATCCGGTCCTCGTCGAGATTGGCGACGGTGGACAGTCCCTCGCGCACGGCGGCGGCGGCCCCGGCCGCGCGGGCCTCGCGGCCGGCCTCGTCCGCGGCCTCGGGGTCGACCCGCGCCGCGAACAGGGTCATCAGCGCGCGGGCGAGCGCGGCGTTGCGGGCGAGCGCGCCGGCGAGATAATCGAGCGCGAAGGGTGCGCCGGTCTGCATCAGGTAGCGGCCATAGGCGCGCAGCACCGTTGCCTGCCGCCCGGTCAGGCCGGCATCGATCACCAGCTGGTTGAACCGGTCGGAATCGGCTTCCCCGCCGATCACCGCCATCAGCGCGGCCTCGATCCGCCGGTCGCCTGCCGCGATGGCGCGGGCGTCGCCGGCCGGCCGCTCGATCGTCATGTCGTGCAGATAGGCCTCGCCGCCTGCCGGCAGGGGGATGCGATAGGTTGTCTCATCGAGCACGGTGAAGCCGAAAGTCTCCAGCATCGGCACGCGGCGCGAGAGCGGCAGCGGTGCTGCGTGGGCGAAGACCTTCAGCCGGGCGCGGGCCTCGGCATCGCCGGCGTTGCGATAAAGATCGACCGCGAAGGGCGCCGCCGGGCCGAGCGCGGCAAGCACGGCGATGTCGCGGATCGCCGCCTCGGGCGCGAAGGCCTCGCGGTAGGCGGCGGAGAAGGCGTCGAGATAGGCCGACAGCCGCGCCTCGCCGGCGGGATCGGCGGCGATCGCCGCGCGGAACCCGTCGGCCCAGGTGCGGGTGATCGCGGCGATGGCCGCCTCGATTCTTGCCTGTTCCACGACCGGTGTCGGCCCGGCGTTGCGACCGATGATGAAATGCGTGCGGGCGAGCGGGCCTTCGGGATAGGCGGGGATGGCGGCGGAGACGCGGCCGCCGAACACCTCGGCCAGCCAGGCACCGATCCTCTGGCGCACGGTGGTATCGTAGCGGTCCTTCGGCACGAAAACGAGCACCGAGACGAAGCGGTGGAACCGGTCGGCCCGCACCAGCGCGCGGATGCGCGGCCGCTCGGTCAGGCCCAGCACCTCGATGGCAAAGCCATAGAGCGTCTCGGCGTCGAGCTGGAACAGTTCGTCGCGCGGGTAGTTTTCCAGCACGTTGATCAGCGCCTTGCCGGAATGGGCGCCGGGGTCGAACCCCGCGCGGGCGAGCACACGCGCCACCTTGTGGCGCAGATAGGGGATCGTCCGGGTCGAGCCGGTGTAGGCGGTGGCGGTGAACAGGCCGACCAGCCGGAGTTCGCCGGTGATCCGTCCTTCCGCATCGATCATCTTGACGCCGATGTAATCCATATGCACCCGACGGTGGATGGTGGAGCGGCGGTTGGTCTTGGCAATCAGCAGCGCCGACCGGTCGGCAAGGAAGGCGCGCACCTCGTCGGTCATCTCGACATAGGTCTCGCCCCGGCGCAGCACTTTCATCCCGGGATCGGCGAGGATGCCCAGCCCCTCGACGATGTCAGGCTCGGCCCCGTCCCGCGCCAGCCGGTAATGGCGCAGGCCGAGGAAGGTGAAATTGTCGCTCAGCAGCCAATCGAGAAACTGCACCGCCTCGGCAATCTCGTCGGCCGAGAGCAGCGGCGGCTCGCCCCGGTAGCGGCGGGCGACGGCGGCCAGCGCCTCGCGCATCGGCAACCAGTCGCGCACCGCAAGGCGCACATCGGCGTGGATGGTCGCCAGGGCCGCCAGAAGCGTTTCGCGCGCGGCCGGGTCGGCGATCCGGTCGATGTGGATATGCAGCAGGCTCTCGCGGGCGAAAGGCGCGGTTTCGGCGGCGCCGGCAAGGCCGCCAAGTCCGGTGAGCGCGCCCGCCGCATCACGCGTGACGGCGATGATCGGGTGGGCGACGAGGCGGATGGCGTGGCCGCGCTCCGACAGTTCGGCCAGGGTGGAGGAGAGCAGGAACGGCATGTCGTCGTTGATGATCTCGACCATGGTGCGCGCAGCCATGCCGGGCACCGTCAGGTCGGTCAGGCGGATGGTGGCGGCGCCGGGGGTCCGCTGCGCGAAGCGGGCCAGCGCGGCGCGGGCGATCTCCGGTTCGCTCCCCGGGGCCAGCGCGGCGCGATCCTCCGCCACCACGCGGGCGAACAGCAGGGACTGGAAGGTGGAAGCCAGCAGATCATTGGCCGCCGGCGCGGCCTGCTGTTGCGTCATGTCCGTCTCCCGCCAGAATACGCCTGCGCAAAGACTAGGCATGTTCGGGCAAAACGCCAATGACGGGTTTTACACTTTGCATGCCGCGTGAAACACTTCGTGCAGTCCACTCCCCTCACTGCCGGAGCCGCCGATGACCACTGCCTTGCCCGAAGATGCCGCCATCACCACCGCTCTTGGCCTTGCCGCGGCGGATCTGACGCCGGAGGTGGCGGCGTATTTCGCCAAATGCCGGGAAAAGATCGGCTTCGTGCCGAATGTCCTGCTCGCCTATGCGCATGACATGGCCAAGCTCGATGCCTTCGCCCAGATGTACAACAACCTGATGCTGGCGCCGTCAGGGCTGAGCAAGCTCGAACGCGAGATGATCGCGGTGGTCGTCTCGGCGGAGAACCGCTGCTTCTACTGCCTCACCGCGCATGGCGCGGCGGTGCGCCAGCTTTCCGGCCGACCGGAGCTGGGCGAGGCGCTGGTGATGAACTACCGCGCGGCGGACCTGACGGCGCGCGAGCGGGCGATGCTGGATTTTGCGGTGACGATGACGATCGCGCCGTCGACGATCGAGGAAGAGGACCGTGAGGCGCTGCGCGCGGCGGGATTTTCCAACAAGGAGATCTGGGATATCGCCGCCGTCGCCTCGTTCTACAACATGTCCAACCGCATGGCCTCGGCGGTCGATATGCGGCCGAACGCCGGATATCACGCGCAGGCCCGCTGATTGCCGGGCGGAGAAAAGAAAACGGCGGCCGATCCGGGCAAGATCGACCGCCGAAAGCTCAAGACGGGTTTGTCGACAACCGCCGGCGCCGGGGGGCTGGGGGGGCGTAAACAACCGGCGCCCTGCAGTGTCGCCGTCTTGGCTTGAGGCAGAGAATGGCGGGGCGCCTTGGCGTTCGCATGGTCGAATCAAGGCAAAATCTTGATTTTCATCACAGGCGCGTCAGGGCCGGCGCAGCGCTCCCGCGCGGCGGGCCTTCCTGCGGTGCCAGAGTTGCCCTTGCCATCGCCGCGCTTTGGCAACATGCTGGCTTGCAGAGGTCAGGCATGGACGATACCGACGCATCGACAGAACCGGCGGGGGGGCAGCAGGGCGGCGTGGTGATCTCGCTGGCCGCGGCCCGGCAGCCTGAGCGCGTGGTGTTCACGCGGGCGGAACTCCAGCAGATTCTCGTGGTCTACGGCCGCAAGGTGGCCGCCGGCGAGTGGCGCGACTACGCCATGGAATTCAACCGCGAGACCGCGGTGTTCTCGATCTTCCGCCGCTCGTCCGAGCAGCCGCTCTACCGGGTGGTGAAAACCCCGAAGCTGGCGGCCAAACAGGGGGCGTTCTCCGTTGTCGCCAGCGCCGGCTATGTGCTGCGCCGCGGGCATGATCTGGACCGGGTGCTGATGGTGCTGGAAAAGCCGGCCCGCACGGTGACCTGATCGGGTGGGCTCGCCGCCCCTGCCGCGATTTGCGAGGGTGCATACGAAAAAGCCCCGGAGTTTCCTCCGGGGCTTTCTTGTCCGAGTGGTGCGGACAAGCGCTTATTCGCGGTCGCCGAGCAGGCTCAGCAGCATCTGGAACATCCCGAGGAAGTCCATGTAGAGCTGCAGCGCGCCGTAGATGGCGAGCTTGTCGGCCATCTCCGGGCCGTGACCCTCGAAATACATTTCCTTGATCTTCTGGGTGTCATAGGCGGTGAGACCCGCGAAGATCAGCACGCCGAGCACCGAGATCGCGAACTGCAGCGCGGTCGAGCCCATGAAGATGTTGACGATGCTCGCCAGCATGATGCCGAACAGGCCCATGATCAGGAACGAGCCCATGCCCGTCAGGTCCTTCTTCGTGGTGTAGCCCCACAGCGACAGCGCGCCGAAGGACGCCGCCGTGATGAAGAACACCCGCACGATCGAGGTGTGCGTGTAGACGAAGAACACGGTGGCGAGCGAGATGCCGACCAGCGCCGAATAGAGCCAGAAGGTGCCGCGCGCGGTCGCCGCCGACATCGAATGGATCTTGAAGCCCAGGTACATCACCACCGCCAGCGGGGCGAACATCACCGCCCATTTCAGCGCGCTGGTGTACACCGTCTTGCCGAACTGGGTCAGCATCATGCCGTTGCGCAGCTTGCCCGCCGCCAGCGACGGATCGCCGGTCACCGACAGCATGTAGAAGCCGAGCGCGGCAAGACCGGTGATGGCAAGGCCAAGCACCATGTTGTTGTACACGCCGAGCATGTAGGACCGCAGACCCTGGTCAATCTGGGCCTGGGTTGCCGCGCCGGAATAGGGCGCATAGGCATTGCGATCGTAGTTGGACATGTCATCCCTCGTTTAAGGCCGGACAGGGAGCGTGTGGATCACGCCCTGCCCCGTCGCCCGGTATCAAACGAGTTCAATATGGCCAAGTTATGACTAGTTTTCAAGATGCCATGTTGAAAGTCGCGGCTTTGTTATGCCGTTTGGTTTAATTTCGCGGGCGCACAAGATTTTCGCTAAAATTTTCCACGCCCCGGGCTGTACAGTTCTCAAGCATTTCTCAAGTATGGCGCAGGTTTTTGGCCGAGGATGCGCCACGTTCCAGCCAATCCCAAAATAACCACAACAACGAGGGCAGTTGATACCAGCATCAGCATTCCCGAGGCGGGGAACGAAAACGACAGCTTCATCACACGCGTTACGATGCCATATCCCGCCAGCGTGCCGGCGATCAGGCCGAATAGCGCGGCGGAGAGGCCGAGAAGGCCATATTCCATCATCATCGCAAGGATCAGGCGGCGACGCGTGGCGCCCAGCGTCTTCAGGATCACCGCCTCCTGCGTGCGCACCCGGCGGCCCGCCGCCAGTGCGCCGGCCAGCACCACAACCGAGGCGAGAATCGCCACCGCGCTCGCCCCGCGCACTGCGACCGCCAGCTTGCCGACCACCGAATCGATGGTTTCGAGCGCTTCCTTGACGCGGATCGACGAGACGGAGGGGAATTTCTCGGCCACCGCGCGCAGCACCGCGATCTCGCCCGCGTCGTCCGTGCGGGTGGGGAAGGCCAGCGTCGCCAGGTTGGTGTAGGGCGCGCCGGCAAAGGTATCGGGACTGAAGACGAGGACGAAATTGATGCCGAGCGATTGCCACTCGACCTTCCTCAGGTTGGCGATGCGGGCGGTGACCGGCCGGCCGAGCACGTTGACGGTGATCGCATCGCCGATCCTGAGCCCCAGCCCCTCGGCGATCTCCGCCTCGATCGAGACCAGCGGCGGGCCGGCATGGTCCTTGCCCCACCATTGACCTGCGACCAGCACGTTGCCCTCGGGCAGCGTCCCGGCAAAGGTCAGGCCCCGGTCGCCCTGAAGCACCCAGGCGACATTCTCGTTCGCGCTCACCGTCTCGGCCCTGCGCTCGTTCAGCGCGGTGATCCGCCCGCGCATCATCGGCAGGCGGTTGAGCCGGCCCTGCGGCGCCACCGTGCCGATCAGCGCCTCGAACTCGTCTGTTTCCGCCGCCGGCAGATCGAGAAAGAAGAAGCTCGGCGCCTTCTCCGGCAGGGCGCGGGTCAGCTGCGTCCTCAGGTTGTGGTCGATCAGGCCGAGCGCGACCAGCAGCGTCAGCCCCAGCCCCAGCGACAGGATCACCGAGGGGGTGAGCGCGCCGGGCTTGTGGAGGTTGACCAGCGCCAGCCGCCACTCGGTCTGCCGGGGGCGCGGCACGCGGCGGGCCAGCGCCATGATCAGCGTGGCGACCAGCCGCAGCAGCACGAAAGCGCCGGCGGCCGCGGCGACATAGATGAGCGCGATGCGCCGGTCCCAGGCAAAGACAACGGCAATGGCAACAAGGGCGAGAACGGCGAGGGCAACCAGCGCGATGTAGCGCTTGCGCGGCCAGCGCCGGTCGCGGGCGACCGCATCGCGGAACAGCGCCGAGACCGGGATGTCATGCGCCCGGCCAAGCGGCCAGAGCGCGAAGGCCGCCACCGTGGCAAGGCCGTAGCCGATGCCCACCGCGACCTCGCGCGGGTAGATATCGACCGCCAGCGGCAGCGGCAGGGCGGCGCCCAGCGCCGCCTTCAGCACAGCGGGCGCGGCGATGCCGACGGCGACGCCGATCAGCGTGCCGATCAGCCCGAGCAGCATCACCTCGATGAACAGCACCTTGACCATCACCCCGCCCGGTGCCCCGACCCCCTTGAGCGCGGCGACTGTCAGCCGCTTGCGGTCGACAAAGGCGCTGGCGGCATTGGCAACACCGACGCCGCCGACCGCCAGCGCGGTCAGCCCGACGAGGGTGAGGAACTGGGTGAAGCGCTCGAGATTGCGCTGGAGCTGGGGGGCGGCATTGTCGCGGGTGCGGATGTTCCAGCCGGCATCGGGAAACCTGTCCCGCGCGGCGGCCACCGCCGCGTCGAGGCGCGGGGTGTCCGGCACCGCGCCGGGCAGCGAGACGCGGTAGCTCCAGCGCACGAGGCTGCCGGGCTGGAGGAAGCCGCCGGCCTTCAGCGCCTGCTGGCTGATCAGCACGCGCGGGCCGAAGCCGACGCCGGCGGCGACCGCATCCGGCTCGCGGACGATCTCGGCCCTCACCTCGAACAGCGCCGGGCCGATGCGGAAGCGGTCGCCGGTCTTCAGGCCCAGCCGCCCGGTCAACGCCGGCTCGACAATGGCGCCAAAGGCTCCGTCCCGCTCGGCCACCAGATCCATCGGCGCGCCGTCGGGTCTGGCCTCCAGCCGGCCGAAGGTGGGGTAGGTGGCATCGATGGCCTTGACCTCGACCAGCGTTGCCGCGCCGCTCTCCGTCCGGGCCATGGCGCGCAGGAAGGCAAGGCGGGTGACCGCGCCGGTGGACGCGAGATAGGCCTCCTCCTCCGGGCTCGCGGCGCGCTGCTGGAAGGAATAGGAAATGTCGCCGCCCAGGATCATCCGGCCTTCGCGCGCGAGGCCTTCGGACAGGCCGCGGGCCAGCGAGGAGACCGCGACGATCGCCGCGACGCCGATGGCGATGCAGGTGATGAACACGGAAAAGCCACGGAATCCGCCCCGCAGATCACGCAGCGCCAGAACAGCGGCGAGGAACGGGCGAGGATTGCCGTTCGGGGCGATGTCCGGGCTCATTCGGCGGCGACCTTGACGTGTTCCTCGACGATTTCGCCCGAGCGGAGGCGGATCGTCCGGTCGCAGCGCTCGGCCAGCGAGGCATCATGGGTGACCAGCACCAGCGTCGCGCCGCGCTCGGCCTTCAGCGCAAAGATCAGGTCGATGATCTGCTGGCCGGTGGCGGCATCAAGGTTGCCGGTCGGCTCGTCCGCCACAAGGATGGCGGGGGAGGGGGCGAGCGCCCGGGCCAGCGCCACGCGCTGCTGCTCGCCGCCCGACAGCTGCGGCGGATAGTGATCGAGCCGCTCGCCGAGGCCGACAGCCGCCAGCTCCGCCCGCGCGCGCTCGAACGCATCGGATCTTCCGGCAAGTTCGAGCGGAATCGCCACGTTCTCGAGCGCGGTCATCGTCGGAATGAGGTGGAACGCCTGGAACACGATGCCGATGTTCCGGCCACGGAAACGGGCGAGCGCATCTTCATCAAGGGCGCCGATATCCTCGCCGACAATCGAGATCGCGCCGGAATCGGGCCGCTCCAGCCCGGCGGCGACCATCAGCAGGGTCGATTTGCCCGAGCCGGACGGGCCGATCAGCCCCACCGCCTCGCCCCGCCCGATGGCAAGGCTCAGCCCCTTGAGGATGTGGACGCGCGAGGCCCCCTCGCCCAGGCTGAGGTGGACAGTATCGAGTGCAATCGCAGGCTGGGACATCGGATTTTCCGGAGATTCGGACATAGTTGCACTGGCACATAGGCAGCCGAGCGCCTAACTCCAAGGGATGATGGAAAATACCGCCCCGATCACCCGCCGGACCGCAACCCTGATGACGGGGGTGAGCCTGTTGATCGCAGGCCCTGCCGGTGCGCAGGCCGGCAAGCCGGTCAAGCTTGTCGCACTGGGCGACAGCCTGACCGCCGGATACCTGCTGCCGGCCGATGCGGCGTTTCCGGTGGTTCTCGAAAAAGCGTTGCGCGCCAAAGGGTTGAAGGTTGAAATCGGCAATGCCGGCGTGTCGGGCGATACCACTGCCGGGGGTGCGCAGCGGGTTGACTGGTCGGTTCCGGAGGGGACGGACGGGGTGATCCTCGAGCTTGGCGCCAATGATGCCTTGCGCGGGCTCGACCCCAGGCGCGCCGAAGCAAACCTTGAGAAGATCATCACCCGGCTGAAGGCGCGGAACATCGCCGTTTTCCTCGCCGGAATGCTGGCCCCGCGCAACAACGGCACCGATTATGCCGCCGCCTTCGACGGGATGTTCCCGCGGCTGGCGGACAAGCACGGGCTGCCGCTCTATCCGTTCTTTCTCGACGGGGTGCTCGATGTGCCGGGCATGACGCTGGACGACAAGCTGCATCCCAGCCGGGCGGGGGTGGAGGAAATCGTCCGCCGCATCCTTCCCATGGTCGAGGCTTTCGTGGCACAACTGCCGCAACAACGGTGAGGGAGGCCGCAGCATGCGGCCATCCGGGGAGGACTGATGCTCGATTTGTGGAAAGACCCGTGGCCGCTTGATGTGAAGCAGTGCCCGTGCGATGTGCACCTGACCGATTGGATCGCGCGCAACAAACTGAAAAACAAAACGTTTTTTCATTTCGGCACGGGTGATCATCACCATGTCGGCAAGACGCTGGCGCAGAACGGATCGGACAATTCCGTGCTCGGTATCACCGCTACCAAGCCGGAATACGACAGCTACATCGCGCTGGTGGTCGGCACGCCGACTGTCGGCAAGCGCTACAAGGTGCTGTTCTCGGATATCTACCAGCTGGAGCCGGCGCTGCTGCCGACGTTCGATGTGGTGACGCTGTTCCATCTCTGCGAGTTCTGGAGCGAGACAAACGCACCCTATTCCACCCTCAATGACGAGGGCGTGCTGCGGGCGATGGCCGGCAAGGTCAAGCCGGGTGGTCATCTGTTGTTCTACACCGGTTCGTTCGCCTTTTCCGTGGCCAGGCCGCTGATCGAGGCCATCGTGCCGGGCCTCGGGTTCACCGGCCCGGAGACGGCCGACAGCCTGCTGGTCTACCGGAAGAGCTGACCGGGGCTGCTGCCGGCTTTGCGGCCGGTTCTCCAGCCGGCATGACGCGCAAGTTGTGCGTGGTGCACGACCGGCAGGCGACAGCCGTCACACTCGCCGTGTAGCCTCGGGATACCAAGTGATTCGGCTGAGGGTGGATGATCGTGCCGCGTCTGTTCACAGGGTTCGAGGTGCCGAGCGACGTGGCCCAGCAGCTGGCGGGGCTGCGCGGCGGGCTGCCGGGTGCGCGCTGGTCCGATCCGGGCGACTATCACATCACGCTGCGGTTCATCGGCGATATCGAGCGGCGGACGGCGCGCGACCTTGAGGATGAGCTGGCCGAGACGCGATGCGAGCCGCTGATGATCACGCTGACGGGACTTGATGCCTTCGGCGGGGCCAAGCCGCATTCGGTGATCGCCAGCGTGGCCGGCACGCGGGCGCTGATCGATATGCAGAGCGAGCATGAGCGGGCGGTGCGCCGGGTTGGCTTGCCGCCGGAAAAGCGGAAATTCACGCCGCATGTAACGCTGGCGCGGCTGCGCTCGCCCTCGGTGCTGGATGTCGCCGACTTTCTTGCGACGCGCGGCGGCTTTCCGTCGATCCGCTTCCAGCCCGAGCGGTTCGTGCTGTTTTCCGCCCGCGAGCAGGTGGGCGGCGGCCCCTATGTGGTGGAGGCCGCCTATCCGCTGGCGTGAGGCGTTCCGCCGGTTCGCAGCGGGAGTTCAACGCGCAGGCGGCGCCGGCCGGTTCAGCGCGGCGCCATGCGGATGGCGCCATCCAGCCGGATCGATTCGCCGTTGATCATGTCGTTGGCGCAGATGTGCTCGACAAGGTGGGCGTATTCCTCCGGCCGGCCGAGCCGCTGGGGGAAGGGCACGCTGGCCGCCAGCGTCTTGCGGAAGTCCTCGGTCAGGCCATCGAACATCGGGGTATGGAAGATGCCCGGCAGGATGGTGGCGACGCGGATGCCGTATTGCGCAAGATCGCGCGCGACCGGCAGGGTCATCGCCTTCACCCCGCCCTTGGAGGCGGCATAGCCGGCTTGGCCCACCTGCCCGTCCTCCGCCGCGACCGAGGCGGTCATCACGATCACGCCGCGTCCGCCGTCAGCGGTCACCGGGTCCAGCCCGGCCATGCCGGCGGCGGCCTTGGCCAGCACATTGAAGGTGCCGACCAGATTGATGCTGACGACCTTGGCAAAGCTCGCCAGATCATGGGCGAAGAACGCGCCGGTCTCCTTGTTGCGCGAGACGACGCGCCTGCCCGGGGCGATGCCGGCGCAATTGACGGCAATGCGGGCCGGGCCGTGGGCCCTTGCCGCGGTTTCAAGCGCCGCAGCCACCGATTCGTCGCTGGTCACATCGGTGCGGATGAACAGCCCGCCGATATCGGCCGCAACCTTTGCGCCGCGCGTCTCGTCAAGATCGAGCAGGGTGACGCGGACGCCGTGACCGGCCAGCCGGCGGGCGGTGGCCTCGCCAAGGCCTGAGGCACCGCCGGTGACAAGGGCTGAAATGGACGAATCAAGCTTCATGGGCACACCTTGAAAACGGGCGGAAACGGAACGGGCTCGGCGACCGGTGTGGCCGACAACACCCCCGCGCGTCAATTCAACCCTTGCCCTATATCGCCCCGTGCAGTAGCAGAAAGCCCGGTTTCGGCGGCCCGGCCGCCCGAGGAGTTCGGATCCATGACGTATATCGTTCTCGATAACTGCATCAAGTGCAAGTACACCGACTGCGTGGAAGTCTGCCCCGTCGATTGTTTCTACGAGGGCGAGAACATGCTGGTGATCCACCCGGACGAATGCATCGACTGCGGGGTGTGCGAGCCGGAATGTCCGGCCGAGGCAATCAAGCCCGATACCGAGCCGGGGCTTGAGAAATGGCTCAAGATCAACACGGACTTTTCCAAGATCTGGCCGAATATCACGGTCAAGAAAGAGCAGCTTCCGGACGCCAAGGAATTTGACGGCCAGACCGGAAAGTTCGAGAAATACTTCTCCGACAAGCCGGGCTCGGGCGACTGAGAAGCAGTGCTGATTAAGGTTACCGGGGCGTGAAGAAAATTAACCTTGGTAAACACTTAACACTGCAACCTTTGATTTGGCCTGAAATTTGTGGTAGGGGTGTGGGACAGTCGAATTTGCGGCGGTCCCACGATCGGTCACTGACTTCCACTCGCTTGCGCGGCGTCTCGTCATTCCTCTTCAGGAATGGGGGTGGAAGTTTTGGCGGTCAAAAACGGAACGGCGCATCGTCATCGGCTGCCATCAGGCGCCGCGCCTTCACCGGGGCGGCGATTTCCATGACCGAGAGCAGCCCTGACCGGCGGCTCTAAGATCGGGCCGGTCGGCAGCTGCCGCCCTCACCCGGCAACGAGGACATAGATGAGCGCGAAGAAGACGACCCAACGCGAAGGCTTCAAGACGGGCGAGCACATCGTGTATCCGGCGCATGGCGTCGGCCGCATCATGGCGATCGAGGAACAGGAAATCGCCGGGTTCAAACTCGAACTGTTCGTCGTCACCTTCGCCAAGGAGAAGATGACCCTTCGCGTTCCGACCTCGAAGGTCGCCACCGTCGGCATGCGCAAGCTGTCCGCGCCGGCGACGATCGAGAAGGCGCTGGAAGTGCTGACGGGCCGGGCGCGCATCAAGCGCACGATGTGGAGCCGCCGGGCGCAGGAATATGAAGCGAAGATCAATTCGGGCGACCTGATCGCCACGTCCGAGGTCGTGCGCGATCTCTATCGCTCCGAGGCGCAGCCCGAGCAGTCCTATTCCGAACGCCAGCTCTACGAGACCGCGCTCGCGCGCCTTGTCGACGAGATCGCGGCGGTCGACAACGTGACCGAGACCGAAGCGCTCAAGAAGGTTGACCAGAGCCTCGCCAAGAACCCCAAGCGCACGCGCGGGGCCGATGCGGCGGATGGCGCGGACGAAGAGGCGGCCTGAGCGGCCCATCACCCGGCAGACTTCAGCGAAGGGCCCGGCAACGGGCCCTTTGGCATTTCAGGGCCGGTTCCGGCTCATTCTGCGGTCAATCGATGATGGTCTTGTAGGCACGGCCCGGCTCCAGCGCCGCACCGGCCTCGAGCCCGTTGATGATCAGGAAGCGTTCGAGCGGCCGGTCGACCCCGCCCATACGCTGGCTGAGATCTTCCGGCGTCTCGCCGCGTTTTGCGGTGTGGATGGCAATGCGCAGGGGGCGGGCGCGGGCCTGCTCCTCCGGCGTCAGGCGGTGGAAGGTCTCGAAGGCGGCGAGGAACTTCTGGTCCACCTCCGGCGAAAACTGCCGCGCGGCCATGATCAGGCGATAGACCTGTGTGCCGAGCCGGATGGCGAAGATGCGGAAGGTCCAGTCCGCGCCTTTCGCAAGGCCGGTGGCCGCCGGCTGGCCGTTCACCGTCAGGGTGCGGACATCGGTCAGGTCCAGTCCCTCGATCCTGTTCTCGCGGATGAAGGCATCGAGCGGCTTGTCGGCGGGAATGCGCGCGCTGTCGAAGCGCAGCGCCTCGGTGGCCCCCGCCGTCATGCCCAGCACGGCCTGCGCGGAATTTTCCAGCATGAACCCGTCCGGCGCGGTGAAGGTGATGCCGAGGCGGGGATGGAGGAACGTGCGGCCGCGCACGAAGCCCTCGTTCGAATCCTCGCCGTAGATCATCCCGGTCAGGGCATGGAGCCAGCGGTTGCGTTCCACCGCGACAAGACCCGGCGCGCCATATTGCCGGGCGGTGAGCAGCGCCTGCTGGATCCGGTCCGGCGTGGTGGGGTGGGTGGCGGTGAAATCGAGCGCCGGCGCGGACGAACGCTGGTCGCCCGACCGGTCGATGAGTTCGCTGTTGCGGCCGAGCGCATGCAGGAAGCGGTGGGCGCCGTAGGGATCGATGCCGGCGTTGGCCAGTGTGCGGACGCTGATCTTGTCGGCCTCCAGCTCCTGATTGCGCGAGAAGCTGGCGATCGCCACCTGCGCCTGATCGCGCACCAGCTGGGCGGCGCCGGGGTTGTTGAGCACCTCGGCGCGGACGCGGCTGACCAGAACCGAGCGGTTTTCGAGTTCCGCCCGCTCGATCGCGTGCCGCGCGGTGACATGCGCAATTTCGTGCGCGAGCACGGAGGCGACCTCGGCCTGGTCGTTGGCGAGGATCAGCAGGCCGCGGGTGACATAGAGCTGGCCGCTCGGCAGCGCGAAGGCGTTGACAAGGCCGGAATTGAGGATGGTGACCTGATAATCGAGGCCCGGCACATCGGTGCCGTTGCGCAGCTGGATGAGCAGCGAATCGATGATCTGCCGCGCGGCCGGTGCGCGGTATTCACCGCCGAAGGCCGCCACCAGCCGCTGGTGCTCGCGGGCAGCAACGTTTTCCGCCCCGCTGACCTTCGGCGCGCCTGACGGCAGTTCGACGGTCGGCTGCGTCTGCTGCGGGCCGAGGACCAGCAGATCATTGCCGCATCCCGCCAGCACGAGCATGGCAAGACCGGCAGCGCCGGCCCGGCCGAGGGCGCGCGGGCCGGAGGGGTTCAGGTTCATTCCATTCAGCATCAGCGGGCGGTTCCGTCGATGATTTCAATCTGCGCCGGCGATTCGACAAGAAGCCGGCTGTTGCTGGCGCCGGTGACATGGGCGCGGACCAGAAGCCGTTTGCCGGCCCAGGCCGCAGGGTCGAGCCCGGCATTCCGGAATACTTTTAGCTGGCGTTGCGACAACATCCAAACGGGGATTTTTGCGCGCGGTCCTTCAAAATTGATGAATGTCACCTGCCGGCCGGCGCGGACCGAGCGGATCACCCCCTCGAACACCGCGATTTGACCCTCCCGCTGCCGCGAAAGGCGCCAGCGCCCGGCCCGGCGCCGGGCCGGCGCCCAGATGCCGATCCGGTTCTCGCGCGCCTGGCGTTCGGCCTCCTGCCATGCCTCGCCACATCCGCCCGCTTCGCGCTGGGGCCAGTGGGCGGCCAGGCCGCCGGCGATGAGGTGGCTCTGGATGTCGGATGGCTCGCCCGGCGGCGGCGCTGTGCGGGTGATCACCGCCTGCCGGCGGCGCCACCGGTCCGGCGCGCCGATACGCTCGACCATCAGCGATTCGCCGATCAGCAGGGCGTCCAGCTCGGCGCGGAGGCGCAGCCGGTGAGCCGGCCGGGAGGCATCCGGCCAGAGAATTCCTGAAAGGCGGACCAGGCTTCCGTCCTCCAGGGTCACATCGCCCTGCGGGCTGACAGCCCGGACAGCAGCGGGCGCGGGGGTGCCGATGCGGCACGCCCCGGCCGGTCCATGCAGGGTGAGCAGACAGACGGAGAGAAGGAGCCGCGCGACCCCCCAGCTGAGACTATGGCAGAATGGCAACACAGGCTTTCCGTCATGCGTTTTACGCATTGCGCATTTGACATAGATCAACATATGCGCCACCCACATACTGCAGATCAAACTACGGATATCAATCATCCGTGTCGCCCTCGGCGGCGGTGTTTCCGGCGGATTTTACAATCCTGTGGAGCAAGGGCCAACCTAGGGAATAACTCGCAGGAATGTTGGGGTTGTCATGAAAAAAATTCTCCTTTGCACCGCCAGTGCTGTCGCGCTTTTCGGTTCCGTCTCGGCCATGGCGGCCGATCTCGCCGCCCCGAAGAAGCCTGTCATGGCTCCGGCCGTCGAGTTCTTCAATCCGTGGATGATCCGCGTGCGCGGCCTTGCCGTCGTTCCGCAGGACCGTAGCTCGGTCAATCTCTGGGGCACCCCGTTCAACGGCCTGAACAACAACCTCGCCGTGTCGAACTCGATCGTCCCGGAACTCGACATCTCGTACTTCTTCACCAAGAACATCGCGGTTGAGCTGATCCTCGGCACCACCCCGCACAACATCAAGACCGCCAACGCGCTGTCGACCGTTGTCCCGGGCAAGGTTGGCAGCACCTGGCTGCTCCCGCCGACCCTGACGGCCCAGTATCACTTCTACCTGACCGACAGCATCAAGCCGTATGTCGGTGCCGGCGTGAACTACACCTTCTTCCTGCAGGAGAAGGAAAAGGGCCTGTTCGACGCGTTCAACGTCAAGAACAGCTTCGGTCTCGCCCTGCAGGCCGGTGTCGACGTCATGCTCACCAAGAACTGGGGCGTGAACCTCGATGTCAAGAAGCTGTTCCTGCAGCCGGAGTATCGCGCGGTTGTGGCCGGCATCGAAGTGACCGGCAAGGCCAAGCTCGATCCGTGGCTGATCGGTGCGGGCGTCACCTACAAGTTCTGATCAGGTTCGCCTGACGAAAGGAAAGCCGCCGGGTGACCGGCGGCTTTTTCTTTGCCCCAAGGGGCGGGAAGGATCGCATCGCCGGCGGATGGCGGCGGGCAGACCGGTGCTTGACGTCGCTCCCGGGGCGGCGCGGGCCGAACCTTCGGTTGCCACATTGAAATTTGGCGCCCGGCAGGCTAAGCGACAGAAGGCGTCTGTCCCGGTAGCTCAGCAGGATAGAGCAACGGTTTCCTAAACCGTAGGTCAGGGGTTCGAATCCCTTCCGGGACGCCATTTTTCCGGCATTGCGCGTGACCGGCGGGTCATTGCCCGCCGGGTTATGTCGTTGGCCGCTCTCAGGCGCCGGGCTGGCCGGCGTTGGCAAAGAACAGCGACTGGCCGTTGATCTTGTAGTCGCCGATCGCCGTCTGCCCCTCGGGCGAGACCAGCCAGTCGATGAAAGCCTGCCCGTCATCCTTCTTCACATGGGCGTGCTTGACGGGGCTGACCAGAATGACACCGTACTGGTTGAACAGCCGCCTGTCGCCCTCGACGACGATGTCAAGATCGCCCCGGTTCCTGAAGTTGAGCCAGGTGGCGCGGTCGGCGAGCACATAGGCGTTCATCGCGCTCGCGGTGTTCAGCGCCGCGCCCATGCCCTGGCCGATCTCCCGATACCAGCTGCCCTTGTCCTTCTCGATATCGAGACCCGAAAGCTTCCACAGGCCAAGCTCGGCAGCATGCGTGCCGGATTTGTCGCCGCGCGAGACGAACGGCGCCTGCCTTGCGGCGATGGTCTTGAAGGCTGCGGCGACATCCTTCACCGCGCGGATGCCCGCCGGGTCCGCCTTGGGGCCGATGACGACGAAATCGTTGTACATCACCGGCTTGCGCTCGATGCCGAAACCGTCGGCGACGAACTTGTCTTCCTGCGCCCGGGCGTGGACGAAGACGACATCGGCATCACCGCGCCGGCCGGTATCGAGCGCCTGGCCGGTGCCTTGCGAGACGACGCGCACTTCAATGCCGGTCTTGGCGCTGAACAGCGGCAACAGGTGGGTGAACAGCCCGGAATCGGTGGTCGATGTGGTGGAGGAGACGGTGATGAACCGCGTTGTGGCGGCCTGCTGGCCGGCAGGGGCGGGCCGGGCCTGCTGGGCGAAGGCGGGCGCGACCACGCCGGCGGCCAGCAGGGCGGAGAGGATGAAGCGGCGGGTGGTCATGGCTGTCTCCTTTTCGGGGGGTTACCAGATGAGATCGCCCGCGATGAAGGCGCGGGCTTCGGTCGTTTGCGGGGCAGCGAAGAATTCGGGTGTCGGACGGTCTTCCAGCAGCCGGCCCTGATGCAGGAACAGGACGCGCTGGCTCAGCCGCCGGGCCTGACCGAAGTCATGCGTGCTGATCAGGATGGTGACGCCTTCGGCCGCGATGCCGGCGATGATCTCCTCGATCTGCCGGGTGGCGCCGGGGTCGAGATGGGCGGTCGGCTCATCCATGAACAGGCATTGCGGCCGCAGCGCCCAGGCACGGGCGATGGCGAGGCGCTGCTGCTCACCGCCGGACATCAGCCGTGCGGGCCGGTCGGCAAGGGCGGCGAGGCCGAAGCGGTGCAGCGCTTCCTCGGCCCGGGTGCCGGCTTCGGGCACCCCCATCGCGGTGACTGCATGGACGATGTTGGCGCGCGCCGAGCGCCGCAGCATCACCGGGCGCTGGAAGACCATGCCGTGACGCTTGTGGCCGGAGAGCACGCCGCCGGGCTGCTGCCAGCGGATGCTGCCGCCGGCCGGGCGCAGCAGGCCATGACACAGCCGCAGGGTCAGCGATTTACCCGACCCGTTCGGGCCGATCAGCGCCACCACGCTGGCGGGGCCGATGGTGAAGGAGATATCGTGCAGGAGCAGCCGTTTGCCGGCCTGATAGCTCAGGTGATCGACGGCGAGCGGCAGGATCGAGGGGGGCGGCAGGCTCATCCGGCAAACCGTGCGCCGATACGGCTCGCGCCATAGGCGGCGGCGTTGATCGCCAGCGTCAGCCCGATCAGCACCAGCCCGAGGCCGAGCGCGAGGGCGAGATCACCCTTGGAGGTTTCCAGCGCGATCGAGGTGGTCATGGTGCGGGTGAACCCGGCGATGTTGCCGCCGACGATCAGCACCGCGCCAACCTCCGCGCTGGCCCGGCCGAAGCCGGCGAGCAGGCC
>ERZ1645187.1639-NODE-1639-length-20394-cov-6.047347_pt1 | contig 20394 bp, 17 predicted proteins | sample MGYA00575352_ERZ1645187 | MGnify/ENA primary metagenome ERZ1645187 (study PRJEB40837, sample SAMN11349314) | freshwater sediment metagenome | isolation source: river sediment | host: Sediment | place: India: Wazaribad , New Delhi | collected 2017-02-21 ... | reverse complement strand
CTCGGCTACCTCACGCCCGATGTGAAGGTCGTTGCCATCGACGGCGTGGAGGCCACGCTGCCGGCGGGCGGCGCCACGACCTCGCCATCGCCGGAGATCTTGACCGAGCGGACACGCTTGGCCTCGAAGCCGCCGGCCGTCGGCGGTTGTTGCGCGGCAGACGGCTGGGGCGAGCCCTGCGGCATCATGATCGCGCCCGGAGGCGTTGCCGGCGTGCCCTGCGGCGCGGCCGGCTGGGTGCCGGATGGCAGGATCACGCGGGAGACCTCGCGCTTGGGCGTCTGGTTCAGGTCAACCGGCTGCTCTTCCTTGGTGACGACGGTGGCCGGGGTCTTCGGCTCCTCCTTGCGGGCAAGCACCTGCCGGTCCTGTCCGGTAATCTCGACCCCGCCGGGATCGGCCGGCTTTTCCTTCACCGGGCCGGATCTGGCAGCAATCACCGGCGCGCCGCCGGGCGACACCGGCTTGGACTTGAACGTGACCGCGCCGACAACGCCGACGATGGCGAAGGCGGCCGCGCCGCCCAGCATCATCAGCACCTTCTTGTTGCGCGGTTTGCTCGTCTCTTCCTGCGGGGCCAGATCGGGCGCGATCACCGCCGCCGGATCATCCGGCAGGGGATAGGGCGCACTGTCCTGCACCGGCTGGGGCCGGGGCTGCGGTTCGGCATAGCCGATGCGGTCCCCCTGCGCGGTCATCACCGGCTCATACGCCTGCGGCGCGGCGGGGAAAGCCTCGGGCGCAAAGGCCGGATCCGGCGCCTGCGGCACGGGACGGATGGTGTCGATCGGCGGCAGCGCGATCTCGGGTGCCGCCGGCGCCTCGGCCACAGGCGGGGCGGCGGCGGGCACACGGTTCTGCGCGTCGAACCGGCGCAGCTCTTCCTCGAAGGCGCGGAGCGGATCGTCCGCCGGCGTGTCGAGCCCCGGCCGGGCAATCGGCGGCGGAGCGAAGGGATCATGCGCCTGCGGCATCGCCGGGCGCGGCGCGGGGGCGGCGGGCGCCGGCCCCTGCTGGCCGACAATGCGCGCGAGTTCCGCCATCAGGGGATCGGAAAACTTGGCCGGATCGCCGCCGCTCTGCTGCATTTCCTTGCGCAGCATCGATTCGATCTCGTCGAACTCGGCATCGCTGCCCGGCGCGGCGGGGCGCGTCTGGGGGGCGAGGTCCGCTGCGGGGCGGGCATTGCGGGTCGTATTGGCGCTCATCGGCATGGTTCCCAGTTCGCCGCCTGCCCAACCCGCCGGAAAGATGCCTTACCGCATCTCCTCCGGCGCACTCACGCCCAAAAGCGCAAGCCCGTCGGACAGGACGTTCATGACACCCCTCACCAGGGCAAGGCGTGCCGCCGTGGATAATGAATCGTTACTGTTAACAAACCTCAAATCGGTGCGGTCTTTGCCCCGGTTCCACAGCGAGTGGAACATCGCAGCCAATTCCTCCAGAAAAAAGGCAATTCGATGAGGCTCGCGCGCCAAAGCCGCGGCTTCGACGAGGCGCGGCCATGATGCAAGATGTCGCAGGATGCCCCGCTCGGACGAATCGTCGAGCAGCGCGAGGTTCGCCCCGGCCAGCGCGGCGGGCGACACATCCAGCGCCGGGAAGGCCTGCGCCGCCTGCCGGAACACCGAGGCGCAGCGTGCATGGGCATACTGCACATAGAACACCGGATTGTCCTTGGATTGCTCGATCACCTTGGCCAGATCGAACTCCAGTTCCGCATCGTTCTTGCGGTTGAGCATCATGAAGCGCACCGCATCGCGGCCCACCTCGTCCACCACCTCGCGCAGGGTGACAAAATCGCCGGCGCGCTTGCTCATCTTCACCGGCTCGCCGCCCCGCATCAGCTTGACCATCTGGCACAGCCGCACCTCCAGCGCCGCCTTGCCGCCGGAGACGGCTTTCACCGCCGCCGCCATGCGCTTGATGTAGCCGCCGTGATCGGCCCCCCAGACATCGATCTGCTGGCAGAAGCCGCGCTCGAACTTCGACTTGTGATAGGCGATATCGGAAGCAAAGTAGGTATAGCTGCCGTCGGACTTGATCAGCGGACGGTCGACATCGTCGCCAAACTGCGTCGAGCGGAACAGCGTCTGCTCGCGATCCTCCCAATCCTCCGGCAATTGCCCCTTCGGCGGCGGCAGGCGGCCGTCATAGATCAGATCGCGCGCCCTGAGATCGGCGATCGCCGCGCCGACCGCGCCGCCGCCCGGCCCCTGATGCAGCGACCGTTCAGAGAAGAACACCGCGTGGCTGATGTTGAGCGCGGCGAGATCGTCGCGGATCATCTCCATCATCGCGTCGATTGCGGCGTCACGCACCAGCGGCAGCCACTCCGCCTCCGTCATCGCCTTCAGCCTGTCGCCATGCTGTTTGGCCAGCGCCGCACCGACCGGCTGGAGGTAATCGCCCGGATAGAGCCCTTCCGGCACCGGGCCGACATCCTCGCCCAGCGCCTCGCGATAGCGGTGGAACGCCGAGCGGGCGAGCACATCCACCTGCGCGCCGGCGTCGTTGATATAGTATTCGCGCGTCACCTCATGCCCGGTGGCGGCCAGCACATTGGCCAGCGCATCGCCATAGACAGCGCCGCGGCAATGGCCGACATGCATCGGCCCTGTCGGGTTGGCCGAGACATACTCGACATTGACCTTCGCGCCCTTGCCGAGGGTGGACGCGCGGAAGGTCGCCCCCTCGGTCAGCACCGCGCGCAGCACATCGTTATAGATCGCGTGATCCAGCCGGATGTTGATGAACCCCGGCCCCGCCACCTCGACCGCCGTGACGCCGGCGACGCCCTTCAGCGCGGCGGCAATCTTCTCGGCCAGATCGCGCGGCTTCATGCCGGCGTCCTTCGCCGTGACCATCGCGGCATTGGTGGAGAGATCGCCATGCGAGGGATCGCGCGGCGGCTCGACCACGAAGCGCCCGCGCGCCGCCTCGGCCAGCGATGCGGTTTCGGGCAGCGCGGCGAGGATGCCGGCGACGGTCTCGTGGAAATCGGCAAAAATGTTCATGGCAGTCCCGTTGGTCCGGGTTGTCCGTTAGCGCAACGGGGGCGTCACGTCAAAAAGCCGACGGTGCGCATCCACCGCGTAGCGGTCGGTCATGCCGGCAAGGTAATCGGCCACCCGCCGGGCCCGGCGGGCCTCGTCGCCGGCGGCCAGCCCCTCATGCCACTCGCCCGGCATCAGCGCCGGCTCGGCAAAGAAGCGGCGGAACAGCGCTTCCAGAATCTGCCCCGCGTTCTCGCGCACCCGCATCACCCGGGGGTGGCGGTACATGCGCGGATAGAGGAAGGCCTTGATGCCGGCCTCGGCTTTCGCCATCCCGTCCGAGAACGCCACCACCGGCTCTGCTGCGGCGCGCACCGCCGCTGCCGAGGCAGGCGCCAGCGCGACGAGCCGCCGCTCGCTCTCGCAAATCACATCCTCGACGAACGTGGTGATCACCCGCCTGACGAGTTCATGTCCGCGACGATTCCGGTCCAGTTCGGGCCAGAGGATGTCGATGTCGTCGATCAGTTCGGCCAGAAACGGCACGGCCTTCAGATCATCCAGCGTGAACAGCCCGGCCCGCAGCCCGTCATCGATATCATGGGCATTGTAGGCGATATCGTCGGAGATGGCGGCGCATTGCGCCTCGGCGCTGGCGAAGGTGGCAAGATCGAGCGGGAACTTCGCGTCGAACTCGACGATCGCGCCCGGAACACCGTCTTTCCGGTATTTTTCGGTGGGCGAACCGTCCGAATTCAGCAACGGGCCGTTGTGCTTGACGAGGCCTTCCAGCGTCTCCCACGTCAGGTTGAGGCCATCGAAGGCGGCGTAGCGCCGCTCCAGCCGGGTGACGATGCGCAACGCCTGGGCATTGTGGTCAAATCCGCCGAAACCGGCCATGCAGGCATGCAGAACATCCTCCCCCGCATGGCCGAACGGGGTGTGGCCAAGGTCATGCGCCAGAGCCAGCGCCTCGGCCAGATCCTCGTCCAGCGCCAGCGCGCGGGCGATCGCGCGGGCGATCTGCGCCACCTCGATGGAGTGGGTCAGCCGGGTGCGGAAGTGGTCGCCCTCGTGTTCGACGAACACCTGAGTCTTGTGCTTCAGCCGCCGGAACGCGGTGGAATGGACGATTCGGTCGCGGTCGCGCTGGTATTCGGTCCGCGTCGGCGAGGTCGCTTCCGCCACCAGCCGGCCGCGCGTCGTCCGCTGGTCGACGGCGAAAGGCGACAGCACCCGCTCCCTGTAGAACCGCACCGGCAACGCTCCCATGACGCCAAGGCCGGTTGAACTCGCCGGCAATTCTCCTTACCTATCAGGGACAGGAACGCAAAGCCGTCGGCCCTTGAAACCGTCAGGACATGCCATGCCCAGCCCGACTACCGATGTTACCGTGACCGAACGCGCAGCCAGCCGCATCGCCGCCATCCTCAGGGGCGAGCCGGCGGGCAGCATGCTCAGGGTCAGCGTCAAGGGCGGCGGCTGCTCGGGCTTTCAATACGCCTTCGATATCGAACCGACGGCGGCCGATGACGACCTGACGGTGACGCGTGATGGCGTGACCGTGCTGATCGATACTGTCTCCCTCCCCTTCCTCAAGGGCTCAGCCATTGATTTTGTTGATGATCTGATGGGTCAGGCGTTCCGCATCGAGAACCCGAACGCGGCCTCCTCCTGTGGATGCGGCACATCTTTTTCAATTTAACCGCACGTTTGCCCTTATTTTGCCTTTCCCCCTGCGCTGGTTTGGCGCGCATGGAAGTTGCCGCCCGGATATGCTCTCTTGGCGCGGATCATGCTATATTCAGGGTCGCTATTCAGGCTGCCGCACGGGGAGGTTGTCATGCCACGGAAAAATACGGTTCTTGTCGCCGGCGTCAGCCTTGGTGCGATGATTCTGGCCGCGCCGGTGGCGCTGGGCCTCATCGCCGAGCGGGAGGTGGCGCGCAGTCTCGACCGGGCGGGCCTGAGCCATGACGGCGTCTCCGTCGCGCCGTTCGCCGGTACGGTCCTGGTGCAGGGCCTTGTCTCTGCCGATGGCGGCACCCGGGTAGGGTCCGTCCGCTGGCAGACGAGCCCGCTGACCTTCATCGCCCCGGCGCAGGCGCAGGCGGGCGGCTTCGTGCTCGAGAACATCAAGACCACGTTGAAGCAGGGCTCGGTCACCATCCCGAAGGTCACGGTCGAGGGCGCAAGCTTCTCGCAGGATGACTGGGCGAAGATTTTTGCGTGGGATGCCGGGCTGCCGTCCCGGCTCAAGAGCATGAATGCCTCGCTGATCACCGTGCCGGAAATTCAGGTTCTGGTGTCGATCGATGCGCAGAACAAGATGGAATACACGGTGAAATCGGTGATGGCCGAGCGGCTGGTGGCCGGCAAGTTCGCGCGTGTGACGACTGGCGACACGGTTTTTTCCACCACCGCGCCGGGCATGACGCAGGACGGCGTTGTCAAGAAGACCGAGATGACCGGCTTCGACATGGTGCAGGCCGCGCGCGTCTGGTTCGAAACAGCGGCGCCGGGCGAAAAGCCCGCTCCGCTCTATGACAGCTACAGCTTTGACGGCATGACCTCGACCGCCAAGGGAGCCACGCCGCTACAGATGGACTTCGGCAAGGTGACCGGGCGTTCGGTGCGCATGAAGCCGCTGAAGGGCACCAGCATGGCCAGCCTCGTCAACGATCTGATCCAGGCCGGCGCGGACAAGAAGATCGAGGGCAAATTCGGCAAGGCCGAGGAAAAAGTCCTCCTTCGCAAGCTGATGCCGGCGCTCATCGACCTGATCGAGAGCTTCGAGGATGATGGCGCGGGCGGCGAAAACATGGTCATCCGCGCCAACGCGCCGGACGGCAAGCCGGTCGCCTTCAAGATCGGCAAATTCGCCGGGTCCTACGGCGGTGGCACCGTGCCGTCCGGCTTCCTCGTCGCCGATATCGAGATGACGGCGCCGGATGTCACTGCCCGCCTCGGCCATTTCGGCATCGCCGGGTTCTCGTATCTTCCCACGCTGCGCGGTGTCGCCGAGGCGCTGGAGAAGGACGGCGACTTCAAGGCGGTCGACCCGCGCAAATTCATCCCCAAAATCGGCGAAATCACCGTCAAGGGGCTGGATATCGACGCGCCGGACCCGAATTCGCCGGCCGGCGTGAAGCCCGAGAGGATCGCCCTCAAGCTGGGCCAGTTCCTCCTCGGCGGCAAGAACGAGGTGAATGGAATCCCCACCGATATCCGCATCGGCCTGCAGAATCTGGCGTTCAAACTGCCGGAGAACTCGTCGGATGCGAACCTCAAGATGATCAGGGCGCTCGGCTACGGCGCGCTTGACCTGTCGGCGCAGATCGCCGCCAGCTGGAACGAAGCCGGCAAGGAAATCCGCATCAGCGAGGTGTCCGTCGGCGGCGTGAACATGGGCACGGTCAAGCTGAACGGCACGCTCGGCAACATCGGTCGCGATGTGTTCGAGGCAGACCCCGCGATGGTGCAGGTGGCGCTGATGGGAGCCACGGCCAAGGCGCTGAGCCTGAAGGTGGAGAACACCGGCCTTGCCGAAAAGCTGCTGACCATGCAGGCCCGCCAGCAAAGCCGCAGCGCCGATGAAATCCGGAAGGAACTCGGCACACTCGCCGCGCTCGGCATTCCGGCCATGCTCGGCCCCTCGGATGATGCCAAGGCGATTTCCGGCGCGGTGTCGCGCTTCCTCGCCCGGCCCAAGGCGCTGTCGATCGACGTGACGGCGCGCAACGCCGGCGGCATCGGTATTCCCGATATCGTCACGGTGGGCGATCCGCAGTCGGCCATGAAGCTTGTTTCGGTGAAAGCGAGCGCCGGCGATTGATTTTGCCAGCGAGGGGGCGTTAATTCCCCCTCCTCTTTCTGCCGTGCCGGATGCTCATGGATTTTTCTGCCTGGCTGCCTCCGTGGCTTGCCCGCCGCCTGAACCCGAAGAACCTGACGCGCGTGCACCTTGCCGCCGCGGCGGACAAGTTCGGCTATGTGATCGGCGACTTCAGCTATGGTGCGCCGAAGCTGCGCTTTCCCTCGCATGTGGCGCGGCTGTCGATCGGCCGGTTCTGCTCCTTCGCTGACGGGGTGGAGATTTTCCTCGGCGGCAACCACCGGATGGATTTCGTCACCACCTACCCGTTCGGCGCGTTGAAAGCCCTGTGGCCAGCGGCGGGCGACCTGCCCGATCCGGCGACCGGGCGCGGCGGCGTCACCATCGGCCATGATGTGTGGATCGGCTCGGGTGCGCTGATCCTGTCGGGCGTGACGATCGGCACCGGCGCCGTGATCGGCGCGCGCGCGGTGGTGACACGCGATGTCGCGCCCTACACGGTTGTCGCCGGCAACCCCGCGCGGGAGATCCGTCGCCGCTTCTCGCAAGGCATCGTCACCCAGCTGATGGACACGCGCTGGTGGGATTTGCCGGAAGACAGCATCGCCAAGCTCGCCCGCGTGCTCCAGAGCGACCGGATCGACACCGCGATCGAGGCCGTGAGGACCGAACGCGAGCGGCTGGGCCTGACCTAGGCTTTCACGCGGTCTTGCGTCAGCGCGCCGATGTCCAACGGAAGGCTCTGGCCTTCAGATCCAGCGCCGGCTTCTCGATGAGGAACCACGACAGCGCGGCGATCAGCACGGTCAGCACCAGTGACAGGCCAAGCTGCGCGCCCATGCTCATCTGTGGCGCCAGCGCATAGAGCGCCTGCTGAACCGGCCAACCGTAGAGATAGATGCCATAGGACAAATCGGCGGACGGTTCCGGCAACCGGCGCGTGCCGGGGCCGAGCGCCAGCGTCAGTACGCCATAGGCCTCGGCAAGGAACAGCAGCGCCTTGCAGGCAAAGGTGCCCTGCGCCAGCACCGTCATCACTGCCAGAATTGCGACGATCCGCCAATCGAGCACGGCGCGGTCGCGCCAGAGATAGAGCGCCGTGCCCGCCGCAAACAGGAACGGCAGGCGCAGCGAGGTCTGCACCGCCTTGCCCGCCTGCGGGGCGAAGGCATCAAGCGCGAGGATCGCGACGAACAGCGCCGCCAGCGCGGCCAGAACCACCTTGCGACGGCCGAGCAGGCCCGCCGCGCCGGCCAACCCCAGCCCGATGTAGCAGTAGATTTCGTATTTCAGCGTCCACACCGTGCCCATGGCAAACCGGTAGGGGTTATCCTGAAACACCCCGGGCAGATCGCCCGCGCTCTTCAGGCTGGTCAGCACCTGCGCGATAAAGATCCAGAGCTTGCCGGAGGTGAGATACCCTGACACGGGCAGGCTGGTCAGCGCCGCGCCCAGCAGAAGCGAGACCACCAGCACTGCCCCGACGAGGCCGGGGATGATGCGCAAGGCCCGCGCCAGCGCATAATCGCGCCAGCCGCGCCGCACGAAACTCATCGCGACGAGAAAGCCGGAAATGGCGAAGAACCCGTTGACCGCATGCTCCCCCAGCGTGAAGCCGGTCAGCAGGGTCAGCGGTTCGTCCGTATGCCGCCCGGTGGGCACGCTGCCGGCATGGGACACGACCACCGCCAGCGCCAGCAGCAGCCGCGTAAGGCCAAAGCTGTTGCGGCCCCCGGCCAGCGCGGCCTCCACCGTCCAGCGCCCGCTCATCGCCTCAGCCCCTCGCGGCCCAGCGCATCGCGCCCCCTCAGCGCTGCCACCGTGCCGGCGACGATGCCCCAGTAGCGGGCGATTTCCATGCGGTTGAAGGTGAGAAGCGAGAGCAGGGCCTTCGGCGTGTTGCGCAGCAGCGTCATCGCCGCGCCGCTGGCCAGCCCGTATTTGCGGGCGATGTAGACGCGCGACCAGCCATAATGCCAGCGCGACCGGAAACGCCGCGTCGGCGTTGGCGGGGCGGATTGGCCGCGCCCGTGCCGTGCCACCGCATCATGCACATGCACCAGCGCCCGGCCACAATCGCTCAGCCGGCGGCAGAGATCGTCATCCTCGTAGAACAGGAAGATGTTCGGGTCGAACCCGCCAAGGCCGAGAAACACCTCACGACGGACCAGAAAGCACGCGCCGGAGAGGAACGGCGCACAGCAGTCGCCCTCGGGCGGCACATCGCGCGCCTCGCCGGTGACAGCGCGCCCCAGGACGGATTCGGCCAGCAACGACCGGTTCTGGAAAAAGAAACGCCCGTCCGCCTCGATGATCGACGGCGCCCAGATGCCCGCCTCCGGATAGCGCGCCGCCGCGGCCAGGAGCGCGGCCACTGCGCCCTCGTCCAGCACGATGTCAGGGTTGAGGATCAGGCAGAATTCGGTTTGCGCGCCAGCGACGCCGGCGGTGTTGGCGCGGCCGTACCCTTCGTTGAGTGCATTGGCGAGCACCCGCGCACCGGCGCGCGTGGCCAGCGCCACCGTGTCATCCGTGCTGGCGTTGTCGACCACCAGCACCGCCACGCCCTCCCGCCGCAGCGCAGCAAGGCAGGCGGGCAGAACGCCTGCGCTGTCATGCGTCACGATGATGGCGGTGAGCGACTGGTTCGGCATCATATCCCGTCATGCCCGCCCTTGTCGCGGGTGTCCACGCCTTCACGCCGGCATGACAATCGTGAATGGCCGGGACGTTCCCGGCCATGACGACGGTCCGGTTCACTTCTCCGGCAGGTTGAGCCGGATGTGCAGCTCGCGCAGCTGCTTGTTGCTGGCGTTGCTCGGCGCACCCATCAGCAAGTCGAGCGCACCCTGGTTCATCGGGAACAGCGAGATCTCGCGCAGGTTCTGCGTGCCGCACAGCAGCATCACGATGCGGTCGACGCCGGCCGCCATGCCGCCATGCGGCGGCGCGCCATACTGGAACGCGCGATACATGCCGCCGAAGCGGTCGATCACCGTCTGCTCGTCATAGCCGGCGATCTCGAATGCCTTCACCATCGCCTCGGGCTTGTGGTTGCGGATGCCGCCGGAGGCAATCTCGAAGCCGTTGCAGACGATATCGTACTGGAAGGCGTTGATGGTCAGCGGATCCTTCGTCTGCATCGCCTCAAGCCCGCCCTGCGGCATCGAGAAGGGGTTGTGCGAGAAATCGACCTTCTTTTCGTCCTCGTTGTACTCGAACATCGGGAAATCGACGATCCAGGCGAGTTCGAACCGGTCCTTCTGCGTCAGGTTCAGATCCTCACCCACCTTGAGGCGGGCGCTGCCGGCGAACTTGACAAACTTCTCCTGGTTTCCGGCGACGAAGAAGGCGCTGTCGCCCTCCTTCAGGCCCAGCTGCTCGCGGATGGCAATGGCCCGTTCGGCGCCGATGTTGTTGGCGATCGGGCCACCGGGTTCGCCGCCCTCGCGGAACAGGATATAGCCCAGACCCGGCTGGCCCTCGCCCTGCGCCCAGCTGTTCATCCGGTCGCAGAAGCCGCGGCTGCCGCCGGTCGGCGCGGGGATGGCCCACACCCGGTTCTTCGGGTCTTCGAGCAGGCGGGCGAACACCTTGAAGCCGGACCCACGGAAATGCTCGGAAACGTCCTGCATCTCGATCGGGTTCCTGAGGTCCGGCTTGTCGGAGCCGTACTTCGCCATCGACTCCGCATAAGGAATGCGCCGCCACTTCTGCGTTACCGGCTTGCCGTTCGCAAATTCCTCGAAGATGCCGGTGATGACCGGCTCCATCGTCGTGAACACATCTTCCTGCTCGATGAAGCTCATCTCAAGGTCGAGCTGGTAGAACTCGCCCGGCAGACGGTCGGCCCGCGGGTCTTCATCGCGGAAGCACGGCGCGATCTGGAAATAGCGATCGAACCCCGCCATCATCAGAAGCTGTTTGTACTGCTGCGGCGCCTGCGGCAGCGCATAGAACTTGCCGGGGTGGATGCGGCTCGGCACCAGAAAGTCGCGCGCGCCTTCCGGCGAGGAGGCGGTGAGGATCGGCGTCTGGAATTCGTTGAAGCCGGCATCCTTCATCCGCCGGCGCATCGAATCGATGATCGCCATGCGGGTCATGATGTTCCTGTGCAGCTTCTCGCGGCGCAAATCGAGGAAGCGGTAGGTGAGGCGCGTATCCTCGGGATATTCGATGTCGCCGAACACCGGCAGCGGCAGTTCCGCCGCCGGGCCGAGCACTTCAAGCTCGGTGACGTAAACCTCGACCTGCCCGGTCGGCATATTCGGGTTCTCGGTGCCATCGGGGCGCTTGCGCACCTTGCCGTCGATGCGGATCACCCATTCCGACCGCACCTTCTCCGCCGCCTTGAAGGCCGGCGAATCCGGGTCCACCACGATCTGCGTCATGCCGTAATGGTCGCGCAGATCGATGAACAGCACGCCGCCATGGTCGCGGATGCGATGGCACCAGCCGGAGAGGCGGGCGATGGTTCCGATGTCGGCAGCGGAAAGCCCGCCGCAGGTATGGGAGCGATAACGATGCATGATGACCCTGCTTTTTCAGCCCCGGGACATGCGGCGCATGGGCCGCAGTGTCAAGCTCTTGTCGGTTCAGGGCGCGGAATTGCCTGCCCCGCCGTCCGTTCTGTCGTCCGTGCCGCGCGCACCCGGCAAGGTCCAGCCAAACACGAGCGCCCCGGCGCGCAGGCCAAAACCGGCGGCAATTCCCAGCATCGCGGATATCGGTTCGCTGAGCCCCAATGCATGGGCGACGAGATAGACCCCTGCCCCCAGCATCGCGGCGGTGATATAGATTTCCTTGCGCAGCAGGATCGAGGGTTCGTGCGCCAGCACATCGCGGATGATGCCGCCGAGCGCCGCCGTGATCATGCCCATCACCAGCGCAATGCTGGGCGCGGCGCCCACGGCCAGCGCTTTCGCCGCACCTGAAACGGCGACGAACGCCAGCCCCGCCGCATCAAGCCAGAGCAGGATGCGCTGCGTGGTCTGCGGCAGGCCGGCGGTCAGATAAACCAGCAGCGCCGTCACTGCCGCAATGATGATGTAGGTAGGCTCGCGCACCCAGAACACCGGCTGGCCCAGCAGCAGATCGCGCACCGTGCCGCCGCCGATGCCGGTGATTGCCGCCAGCCACAGGACGCCGACGACATCGATCCGCCGTTCCACCGCCGCCAGCGCGCCGGTGGCGGCAAACACCGCCACCGCAAGATAATCGATCAGCACCAGCGCCATCGATAGGCGCTATGCCTTGCCGTCATCATGCGGCGCGGCGGGCTTGTGGCCTGCCGGGTGGCGCCGCCCACGGTTCTTGGCCGCGCGCAGGTTGATCATCTCGACAAGGACCGAGAACGCCATGGCGCCGTAGATGATCTTCTTGTCGAACTCCTGATGCACGCCCTCGGCCATCAGCGCGACACCGATGAGCACGAGGAAGGCGAGCGCCAGCATCTTCGCCGTCGGGTGGCGATGGACAAAGGCCGCCACCGGCCCGGCGGCGATGTACATCACGATCATCGACAGGATGACCGCAACCACCATCACCCACAGATCGCGCGCCATGCCGATCGCCGTCACCATCGAATCGATCGAGAAAACGAGATCGATCACCGCGATCTGCACCATCGCGGCCGTGAAGCTGCGCGGCTTGCCGCCACCTTCATTGAGATGATCGCCGCCTTCCATTTCCAGATGCATCTCGTGCGTCGCCTTGACGACAAGGAACAGGCCGCCGACGAACAGGATCACATCGCGCCAGGAAATGGCGAGGCCGAGCAGCGTGAACAGCGGCTGGGTCAGCTTCAGCAAGGTTGTGAGCGCGAACAGCAGCATGATGCGCATCACGAGGGCGAGCAGCAGCCCAAGCTTGCGGGCTTTCTCGCCCTCTTCCGGCGGAAGGCGGGAAACCAGAACAGAAATGAACACGACGTTGTCGATGCCGAGAATAATCTCCATGCCCGTCAGCGCAGCCAGCGCAGCAAGAGCTTCCCAACTGAAAACAATGTCAAACATCTAGGATCAAGGCTCCAGGGTTGTGGCAATTCACCCACTTGTGTGAAGAACGAAATTGGGCACAGGTGTGGTTAAATACAAGCGGCGGTGTGGAGAAAAGCGCCATGCGGGCAAAGGATGACGCCTCGAAGGCGACAATGCAGGATATCCCCGTTGTGGTCGTGGGGGGCGGCGCGATCGGGCTGGCGGTTGCCCTCGGGCTGGCGCAGGCGGGGGTGCCGGTGGTGCTCGCGGGCGCAGCCGAGACTGTGCATGACGATGGCCGCACCGCCGCGCTGATGCAGCCCTCCATTGCCACCTTCGGGCGGCTGGGCGTGCTGGAGCGGCTGAAAGAGAAGAGCTGGCCGCTCGCTGCCATCCGGCTGGTCGATATCACCGGCGCGCTCGTTCGCTCGCCTACTGTGACGTTCCGCGCCAGCGAGATCGGACACGACTATTTCGCGCTCAATTTCTCCAATGCCGATATCGTGCGCGAGATGACCGCCGCACTGCGGGCGGAGCCGAACGCGACGGTGCTGACCGCCCGCGTGACGGATGTCGGCATCGGACCGGAAGCGGTCGCTCTCACGCTGAGCGACGGGCAGAGCCTGCGCTGCGCGCTCGCCGTCGCGGCAGACGGGCAGAAATCACCGTTGCGCGAGGCAGCGGGCATCGGCACCCGCCGCTGGCCCTACGATCAGGTGGCGCTGACCTTCCATGTCACCCACCCGAAGGACCATGAGGATATCTCGACCGAGTTCCACACCCGGGCCGGCCCCCTCACCTATGTGCCCTACGGGCCGTTCAAATCCTCTGTCGTCTGGCTGGTGACGCATGCCGAGGCCAAACGCCTGATGGCCCTGCCTCCGCAGGAGGTGGCGCGTGCCTGCCAGCGGATGAGTTCCTCGCTGCTGGGCGATCTGACGATTGTCGGCGGGGTCGGCGCCGTGCCGATGGGCGCGATGATTGCCCGCACCGCCGCCGCCAACCGCATCGCGCTGGCGGGCGAGGCGCTGCATGCCTTCCCGCCGGTCGGTGCGCAGGGGATGAATCTCGGTTTGCGGGATGCGGACAACCTGCTGGATGCGATCATCCCCGCCCTGCGCCGGGGGGAGGACCCCGGTTCGGCCGCCGCGCTGGCGCCTTACGAGCGGGGCCGGCAGGTCGATGCCGTGTCGCGCACCTACGGCGTCGACATGCTCAACCGGTCGCTGATCTCCGGCCTGCTGCCGGTGGATCTGGCCCGCTTCGCCGGGCTGACAGCGGCGGCCACCTTCGGTCCGCTGCGCCGGGCGCTGATGCGCGCCGGCATGGGGCAATCGCCCTTCGCGGCGTGACAGGCCTCAGCGGCCGAACAGGCTCCACGGCAGCATCTGCGTCGTGATGAGGTAGAGCAGCGCCGTCACCGTGACGATGGAGGCCAGCGTGCCAAGCAGCACGCCGGTCGAGGCATTGTTGACATAGACATCATACTGCCGCGCCACGACGAACACGCCGAGCGCCGGCGAGAGCGCCGCCATCAGCACCGCGGTATAGACCCACTCCCGCTCGAACCCGCCGACCATTGACAGGAGCAGCAACACCACCACCGGGTGGACGATCAGCTTGATGAACAGGTGGATCGGCACTTCCGGCGCGATCCTGTCCACCTTGCGCGAGGCGACCGTGACCCCCAGCGCGAACAGTGCCACGGGGGCAGCGGAATTGAACAGCCAGGTCACCATCTTGTCGATCGCCACCGGCAGCTGAAGCTGGAAATAGGCGGCGATGACCGCAAGGAACGAGGCGATGTTGAAGGGGTGGCTGACGATCCGCCAGATCACAAGCTTGGTGGTCTTCCACACCTCCAGCCTGCCGGAGGAGCCAAGCGCCATCAGGAACGGGATGAGCGAAAACAGCAGGATGTTGTCGAACACGAAGATCAGCGCCGTGGGCACCGAGGCCTTCGCCCCGATCGTCGCCAGCGTCAGTCCCGGCCCCATATAGCCGATGTTGGAATAGCTGCCGAGCACCGCCTGCGAGGTTGCCGCCTTCAGGTTTCCCTTCGAAAACACCAGCCCGATGCCGAGCGAAAGCACGAACATCAGATAGGTCGCCAACGTGGTGCAGATGACGAACCACCAGTTCTGCAATTCGTGGAACGGAGTGGCCGCGATCAACTTGTAGAACAGCGGCGGCAGGGCGACATAGACGATGTAGAAATTCATCCATGTCAGCCCGCTTTCGGGGATCTTCATCAACCGGCCGCAGAAAAACCCGAGCAGGATGAGCCCGAAAAACGGCAGCGCGAGGTTGATGACGTTGAGCATGGAGGGCCGGTCAGTCCCGCCCGGAGGCGGCTACAATCTTCGTTCTCTAAGTATTTGCGGGTAGCAGCAGTTGCCCGGCTGGTCTACAGAAATCCGCCGGCGCTGCCCACACATTTTCGCCCGGCGCCGTTTGTGCTATGAAGCGGAGTTGACGCGTGGTCGCGGATGGCGCTATGCGCCGCGCCCGGCGGAATTTGTGGAGTAGAACGCAATGGCATACCGCGAGGCCAAATATCGCATCGGTCAGGTGGTCAAGCACCGGATTTACCCGTTCCGGGGCGTGGTGTTCGATATCGATCCGGAATTTGCCAACACCGAGGAATGGTGGCAGGCGATCCCAGCGAACCAGCGGCCGCGCAAGGACCAGCCGTTCTATCACCTCTATGCCGAGAACGAGGAGACCGAATACGTCGCGTATGTCTCCGAGCAGAACCTGCTGCCCGACACCTCGAAGGAGCCGCTGCGCCACCCGCAGGTGCAGGAATCGTTCGTGCGCAATGCGGATGGCACGTTCAAGGCCAAGGCGGTCAATCTGAACTGACGCGCTTGGTCATGGCAACAAAAAAGCCCGGCTGGATCAGCCGGGCTTTTTGTTGTCGATCTGCGAGACGGTTACTTCTTCTCGGGTGCCGGGGCAGGAGCCGGGGCTGCGCCGCTCTGCTTGCGCATGTCCTCGGCGCGCTTCTTGAGTTCTTCCTCAAGCTTCTTGCGCTCTTCCTCAAGCTTCTTGGGGTCGATCGGCGCGCCGTCAAAGCCCTTGGCGAAATCGGTCAGCGGCATCAGGAACGAGACCTCCTTGCCGATCTGGTTCTGCACGTCGATCTTGAAGTTGGTGCCCTTCTTCATCGTGTTGATGAAGGCTTCGGTCACCTCGGCTTCAGCGAAGCAGCCGTTGGGGAAGCAGATCTGGAACTTGCCCGGGATGGCCTGGCCGCCATCGACCGAGAAGCGCACACCCGGCTGGAGCATGAAGGTCAGCGGCAGCAGCATGCGGACGAACTTCTTGGGGTCGTTCTTCACGTCATAGACCGCAGCGGCCAGGATCGGCTGGTTGCTGGTCGTCTCCAGAAAGTCGCGCGTGGTGTAGCACACGGTCTTCTTGGCGGCCGGGTCCTCGCCGCACACCTTGGTCCATTCCTGGCTGGGATCGGCCTTCAGGTTGACGACCGACGGACCGGCATCCGCCGCCGGCGCGGCTGGCGCAGCCGGAGCGGCGGCAGGCGCCTGCGCCGGCTTGCCGGCAGGGGCCTTCTGGGCCTGAGCGAGCGCGCCCGAGGCGGCGAGGCACAGCCCACCGGCAACGAGCGCAACCCCGTAAAATCCGGTGAGGCTCCGGCTGAAGCGGGTCATGGGGTCGTCCTTTCGAAAATCTGGTCAACGCCTGATGCGAAACTTGCGCTGCTTCTAGCCGCGCTGCGCCCGCTGTTCAAGCGCGCCGCAGCGATTTGCCACGACGTTCCGCGCATTTCTGCTTCGATTGCGGCGGCTTGGTGGCAGGCTGCCTGCCGGGGCAGGAAAATCTTACCCCCTGCGGGCAGCCGCCCGGCCCATGCTATTGTGACAGCATGGGGATCGATTCGAGATCAGAAACCGCGCCGCCTGCGCCCGGCCTGACCCGCCGCCGGGCGATGCTGGCGGCGGCATCCGCCGTTGTCGCGCCCGCCTTGCCGGCTTTCGGCGGCGGCGAGGACGGCAATCTGCGGCCGCGCCATGCCATCGCCATGTACGGCGAGCCGGACCTGCCGGCCGATTTTCCCCACCTTCCCTATGCCAACCCCAAGGCGCCGAAGGGCGGGCGACTGACCATCGGCCAGCAGGGGACGTTCGACAGCCTCAACATGCTGGCCGTAGGCAAGAATTCGCCGCCGGTGCTGATCCCCTATGTCGTCCAGTCGCTGATGTTCCGCTCGCTGGATGAACCGTTCACGCTCTATCCGCTGCTGGCCGAATCGATCCTGACCCCGGCGGACCGCAGTTTCGCCGAATTCCGGCTGGACGCCCGCGCCCGCTTCTCGGACGGCAAACCGGTGACGGCGGAGGATGTGCTCTTCACCTGGGATCTGCTCAAGCGCCGCAGCCACCCGTTCCGCCGTGGCTATTATGGCAAGGTCAAGCTGGCCGAGGCGAAAGATGCGCGCACCGTGCGCTTCACCTTTGGCGACAATGCCGATTACGAACTCCCGCTGATCCTCGGCATCATGCCGGTGCTGGCCAAACATGCGACAGACCCGGAAAAATTCGACCAGATGGGATTCACCCCGCTGCTCGGCTCCGGCCCCTATCTGGTCAGCGAGGTCGAAGCCGGCAAGCAGATCGTGCTGAAGAAGACCCCGGATTTCTGGGCGGCCGATCTCCCCACCATGCGCGGCTATTTCAATGCCGACGAGGTGCGGTTCGAGTATTTCCGCGATGGCAATACCTTCACCGAGGCGTTCCGTACCGGCGTTTATGACTACCGGGTGGAACTGGACCCGACACGCTGGACCACTGCTTACGATGTGCCGGCCTTCCGCGAAGGGCGGTTTGTCAAGGAAGGGTATCGCGCCCTCTCCCCCCGCCCGACCAGCGGCTTCGTGATGAACACGCGGCGGCCGCAGTTCGCCGATCTGCGTGTCCGCAAGGCGATGCTGGGGCTGTTCGATTTCGAATGGCTGAACGCCAAGCTGTTTCGGGGGCTCTATCAGCGGACGGCGGGGTATTTTGCCGAATCCGACCTTTCCGCCTTTGCCCGCCCGGCGGATGCGCGCGAGCGGGCGCTGCTGGCGCCCTTTGCCGGGGAGATCGACCCCGATGTGCTGGAGGGCACCTGGCGCCCGCCGGTTTCGGACGGTTCGGGCCGGGACCGCAAGGTGATGGGGGCCGCCGCGCGCCAACTGGCCACCGCCGGTTTCAAGGTGCGCGATGGCGTGATGACCACACCGGACGGCGCGCCCTTCAGCTTCGATATCATCGTCAACACCCGCGACAAGGAGCGGATCGCCCTTGCCTTCGCCGATTCGCTCCGGCTGGTCGGCATGCAGCCGCGCATCCGCCTGATCGACGATATCCAGTACTGGCGGCGGCTGAAATCGTTCGATTACGACATGATTGTCGAGACCTATGCCTCGTCCGCTTCGCCCGGCAACGAGCAGGAGAACCGCTGGTCCTCCGGCGCTGCGGGGCGGGAAGCGAGCCTCAACTATGCCGGCGCGCGCTCGCCGGCGGTGGATGCCACGATCCGCGCCCTGCTCGCTGCCCGCACGCGGGAGGATTATGTCGCCGCTGTCCGCGCCTTTGACCGGGCACTGATCTCCGGCGCGTACATGATCCCGCTTTATTACGCGCCCGAGCGGTGGATTGCCCGGTGGACGCGCCTTGCCCGGCCCGAACGCTGGCCGAAATACGATTTCACGCCCGATGTGTGGTGGAGAGGTGAGCCATGAGCGAACGCGAAAGGCCGGCCCGCACAAGCCTGCTGCAACCGCCGTGGAGCGGCATGTCCCTGCCCGGGCTGCTGAAGGGCGGGGCGACACTGCGCGCCGGCGCACCGGCAGTGATCGAGCCGCCCGAGGTCGAAAACCTGATCGGCCGCCCCTCTCGCGCGCTGACCTGCCGCGATCTGAATACGGATGTGGACCTGACGGCGCAGAAGCTGCGCACCCTTGGCCTGCGTCCGGGCGATATCGCGCTGCTGCATCTGCCCAACACTGCCGAGGCGATCATCGCCCTGCTCGCGGTGCAGAAGGCCGGCGCCGTCCCCGCGCCGATCGGCATTTTCGAAGGCGCAGAGCGCGTGGCGGAAGCCGCGCGCCTTGTCGATGCCGCCGCGATCATCACGGTAGAAGCATTCGCCGGGCTGAACACGGCGGTGCAGTGCCGGGATGCCGCCGTGGCGGCGATGGGTGTGCGCTTTGTCGCGGCGTTTGGCCGGGCTGTGCCGGAAGGGGTCGCCAGCCTGAGCGACTGGGATCAGGTCGAGTTCCTGTCGAAAGCCCCCTTCCCCAAATTGCCCGGCGCGGCGACGGCGCTGATCACCTTCGACGAGACGGCCGGCCCCTTGCGGGCGCTGGGGCGCACGCACGAGCAACTGGTGGCGGAAGCTGCCATGGCCGCCTCGCTGGCCCGTGTCTCCACCGGCAGCCGGGTGCTGGCAACCATCCCGCCGGCTTCCGCCGCCGGGGTAATCTACGGTGTCGCCCTGCCGCTGCTCTCCGGCGCGGTGCTGGAACTGAATGCCCTGTTCGATTCCTGCGTGTTCGGCGCGCAATTGGGCGATGGTGCGAAAACCGCCGTGATCCTGCCCGGCGCGGCAGCCGAGGCGTATCAGGCCCATTGCGCCAGCCGCGCGGTGCGGACGGAAAGCGTCGTCCTGATCCACCGTCCGCAACCGGACGATCTTTCCGCCCTGCCCACCGGCAAGATGCGGCGCGATCCGCGCACGGTGGATATGCTCTGTCTGGGCGAGGCAGCGCTGGTGTCCTCCTTGCGGGCGACACAGCAGGTGATCGGCCATCTGCCGCAGACGGTTGGCTATTCCGTCCCCGGCGTGATGCAGACGGACGCGCCCGCCCTGCGCCTGACAGCCAGCGACAGGGGCGGCCTGATGGCCGAGGGGACGCTCTGCGCCACCCCGGCGGAGGGGCCGGGCGGCCCGCTGGCCACCGGTTTTGCCGGCGAGCGGCGTGGCACGCAGGGGTTCACCCTGGCCACGCGCACCGCCGGCACCCTGACCAGCGCGGCATAATGCCATCCTTTTCCGTCTTTCCCGCGCGCAAACCCTTGCCATGGCCGGCAAAGTGCACTAACGGACACGCTTCCATTTCGGTCGGCGGCTGAAAGGAGAGCGGGCTTGCCCGCAGGATGCTTTCCGCATCGGTCTCCCTTGTCGACGCCTTCGTTCATTCCGTCGGGCCTTTCCGGGGCTCGAAGGGTTCAGCGCCGGAGTGGAAAACGGGAACCGGGCCATGGTGGTCCGGTCTCATTTGAGAAAGGCACGGACATGCCGCTTTACGAGCATGTGTTCCTGGCGCGCCAGGACATTTCCGCGCAGCAGGTTGAAGGCCTCACCGAGCAGTACAAGGCGGTGATCGAGGCGGCCGGCGGCGCAGTGACCAAGGTCGAGTACTGGGGCGTCAAGTCGCTCGCGTACCGCATGAACAAGAACCGCAAGGCGCATTACGCGCTGATGAACATCTCCGCCCCCGCCCCGGCCCTGGCCGAGATGGAGCGTCAGATGCGCATCAACGAAAACGTGCTGCGGTTCATGACCGTCCGCGTGGAAG
>ERZ1645187.1638-NODE-1638-length-20398-cov-19.525439_pt1 | contig 20398 bp, 13 predicted proteins | sample MGYA00575352_ERZ1645187 | MGnify/ENA primary metagenome ERZ1645187 (study PRJEB40837, sample SAMN11349314) | freshwater sediment metagenome | isolation source: river sediment | host: Sediment | place: India: Wazaribad , New Delhi | collected 2017-02-21 ... | reverse complement strand
ATAAATTATGGCAAAAGAGATTGCTGGACTTATTAAATTGCAGATAAAAGGAGGTGCGGCAAACCCATCTCCACCTGTTGGCCCTGCATTGGGATCAAAAGGTATCAACATTATGGAGTTTTGCAAACAATTTAATGCCAGAACCCAGGAAAAAGCGGGAAAAATACTTCCCGTTGTCATCACCTATTATTCCGACAAATCATTCGACTTTATTGTAAAAACCCCACCAGTAGCTATTCAACTTCTTGAAGCAGCCAAAGTTAAGGGTGGATCTGCAGAGCCTAACCGTAAAAAAGTGGCCGAAATTACCTGGGATCAGGTAACTCAGATTGCAACAGATAAAATGGTCGATTTGAATTGTTTCGAACTGGAATCTGCCATGAAAATGGTAGCAGGAACAGCCCGGAGTATGGGTATTGTCGTTAAAGGCGAATTTCCGAATAATAATTAATTAAACTTCAATTAGAATGAGTAAACTGACAAAAAATCAAAGGTTAGCTTTAGAAAAAATTGAAGCAGGAAAAACCTATTCATTGGCAGAAGCTGCCGAGCTGGTAAAGGAAATCACCAATACCAAATTCGATGCTTCTGTAGATGTTGACGTGCGATTAGGTGTTGACCCCCGTAAAGCTAACCAGATGGTACGTGGCGTAGTGTCACTTCCACATGGTACAGGTAAACAAGTAAGGGTTCTTGCATTATGTACTCCCGACCAGGAAGCTGCTGCCAAAGAAGCAGGAGCCGATCATGTTGGTCTGGATGAATATATTGAAAAAATCAAAGGCGGTTGGACAGATGTGGATGTAATCATTACACAACCTGCCATCATGGGTAAAATTGGTGCTTTAGGACGAATTTTGGGTCCACGCGGACTCATGCCAAATCCGAAAAGCGGCACTGTAACTCAGGATGTGGCAAGCGCAGTAAAAGAAGTAAAACAAGGAAAAATCGACTTCAAAGTTGATAAATTCGGAATTGTACATACTTCTGTCGGTAAAGTTTCCTTCACAGCTCAGCAAATTACTGAAAATGCTAAGGAATTTATTGACACAATCATCAAACTGAAGCCCACAACAGCCAAAGGTACTTATGTAAAGAGCATTTATCTTTCGAGCACAATGAGTGCCGGTATAAAGGTCGATCCTAAAACAGTAGGCGCTTAATAAAATCAAAGAAAGAGTATGAAAAAGGAAGATAAAAGCACAGTCATCAAAGAATTAGAGTCAACAATAGGTCAATATGCACATTTCTATCTGGCTGATATAGGCGGTTTGAACGCTGCCCAGACCAGCGAGCTCAGAAGAACATGCTACAGCCAGGAAATCAAACTGCTGGTTGTCAAAAACACCCTGCTCAAAAAGGCTCTTGAGAATGCTCCCGTTGATTTCAGCGAGCTATACGATACACTGAAAGGTGAAACTTCATTAATGCTCAGCAATACAGGCAATGCTCCTGCTAAAGTGATTCAAAGCTTCAGCAGTAAAAACAAAGCTAAAAAACCGGTATTAAAAGCTGCGTATGTAGAAGAATGTTTCTATGTAGGTGCTGATCTGTTGGAAAATCTGATCAACGTAAAGAGCAAGAACGAACTTATCGGCGAACTTATCGGATTATTGCAGTCGCCTGCTAAGAACGTTATATCCGCACTCCAGTCAGGAGGAAATACTATTCACGGCGTGTTGAAAACACTCGGTGAAAGACAATAAATAAATTATTAACAAAAAAATATTAAAATAAAATAAAATGGCAGATTTAAAAGCTTTTGCAGAACAATTGGTTAACTTAACAGTAAAAGAAGTGAATGAGTTAGCTCAAATTTTGAAAGACGAATATGGTATCGAACCAGCAGCTGCAGCAGTTGCAGTAGCAGGTCCAGCAGCAGGCGCTGCAGCACCGGTGGTTGAAGAAAAAACATCTTTCGATGTAATTCTGAAAGCTGCAGGTCCTAACAAATTAGCTGTAGTTAAATTAGTAAAAGAATTAACAGGTCTTGGCTTGAAAGAAGCTAAAGATTTAGTTGACGCTGCTCCTTCTGCAATCAAAGAAGGTGTAACTAAAGACGAAGCTGATGCTCTTCAAAAATCACTTACTGAAGGCGGAGCTGAAGTTGAACTTAAATAAAAAAACCTGATTATCAGGTGTTTGGTTTAGATTCCCCCGATTCGGGGGATTCTAAACCTTTTTCTGTCTATACTAAATATTGAGTTCTCCGCACTAAAAAACCATCTTTGACAATGTCTTCAACTACTAATAATCAAAGAATAAATTTTGCTTCGATTAAAAATCAAATGGATTATCCGGATTTTCTCGAAGTACAATTAAAATCTTTCCACGACTTTTTTCAAATGGACACGGCGCCTGAAAGAAGGAAAACTGAGGGACTTTACAAAGTTTTCAACGAAAACTTCCCGATTGCCGACACCCGCAACAATTTTGTACTTGAATTTCTCGATTACTTCATAGATCCACCCCGATATACCATTGAGGAATGTTTCGAACGTGGATTAACCTATAGTGTTCCATTAAAAGCCAAATTAAAACTTTATTGTACCGATCCCGAACACGAAGATTTTGATACCGTGATTCAGGATGTATATCTGGGTCCAATTCCATATATGACTCCCAAAGGCACATTCGTTATCAACGGAGCCGAACGGGTGATCGTATCACAATTACACCGTTCGCCCGGTGTGTTCTTCGGACAAAGTCTGCACGCCAATGGTACAAAACTATATTCTGCACGTATTATTCCCTTCCGTGGTTCATGGATTGAGTTTGCTACCGACATCAACAATGTGATGTATGCATACATCGACCGTAAAAAGAAATTACCCGTAACAACACTGTTGCGTGCTATCGGCTTTGAAAGTGACAAAGACATTTTGGAAATATTCAACCTGGCTGAAGAAATCAAAGTCAATAAAACCAATCTGAAAAAAGTAGTCGGACGTAAACTTGCAGCACGTGTGTTGAAATCGTGGGTAGAGGATTTTGTAGATGAAGATACCGGCGAAGTGGTTACTATCGAACGTAATGAAGTAATCATTGACCGTGAAACAGTAATTGACAGTGATCATATCGATATGATTATTGATTCGGGAGCTCAGAATGTACTCATACACAAGGACGATGCCAACCAGAGCGACTATGCAATCATTTACAATACATTGCAGAAAGACCCGAGCAACTCTGAGAAAGAGGCCGTACTTTATATTTATCGTCAGTTACGTAATGCCGAACCGGCAGATGATTCTTCGGCGCGTGAAGTAATCAACAACCTCTTCTTCTCTGAAAAAAGATATGACCTGGGCGATGTAGGCCGGTTCCGTATCAATAGAAAACTGAATCTTTCGATTGATGATGAGATTAAGGTACTGACCAAAGAAGATATTATCGAAATTATCAAATACCTCGTTGAACTGATAAATTCCAAAGCCGAAGTAGACGATATCGACCACCTTAGCAACCGTAGGGTACGTACAGTGGGCGAACAACTCTATAATCAGTTCGGAGTAGGACTCGCGCGTATGGCCCGCACTATCCGCGAGAGAATGAATGTGCGTGATAATGAGGTATTTACTCCGGTTGACCTGATAAATTCAAAAAGCATTACCTCGGTAATCAATTCATTTTTCGGAACGAATGCACTTTCGCAGTTTATGGATCAGCAGAATCCACTGGCAGAAATTACTAACAAACGTCGTTTGTCGGCTTTAGGCCCAGGCGGGTTATCGCGTGAAAGAGCCGGCTTTGAAGTGCGCGACGTTCACTACACGCATTACGGACGTCTCTGCCCGATTGAAACTCCGGAAGGCCCTAACATCGGACTTATTTCTTCGTTGTGTATCTATGCCAAAATCAATGATTTAGGATTTATTTCCACACCCTACCGTAAAGTAACTGATGCAAAAGTAGATATTTCAAACGAAGGAATAGCTTATTTTACAGCCGAAGAAGAAGAAGATTTAGTGGTAGCACAGGGTAATGCACCGCTCAACGACGATGGCAGTTTTATCCGTAAAACTGTAAAAACCCGTTTAGGAGCAGATTTCCCCGTTGTAACACCATCTGAAGTTCATTTAATGGACGTTTCGCCCTCACAAATTGCTTCCATTGCAGCTGCATTAATTCCATTCCTGGAACACGATGATGCTAACCGTGCACTGATGGGCTCAAACATGATGCGCCAGGCAGTTCCGCTGCTCCGATGCGAAGCTCCGATTGTAGGAACCGGAATAGAAGGACAACTCATCCGCGACTCCCGTACACAGATTATTGCAGAAGGCGAAGGAATTGTTGAATTTGTTGATGCCACTACAATAAAAGTGAAATACGAACGCACTGAAGAAGAGGAATTTGTAAGTTTTGACACCGCTGTCAAAACATATGAATTACCTAAATTCATGAAAACCAATCAGAATACAACCATTGACCTTCGTCCGATAGTAAAAAAAGGCGACAAGGTAAAAGCAGGTCAGATTCTGACAGAAGGTTATGCTACCGAAAAAGGTGAACTGGCAATCGGGAAAAACCTGAAAGTGGCATTCATGCCCTGGAAAGGGTATAATTTTGAAGATGCCATTGTTATTAACGAGAAAGTGGTACGCGAAGATGTGTTTACTTCCATTCATGTAGTTGAACAATTGCTGGAGGTACGTGAAACCAAACGGGGTATCGAAGAGTTTACGGCTGATATTCCCAACGTAAGCGAAGAAGCAACACGGGATCTGGACGAAAACGGTATTATCCGCATCGGTGCACGCATTGAACCCGGCGATATTATCATCGGTAAAATTACACCGAAAGGGGAATCAGATCCTTCACCGGAAGAAAAACTCCTTCGGGCTATCTTTGGTGATAAAGCAGGTGATGTGAAAGATGCCTCGTTGAAAGCCACACCTTCTTTGTCGGGAGTTGTTATTGCTAAACGACTCTTCTCGAAAGCACAGAAAAACCGAAAAACAAAACTGGCCGACAAAGCCGAACTTCCGAAACTGGAAGAACAATTCGAAAAACAGGCAGCCAAACTCAAAGATACCCTGATTGAAAAACTTCTGTTGATTATTGAAGATAAAGCTTCTGCGGGTGTAAAAGATTTTCTGGGTACCGATATTATTTCACGAAACAGCAAATTCACGGCTGAGCGACTAAGCGAAATTGATTTTACTACTATTCAGCTTTCCAAATGGACTACTGATAGTCATAAAAACGAGCTGATCCGCCAGTTGATTCTGAATTACCTGCAGAAATTCAAAGAACTCGACGCTCAGATAAAACGCCAGAAATTCAATATAACAATAGGTGATGAACTTCCAAACGGAATTGTACAGATGGCAAAAGTCTATATTGCCAAAAAACGCAAAATTCGCGTTGGGGACAAAATGGCCGGTCGCCACGGTAACAAAGGTATCGTGTCGCGTATTGTGCGTCAGGAAGATATGCCATTCCTTGAAGACGGAACCCCGGTTGATATAGTACTAAATCCGCTAGGTGTACCATCACGTATGAACCTCGGACAGATTTTCGAAACCGTACTGGGATGGGCAGGAAAAGAAATGGGAGTAAGATTTGCAACTCCTATATTTGACGGGGCCGAATTAAGCGACCTTGATGAATGGTGCGACAAGGCAGGAATTCCACGCTATGGTAAAACTTATCTTTACGACGGAGGAACCGGCGAACGTTTCGACCAGACAGCCACTGTGGGTGTGATTTATATGCTCAAACTCGGTCACATGGTTGACGATAAAATGCATGCACGCTCCATCGGACCATACTCACTCATTACACAGCAGCCACTTGGAGGTAAAGCTCAGTTTGGTGGTCAGCGTTTCGGGGAGATGGAAGTCTGGGCACTCGAAGCTTTCGGTGCATCACATATTTTGCAGGAAATCCTTACCGTGAAGTCCGACGACGTGATGGGAAGAGCCCGTACATACGAAGCTATCGTAAAAGGCGATCCGATGCCGGCTGCCGGAATTCCGGAATCTCTCAATGTGTTGTTACACGAACTGAGAGGTTTGGCACTAAGTGTCAATCTGGAGTAAAAGATCCGCCCCATGACCTCCTGAAGGGAGAATAATTGGTGGGGAAATCAATATTTCCTAACGTAATGACGTTGAAATAAAGCTTCATATATTTTTAAAAATTTAATTAACGCTCTAAATTCTCCTTTCAGGGGGTAGGGGCATATTATACGAACATGGCTTTTAAATTAGATAATAAATCAAAAAGTAGTTTTAGTAAAATCTCCATCGGATTAGCTTCGCCCGAAGAAGTGTTGAAACTTTCAAGCGGAGAGGTTTTGAAACCTGAAACTATCAATTATCGTACTTACAAACCCGAACGCGACGGATTATTTTGCGAAAGGATTTTCGGTCCGACAAAAGACTTTGAATGTCATTGCGGCAAATATAAACGAATCCGTTATCGTGGTATCGTTTGCGACCGGTGCGGTGTGGAAGTCACCGAAAAGAAAGTACGCCGTGAGAGAATGGGACATATTCAACTGGTTGTGCCTGTAGCACATATCTGGTATTTCCGCTCGTTGCCAAACAAAATCGGTTATCTCCTCGGAATGCCAACTAAAAAACTGGATGCAATTATTTATTACGAAAAATATGTGATAATCCAGGCCGGTATACTTGAAAATAACGAAAATATCACTTACGGTGAACTCCTTACTGAAGAAGAATACCTGAATCTGCTGGAAACACTTCCGCGTGAAAATCAGATGCTTGAGGATACCGATCCGAACAAATTCATTGCAAAAATGGGTGGCGATGCCATTTACGATTTGCTCAATCGCCTCGATCTGGACGTGCTTTCATACGATCTGCGTAACAAAGCAAACACCGATACCTCACAGCAACGCAAAACAGAAGCATTGAAACGTCTTCAGATTGTAGAGTCCTTCCGTGCATCCAAAAACCGAAACAAACCGGAATGGATGGTCATCAAAGTAGTACCGGTAATTCCACCGGAATTACGTCCGCTGGTTCCGCTGGATGGAGGCCGCTTTGCTACTTCTGACCTGAATGACCTGTACCGTAGGGTGATTATACGCAATAACCGATTAAAAAGATTGATTGAAATTAAGGCTCCTGAAGTTATTCTGAGAAATGAAAAGCGTATGCTTCAGGAATCGGTGGATTCACTGTTTGACAATTCACGCAAATCAAGTGCGGTTAAAACCGATGCAAACCGTCCGCTGAAATCACTTTCCGACAGTTTGAAAGGAAAACAGGGCCGGTTCCGCCAGAACCTGCTTGGTAAACGTGTGGATTATTCTGCCCGTTCGGTTATTGTGGTAGGTCCGGAACTGAAAATGCATGAATGCGGATTGCCAAAAGATATGGCTGCCGAGCTTTACAAGCCGTTTGTTATTCGAAAACTTATCGAGAGAGGAATAGTAAAAACGGTAAAATCGGCCAAAAAAGTAATTGACCGAAAAGATCCGGTGATTTGGGATATTTTAGAATACGTGATGAAAGGACATCCCGTACTGCTAAACCGTGCCCCTACACTTCACCGGTTGGGTATCCAGGCATTCCAGCCGAAAATGATTGAAGGAAAAGCCATACAATTGCACCCGCTGTCATGTACTGCGTTCAATGCCGACTTCGATGGCGACCAGATGGCTGTACACCTTCCACTCGGAAACGAAGCCATACTCGAAGCACAAATGTTGATGCTTGCATCTCACAATATCCTTAATCCTGCCAATGGAGCTCCTATCACTGTACCTTCGCAGGACATGGTGCTTGGACTGTACTACATCACCAAGCCACGTCCGGGAGCCAGAGGTGAAGGATTGATATTCTATTCGCCCGAAGAAGCTGAAATTGCTTATAACGAAGGTAGAGTAGATTTACATGCTATCATTAAGGTGAGAACCAAAGACCTGGATGAAAATAATCAGCTAACCACACAACTGATTGAAACAACCATCGGAAGAATTTTATTCAATAAAAACGTTCCGGCTGAAATGGGTTATATCAATGAATTGCTTTCCAAAAAGTCATTGCGCGATATAATCGGACGTGTAATCGAAACCTGCGGTGTGGCCCGTACGGCTCAATTCCTCGACGATATCAAGGATATGGGTTACTACATGGCCTTCAGGGGTGGTTTGTCATTCAACCTGAGTGACGTTATCATTCCGGTAGAAAAAGAGAAACTCGTTAAAGAAGGTAACGACGAAGTGGAAGAAATCATGAACAATTATAACATGGGATTCATCACTCCGCGCGAACGTTATAATCAGATTATTGATACATGGACTCACGTAAATACAAAATTGTCTAATGTATTAATTAAACAACTTGCTGATGACCGTCAGGGATTTAACTCCATGTACATGATGCTTGACTCAGGTGCCCGTGGATCAAAAGAACAGATACGTCAGCTCGCAGGTATGCGTGGTTTGATGGCAAAACCTCAAAAATCGGGCGCTGAAGGCGGACAGATTATTGAAAATCCGATTTTGTCGAACTTTAAGGAGGGACTTTCGGTACTGGAGTATTTTATTTCTACTCACGGTGCCCGTAAAGGTTTGGCCGATACTGCCCTCAAAACTGCTGATGCCGGTTATTTGACCCGTCGTTTGGTCGATGTTTCGCAAGACGTGATTATCAACGAAGAAGACTGCGGAACATTACGAGGACTGATTGCAACTGAAGTGAAAAACAACGAGGATGTGATTTCATCTCTTTATGAGCGTATTCTGGGACGTGTATCAGTTCACGATATTTATCATCCGCTGACCGGAGAACTTATAGTGGAATCCGGTGCACAAATTACCGAACAGAAAGCAAAAATAATTGAAAGTTCTCCGATTGAACGTGTTGAGATTCGTTCGGTACTGACCTGTGAATCGAAAAAAGGAGTATGTGCCAAATGTTACGGACGAAACCTGGCTACCGGTCGACTGGTACAAATGGGTGAGGCGGTTGGTGTCATAGCTGCTCAATCAATCGGCGAACCTGGAACTCAGTTGACACTTCGTACATTCCACGTCGGTGGTATTGCTTCCAACATTGCAGCCGAATCAAAAATTGCTTTGAAATATGATGGTCGTCTTGAATTCGATGAACTTCGTACAGTAGATGCCAAAGATGAAGAAGGAAAAGAATACAGCGTAGTGGTAAGCCGTCTGACCGAAATGCGTGTCATTGACACCAATACCGGAATCGTACTCACAACTCAGAACGTTCCTTACGGATCGAAACTTTATGCGAAAAACGGTGAAATTGGCAAGAAAGGTCAGTTGATCTGTACGTGGGACCCTTTTAATGCTGTAATTATTGCAGAAAATGAAGGTAAGATTGAATTTGAAGATGTAATAGAAAATGTTACATTCAAAAATGAGGTAGATGACACCACCGGTCTGCGTGAAAAGATTATTATTGAATCCAAGGATAAGACTAAAGTTCCAAGTGCCAATATTCTCGATCCGAATGGAAACATTATACGTACATACAACCTGCCGGTGGGAGCTCACCTTATTCTGGATGAAAAGGATGAAATCAAAGCAGGACAGATGCTTGTTAAGATACCTCGTGCGGTGGGTAAAGCCGGCGATATCACGGGAGGTCTGCCACGTGTAACTGAATTGTTCGAAGCACGTAATCCATCCAATCCGGCGGTTGTAGCCGAAATTGATGGTGAAATAAACTTCGGAAAAATCAAACGTGGAAATCGTGAAGTTTCTGTAACTTCTAAAACAGGTGAAGTGAAGAAGTATTTGATCCCACTTTCGAAGCAGATTCTGGTTCAGGAAAATGATTTTGTTCGTGCAGGCACTCCGCTTTCCGACGGTGCAACTACACCGGCTGATATTCTGGCCATCAAAGGTCCTACCGCAGTTCAGGATTACATTGTCAACGAAGTGCAGGATGTGTACCGTCTGCAAGGTGTGAAAATTAACGATAAACACTTTGAAGTGATAGTTCGTCAGATGATGCGTAAGGTGGAGATTATTGATCAGGGCGATACCCGCTTCCTGGAAAAACAAATTGTTGACAAACATGAGTTTATGGAAGAAAACGACAGAATCTGGGGTAAAAAGGTAATCATCGACGCCGGTGATTCGGATAGCCTCAGACCCGGACAGATAATCACAGCCCGCAAGCTTAGGGATGAAAACAGTGTACTGAAACGTAAAGACTTAAAAGTGGTTCAAACACGCGATGCTGTTGCTGCTACTTCAAGCCAGGTGCTTCAGGGAATTACCCGTGCAGCGTTGCAAACCAACAGTTTCATGTCTGCAGCTTCATTCCAGGAAACTACTAAAGTACTGAATGATGCAGCCATCAACGGAAAAGTTGATAAACTGGATGGATTGAAAGAGAACGTAATTTGCGGTCATTTGATTCCTGCCGGAACCGGGTTGCGCGAGTATGAAAAAATCATTGTGGGCTCACGGGATGAGTACGAAAAAATGATGGATGCACGACGTAACGTAACCGATATCGCTCAGGAACACGATATGGATGATGCACTAAATTAATTTACTTACTCAACTCTTATATAAAAGAATGACAAAATCTGCAAATGATTATGTCATTCTTTTTTTTACTTTCTTGTGCCATTTTGAGTGTTGTATCAATTTAAAATATTATCTTCGTACAACCTTAAATTAGATTGTTTGATTAAGTAGAAAAACTGATTTTTTTTCATTGGATGATTTTTTTTTATGAATAATTTTATTACAATCAGGTAAATATTTTCTTCATAAAAATGTATTCAATAATCAAAAAAAGGATTTGTAAATAATCGACTTTCATAAATAATAATACAAATGAAAATAAAAATCTCACTTTTTATATCCTTGTTTTTTTCAATCTGCCTGAATGCTCAGGAAAGTTCTCTTTGGAGAATGATTTTCGAAGATGAATTTTCAGCATCTACTTTCGATACCAGATACTGGTCATACTGTACACGCGCCAATCCGGACTGGGCCAAATACCTCACTTCGTCGTCAGAAACGGTGAATACCGTTGATGGTTTGCTGAAAGTAAAACTCATCAAGAATACCAATACCGGTACCGATAATGTGCCGTATCTAAGCGGTGGAATACAATCGCGGAAAAAATTTAACTTTACGTACGGCAAAGTGGAAGTGCGGGCCAAGTTTTCCAACGGTCAGGGCTCATGGCCCGCTATATGGATGATGCCCGAAGATGGCAGTGCCGGTTGGCCAGCTTGCGGCGAAATAGACATCATGGAGCATGTCAACTCTGAAGACCGCATTTATCAGACCATTCATTCCGATTTCGTCAACACACAGGGCAACCGTAATCCTTCGCCCACACAAACAACTTCAATCGACAAAAATGCATTCAATGTGTATGGTGTGGAATGGCATCCCGATCGTCTCGACTTTACACTGAATGGTAATGTAACATTTTCCTATCCAAGAATAAATACAACGAAAACAGGTCAGTGGCCATTCGACAAACCGTTTTATATAATTTTGAATATGGCAGGTGGTGGAAGCTGGACAGGTCCTATCAGCGAAGCAGCATTGCCGTTCGAAATGCAGGTGGACTGGGTGAAGGTGTATGAGAGAAATCCGGAAGGACCATATATTATTCCGGCCTGGAAATCGGCAAAAACTCAAAATGACCCATATTGGGCGAACACCTTTGTTCAACAGATTACAACCTCGGGTGCACAGAATGATATCAATTTTCAGGCACAAAAAAGACATGAAACTTACTATTATCAACATCCCGATACACTACTGGTAACAGAAGGCAGCAATCTGGATTTCAATCTGAAGGCTTTTTCGTTGGGAAATTACACAGAAAGCAAAGTCCTTCAGGATTTAAGATATACATGCAACTATGTTTTTGCTGATTTTGACGGAGATAAACGTTTCGAAATGTCGTTACCACGAATTGGAAAAGTACCTCCTTCTAATGGTGTTGGTGGGAATATGGATGTAATGAATATTACACGTTCTGTCGGGATTCCATATAATAAAGATAAAAACGGAAGGATAAGAATTGTTTATGATAATGCATGGAACGAAAGATATTCACCGGAGATATATGTTTATGAAGGAGTGGTATACGATTTTCCAATACGGATTACAGCACAAAATACCGGAATTAAGGACAAAATTGTTCAACCAACTGTTAAAAGGGTAGGAGATGTTTTAATCTCAGATTATATTGAGGGTAACTTCAAAGTTGAAGTTTTCAATCCCATAGGACAACAGCTGATAAATAAAAGATTCACTGACTCCAGCTTAAATGAACAATTACCTAAGGGTTTGATGATAATCAGAATTACCGATTCGTCCGGTCGAAATTTCAGATACAAGATGTAATTTTAATTGTTTTCCAATCCTATTCGTAAACCAATCCGGATTTTGAAAGGTTATAATTTTATTGATTCCGAAATTCTTCAGAATCATTTTTTTTTGCACAACCAGTAAATCTGAGTTTTTAAAAAGAGGTTTTACTTCACTTTTTTGATAACAAAAAACAAGGGTAATACGAAAAGAAAACACAACAAAAAATACATAGCAGCCAGTCCGTGCAGCAAAACATATCCTGCGATAAGAATAATGATAGCAAGTGATTCCTTGTTCATCAATGATTTTCTTAGACCGTAAACTATCATTAACCAGCCTGTCCAGTAAAGTGTGAAGGCAATTTCATCCCCCTGATTGTTTTTAATCAATGTGAAGGTCTTTGTTTCAAGATACTTCGAATAAACGGTAAATACATCCAGTTGTAGAAATTCGGGTTTGATTCCTTTGACGATAAAAAAATAAATAGCTATTAGTCCAGCCACAATTAAAACAACGCCGGCAACAATGAAGTAGTTGTGTATGCAGTACGCTTTTCTTTTCATACTGTAAAAATGTTTCGGTTAAGATAAAAAATTGAAGAAATAATCGCTGATTGCAAAGTAAAGAATTTTTTTTGAATGATAATGAATATTACATTCGGTTATTCACGCGTGATGCTGATAATATATGTGTGTGACAAATAATATTTTACAGATTTATAAATTGTATTCAGATAAATAAATCAGGATAATTTTGAAAAAGAAATGACAATAAAAAATATCTCTGAAACCTACTCATAAAAAGCATTTTAATAAATATTTTTCAGCTTCATAGTGAAATTTATGCGATATTTCGGACATTTTATTTGTTCATTCTAAAAATAAAACGTAATTTAGTGCAACGTTTTTGTGTTAAATATAAAAAGCTGAAATTCAAAACATGAAAGAAAATAACTATTGTATAATCATGGCGGGAGGGCTTGGTTCTCGTTTCTGGCCATTCAGCAGGAATGAAAGACCCAAGCAGTTTCTTGATTTTTTCGGTACCGGTCGTTCGCTGTTGCAAATGACTTTTGACCGTTTCAGAAATGTGGTTCCTGCTTCAAATATTCTGATTGTTTCCAATATAATCTACAGGAATCTGATTCTGGAACAGTTACCCGAAATTAAATCCGAGCAGGTGCTTCTGGAACCGACAAGAAGAAATACAGCACCCTGTATTGCATACGCTGTAAACAGAATAAAGGCTACAACCTCCACTGCAAATATCATTGTAGCTCCCTCTGACCACCTGATCATGAAAGAAGAACGTTTTATCGAAACAATTCAGGAAGGACTGGATTTTGTTGAGAAAAACAATAGTCTGCTCACACTGGGTATTAAGCCGAGCAGACCTGAAACAGGCTATGGCTATATTCAGGTCGGAGAAGGAACCGAAAATCCACGCAAAGTGAAAACTTTCACTGAGAAACCAAATGCAGAACTCGCACAGGTTTTTTTTGAAACAGGTGAATTTTTCTGGAATTCAGGTATTTTTCTATGGAATCTGAAAACGATTGACAGCGCTTTCAATATATACCTGCCTGAAGTTGCAATGAAATTTAATGCAGGAAAAGATTTTTACAATACTGAGAAAGAGCAGGATTTCATCGATGAAATGTATCCCTCATGCCCAAACATCTCTATTGACTACGGAATAATGGAGAAAGCAGAAAGTGTGTACGTGCTATGCGCCGAATTCGGTTGGTCTGACTTAGGTACGTGGGGTTCACTTTACGATTTATCGGCTAAAGATGACAATCAGAATGTAATTCTTAAATGCGAAACCATAATGTATGACAGCAACGAGAATATCATAGCACTACCCAAAGATAAACTGGCTGTAATTCAGGATTTAAACGGATACATCGTTGCCGAATCAGACAATGTACTTTTAATCTGTAAACGATCGGACGAACAACGTATCAGGCAGTTTGTCAACGATGCTAACTTCAAATTTAAAGGAAATTATTCTTAGTGATTTTTTCAAACAGAGTTTGCCGGCAAGGCAAGCTCTGTTGATTATCAGTGAAATAGTAAGTGCAATTTGTTCAGATTAAGATTATTTCTTTTTCAGAATGAAGAATCTTATATTCACTTAATTTTTCAACTCCACCATCCACTTTTCATGACTGACATAATACATGTACTGCCCGATTCGGTTGCCAATCAGATAGCAGCCGGTGAGGTGATTCAGCGACCGGCTTCTGTAGTGAAGGAACTGGTAGAGAATTCGATTGATGCCGGTGCTAAAAATATTCAGGTGGTAATTAAAGACGGAGGAAATGCGCTCATTCAAATAGTAGATAACGGCAAGGGAATGAGTGAAACTGACGCACGAATGTCGTTCGAACGACATGCAACTTCTAAAATAAGGCAGGCAGAAGATCTTTTTTCGCTCCGAACGATGGGATTCCGCGGCGAAGCACTCGCATCGGTGGCAGCAGTAGCACAGGTTGAAATGCGAACAAAGCGTGAAGACGACGTATTGGGCACGCTGATAGAAATTGCCGGTACCCGCGTATTCAGGCAGGAATCGGTTCAGTGTGATACAGGAACGAACATTTCGGTGAAAAATCTTTTTTTCAATGTTCCTGCACGGCGTCGTTTCCTGAAATCTCAGTCCACAGAAATGATGCATGTACGTAATGAATTCTTTCGTATTGTGCTGGTACATCCCGAAATAAGCTTTTCATTGTTTGAGGACGATAAGGAGCTGATGGTATTGCCTGTATCGTCACTGAAAGCGAGGATTGAAAATGTTTTTGTTATGTTTTCAAAAAAAAGGATGGACCAGCAGTTGCTTCCGGTAGAGGCGGCCACAAGTCTTCTGAATATTCGCGGATTCGTGGGTAGACCCGAATTTGCCCAAAAAAATGCTCAACAGTATTTCTTTGTAAATGAACGATATATGCGTCATCCGTACTTTCACAAGGCGGTAATGGTAGCGTACGAAAAATTGATTAAACCGGGTGAAAATCCCAACTATTTCATTTATTTCGACATTGATCCGAATTCCATTGATGTGAACGTACATCCGTCCAAGACTGAAATAAAATTTGATAACGAACAGGCTGTCTGGTCAATCATCCTTGCTACCGTTAAGGAAGCCCTTGGCAAGTTTCAGGTAATGCCGCCACTTGATTTTGACCAGGAAGATTCGCCCGATATTCCTGTGCTGGATAAAACTACCCGCATAGTTCCTCCCAGAATCAATTTTGATCCGAATTACAATCCGTTCGGGAAAACATCCACTACTTCAAAAAGACCTGATTACGACTGGGAAAAACTCTACGATGATTTCAATAAAAATAAAGAAAAAGGAAAAGCCCCGTCCGCTACAGCAAATACTGAATGGGTGGATGCTGAAATTCCAATTCAACAGCAGCTTGAAATAACCGATGCATCGGCAGATTATCTGCAGTTCAAATTGAAATATATACTTACCAGCGTAAAATCCGGACTCATGCTGATTGACCAGCACCGGGCACATTTCAGAGTCCTTTTTGACCGGTATATGCTCATTATACGCAATCAGAAGGGTGTGTCTCAGCAGATGCTTTTTCCTGAAGTTCTGGAACTGGAGACCGGAGAAGTGGTAATTATTGAGCGAATTCTTCCCGAATTACTTTGGATAGGGTTTGATATTGAAAATTTTGGGAAAAACGCGTATGTTATTAATGGTATTCCGGCTGAGATGGGTGCAGGATCGGTTTTATCCTTGCTGAAAGAGCTGATTGCCGAAGTGCAACTCACCGAACTAAGTGTAAGTGAAACCATTCAGGAAAAAATAGCGTCGGTGATGGCACGCAAAACAGCTATCCAATACGGGAAAAGTATGACACTGACTGAGATGACTCACTTGTTTCAGGATTTGTTCAGTTGTGATAATCATCAGTATGCTCCGGATGGTAAACCAATTATTACTGTATTACTAAACGAAGAAATTGAAAAGCGATTCAGGTAAAATGAGCAGGAGAGTAAAGGAACAAAAAAAATGCGGTGAAATTCACCGCATTTTTTTGTAATTGATATTATTTCGTTGTTATTAGTCCTCTTTCACTTGTGGCATAATCAACTTATAACCTTTGCCATGAATGTTGATGATGGCTACATTCGGATCATCTTTGAGCAATTTGCGCAATTTGGTAATGTATACGTCCATGCTTCTGGCATTGAAGTAATTATCATCTACCCAGATTGTTTTCAGTGCAAAATTGCGTTCCAGGATGTTGTTGGCATTTGCAGCCAGCAGATTAAGCAATTCAGATTCTTTAGTAGTCAGCTTTTTAGCTTTGCCGTCAAATTCGAGTGTCTGCTTTTGTGCATCGAAGGTAAATCCACCAATCTGATAGGATACCACATCTTTTGATTTTTTTCCGCGAACTCTGCGCAGAATTGATTCAATCCGGTAGAGCAGCTCTTCCATGCTGAATGGTTTTGACAGATAATCATCGGCGCCGAGTTTGAATCCCTGCAGAATGTCTTCTTTCATGGACTTGGCTGTAAGGAAAATGATAGGCACTTCGATATTCATAGCTCTGATGTCAGCTGCCAGGGCAAAGCCGTCTTTTTTTGGCATCATTACATCCAACACACACAAGTCATATTTATTGCGTGTAAACGCTTTATAACCAGCTTCACCGTCAGGCTGCAGATCGCAGTCATACCCTTTTGTTTGCAGGTATTCCCTCAATAACATGCCAAGATTTTCGTCGTCTTCGCATAGTAAGATTCTTACTTTTTCTTCGTTCATAATTTTAGTAATTTTTAAGCGTTGGTATTATTATCGTAAATTTTGTTCCGAGACCGAGTTCACTTTCAACTTTTATTGTTCCGCGATGATCATTCACTATTTTTTTTACATAAGCCAATCCTAAACCGAATCCTTTGACGTTGTGAAGATTGCCTGTCGATACACGGTAAAATTTTTCAAAAATCCGTTTTATGTTTTCTTTTTTAATTCCAATTCCGTTGTCTTCTACACTGATACACAGATTTTCTTTTTCGTTCCATGTTTCAATACTTAAAATAGGCGATTTGTCGCAGTATTTCAGAGCATTGTCCATCAGATTAAAAATAACGTTAGTGAAATGCACTTCGTCAATCAGCAGCAGGTCGTTTTGAGCTTTAAGGCTTGTATTGATTTCGCCTCCTTTGCTGGTTACTTTCAGAGAAAAACTACTGATAATATCTTTAATCAGGTTGTTAATGTGTATTTCAGTCAGTTTGAGTGTTGCCTTTTCATTCTCAAACATAGACATTTGCAATACTTTCTCCACCTGAAGGCTCAACCGTTTCGTTTCATCTTTTATGACGTTGGACACATGTTTCAGCATCGCCGGATTTTTACCAACTTCGGTATCCTGCAGCATTTGCGAAGCAAGTGAAATGGTTGAAATCGGGGTTTTAAATTCATGCGTCATATTATTAACAAAATCATTCTTAATAGTGTTCAGTTGTTTCTGCCTGAAAATGATTATAATAGTGATAACAAATATGCCAAGTGTAAGCAGGACTACTCCTATTGAGGGTAAAAGCAGATTCAGCGATTCAAAAATAAAGTTTTGTTTTGTCGGGAAAACAATCTGAATGAACGTTTCCCGTTGTGTATCTTCACGCGGGAACAGCTTCTGAACATACACATCTGTGTTCGGGCTGCCATTTACGTTGATAGTCTTGTTGCACTGATAGATTACTTTATTTCTTTTGTCAACTACGGTGTAGTAGAAAGGCAGTTCGATGCCGTTGCTCTTGAAATAGGTGTCCAGTATTTCGTCCAGTTCCAGAAAATCAACGCGCTCGTTGATATCTTTGTTCTCCGATTCGTGCAGCCACCTGAATACGGCCTGATCGAGAATTGTTTTTGAACGTGAAAAATTAAGCTGAAACTTTTCACGCAGGAATTTGGATGTTTCCTCGATTGTAGCTTTCCCGTGTCCCGTCGAGAGCCTTATTGAGGGTGTCAATGGATCTTTATTCCAGTCTCTTCGCACTGAATCGGTAATTCTCAGATCAGTCGAAGGTTTCCTGTATGAATTACTGCTTCTGTTGGTCTGAATATATTTATCATCTTCCAATGTTTGTGCCAAAAATTTCAATGCTTCGTTCTCCTCGAGCAAGGTAACAGTCTGAATCAGGCTTCTCTTTACACCGTCATCGAACTGCTTTTCAGCAAGTGCTGCGGTGGCGGATAAGTACCTGACCTGCAATGCTATAAGCGCTCCGAATGTAACTGCCATCAGCCCTATTAATAACCAAAGCGTACTTTTTTTCATGACTTTACAAAGGTAGAATAAAACGAAATGTTAATTTAACATTTAACACAATTTAACTCGACAATTTATTAACATTAGTGATTTGCCAGTCGATTAGCCGATTGATGTTCAACAAATCTCCGATTATTATATTTAACGTAAATAAAATAAATTTTGTTTATTCAATTTATTTATAAATTTTTACTTAAAACAATGATTCATTATTTGTAATTTTGCATTCAAGATGAGTTTTGCTATGGAACAGAACAGACAAAAATGGTTTTCGCTTTTTATTTGTAATTTCTTTGGAGTTTTCAATGATAATTTTCTGAAGAATTCCATAATTTTTGTCACCATAGCATGGTCTCTGCCTACGTGGTTGTCGCATTCTCAGTTGATTTCCATTGTAAGTTCCTGTCTAGTTATCCCTTACCTGATATTTTCTCCGCTTGGCGGAAGATTTGCTGTACGGTATTCAAAACTGAAAGTTTTTCGGGTGCTCAAATTGATTGAAATTCCCATCATGATGATTGCGTGCGTGGCATTTTTCAAACACTGGATAGTGCTTGCCATTGTTTCTATGCTGATTATGGGTATTCAGAGTTCGCTTTATTCACCCTCCAAGTATAGTTTAATACGTGATATAGGTGGCGAAGAGGGAGCTTCGTTCGGTAGTGGCATGTTTGAGACGATGGCTTTTCTGGGCATTTTATTGGGAACATTCGTTGCATCGGTTGTTTCAGATCATTTTTCTTTGTGGCTTTTTTCTTCCGTGATTTTGGGAATTGCACTGATGGGTTATTTATCTTCAAAAACAATCAAAGCGGTGGAGTTGCCGGTCGAAAAAACTGGTTCGGAAACGCTTAATCCGATTCGCTTCGTCAGGCAAAATTATCTTTTTGCCAGGGAACACAAACTGGTAAACAGTGCAATTATCGGTTCATCTTCTTTCTGGCTTATTTCAGGCATGGTTCAGATGAATGTAATTATTCACTGTAAAAATGTATATGGAGTTTCCAACTCGCTCACAGGTCTTGTGATGGCATTTGCGGCCATTGGTATAGCGGCAGGAACTTCGGTAACGGGTAAATACTCGGGCACTGTCGTTAGAAAAGGATTGATAATACCTGCCCTGTGTGGTATGATTCTGAATCTGGTTTTATTATTGATTGTGCCATTATCTTTTGGAACGTTTGCAGCGGGTATTGTAGTTTTTGCATTCATAGCCGGAGTTTTTCAGGTGCCGTGCATGGCTATGATGCAGCAGGCTGATTTGGGAAGAAAAAGAGGAGATACGATTGCATATCTGAATATGATGAATTTTTTATTTATTCTGGCCGGAACCGGTTTGTTTTCACTTACAACAGCTCTGACCGGCGAAAATAGTTATGCCGTATTTGGAGTTATGATTGCGGTTTGTGCTGTAATTCTCCTCTATTTCGCATTCAGATATCCCGATTTCAGAACAGAAACACGGCTCTTGTTCGAAAAATCTGGTAATCAATTATAAATAGTTTTTTTAAAAATTTTGAAAAGATAAGATATAGTATGAACAAAAAAATACGCTTTGCTATTAGCTTTTTAATTGTTGTTTTAGCATTAACAGCATGTAACCAGTCATCCAAAACTTCAGAAGGTGATGGTAATCATTTTTCGCAAACAGAAAAAACCAATGCGGAAATACAACCGAATACTGCAGCCGAAATTTATGTCAAAAAGCAAGTGCCCGTGTTGTGCTACCACCGAATTGAAAACGGACGAAACGATGAATATACCGTATCTCCGGCTACTTTTGATGC
>ERZ1645187.1637-NODE-1637-length-20412-cov-7.547527_pt1 | contig 20412 bp, 7 predicted proteins | sample MGYA00575352_ERZ1645187 | MGnify/ENA primary metagenome ERZ1645187 (study PRJEB40837, sample SAMN11349314) | freshwater sediment metagenome | isolation source: river sediment | host: Sediment | place: India: Wazaribad , New Delhi | collected 2017-02-21 ... | reverse complement strand
TAAAATTAGCATCCAGTTCGTTCCAGTATTCGCTGGTGAAACCTTTCCAGATGTATGTTCCTGAAGTTTGTGTTGTTTTCTTAAACATAGCAACCAATGTAGAACCTCCGGGTTGTACAATGATGGAGTCAGGTCCGGTAGCTTCAGCATTGTATGCATAATACGAACCATTGTTAGCAAAGGATGCCTTGTCTTCTTCCTTTAAACGATACATCAATCCTACTTCCTGCTGTGTAAGTACTTTAGGAGCTTTAGCCTCATTTCCATCCTGATCCTGATATTTTATTGTGAGGTCAGCTTTCCCTAATGACAATACCTTTTGATACACCTTGAAATTATCCACGGTAGCATCAAGGTTGGCATTTGAAGCATTACCAGCATTTGAGGATCTGTTATTAACCATGCCAAATGAAACAAAATCAGTGGCCGTTGGTGTAATAAAATCCAAATCGGTAAAGGTTTGCGTATTGGCTATACTATCTTGTTGAGTGATAGTGAGATCCATTTTCTTCGTCACAAAATTTAATTTGAAGTTTAATGTGTACCACTTGTTGTATAAACGACCCACTTCACTTTTAGTACTCAAGTTGATTGAGTCAGCAATGGCTGTAGTTGTTCCTGCCCTTCTAAAACTTGGATATTGTCCTGTATCAAATACACGGATAACAGTATCAGGTTTTTCAACCGGCACCGGACCTTTAATATCCTGATTCCAAATGTGGAATTTTCCGGACGATCCTACCCAGTAGATACCGGCAATCACATCTGCAAATTGGGTACCGTTGTTGGCATTCACATTTACACTCTTGCTTCCTAACAAATAGAATGTAAAAGCATTTCTATTGTTAACAACTGAGCTGGTAACTTTCAAATCTAAATCAACATAGATAGTAGAAGAATCAGGGACAAGTGGGAACTTGATTTCTCCACCACGGTTACCACTACCACTCCCAGACATTCTTATTCCATCTACAAGTGATTGACCCGCACCTCTTCCAAATACAGCTGTAGTTCCACTCAAATAACTCCAGCCTGTAGGCAAAGCTATCGCTCCGTCAAAGTTTTCATCTATCAGATACTTGTTCCAGTATTCTTGTGCCGGAACCAATGAGACCGAGAGCATCAGTCCGAGAAAAAAAGTAAATAGTTTTTTCATGATAAAAATTATTAATTGTTAAGTAATTGTATTGATTTTAATTGTTTTTGTAAAATTGTGTACGTTAACGGAGCAAAAATAATAAACCTTTTGATATTTACGGGTTTAAAATTTGATATTCTTTGTATGTAATTTGATTATTAACTTTTATTGTTGCTGATTGCGTATTGGTATCTGAAGTTTTTGTAACCACTTTTACCTGCAAGAATGTCTTTATAGTCATACCTACACTGCTAAAAACTGTTATTTTTTCACAAACCGAACCGTATATCGTTGTTTATCATTTGTTATGTTCAGAATATAAACTCCTCTATTCAAATCAGACACGTTGATACTCCGTATTTCTGTACCCGATGAATTTACGGGCTGTTTCAGGCACAATTGTCCGGTAGAGTTGAATACCTGCAAATCAAAATTACCGCTAATGTTGAATTTGAGCTGAAGCATTTCCTCTACCGGATTTTTCATCAACTGAATTTCGTTATCAGAAAGCAGTTTTTCGACACCGGTAGTCAGAAACCTGAAAGTGAGTGTATCGCTGAAAACATATCCTCTGAAATTCATTTCCAGAGCCACCTTATTTTCCTCACCGGCAGGATAATCGGCACTGTTGAGTATGATTTTTTTGGTTGTTTCGCCGGTCGACCATCTGTATGAAATGGCATCAAACACCGGGTCAACCTCGTAACTGGAATCTGAAATAGTGATATTATCCGGATGAAAAATATTTTCCAAATCCGAGCCAATGTAGAAGCCGGTGTGTGTGGGCTGATTATAGGCCACATTTTGATACACCACGCTCATCCGGTAAACCGGATCTTCCAGAAACGTATGGAAACGGTAATCGGTGGGTATTGTAGTGAGATAAATCCGAACAAATTTATTGTCAATGGTTCTCAGAATAACCTCTTCGCGCCAGTCGCCAATAACATCGGCTGCCAGGCATGGATTTGCCTTGGTGCTATTGTTGGATGAACATTCGGCAGAAGCATCCAGCAGCGTGGTTCTGACGTTTTTTACAGGATCAGTTTTGGTTACTCCGGTTCCATCCTGCATTTCGCGCAGCAAATCGCCGTCCCACCAGGCAGCCATATTCATGGATACGCTTGTGTTGCTTACCACTTCGCCGGTTTCGGCCGAGCGTATTCCTCCCGTGCGCGACGACCACCACTCCATTCCTCGGCTTCGCGGATCCACATCGGAGCCCATTCCCCTGCCTACATCCGTATCTTCTGCCCGCACCTGATAGATAATTTCTCCCGTTCGTGCATCCCGAAGCGTTGTACCGTTTCCACCACTTTCATGTACAGCCATTACTTCCATTCCGGGTCGTTCAGGAATGTAATCACTCAGGTGAAGTGCGTCTCCGTGTCCGAGCCTGGTATTATATAATCCTTTACCATTGTGGTCTACGGTCATCGAACCGTAAACAATTTCGTCGTACCCATCACCATCCACATCACCCACACGGAGGTTGTGATTTCCCTGTCCGGCGTAATTTGTATTGCCGGAGCCTGTCCAGGTATCGAATTTCCAGCGGCGGGTGAGTTTTCCGTCCTTAAAATCATACGCTACGAGAACGGTTCGGGTGTAATATCCGCGGCACATTACCACGCTGTGATTTTCTCCTCCCAGATTGGCCACACAAGCCAGAAAACGGTCAACACGATTGCCGTAGTTATCGCCCCAGCGCGAATTTAATTCGGTGCCTGTTTGTGTCAATTTAGGAATTTCATTGCCGTTATTCCAGGTGCTGTATCGGGGTGGATCATATTCGGTGGTTACCACTTCCCGGCCTGTTTCACCATTGAAAACCGTGAGAAATTCAGGTCCCTGCAGGATGTAACCGCCGGAATTGCGGTACACTGCATTTTCATTGTAATTAACTGAAAAATTATATTTGGCTTTATATTCAGGGAAATAGGCTTTCCCGACCGGTGTACCCACAGCATCACGAGAACCTTCTGCCGTTTTACAAACGACTTCGGCTTTTCCGTCGCCGTCAAGGTCGTACACCATGAACTGGGTATAGTGGGCACCTTCGCGGATATTCACTCCCAGGTTGATTTCCCACAAGAAAGTTCCATCGAGCTTATAAGCCTGCAACACCGGAGCATCTGTAATGCCTGAGTTAGCGTTGTCCTGCCCTTTACCGGCCCGGTGAATCACCAGTTCCAGTTCGCCGTCGCCATCCAGATCGGCAGCAGTCGCATCGTTCGGAGCGTAAGCCCACGCATCGTCGCCTACAATCTGTTTCATCGGTATGTTGATGTAATTACTTCCGGCTTCACCTACTCCTTTCATCAGGTACGATCCGATACTGTCTTTTTCTTCACCGTTTACCACTTCTTTGAGAACATATCTGGCAGCAAGCAGGTTTTTATCTTCGTACTTATAGAAGGATTTTCCGGCAACAGGTGTATCGTTGATTTTGACATAAGATTGCATCGTACCGCTTGAATACACTTTGGCCATGTAAATATTGTATTGCGTAGCCGGATCGTCGGATGAGAGGTATCTCCAGGAAATATTTACATATTTGACATTATTCTCGGTACTCCTGTAAGCAACCAATCCACGGTTGAGTTTTTCGGCACCAAAAAGCTCCACCGCTGCAGAAAATGTAATAAACAACAGCAAAACAAGTATTGCCTTATAACCTGAAAATAAATTCACAATAGAAATAAAATAAGTTCGGAGATTCTTCTTTAGTATTATCTTGTGTCTGAATATCATCATCCGTATTCTGTCATTTAACTTCTGGTTTCTAATTTCTAATTTCTTCCCGATAGCTATCGGGACTAATTTCTAATTTCCAACTAATAAAGAGGCAGATACCAGTTTGATTCCTGTGTGAAATCGGGAACGGGTAATCCGGCCAGTTCGTATTTTCGATGCATTCTTTCGTAGAGGAACTGACCTCCGGTACCGTTGAGTTTCTGTAAACGGCGCGCTACGCGGATTAAATCAGTCCACCGGTGACCTTCAAAAGCAGTCTCCAGTCCGGCTTCCTTCACTATCATTTTTTCGATGAAATTAATGGAATCCTGTTTGCTTGTAATATCTATCATGCTTACATTAGGCAGGTTGGCTCGTCCGCGAACACCCCCGTTGTATCTCCACGGACTTCTGATACGCGGCAAATCGGTAAATCTGCCGTCGAAATAATAGGGAGCAGGATAAGGTCTTGCTGGTCCGAAACTGCTGTATTTGATTGAGTCTCCCCTGTATATAGTTCCATCCTGATGTCTCCAGGTGAAGGCTTCACCTATAACACCGTCGTTGGTGAGCGCCCAGGCCAGTCTGGGATATCCACCTCCCGATTCAGATCTGTTGGCTGCTTCAGCAAAGCGCAGATGAAGCAATCCGGCACGATACAGGAACCATTTCCCTGAATTGTCATAAGGTGTATTGAGCGGATCGTAGCCGTAAGAATATTTCGCTACAGCATATCCGCCATCAGCTGTTTTCACTACACCGCCCGAAACACCTCTGCTATCGTAGGGCACTCCGTTTCGCTGAATTTCGCCGCCCCACATTTCATCCATGGCGTATCTGGAAGGTTTGAGCAGATATTCTCCTTTACCCTGAGTTCCAAAAAGACGGATGAATGGATATGCAGGAGCAAACTGACTTTTGAATGTCATTTCCCAGATCATTTCATATTTCACATACCTGTCGTCGGCCGGTTTCACGAACATGTTAATCCATGCATTATAGAATTTTGAAATATCATCCGGTGTGTAGCGATTATAAAGAACGGAGAAATAGTTCACTTCGCCACTCTGCCAGGATTTGTCATCGTATAGGCGGAATGAAAGGCTGTTTCCGGTATCACCAGCATCTTCATCTTTTGAGAGTACCTGGCGGTATATGCCTGCAGCTTTATCATATTCGTTATTGAAAAGGTAAAGATCGCCGAGCAGGCATTTCTTGTTGATAAAATAGGGCACCAGACTCACTCCATCAATGGTACCGGTGATGAGTTTCGAATTTTTGTAATTTTCGAGTGTCGGGAGGTTTTCCATAAACCGTATTAACTCGGGAATGAGCGCATCCAGATTAAGTTTACCTGCTTGATTCTTATCAAGGTCGTCGAGGCTTACAATTGGTTTAGTAATATACGGCACACTACCGAAATGGACACCAAGCTGATAGTACAACCACGTACGGATGGCTCCCACATCGGAGTAACGCTCGTTGTACTGATCCTGAGTAAGTTTGTTACTCTCGAGCATGAGGTCGAAATTATAAAGTGCATCGTTGCAGTTCTGAATCACTTCGTAAATCGGTGTTACATCCGACCAGTAATTTTCTTTGGTTGCCCGCTGGCTGTTGATTTCAATTAAATCGTGGTCTGCATTGATTGTCACGTCAAGCATATCGCCCCGCAGTTCATTTAGAACGACCAGCCTATCAGCAATTCCCATCACTTTACCGTAAATCCCCATTACGGCTGCATCGGCATCGTCGAGCGTGGAGTAAAAGTCCTTGTATGATACCGCTTCGTTGATTTCAGTTTCAACACAGGAATTCAGTCCGATTGTAAGACTCATTATCAACGAAATAACTATATATTTGAATGTGTTCATAAGTTTTAGTTTTTGTTCCTTTGTCTTCAGGTAAAAGTTTCGTATTATTGGACAAATTAAAAATATCTTTTTTCTGAATAATTTCTTACAAGTCTAATTTTACTCCTGCAGAAATGGTTCTGGCATGAGGTGTAAACATTGCGTCGATACCATTGTAGAGCGGACTCTGACCCAATGCAAATTCGGGATCCAGCCCTTTATAGCGTGTGAATGTAAAGAGATTTTCACCCGTGACAAAGAATGTGCATGAACTGATAATATCGGTTTTCAACGGTAAAAAATAAGACAATGAAAGAGTTTTCAGGCGCATATAGGAACCATCTTCAATCCATCTGTCGGAGAAACGGCTGTTGCCCATCGGGTCGCCATACACAGCCCGGGGTATATCCGTAATGTCGCCATCGGCCTTCCAGCGGTTAATTACTGCCTGAGTCTGATTATTGTAGTTGCTCATACTTTCAAGCTGAGCCCGCGTGTAGTTGTATATGTCGTTGCCTAATGAGTAGTTGAAGAATGCATCCAGACTCCACTTGTTGTATTGCAGATTGGTAAATACCGAGCCATACAAATCAGGATTCGGATTACCTATCACTACGCGGTCGTTCTCATCAATTACAGCATTGTTATCTTTATTAACAAACCAGATATCGCCTGCACTAAAAGGATGAGCCACAGAACCTTTCATGATACTGAGTCCTTCGGTTAGGGCTTCTGCCTGGGTAGCAAATACGCCATTCGTTTCATAACCGTAGAAAACGCCCAACGGCCGGCCGACTTCAGTGAGTACCTGAGCTCCGGCAACATTAGTGATGTATTGCTGTCCTTTCAGATCTGTCACCTGATTTTTGTAGGTAGAAGCTATTAATCCAACATCCCATTTGAATTTTGTATTAATGAGTCTTGCTTTCATTGCAACATCAATTCCGGTATTTTTCATACTTCCGGCATTGGTCAGATAATTCGGGAAACCCGTTTCGCGTGGCACCGGGATTCGGATGACCATGTCCGTGATATTGTGTTGATAGAGGTCAACACTGATATTCAACCGCTCGTTGAGCATGGCCGCATCAATGCCGAAATTGAGTTTTTGCGCAGTTTCGGGTTTCAACTTTTTATCTACCAGATTGCCTCTCACCAGTCCGAAGTTTCCGAGCAGGCTCTGAGGTACATAGTATTGCACACCGGTGTAATTACCTGTTTCGTCGTTACCGGAGAATCCGAAACCTGCTCTTAATTTCAGGTAATCAAACAGATTCATGTCTTTCATAAATTCTTCACCACTTACGAGCCATGCAGCTGAAGCTGAAGGATACAGAATCATTGGCTCGGTGTCTGTGCCATAGCGCGAGGAGGCATCGGCGGCAGCTGTGATGTTGATGAAATACTTGTCGCGTAATGCATAATCGGTAGTAGCAAATGCATTCAGCCAGTTCCAGTTTCCGATTTGTCCACCCACCATTCGGTAGAGGGCATCGCCGTAAGATATCGACTTAAAGTTATCTGAACCCGTATTAGCCGTTTTTCCCCAGTCGTCTTCGGTTTTGTTTGTTTGGTATCTTACACCAACTCTTGCATTGAATTTGTGAATATAATTAAATGTGTTGGAATAACTCATTGCACCCTCGGTGTAGATTGTAAAAATACGATCCACCCGATGCTGAGTAACATTATCAACGGGACCCATCGGCATGGTTTCGAAATAAACACCCCGGTTGGGAAAATAGAGTTTCTCACGTTCCTTATTGAAATTAACACCAATAATGGCATTTGCCCGGAGATAATTATTGAATTTGTAAACACCTTCAAAATTTCCTACAAAGCGGAACATGGAATTTCGTCGGTCGCTTGTATTTACCAGCGAATAGGGATTTGAATTGTGAAATACATCGGCATCTTCAATGACCGGTGATACAGCGCCCACCTGATTATATACGTGAGATGCCATAAACGGAGCTTTGATCATGGAAGCAAAAATCGGATTTCTGTTTGCCGATGGACCTTCATCAATGAGTTTCTTGTTGGAGAACAGGAAACTCATGTTTGCATTCAGCATGAATTTGCGGGTAAGATTTACTTCGGCATTAAACCGGGTATTGAATCGCTGAAAATCATTATTCTTCACAATTCCTTCCTGTTTGAGATATCCGATTGCGAGTGCGTAAACGGCTATTTCGTCGCCACCAAACACATTGAGATAATAATCCTGGTTGTAGCTCATGTTGTAGATCTCTTTTTGCCAGTTTGTATTGTGATTGTATCGGTAGTAATCCTGATTCCCTTCGTAACCCCATGATTTCAGCACGGGCACTTCCTGATTCATGTAAGGCAATGCCATAATTTCAGAGCCGCTTTTTCCGGTGGATTGAAGCACGTCAGACACGAGCAGCTTATGATCTGCTGCACCGAGGAGCGGTATTTCATTCGGCACAAGATTTACTCCTGTATGCAGGTGAAAATTGATTCTCGTTTCCACTTCCTTCGCTTTAAGTGTGCGTATGAGTACCACACCATTTGCTCCCTTGGCCCCGTACTGTGATGTACCGTCTTTGAGCACTGTAATGCTTTCAATATCTTTAATATCAATGGAAGCAAGCGGATTAGAAAAATAATTACCGAGAAGCGAGGTTGAATAAATCGTGTTTTCATAAGGCATACCATCTACAATGTATAGCGGTTGAATGCCTGCATTCATTGTGTTGAGCCCTCTTATATAAACATTGGAACCGGCACCGAGGGCTCCCGAACGTTGTATCATATTCAATCCGGACACTTTGCCCTGTAGAGCGTCGTCGCTGGTTATAGAAGTGCTCAGAATATTATTTTCGGTGACCGAGGACCATGATTGGGTAATTTCCACCGGCGAAGCCAATCCATCGGGTGTTACCACGTTGTTGTACACGCTTTTGAAACCGTCGGCATATATTTCGATTTCAATGTAGTTTCTTCCTTTCACAGAAACCACCTTGGAAGTATATCCCGGTCCGGAAACATCGAGATTGACACTTCCCGAAGGAAGTTTTATTACAAACTTTCCCTCATCATCGGTCATCGCCGTTTGTACATTTTTGTATGCGATACGTAGTCCCGGAATAGGATTTCCAGTTTCAGCGCTTTTCACTACACCGGTAACAGCAAATGAGAATTCGGTCCTGGATTGAGCATTAATTCCGGAAAGATTTAACACACAAACGATGAATAACGGGATTATTTTTTTTGCTATCTTCATAATAATATTTATTTACGTGTCAGTGATAATCTGTTTATTCGTTTGGATCAATTACAGGAACTAATTTGAAGTAATCCAGAAAAATCATTCCGGAGTTGGTGGCTCTGTTCTCAGATGTATTGGCTACCAATACGGTAGCTTGTCCGTAAGTAGGATTTATGATTGTTTCTTTATCTCCGTACTGATCTTCACCTTCAAACTTCACAAAAAAATCGTCTTCGCCGGTGAATGTTGCATTTTTAGTTGGCATGATATAGGGTAGCAGGGTGGCATCGGTATTGATAATTGATTTAAACAACTGCTTTTCTTCCGGTAAACCTGCCTTAAAACGATTGGAAGTGAACACATGAAGCAGGCTGAAATTGTTTACGACATCACCTGAGGAATTTCGTTTTACAACCGGTTTGTCGGGGAAACTTATCAGCATTTTTTGACTAAACTGAGCAGTTATTGCTGTGTCAACCCTTACTGTCCGGGTTCCTGTATTGATACTGAGCGTAATCGGCAGATTGATGTGAGCCGAATAATCGTTGTATGCTGCCCAGTAAATTTTATAAGGTACCGAATGGATTACAGGTTTGAATTCAATGTAGCAATTGTTCACCCTGCCGGCATTGTATGTAGCATCACGCGGAGAGAATGTTCTGTTGATCGATATATTCATGGTTGTATCTGAATCGGAATACCGGTAACTTGTAATAAAAGTGGTGGGACTGTTGAGTACCATGTCTTTTCCTCCGTGAAGCAACGGTCTCTGCCTCATCATCCACGCATTCATATTATCAGCATAAAACGAGAAATAATCCTCTCCTTCAACCTGTATGGTTTTTACTTTGTTCTCGTATATTTTCACATCGGCATCGTTCATTCTGTACACCGTACCGTTGGATGCCTGATAAACCTCAAGAATATTTGAATTACTAATATCCATCTTTACTCCTTCCAATGAAGCATATTTGCCGTCGGCAGTAATTTTTACCGGTAGCAGTACACAGTCTGATATAAGTTCGGCCCGTACAATGGAATCCTGCAATACAGCGTCATCTTTCATAAAATAGGTCTGGTACTTGGTTTCGATGCGCTCTATTACCGGATTGGGGAGTAAAATGAATGTAAAATTTTGATTTTCAGCATTTATGGGATGGGCTTTCAGCATCCGGTTTTCATTTCTCCAGATAGTATCGTAGAGTGGTTTTCCGCTCGGTGTTACTCCTATCTGAACACTCTTCTCCATATCCATCACCAGCTTATCCTGTTTTTTGATAAAATCTACCTGAATGTGGTTGGTTTCGCTCTGCAGATACTCCCAAATGTTTTTCTGAACGGGTATCATTCCGTTTATCAGGTGAAGAATTCCGTTTGCGGCCGTAAGGTTATATTTACCTGTTTCGGTGAGTAATGCTACACCGTTAATGCTAACTCCTTCTATCCGGAGATTCTTACCGTTGATCATTTCTACTTTTTCCGAAGCAAATTTGCCCTGACTTACAGGATAGCCGGCGTACGCCAGATGATTACGAACAATACTTTTAAGTGCTTCCACGTTGTTCATGTCCACTCCCGCAAGTACTGCGTTGACCGGTGCAAAAACGGTTATCATCTTATCGCCACCGAGGAGCTCATCATAACCCGTTTTCTGCAATATGGATGCAAAAACCGATGTCTCGGGATTTTCCGAAATAACATCCATGAGCGATTTGCCTCTCAACTCCCTGGTTTTGGTATGTTCTTCCCACTGCGATTCGCAGGCTGTAAACAGTACAAGCAACATCAATGCTGTGGTAAAGTAGTTTATTAAAGATTTCATTCTTTTTTACTTTTTATTCTTTGTATTATTTTCAAAATGTGTAACTGGCATGCAAAATTATATTTTTTACATGTGTAACTGGCAAGTCATTTCTGCCACTTCTTCCTCTATTACTTTCCCCACGAACGCACTTCACTCGGTTCTTCCGGAACGGTACAATCTGAATATGGATATATTTCGCAATTAGGTGTTTCTTCGTAAATCATTTTTCCGGTCAGATCCTGTTTGGGCCAGTTCTGGTCTTCATCCACCGGAATAAACAGCACCTGATCCCATTTTGTAGTGTATTGTGCCGATTTCAAAGGTTCAAAGCGCAACACGTGCTGGCCGGTATTGAACACTTGAATAATTCCGAGCGACTGGCAGGTATTAGCAGAATCGAAAAATCCCTTTGAATTTATCTGTTGATGGCGGAAACCATCTATCAGTTCTTTGGCAAAAAACTCTGCCGAGTAATTTGACAATCCGTAACTTGCCGGAGTCTTATTGTAAGTGGTAGTAATTACTCCGAGTACCTGATCTTCAAAACCTTCCTGCTTAAAAATGGTCCGGAGATCCTGAATACCATTACCACCGAGCGCACGGTATGAATACCAGACCTTGTATGTGCCGGGTACGAGTACGGGAGTTGTAAATTCCACCCATTTCATGGTATTGGTAGAAAGTCTGAATTCAAGTGCATCACCGTAAATGAAATTATTATCCTTGTTAATGGAAGTAGGTACTCCCCAGCAGGTATATTTGATATTATCGCTTGTAAAGGTTTTTTCCCATTTCACTCCGGCCATATCAGTATTGCTGAAATAGATATTTGTTCCGGCACGCCTGAAACTCTTCAGGGCCATGATTTCGGGTTGCTCAGCCAAATCCCAGTAGATTCGGAAAGCGCTGCGTTTCACTATCTGAATGTTTCCACTGATGTCATGTATTACACCGTTGGCTACCGACATATCAGTATATTCACTGTCGCGGTTTACCGGAATTCCCTCTTCCAACACACCTCCAATGAGAAACTCATTCAGAAGAACCTGCGTCACATTGTTTTTCAGTACGATTACTTCACCCTGTACCAGCGTATTGAGCGACGACATGTTCATCAAATCCACTACGTATCTAAACCCTTTTGTAATATGGTATGCCATGTAATTGAATAGCAAGGTCTGTTCGTCGGTCACATCCGGCGTTTTGGTACGCAATTGTGCCAGCAATTGTTGCATATCGGCTATTTCTGCTTTGGCAAAGGCTTCGTTGTTCTGTATAAAGCAGGTGAAAACCAATTCGGGATTTTCAGCCTCAAGCTGTGTGAGGTAATCGTTGATTTTGGATGCCGCATATACCTCTTTCCAGAGTGAGTAGTTTTCGGGCAGCGATTTGATTACGTCGTCAATGGTTTTCGTAGGACGGGCAAGCACATTGTCCACCACGTGTACATATCCGTTGGCGCCGCGCAGGTCTTTTCGGGTAATTTTTGCCACACGGTCTACTTCGATGTACACACTTGTACCATCGGTCAGTGTTTTGGTAGTGATGTAGCGTTTATTGAAATTAGCTGCAGGCAGTCTTCCATCCACGAAGTCGGAAGTGGAAATGGTATCGGCTATCAGATGGTATTTAACTATTTCTTCCGCCTTTTCTTTCGGGATGGAAGTCAGTGACAATCCGTTGGCCGACAGGTATTTGTCAACGGCAGCATTTGTTGGTGCAAAAAGCGTGTATGTACCATATGCATGCACCGTACCACGCAAACCTGAAATATCGATGATTTTCAGGAAGGAAGATAATTCGTCGGGGTTGGCTTCAAGTATCTCATCTATCATTTGCTGGTCGGATACCTGATATATTTTTCCGGCCATATCTTTCTCGCAGGCATTGAATGTAAACACAAGCATGACACATAAAATCGACACGAATGCCAGATTGTGTATGAGTATTTTAAAATTGAACCGTTTCATGATTTTCTACTTTTTTGTTGCTTAAGGTTATTTTGAATCGTAAAAAGGATTCTGAGTCAATAATTTATTTGTACGCAGCTCAGATTCAGCAATAGGTAGATAATGACTGTTATAGTCACCTTTCCATTTGTTTTGCAGGCTCACTACCTTATCAATGTTGGCAGCGTATGAGGCCATCTCTTCCATATACGCTATACCAGCATAGTTGTCTCTTTTGGCATGGCGTAGCACATCGAACCATCTTTTTCCCTCGTGAGCAAACTCACGGGCTCTTTCGGTAAGTATGAATCGTTCGAGTTCGTTTGCACCTATGTTATTTTCGTCGAGTATCTCGTTGGTTGATTCGGGTGCACATGCTCTCGAACGGATTTCTTTGACAATGGCCAACGATTGGGTCAACTGATCCACGTTACCACTTTTTTTGGCCAGCTGGCAAAGTGCTTCGGCTTTCATGAGCATGATATCGGCAAGGCGGTAGAATATCCAATTGCTGAATGATGCTCCCACAGCCCTGTAAGTATAAGTAGATCTGGATAATCCTATCCATTTCCATACATATCCCTGTTTGAAATCCACACCTTCACCCCTGATGTCGTACCAGCTTCTGTCCATAGCCGACTGTGGAAACAGATTATCGGATGACAGCATCTCCATATTGGCAACCAGTTGACCGTTGGTTGGATTAAACAGGTTGTAAAACGGATTCTGAAAATCGGTACCGAACTGAAGTTCAAGAATGCTCTCCACCGAATTACCGTTGGCATACATCGAAAGAAACATATTATCAGCATCACCTTCGTTGGGGTAATATACAGTAGATACATTCCCGAAAAGATCCATAAATTCTACTTCGGTATTACCCACAGGAACTAATGTAAACTGTCCGGAATTGATGATTTGATCACACTGCTTAATGCTGTTTTCATAATCTTCTTTCCAGAGATAAATATCGGCAAGTAAAGCCTTTACACTCCATACTGTAAATCTGCCCTTGTTTTCCTTCACGTTGACTCCGTGATTAAAAGGAATACCAAATATCGATGCATTTTCAATTCGGTCAATGCTTCTCAGGTCGGTAATCAGAAAATCGAGAATTTCATTGCCGTTGCTTTTTGCCACACGGTAATCCTGATTGTCGCTCAGTGATGCTTCCAGCACCAGGGGTACATCCCTGAATGTACGAACCAGGTAAAAATACATGAGAGCACGTACAGCTTTTGCTTCGGCTTCGTATTGCGACAAGAGCTGCAGAGTGAATGATTCGTCAATCTTTTGTGTTTCTTTGGCGAAACTCAACACCGTATTGCAGTTATTAATCACCGTATATACATCGGCCCACGAGCAATAAGCCATAGTGGATGAGATATCTCCGTTCTGAAACTGACTCATCACCGAGAGGTTGGCACCGCTTACACGGGGTTTCACCAGATCGCCGCGCAACTCGCCCCAGATGATAAAATCTTCCATCACTCCGGTTGCCATCATACTGGCATAGCATCCCATCAGTGCATCGTGTACTTCTTCCTTGTTTTTCCAGAATTTAGTTACCGTCACACCGTCAATCGGCTCCAGTTGCAGATAATCATTGCAGGATGAGAATCCGAGCAAAAGGATTACACTGAATATTATTAGTTTGTGTTTCATATCTTATGTTGCGTATTTTTGATTATTTTATAGTCCGATTTTCAATCCCATGGTAAACTGATAGGGTCGCGGTGCCCGGGATGTATCCTGTCCGCCCTTGCCTAAATCCACTTCAGGATCCTGACCTGTATAACTGGTCCATACATACATATTCTGCATGGTTAGCCACAGATTCATATCCTGCAATCCGATGTTTTTTATTACATTTTTTGGTAATGTATATCTGAATGTAACGGTTTTCCAGCGAAGGAACGAGCCATCTTCCACAAATCGGTCGGAACCCAGCCAGTTGTAACCGGCAGCATACAGGGCACGTGGCAGCAAATCTGCCGGTGCCTGGTCTTCGGACCCCGGTTCGAACGGAGTTCTGAATCTTTTGAGTACTGCCTTGCTCTGATTGTCGAAGTTGTACATTTTTTCCATATTCATACGGGTAATATTAAGCACACTGCTTCCATAGCGGAAGTGGAACCAACCGCTCAGCGTAAACCCCTTGAATCGGATGGTAGGTCCGAATCCTCCTGTAAAAAGCGGCATGTAGTCACCGAGATAAACCACGTCCTGCAGGTTGATGTTTCCATCGTTGTTGATATCCACATAGCGGGCATCACCCGGCTGAAAGACATAACCGATAGAGGGATAATTGAATCGCATATAAACCGGAACGAGCTGACCGTAATCATCCATTGTGAAAATCTGATTTCCGCTTTTGTCCAACGCTATCGTCTGCTGTTGATTCAGGTAAACGCCGTCGTATTTGTAGCCATAGAAAGATCCGTAAGGTTGGTTCAGTTCGAGACGGGATAAATAGGAGCCGTTGGACTGCCATGAACCGGACTCTGTATTGCCATATTCGGAGAGTTTACGCAGGTATGTCTGCGAACGTGCTACGTTGAAGTTAAAGTCCACTTTCCAGTTTTTATCCCGGTAGGGGGTGGTGATGATATTAAACTCCACCCCTTTGTTTTCCACTGTATTGAGGTTAGTAGTATAATTATCAAAGCCGGAAGATGAAGGAAGAGACGAAGTACCGATACCGTCAACCGTAGTTTTGACGTAATACTCCACCTCCATGTTTACGCGGTTGTCAAATCCGACGAAGTTCAACCCCAAATTTTTCTGGGTGGAAACTTCCCAGTGAAGATTGTCCAGTGAGAGCGAAGACGGATAGGTAGCTGTGTTGCCTATGTAATTATACTCATAATTGTTGTAACGGCTGTAATACATGTAGTTGCTTCGGGGTGGATTTCCGTTTAGACCCCACGATGCTCTGAGCGAAAGGTCGTTGAGCCATTTAATTTCTTTCATGAATGGTTCGCCTGAGATTCTGTACCTGGCGGAGATGGCAGGGAATACGCCAAACCGGTAGTTTTTACCGAATTTGGAGTCACCGTCGGTACGCACGCTACCATAAATAATATATCTGTCCAGCAATGTGTAATTCACATTGGCGTAAGCTGACACCTGGCGCGATTGAGAGAATCCGGCACCAATGCTTCCGCTCGGATATACCCTCGATGATACCGACGGATCCTGAAGATAGGTAGATGGCAGGTTGCTGCTCGATTCGATGTATGAATTACCCTGCGTATCGTAGGTATTGATACCCAGTAATGCTACCAATCGATGCTTCTCGCTGTTTTTGAATTTGGGCATCCATCTGAATTTGGTGAAAGTCTGGATAGTGAACGAATCGTCGTCGCGGTCCTGTGCCCAGTTGGTTGAACTGTTGTTCCATTCCAGCCCGCTGGCAGTCTGCGGCAGATAAAGCTGGATTTTATTGTTGTTGATTGATAAGCCTACATCAAACGAAACCTGAATTTGTGGTATCGGATCGTAAATGAGTGAGAATTTGGGAGTGGCGTTGTCGCTGTTTTTATTTACACGGCTATCGTTAGCCATGGCTACAGGGTTGTATACATTCGGGTATCTTCCCTGAATGTTGGTATAAGGTGTAAAATACTGCGACGTTTCTTCGCCAAACACATTGTAGTAGTATATACTTTGGTTTGGCATTTTAGTGTAAGCCTTGCTGCGCAGGTCGCCTTTCATAAAATCGGAAGCTTCCGGAATAAAATTGTCCTGAGTAGTGGAGTGTGTGTAAGCTATATCTGCTACGAACCGGAGTTTATCAGATACGGTGTAGTTGAGGTTTGCACGGGTATTCAACCGTTGGAATCCGGTGCCGATGGTAGTTCCGGTTTCGTCCCAGTACCCTGCGGAGAAACGATAACGCACTTTACGGCTACCGCCTGACAACGAAATGTTGTAATCCTGGGCAAATCCGTTTTTGGTAAGTGCTCCCACCCAATCAGTATCGTGATTGTAGTTGTAATAATACTCCGGATTGTTCGGATCATAGGCAAATTCGGGATACTGAGCTGTGTTGAGTACTCTGCCGGCATTGAACATGGCTTCGTTGACCAGTGTCACATATTCAAATCCGGAAAGAGTAGGAACCGATTTACGGGGTGTATTAAGTGTAAAAGTAGTTTGCACATCGATTTTCGGCGGACTGATGCTCCCGCGTTTGGTGGTAATCATGAGTACCCCGTTGGCTGCACGCGAACCATAGATAGCAGAAGCTGCTGCATCTTTCAGTACCACTATATCCTGAATATCCGAAGGAGGGATATTGAGCATTTGCGAAAATTCTTCTTCGGTAGCTGTTGCAAAATCAAAGTCGGATGAAGAACCGATTTTTGTTTCCTGCGGTATTCCGTCCACAACGATAAGAGGTTCGTTGTTGCCGTTGAGCGAGGTAAGACCGCGAACCCGGATTGACATACCTCCACCCGGATTTCCGGTTGAGCCTACAATATCCACCCCGGCCAGACGTCCCTGCAGCGCATCGTCTATGGATGCTGCATGTACACCTTCCAGTTCGTCAGTGGAGATTTTGGATATCGCCATGGAAATATCCCTTTCGTCTATATCAAGCCCACCGATATTTTGTTTGGCTTTTGCCGTTACCACCACTTCCTGCAGGTCGGCGTTGCTATCGAGCAGTACCACTTTCAACACCCGCTTAGAGTCGGGAACAACCGTTTTTTCCTTGTATCCTACGTAGCGAAACACCAGCACATTGGAAGTATTTGTTACGCTGATACTGAAGTTGCCGTCAATATCTGCCAATGCACTTGACAGCGTACGATTATCTCTGCTTCGCTCAATGATGGTGGCACCTATCAGTGGTTCGCCAAATTCATCATGAATAGTTCCTCTGATCAAGGTTTTTGCCTGTGAATAAACAATATCGGGAAGTAATAACAAAAATCCGAGCAGAATGCAGTATCTGTAAATCGATTTTTTCATCTGATTGTTTTTTATTTTTTTTATTAATGACAGATGTAACACGCCATTAATCATTTCCTTGTGTTTGATATTTATCTTTAATGGCTGTTTCATGGGTAAATAATTTATTTTTAAGGTCTCTTGAAGTGTATATGGTATCTTCTCTGATGATACATCCGTATCACGATATTATTCATTCTTTTGATAAATTCTTTTAATATACTTTTTATCGTTTAGTCCTGTGTTTATTTCACTCAGACAAATCATCCGTATACTATGGTACCTGTAATTGAAACTTAAAATAATTCGTATATTCATGGTGTATTGTCTTCCCTGCTATCCTGTTGCTGCGGTAACCGTTGTTACCGGATGTCAGCTTAGCGGTCATCAAACGGGGAGCGGGTGTGGCAAAACCATAATTACCTGTAATAACCACTTTACCGTTTTGCATCACCTGATCGGGGGTGAAAACAATAGCACCGGTTGTTTCATTTTTTGTCACCACCACGTTGGTTCGTTGATTGATAAGACGCATCGACTCGTTGTTTACCCTGTATGCAGTGGAAACTATATTTCTGTTTGGTGAATTCACGTTGTAGGGGAAAAGGTATGGGAGCCTGTCGTCCGGCAGCATATATCCTTCGAGTATGTGTGATCTCACGAATTTGGCTGCCAGGTCAATTCTACTTTGAGCCAGCGGATAAGTGTCATCACCGTATTTTATTCTCAGACTATCCAGGTTAGGCAGATCGCCGTTGGCGCGTGCGCGTGTGATGGCATTGTTGTTGGGCATGATAAATGTATAGTAATTTGACTCGCTCAGCCCGGACAGTTTGTCGGAAGCTTTGTCCTTAATGGTGTATCGTATGTAGTCCACAAATTGCGATACGTTGGTATTTTCCATTGCTGTCTGATTCAGGTAGTACCAGATTGTATTCTCGTTCCATCCCAGGCGGGTTGAAGGTGAAGTTTCTCTGGCAGAATACTGAAGCATTTTATCTACGGTGTACACCGTACCGTTGTCGTAGGTTTCGCCTTTGGTGATGGTGACAAATGAATTTTCCTCGATATTTCCGGTGGCCTGCAATTTATTGTCCTTGTATCTTACCACATCGCCGCTATGTGTGTTTCGGAATCCCCATCCACCATATTCAGTTATTCCGTCTGAAAAATCGACGGTAGAATTCACGCTGTTGTTTGCCCATCCTTCAAACAGGTGCATCCGCATAAGGCGTCTAAGACGGTCGTTCACATTGGATTCCACCAGTAGTGAATTTCCAAAATTGGTGGTTTCGGGATTGTAAGTCATTCCATCATTTTTCAACTGATTATCGTTTATGGCCAGTAATGTAAATCTTGTATTCGGAAAACCGGTAATGACACTTTTCATCAGGTCTTCGCGCAGCGAAAACTGAAAGAACTTGTTGTATGCCAGATCAAGGAAACGGTATGCCGGATTGAGGAAAATTTCGGTATATACGGTTTCGAACAGCTTGCTTTTTATTACGTGGTCAATGCTGTAAATGAATCCGTTGCTGGTAAGACTGTTGCCAAGCACACCGAACTCGGCAAACGATTTTCCGCTTGAACCTATTCCGTTGGTGTATTCGCCGGTGGAAACCTGAGATGATTTCAGTGCAGAGGGCCAAATCATTGTATTCACCATGTGGGTATTGATGAGGGTAGTGATTGCTTCCACGGGCAATTCGTTGAGTGAAGTGTAGTATTTCAGCAGCCGTTTGTTGATATAATCGGTAAGCACCTCATTTTTGGGTACAAACAATGTGTATCCGTCAGAAAGTGTAGTTGCAGCGCTACCATTGTAGATGGCTTCCAGCGCCGGAGAGAATGAGAGCGGCTCCAGACCCGAGGTGTTGTAACTCTTCACATATACTTTATCAATTCCGTCGCCGGGTCTGAGAATTTTGTATTTTTCAGTCAGTGTTATATCTTCGGTGTAGTTTTTATAAATGTACTTACCGGATAAATCCTTGAAGTCAAGCAATGACTTGAAGGCAGCAAATTCTGGTTTCTGCAGGTATTTATCTATGTTTTCAAGTGGCAGACTTACCACAGACACTTCGTGAATGACACCGTTGCGGGCTTTGTAATTGGGTTTTACGATTTTCCCGTTGTATATATTGCCGATAAGGCCGGTAGGGGAAGTTTGTCCTCCTATGTATTCGGTTTGCGGGAAGAAAGTGGTGTAGTCTTCGGGGCTCAGACTGCTTTTAGCAAAATAAGTCTGCATAAATACCGGAAAGTATTTATAGTTGTAAGTGGACTGACTGTAAGTGGATGATGGTGTATTTTGATCAATGACCCAGGCATTGTTATTATCCAGGTCTTTGTAGATGGTGGCGTAGTGATAGGTTTGTTTTTTCAGTCCATCGCCGGTCTGATATCGGTCGCCGGTGGTGCCAGTGAATAAATCGCCCAGATTCTCGGAGAGCCAGTATGACTGGAGGATGGAGTATGCTACTATTTTATTGACTTCTTCCTGCGGAATATCGCTTATGGTAGTATAGCTGTTTGCTTTCAGAAATTCCGAAAAAGCCTGGTCGTTTGGTGCCATAACGGTAAAATAGCCTCCTTCTTTGAGCTGACCCGAATAGAGTGTCCGGTCAACGCAAGCCAGATAGCTGCTGAAACGCCCTTCGGCCTTTAGCACCTCATATATCGGCTTTTCCAGCCAATCCGGTTCTGCAAAATACTCTTCCTTGTCGTTGTTGCATCCTGAA
>ERZ1645187.1636-NODE-1636-length-20413-cov-5.746930_pt1 | contig 20413 bp, 18 predicted proteins | sample MGYA00575352_ERZ1645187 | MGnify/ENA primary metagenome ERZ1645187 (study PRJEB40837, sample SAMN11349314) | freshwater sediment metagenome | isolation source: river sediment | host: Sediment | place: India: Wazaribad , New Delhi | collected 2017-02-21 ... | reverse complement strand
ACAAGCTCTATGATGCGCCGCGCCATCGCCTGATGGATATCCTCGGCCTCAGCCGCTCGGCCGGGACTGGCATCAAGCTGCACCATGCCCTGTCCGATGTGTCATTTTCCATCGAAAAGGGCGAGAAAGTCGCGATTATCGGGCGGAACGGCGCGGGAAAGAGCACCCTTCTCAAGCTGATCACCAAGGTTATCGCGCCCACCTCCGGCGTTCTGGAGGTGAAGGGCGAGACGCGGGCGCTGCTGTCGCTCGGCACCGGCTTCCACCCGGAGTTCACAGGCCGCGAAAACGTCAACGCCTATCTCGCCAGCCTCGGGTTCTCGGGCGAGGTGCTGAAAGCGATGGTCGAGGATGCGATTGCCTTCGCCGAACTCGACGATTACGCCGACCAGCCGATCAAGACCTATTCGACCGGCATGGGCATGCGGCTGATGTTCGCTGCCGCGACGATGATCAAGCCGGACCTGCTGGTGGTCGATGAAGTGCTCGGCGTCGGTGATGCCTATTTCCAGCAGAAGAGCTTCCAGCATATCAGCGCCATCTGCTCGGCCCGGCAGACCACGCTGCTTCTGGTCACGCATGACATCTACAATGCCGCGGCGCTCTGTGACCGGATGATCTGGATTGATCGCGGACGGTTGCTGATTGATGCCGACCCTGCGACAGTGGTCCGTGCCTATCAGGATTCCATCCGCGAGCAGGAAGAGCGCCGGCTGCGCGCCAAGGTGCTCAATCAGGGCAGAAGCGACGGCGAGGCCGCGACCACGCGCGTTCTGGTCGATATCCAGTCCGTCAGCAATCTCGCGCCGGCCGCACCGCTCTATCTCAGCCGGCTGTCGCTGACCGTCGGCGGGGTGCAGATTGCCTCCGCCCCGCTGGGCGACAACGCCTTTGACGGGACGGACAGCGCCCGGCTGGTGGCCGAGGGCAGCAACTGGGGCGAAGCGGAGCAGTTCGAGGGGCGGCAGGCCCGCCCGCTGCGTGATCACGGCTCGCCCTTCCACAAGGTGACGGCGGCGTTCGATCTGCCGTTGCGCGCGCGGGATTTTGACGCGCTCGGCGTCGTGGTCGAGGCGTTCAGCGCCGCTCCGACACCGTTCAGCGTGAAAATCCACTCCGAGCAATTCGAGCGGGAACTCGGCACCCTCGACCTTTCGACCAACATATGGGCGGTGTGCAGCCCGCAGGCTGCCTTGCCGCCCGTGCCCCCCCCTGCCCCGTCGATGGGCGAAGCGGCGGACGATCCGCACCCGGCCGAACCAGCCGCCCCCGAGCCCCTCGCCGAAGCGGTCCCCGAGATGGAGACTGGGCCCGAAGCCGGGCTGACCGAGGAGCCCGCGCCGCCCGTCGAGATGGCAGAGGAGACGCAGGAGCCGCACGCCGCGCCTCCCGCCCCCCCTCCTCCCGCAGAACCGACAACCGCTGCTGCCGGCGGCACGATCCGCGCGATCAGCCCGAGCCTCAACATCTCCGGCATTTACGGCGCGGGCGACATCGCGGTGAGCGAGGTGCGGCTGATCGACCGCGATGGCCGCGAGCGGCATGTTTTTCAGCCCGGAGAGCCGGTTTCATTCGAAATTCACTATCGCATCCGCCGGATTGATCTCAAGGAGCGGGCGCAGGTCGTGCTGGCCTTCAAGCGTGACGGGGTGACCGACGCGGCGCGGCTTTACACAGACAAGGTGCAGTTCGATGCCGCGCAGAAGAAGGATGGGGTGCTCACCGCGCATTGCCCGCGCCTGCCCTTCGGCATCGGCCGCTATGAGATTACCGTGCTGATCGCGCGCGAAGGCTATTATGACGAATTCCAGACGGTGTTCTTCTCGCTCAATTCCGGGGTCTATTTCGCCCAGTCGGCGATCTCGGAAATGATCATCGAGGGGTCAAGCCAGCTTTATGGCGGCACCGGCGCGGTCCTTGATGCTGACTGGCGCTTCAATTGACGCCTTCCTAACCCGTTTTCTGCTAGTCTTTCCGCGCGCAGGGGCCGGCCCGCGCCAGCACTGAACCCCGGGAGCTTGTTAAAACGTGGTCCACCGCCTTGCCCTGCCGCGTTTTGCCGCCGATGCCCGCATTCTCGTGACCGGAGGCGCCGGCTTCATCGGCTCGGCCGTGGTGCGCAAGCTGATCGCCGAGACCGAAGCCACCGTCTGCGTGGTCGACAGCCTGACCTACGCGGGCAATCTCGCCTCGCTGGCGCCGGTAGCCGCCAGTCCGCGCCTGCGCTTTGAAAAGCAGGATATCCTCGATGCGCCGAGCCTGCGCGCCGTGTTTGACAGCTTCGCCCCCGATGCGGTGATGCATCTCGCCGCCGAGAGCCATGTGGACCGCTCGATCGACGGACCGGGCGCGTTCATCCAGACCAACCTTGTCGGCACCTATGTGATGCTTCAGGAGGGCCTGAGGCACTGGCGCAGCCTCGACGCCGGCGCCAAGGCTCGTTTCCGGTTCCATCACATCTCGACGGACGAGGTGTTCGGTACGCTCGGCCCCGAAGGCTTTTTCACTGAAGACACGGCGTATGCGCCCAATTCGCCCTATTCCGCCTCGAAGGCAGGGTCGGATCATCTGGTGCGCGCCTGGCATCACACCTATGGCCTGCCGGTCGTCATCACCAATTGCTCGAACAATTACGGGCCCTACCAGTTCCCGGAAAAGCTGATCCCGCTGATGATCCTCAACGCGCTGGAAGGCAAGGAACTACCGGTCTATGGCACCGGCCACAATATCCGTGACTGGCTGCATGTGGATGATCACGCCGAGGCGCTGCTGACGGTGGTGGCGCGCGGCCGGCCCGGCGCCTGCTATGCCATCGGCGCGCGCAGCGAGCGGACCAACCTTGATGTGGTGCGCACGCTCTGCGCGATCATGGATGCGGTGCGGCCTGACCCTGCGGGGCCGCATGAGCGGCTGATCCGCTTTGTCGCCGACCGGCCCGGGCACGATGCACGCTATGCCATCGATCCGGCAAAGGTCGAGGCGGAGCTTGGCTGGGCGCCGTCCGTCTCCTTCGAGGACGGGTTGCGCCAGACGGTCGAATGGTATCTCGCCAACCCCGGCTGGTGGGGCGATATCCGCTCCGGCGTCTACCGCGGCGAGCGGCTGGGCGGGGGCGCGGCATGATCGTCGAAGAGACCGCCATTTCCGCCGTGAAAATCCTGACGCCGAAGAAATTCGGCGATCATCGCGGCTTTTTCTCTGAAACCTACAACAGCGCGACCTTCGCCAAGGCGGGCATCACCCTCGCTTTCGTGCAGGACAATCATTCGCTGTCCGCCACAGTGGGCACGCTGCGGGGGCTGCATTTCCAATCGCCCCCCTTCGCGCAAGACAAGCTGATCCGCGTGGCGCGCGGGCGCATCCTTGATGTCGCGGTCGATCTCAGGCGCTCCTCGCCCACCTACGGGCGGCATGTGGCGGTCGAGCTTTCGGCTGAGAACTGGCGGCAGTTGCTGGTTCCGGTGGGGTTCGCGCACGGGTTCGTGACGCTGGAGCCGGATACCGAGGTGCTCTACAAGGTGACCGCGCTCTATGCGGCAGCCAATGACCACGGCCTTGCGTGGGATGATCCGGCGCTCGGCATCGACTGGCCGCTGCCGGCCGGAGGCCCGACCCTTTCCGACAAGGACCGGCGCCATCCGCGCCTTGCTGACCTGCCGGCGTATTTTCCATGAGCGAAGGCGCGCTGACCATTGCCGTGACAGGGCGCGAGGGGCAGGTTGTCCGTGCGCTGATGGAACGGGCGGGAAGCGCCGTGCGCATCGTCCCCGTGGGGCGGCCGGAGCTGGATCTCGCGCGCCCCGAAAGCATCGGCCCTGCCCTTCTTGCGCTGGCTCCGGATGTCATCGTCAACGCCGCCGCCTATACGGCGGTCGATCAGGCGGAGACCGAGGACGCGCTGGCGAGCGCCATCAACGGCGCGGGCGCAGGCGCCGTGGCGCAGGCTGCCGCGCGCGCCGGCGTTCCCATCATCCATCTGTCCACCGATTATGTGTTCGACGGCACAGCCCCCTGCCCCTACCGCGAGGATGACCCGGTCGCGCCAATCGGCGCCTATGGCCGCTCGAAACTGGCGGGGGAGTGGGCTGTGGCGGCGGCGACGGATAATCACGCGATCCTGCGCACCGCCTGGGTGTTCAGCCCGTTCGGCAAGAACTTCGTGAAAACCATGCTGCGGCTCGGCGAGACGATGAGCGAGGTGCGCGTCGTTGCCGACCAGATCGGCAATCCGACCTCGGCGCTCGATCTTGCCGATGCGGTGCTGATCGTCGCGGCGCGGCTGGCGACCGATCCCGCCCCCGGCCTTCGCGGCCTCTTCCACATGACCGGCGGCGGCGAGGCGGCGTGGGCCGATGTGGCGGACACGATCTTCGCCCGGGCCGAGACCCATGGCCGGCGGCCTGTCGCTGTCCGGCGGATCACCACGGCGGAATTTCCCACACCGGCGCGGCGGCCGGCCAATTCCCGGCTCGATTGCGCCCGGCTTCACCACACCTACGGCATCGCCCTGCCCGATTGGCACGGCGCGGTGCGCCATAGCGTGGACCGGCTGCTGGCCGGCCCCAACACGGAGACGGGCCGATGAAAGGCATCATTCTGGCTGGCGGATCGGGCACGCGGCTGCATCCGATGACCATCGCGCTGTCGAAGCAACTGCTGCCGGTCTACGACAAGCCGATGGTGTACTATCCGCTGTCCACCCTGATGCTGGCCGGCATCCGCGATATTCTGATCATTTCAACGCCGAGCGACCTGCCGCATTTCCAGCGGCTGCTCGGCACCGGTGCGGCCTGGGGCCTCAACCTCAGCTATGCCGTGCAGCCCGAGCCGAAGGGCCTTGCGCAGGCCTACACCATCGGCGCCGATTTTGTCGCCGGCGGCCCCTCCGCCCTGATCCTCGGCGATAACCTCTATTATGGCCACGCCCTGCCGGAGATGCTGGGCAAGGCCGCCGCGCGCACCGCCGGGGCCACCGTCTTTGCCTATCATGTGCGCGATCCCGAGCGGTATGGCGTCGTCGCCTTCGACAAGGAAGGCAGGGCGATCTCGATCGAGGAAAAGCCGAAGCAGCCGAAATCCAACTGGGCGGTGACGGGGCTTTATTTCTACGACGCGGATGTGGTGACCATTGCCGCCAACCTCACGCCCTCGGCGCGCGGTGAATTCGAGATCACCGATGTCAATCGTGCCTATCTGGAGCGCGGCGCGCTGCATGTCGAAACCATGGGGCGCGGCTTTGCCTGGCTCGACACCGGCACACCGGAAAGCCTGCTGGAGGCCAGCGGCTTCGTGCATGCGCTGGAAAGCCGGCAGGGTCTGCGCATGGCCTGCCCGGAGGAGATCGCCTGCCACAAGGGGTGGATTACGCTCGACGCGCTCGAGGCACTGGGCAGCCGCATCGCCAACAGCGACTATGGCAAATATCTCATCCGCCGCGCGCGGGAGATGGCCTCACGCTGAGGGGCGCGGCGGCTCCTTGCCGCGGATATTGGCGTCATAATAGGCGAGCCCGCCCTCGACATCGCCATCGAAGGCGATCGAACCATGATCGAGCACGATCACCCGTGTGCAGAAGCGGCGGATGATATCGTTGTCGTGCGAGGCGACGACGAAGACCTGTGTCTTGTCGATCAGCGCGTTGAGGCGCTTTTCCGCCCGCTCGAAGAAGTCCTGATCGCCGACGCCGATCACCTCGTCCATCACCAGGATATCCGGCCGGATGCAGGTGGAGACGGCAAAGGCGAGGCGCAGCAGCATGCCCGAGGAATAGGTGCGCACCGGCAGGTCGATGAACTCGCCGAGCTGGCTGAAGTCGAGGATATCCGCCTCGATCGACCGCGCCTCGGCAAAGGTCAGGCCAAGGTAGACCCCGCGCAGGAAGATGTTCTCGCGCCCCGTCGCATCCCCGTCCATCCCCATGGTCAGGTCGGTCATCGAGGCGCAGCTGCCCTTGACGGTAATCGTCCCGGCCGTCGGCTCGTAAATACCGGCGAGCGCGCGCAGCAGCGTTGTCTTGCCGGCGCCGTTGCGGCCGACAAGGCCGAGCCGCGTGCCCGGCCCGAGCATCAGCGAAACATTGTCGAGCGCCTTGACCGAGGTGGCATGGCCGGAGGCATCGGTGGCGATCTGCCCTCCGACAGACCGGCGCAGGATGGCGTTCTTCAGCGAGCGCCCGCTGGCTGAAAACAGCTGGAAATCGATCGTCGCGCGATCAAGCTTGATATACACATCCGGCAGGGCCTCCGAGGGGGTCATGGGCCGGCCTCCTCACAGCCAGTATTGAACGAAACGGCGATACTTGCCGTAAACCGGCATGGCGATGGCAAAGCCGACCAGCGTGATCAGCCCCACCAGCCCCCAATCCGACAGGCGTGGCCATTGGCCGAGCAGCGGATCGCGCCCGATGGCAAGCAACGCGGCGAAGGGGTTATGATCGACAATGAACCGGAACTGCTCGGGCATCAGCACCGGGCGGAACATCACCGGCGTGATGAAAAACGCCATCGAGGTGATGCTCGACAAGATCTGCGGCACATCGCGGAAGCGGGTGCCGAGAATGCCGAAGAGCATGCCCAGCCACAGGCCGGTGAGGATATAGGCCGCCAGCGCCGGGATGACCATGATCACCGCCGGGGTGAGCGCCTTGCCGGCCAGCAGGAACACCGGCACGATCAGAACGATGTTGTGAGCGAAGATGAACAGGTTCCTGAGGATCATCTGCCAGATGTAGGTGGAACCGGGGAAGGCATAGTGCTTCATCGGCACTTCGGCGTTGATGAAGACCTGCGAGGAATCGGAGGTGATGTTGGCGATCAGGAACCAGAGCGGAAACGAGATTGCCAGATAGGCGAGGAACTCGACATAGGGCTGGTTGAGCAGCGCGCCATAAACAAAGCCGATGCCGCAGACAGTGAAGGCCATCGACAGCGTGTACCAGAACTGGCCGAGCACCGAGCGGCGATACCGCTTCCTGATCTCGTTGGAGGTGAGGACTGTCCAGATGCGCCACCCGCGCATGCCGGCTGCCAGATCCTCAACTGCATTGCGATAACTCACGAAGCGCTCCAACGCCGTTCGGATGGTCGAGCGGCGTTGTTTTCACTTCCCCCCAGCATAGTCAACGGCAAAGTGCCGCCGCCTCCCCGCGTTCAAGGGGTGTGGCTGCGCAGGTCCGGCTCGTAAGTCTCGCCGGTCAGGCGTTCACGCAGTTCGACCAGCGCGCCCTCGATCGGCTTGAACTCGAACACAACCGTGTGCTTGCCGGCCTCAATCTGTACCGCGCGGAACAGCACATTGGCCTTGAGGATATCGACCTCCTCGCCGTCGATGCTGGCGCGCCACCAGTTGTGCCAGACATCGTTGAGCACGAGGAACCCGGCATCGGGCGAGTTGACCTCGATCTCGACGCGCGTGTTGGCATATTCCCGGATCGCGACCGAAGCCGGGCCGCTGAAGGTCGCTGTCCGCTGATCCTCGGGCGCGGCTTCCAGCAACACTTCCTGCCGGGGGTTGAAATCCGGCCAGATGCCGGTTTCGGTCATCGCCTCGAAATCCGCCAGCTTCCAGCCCCGCACGAACAGCGCACGCGGCAAAGCGGAGGTGTTTTCATAGACATAGGCATCCTCCGTGCGGGCGACAAAGCGCAGGTCGCCCGGGCGATAGAGCTTGTCCACCTGCTCGATCGGCACGGAAGAGGCGATCCACCTCAGCCCGATCAGATCGGCAAACAGCGAGGAATAGGAAGGCATCAGCGGCGTGAACGTCCGCTGGTCCGGGCCGGCGATGGTATCGCCCGCGCCGGATGCCTCGGCGAATTCCTTCAGCCGCAGCGGATTGTAGCCCAGCACATGGTCAAAATGATGGATCATGCCGATGTTCGGCCATTCAAAGCCGATGCCGACCAGCTCCACCCGGTCGCGACGCGCAGGATCGCGGTTCTCGCCCAGTTTCCGCTTGATCAGCGCCAGTGTGGAATTCTTGCTGGCCGGATCGAGCACGTCGTACTCCTTCGGCGGCAGGCCGGTGGATTCGTTCGGCCCGTTGTTGAGGCCAAGATCCAGCACCATGAAGGTGGCCAGCAGCGCGGACGCAAAGACCGGTGCGTGATCGGCCTTGGCCTGCAACACCTTGATGAGCAGCAGCCCCGCCGCGGACAACGAGGCCGCAATGATCAACGGCCGGACGGCATCGCCCAGATGGCCGAGGTAGACCGCAAGCCCGACGGCCAAGGCGAATGCGCCGGTGAGCACCATGCCTTTGATCATCAGGCGGGTGAGGCCCGTCCGCTCGAAGCGCGCGGTCATCCAGCGGTGCACCAGATAACCGCCGACGATCGCGCCGAGCCCGCCGATCAGGAAGGTCGCATCGGCCGGGCGGCGGAAGCCCTTGATGCCCGGCAATGTATGATAAAAGACCTGAAACACCGGCGTGTACTTGCCGAGCGCGAACAGGATCACCGCCAGCAGCAGCAGCGAATAGACGCGGATTTCCCGATCCAGCAGGGCGCCGCGCGTCATGCCGATGGTCAGGATGGCAAGCACCGGCAGGATGCCGAAATATACCTCCCCCATGTTCTGGGCGAGCGACAGCGCCCCCGGGATGAACGCCGCGCTGGAAGGGCCCCAATAATCGATCTTCGGATCACCCGCGCCGAACAGATCGGCGATCAGGCCGGTCAGCAACGAGGCGGGATGAAGCGAGCCGCGCACCGCCTCGGAAAACACGATCTCCGCCCGCTGGGACTGGCCGACAAACAGAACCGTCATCAGCAACGGCAGGCCCGCGACCAGAACGGTGACGACGCCGGCGGCCAGCAGCGGCCGGACGCTGCGCACGAACGCCGCGCGCCGGTCCTCCGCCTGAAGCCAATGGCTGATCACCACGGCGACCAGACAGTAGCAGCCGAGCAAGGCCACCTGATCCGGCTTGTTGACCATTACGGCGGCAGACAGGCCGGAGAGCACGCCATAGCGGACCGACGACCGATCCAGCGCGCGCAGCAGCAGCCAAAGGGTGATGCCGAACTGGGCGAAGCTGAGAATCTGGCCGACATGCTGGATGCGCCAGGCCGCAGCGCCGCCGAACGCAAACGCGAGGCCCGCGACCATCGCGCCGGCGGGGTGCCAGTTCCTGTCCTTGAACAGCATGACGATGGCAAAGCCGCCGAGGCCGAGCAGCCCCAGCACAAACCCATCGACCATGCGGAAACTCGGGTTCGGCACGAACCACGCCAGGATGATCGCCGGCGAGAAGATCAGCGATTGCGGATCGGCGATCTGCGGCGAACCGCCGAAGACGTTGGGCGTCCAGAACGGCGACTGGCCGGAATGCAGGGCCTGCGCCAGAAACTGGATCTGCGCCTGGAAATGCGCCTTGGCGTCGTACGGGATCGTCACACGACCGGACAGCCACGGCAGGCTGAACGCCACCCAGGCCGCGACGAAGATGGCCAGCACCCACCAGAAGGTGGTGCGCGACCATTCCGCACCCGATGCGGAGAAGTCGCGCCGCGATCCTTGCGCCATGAAGAAACAACCCAAGGGAGATACGCCCCGTGGACAGATTTCTCCCATTCGAACCTGCCCGGGCTGTCTATCGCCTACGCGACCTGAACGGTTCCTGTACGGATTGGGCCATTGCCCCGGCCATGCGCAATAAAAAAGGCCGGTTGCCCGGCCTTTTCGTTTTCAGTTTCAGCAGGCTGTCAGCCCTTGGTGACAATCGCCGACGCCTTCGGCACATCGAAGCGGTAGCGCAGCGCAAAGGAGAAGATATCCACATGGGCCTTGCCGTTGGCCACCAGATTGGCCGCCCCGCCGAAGGCCGGGTTGTTGTTCGGATGGCCGGCAACGATGCGCACATCCGGGTCCTTCACGAACACATGGGTGTAGGCGGCATCCAGCGAAATCTGCTCATTCCACTTGTACGAGGCGCCGAGCGAGGCCCATGTCCGGTCGTTATCCGGAATGCGGACCGAGCGGACCGCATCCGTCACCGGAGAGATCTCGTAGCCGAGGCCGGCGCGCAGCGTCAGCTTCTCGTTCCAGCGGTATTCCCCGCCGAGCGAGAACATCCAGCCGTCCTGATAGACGAAGGTAATCTCGTTGATCGCCGTGCCGGTGATGCCGTGGCGGATCGCCGGACGGTTGAGACGGCTCCAGTTCTGCCATTCCAGCCCGGCGAGCAGGGTGACATTCTGGCCCAGCTTCTGCTTCAGGCCAACGGTCACCGTCTCCGGCAGGTTCAGCTTGGCCTTGATCGGCATCAGAGCATAGGGCAGCTGCAGCTGGCCTTCGAGATCGAAATGCACCGAGGAACGGAAGCCGATGCCGATTTCCGTGCCGGCCGCCGGCTTGATCATCGCGCCGAGGGTGTAGCCGATGCCCCAGCTGTCGCCGGTCAGGATATTGTTGGGGGCCACCGGCGAGAAGGCGGTGAGCACATTGCCCGCGCCCGGCAGCGCCGGGGTCGACGCCTTGAGGTTGACGTCGAAATACGAGATCTGCACGCCGGCGCCGAGCGTGAACCAGTCGTTCAGGCGATAGGCCACCGTCGGCGTTGCGGTCATGTTGAACGCATCCGACGAGCGGCCATAGAACTGGCCGGCCCAGCTGTAATCGCTCTTGGTGCGCAGGCCGTAAGGCGCGTTCACCGAAATGCCGAGGAACAGCCGGTCGTTGACCTGATAAGAGGCATAGGACGCTCCGACCAGCGCCGGGACGCCGAGATTGCCCGAGTCACCACGGCCGATATTGAGCGGGCCGGTGCCGGTGGTCGGGGTCAGCTTGCCATAGGCGAAGATGCCGGCGGCATGCTTTTCGGTGTTGATGCCGGGAATTTCGCCCAGGACAGCCGGGTTCCAGTACATGCCCGACAGGCCGCCCGCGCTGGTGGCCGCGCCGGCGAACGACGCCCCTTGCGATGTCGTGCTCTGCTCACGGACGCCGAAGCCGCCGGCCGACGCGTCGAGCGCGATCAGCGAGACGGCGGATGCCAAAGCGAATTTGACCATGCTTTTCATTGCTAACCCCTTGGTGTCGATCCCTTTGCGCCGTGTCCGATGGCGAAAAACCACCGCGATTCACCGCGCGACATATCCCATATGCCTTTCTTGCAGGGCTTCACGCCGGGCGCAACAGATCGTTTACCATGCGAACTGGCGCGATATCCGGCCTCGCAGAACGCGCAACGCGCAAAAACCACGCAAATCGCCCGCTAAATCGCCACATTTCCGAGGGTCGCAATTCGTTCATATCGGAACGATAGCTGATTTCCGGAAAATCCGCAGATGTGGCTTTGCGGCAGTGTCCTTGAACTTGGCTGCAATTTCCGTCTAGAGTTGCCGATTAGCAACGTTGGAACGGTGGAGAACCTTCTCCCGGCAAGAAACGATCACAAAGACGATTGGCTTTTGCTCATTGTTGGCACAAAAAGAACGCCGGCTTCGAGGGCAAGGGCCGTCAAACGGGGGGCATCAATGAAACTGGTTCGTTTCGGCAAACCGGGCAAGGAAAAGCCCGGCATTATTGATGCAGATGGCAAGATCCGCGACCTTTCGGGCCTTGTTCCGGATATCGCGGGGGACGTGCTCTCGCCCAAGGGGCTGGCAAAGATCGCGCGCATCAAGCTCGACAAGCTGCCCGTGGTGGGCGGGCGGCCGCGGCTTGGCCCCTGCGTCGGGCAAGTCGGCAATTTCATTGCCGTGGGGCTCAACTATGCCGACCATGCGAAGGAATCCAATCTGCCCGTCCCGCAGGAGCCGATCCTGTTCAACAAGGCCGTTTCCTGCATCGCCGGCGCCAATGATGAGGTGATCCTGCCCAAGGGATCGGAAAAGACCGATTGGGAGGTCGAGATCGCCATCGTGATCGGCACCCGCGCCAGTTACGTTTCCGAGCGTGACGCGCTGAGCCATGTCGCCGGATACTGTATCTGCAACGATGTTTCCGAACGCGCCTATCAGATCGAGCGCGGCGGGCAGTGGATGAAGGGCAAGGGCTGTCCCACCTTCGGCCCGCTCGGGCCGTGGCTGGTGACCAAGGACGAGATCAAGGACGTGCAGAAACTGGCGATGTGGCTGGATGTGAACGGCGAGCGGATGCAGACCGGCAATACAGCGACGATGATCTTCAGCATCCGGACCATCGTCTCCTACATCTCGCAGTTCATGGTGCTGAACCCCGGCGATGTGATCACCACCGGCACGCCGCCCGGCGTCGGGATGGGGATGAAGCCGCCGCGCTTCCTCAAGCCGGGGGACATCATGCGCCTCGGCATCGAGGGGCTGGGCGAGCAGAAACAGAACGTCTCCGCCCACCGGCTGGTGTGAGCGGAGCCGGCACCCCCGCCCTGCCCGCTCAGGCCGGCAGGCCGGCCATCAGCCTGAGGTTCTGCACCGCTGCGCCGGAGGCCCCCTTGCCGAGGTTGTCGAGCTTGGCGACCAGCACGGCCTGACGCCGCGCCTCGTTGGCGAAGACGCGCAGCTCCATTTCATTGGTATCGTTGAGCGATTGCGGCTCCAGCTTGCCGGCTTTCAGCGCCGCGTCCTCGCCACTGACCGCGCGCACCACCGCGCTGCCCTGATAGCGGCGCACCAGCACTGCCTCAAGGTCCGCCGCTTTCGGCTTGCCGGGCAGCGCATCAAGATGCAGCGGGATCGACACCAGCATCCCCTGCCGGAAATTACCGACCGAGGGCACGAAGATCGGCCGCGTGGTCAGCCCGCTGTAGGCCATCAGTTCCGGCACATGCTTGTGTTCGAGCGCCAGCCCGTAAAGTTCGAAATCCGGCGCCGTGCCGGCCTCATAGGCCTCGATCATCGATTTTCCGCCGCCGGAATAGCCGGAGACCGCATTGACCGATATCGGGAATTCCTTCGGGATCAACCCGGCATCGACCAGCGGGCGCAGCAGCGCGATGCCGCCGGTGGGATAGCAGCCGGGGTTGGCAACGTTGCGCGCAGCGGCGATCGCCCCGCCCTGCTCCGGCGTCAGCTCGGCAAAGCCATAGACCCAGCCGGGCGCGACACGGTGGGCGGTCGAGGCATCGAGCAGGCGCGGCCCCTTGCCGCCCATCGCGGCGACCACGGCCGCCGTTTCCTTGGCGGCATCGTCCGGCAGGCAGAGGATGACGATGTCCACCTCTTCGAGCAGTGCACGCTTGGCGGCAGGGTCCTTGCGCTTGGCGGGGTCGATCGAGCGCAGCGTCACGCCCGCCATGCCGGCCAGCCGGTCGCGGATGCCCAGCCCGGTGGTGCCTGCTTCGCCATCAATGAAAACGGTCGCCGTCATCGCCAGTCGTGCTCCTCACTTGCCCCCGTGAAGTGGCAATTCAGCCGCGCGCTGTCAATGCTTGTCGGCCCCGCCGAGGCAGCCGTTCAGAAAGTGATTCAACACGCTCGCGCATGGATTCAGGCGAAAACCCTGAAACACCCGAGTTGCTTAGGCCTTGTCGCTCACCCGCGATGCGAGGCCCTGAAGGTAGTGATTCATCAGCGCGGAGGCAGCAATTGCCGTCGTATCGGCATGGTCGTAGGGCGGCGAGACCTCGACGACATCCATGCCCTTCCAATCAAGATCGCGCAGCGCCCACAGCGTGCGCAGCGCCATGGCCGAGGTCAGCCCGCCGGCCACCGGCGTGCCGGTGCCGGGCGCATAAGCGGGATCGAGGCAATCGATATCGAAGGTCAGGTAGGCCGGCCCCTCGCCCACGGTCGCCCGGATATCCCGGACGACCCCGCTCAGCCCCGCCGCCGTCACCTCATAGGCATCGATGCTGCGGATGCCGAAATCCCGCGGCGCGCAGGTGCGGATGCCGATCTGGATTGAACGATCGACATCGATCAGACCCTCGCGCACTGCCTCGGTGACAAAGGTGCCGTGCGAGATCGCGCCCGGCCCGTCGTCCCACGTATCCTGATGCGCATCAAACTGCACCAGCGCCAGCGGGCCGTGCCGCCCGGCGTGGGCGCGCAGCAGCGGCAGGGTGATGAAATGATCGCCGCCCATCGTCATCAGATGGGCGCCGGAGGCAAGAATTGCCGCCGCCTGCCGGTGGATCGCATCCGGCACCAGACTCTGGTCGCCCCTCGGCAGCAGGCAATCGCCATAATCGATCACCGCCAGCTGCTCGAACGGATCGAGCCCTGAAGGAAACTGCGGATCGCCATCGAAAATCGCGGACGCGCGCCGGATGGCCTGCGGGCCGAACCGCGCACCCGGGCGGTTGGAGGTCGCGGTATCGAAGGGGATCCCCCAGACCACGACATCGGCCTTGGCAATCGCTTTCGAATAGCGCCGCCGCATGAACGACAGTGCGCCGGAGAAGGTCGCCTCCTCGGCGCCACCCAGCAGCGGGCCGGTGAAGGCATTGTCGATCGGTGCCGCTTTTCCGTCTGGCATCGCTCCCCCCGCCATGGCACCACTATGGAAGGCGGCCTGCCGGTGGTCAATTGCAGCGCGGCGAGCCGGCCTTTCCGCTGCGATCCGCCACGGGAGGACGTGATGACCAAGACCAGACGCCCGGCAGAATTCAGACGGTCCTGGGTTTTTCTGCCCGGTTCCGAGCGCGACGTGCTCCATTCGGCCGCCTGTTCCGGCGCCGACGTGCTCATCCAGGAGCTTGAGGATTTCACCCCGCCGCACCGGCGGCCGGAGGCGCGCGCGCTCTCGCCCGCGCTGCTGGCCTATTGGCACACGATGCCGGTGACGGTCGCCGTGCGGATCAATCCGCTTGCGACCGGCGGCCTTGACGACCTTGCCGCCGTCATGCCCGGAAAGCCCGAAGTGGTGATGATGGCGATGGTGACGCGGCCTGACCAGATTGTGCGGCTGGACGCCGAAATTGCCGGGTGGGAGGCCCGGCTGGGGCTGGCGCCGGGCAGCACGGAAATCGTCCCCAACATCGAAACAGCCGCCGGTTTGGTGGCAACCGGGGCGATTTGTGCCGCAAGCCCGCGTGTGACCGCCGCGCTGGTGGCGGCCGAGGACATGGCCAACGACCTTGGCGCGGAGCGGACGCCGGACTGCCGAGAGCTGTCTTACGTGCGCCAGCGCTTCCTGATCGAATGCGTTGCGGCCGGGGTGGTGGCGATCGACTGCCCCTATACCTTCCGTGATCTTGAAGCAGCCGAGCAGGACCTGATCTTTGCGCGCGGCCTTGGCTACAAGGCCAAGAGCATTGCAAACATGGATCAAATTCCGCTGGTCAACCGTCTGCTCACCCCCTCCCCCGCCGAACTGGCGCGCGCCCGGGCGGTGGTGGAGGCGTTTGAAGAGGCCCGCGCCCGGGGCGAGGACCGGGCCTTTGCCGGCGGGCTGATGGTGGAGGTGCCGACCTATCGGGCCGCCAGGAGATTGATCGCACGCGCCGGAGCGCTCGCTTCAATCCTCTGATATCGTTTGTTTTTTTTCGTAATCAATAGATCCAGAGATAGCGGACCAGAGAGAACGAGAAGGCAAAGATCACCGTGGTCGAGACCTGCAATGCCGGCGACCACTCCGTCCTGATCCCCACCAGCGGGCGCAGCTGAAGCATCAGCAGGCCAAGGGCGAGCGGCGCCAGGATGAGGTAGCCGATGCGCAATGTTTCTGTCGGCAGGAAGCCCTGCGGCAACAGCCAGACGCTGAGCCCGCCGAGCGCGGCCCCCGCCAGAGCATATGGAATCGCTAGAAGAACCGGGCGAGGTCGGCGCTGGAACGGCTCCCGAAACACGCGGAACAGTCCTTCGAACAGCAGTTCTCCGATGATCTGGAAGATGAGTTCGAACAGAAATTCCATGACCCGCCCCGACAAGAAAAAACCCGGGAGACGCCCCCCGGGTTTTTGTAACCTGATGCCGTGTCCCCGCGCTTAGCGCTTGGAGAACTGGAACGACCGGCGGGCCTTCTTGTGGCCGTACTTCTTGCGCTCGACCACGCGGCTGTCGCGGGTGAGGAAGCCGGCCTTCTTGAGCGGGCCACGCAGTTCCGGCTCATAGTAGGTCAGCGCCTTGGCAAGGCCATGGCGCACCGCGCCGGCCTGACCGGAGAGGCCGCCGCCATCGACGTTGACCTGCACATCGTACTGGCCGACGCGGTTGGCCACGCCGAAGGGCTGCGACAGGATCATGCGCAGCACCGGACGGGCGAAGTACACTTCGACATCGCGGCCGTTGATGACGATCTTGCCCGAGCCGGGCTTGATCCACACACGGGCGACGGCGTCCTTGCGCTTGCCGGTGGCATAGGCGCGGCCGAGCTTGTCGAGCTTCTGGACGTGAACCGGAGCTTCCGGAGCGGCAGCCTTGGCGGCGCCGGCGAGATCACCGAGGGACTGGAGCGTAGCCATTAGCCGTGCCTCGAATTCTTGGAGTTGAGGGAAGCGACATCCAGAGCCACCGGCTGCTGGGCCTCATGGGGGTGCTTGTCGCCCTTGTAGACGCGCAGGTTCGACAGCTGCTGGCGGCCGAGCGGGCCACGCGGCAGCATGCGCTCCACCGCCTTCTCGACGATCCGCTCCGGGAAGCGGCCTTCGAGAATGAACTTGGCGGACCGCTCCTTGATGCCACCGATGTAGCCGGTGTGATGGTAGTACACCTTCTGGTCGCGCTTGCGACCGGTCAGCACCACCTTCTCGGCGTTGATGACGATGATGTTGTCGCCGCAATCGATATGAGGCGTGAAGGTGGGCTTGTGCTTGCCGCGCAGACGCATCGCGATGATCGAGGCGAGACGGCCGACGACGAGACCCTTCGCGTCGATCAGCAGCCACTTCTTCTCGACCTCGGCGGTCTTGGCCGAATAGGTCTTCATGGGTATCCCCGGTTGGTTGGGACGGAACAGTCTAACGACAAAGCGGCGGGAAAACCCCACCGCTCAGGTTGCGCTGTCACTAAGCGATTGATTTTGCGCTGTCAAGCCGGAGAGCGCCACGGAGCGAAGTGCAAAACTGTTATTTTTCAATAGTTTATTATTATGCGGTATTATTTTACCGTGATTGTTTCATTCCGGCTTGATGCCGGACGCGCGGACCACCCGGCCCCATTTGGCGGATTCGGCGGCGATGATCGCCGCATAGTCTGCCGGTGAGCCCGTCGCGGGCTCGGCCCCCTCGGCGCTCAGCACCTGACGGAAATCGTCCGTGGCGGTGGCCACCGCCATCTGCCGGTTGATCTCGTCGATGACCGGCTGCGGCGTGCCTTTCGGCGCCAGAAGGCCATAGGTCAGCGTGCTTTCAAAGCCGGGCAGCCCGGCTTCCGCCACGGTCGGCGCCTCGGGCAACAGCGCCATGCGGGCCGCGCTGGTCACCGCCAGCGCCTTCAGCTTGCCGGCCTTGATCTGCGGCAGCGCCGGGGTGCACACCGAGAACATGAACGACAGGCGCCCGCCGAGCAGATCCTGCACCGCCGGGCTGGTGCCCTTATAGGGAACGTGGGTGATCCTGATCCCCGCCATCTCGGCCATCAGCTCGCCTGCGAGATGCGCACCGGTGCCATTGCCGCCGGAGCCGTAGGTGAGATCGCCCGGCTTTGCCTTCGCCCCGGCCAGCAGCTGCTTCAGATCGCCGACGGGCGAAGCGGCATTCACCACCAGCACCAGCGGCGTGAAGGCAAAACGGCCGACGGGGATGAAATCCGCCGCGGCATCGACCGGCAGCTTCGGATGCAGCGCCGGGTTGATCGACATCGTGCCGGTGTGGCCCAGCAGCAGGGTGTAGCCATCCGGCGCGGCCTTGGCCACCACATCGGTGCCGATGGTGCCGCCCGCGCCGGGGCGGTTTTCGACAAACACCGACTGCTTCCAGATTCCGCCGAGCGCCTGCGCCATCTTGCGGGCAAAGAGATCGTTGCCGCCGCCCGGCGCAAACGGCACGACGATCTTGACCGGCCGGTCCGGATAGGTCTGGCCAGCCGCCGGCAGGATGGCGGCCAAAAGACCGGCCAGAACAAGAGCAATACGGCCCATCACCACCTCCCCCTCGACATGTCGCCCGTTTCAGACATCAGGTATCGGCATGCTCGATCACGGCCGCGCGGCGATGGCTCTTCGCCGCCTTCCAGATGATGATCGCCCATATCGCCAGATTGGCGGCGCCAAGCACCCCCGCGATCGGGCGGGAGAAAAACCCGATCAGCGCACCGTCCGACTTGATCATCGAGGTCATGAAGCTCGATTCCAGCAGTTCTCCCAGCACCAGACCGAGGATCAGCGGGGCGACGGGCACGCCATGTTCTTCAAGGAACCAGCCGAAGACCCCGAAGATCAGCATCAGCACGATGCCGTAGGGGGAATTGGTCATGGCGAACGAGCCGACGATGCAGAACATCAGGATCACCGGCAGCAGGATGTTCTTCGGCACAGCCAGCAGGCGCCGGGCGCCGCGAATCGCCGCATAGCCCAGCGGCAGCATCAGCAGGTTGGCGATGATGAAGACGATGAAAACCGCATAGATGAACTGCGGATTTTCAAGAAATACCGTCGGCCCGGGGTTCATGCCCTTCATGTAAAGGACGCCGATGACGATGGCGGTGATCGAATCGCCGGGAATGCCGAAGACCAGCGCCGGAATCCAGGCGCCGCCGAGGGCCGCGTTGTTGGAAGAGGTCGATTCCACCACGCCCTCGATATGACCGGTGCCGAACTTCTCCGGCTCCTTCGAGAAGCGCTTGGCCATCGCATAGGACACCCAGGCCGCGATATCCGCCCCCGCCCCCGGAAGGGCGCCGATCAGCGTACCGATGATCGACCCGCGGATGACATTCCGCCAGTATTGACGCGTCACCGCGCCGATGCCCCGGAACAACGCGCCGACCTTTTCCTGCACCATGTGCCCGGCCTCATCGACCGTCATCGCCCCCCGCATCAGCTCCGAGACGGCGAAAACACCGATCATCGTCGGGATGAAATTGATCCCGCTCATCAGATCGATATTGCCGAAGGTGAAGCGCGGGAAGCCGGCGGCCGGATCGATGCCGATGCAGCCGATCGCCAGCCCGACAAACAGCGACAGGAACCCTTTCACCGGGTCGCCTGTGCCGATCATGATGGCGCAAAGGAGCCCGAGGCAGGCGAGCCAGAAATATTCGAATGAGGAGAAGTTGATCGCCAGTTCCGCCAGCAGCGGCGCGCCGGCGATGAGAAACGCCACGCCGATCAGCCCGCCCACCACCGAAAACACCAGATTGACGCCGAGATTCAGCTCCAGCTGGCCTTTCTTGGCCATGGCGAAGCTCTCGTCGGTATAGGCGGCGGAGGCGGGCGTCCCCGGCATCCTGAGCATTGCCGCGGGAATATCGCCGGCGAAAATTGCCATGGTGGTCGCGGTCACAATCGCCCCCAGCGCCGGCACCGGCGACATGAAGAAGGTGACCGGCACCAGAAGCGCCGTCGCCATGGTCGCCGTCAGCCCCGGCATGGCGCCGACAAACAGCCCGAACATCGCCGACAGGACAATCACCATCAGCACGAAAGGATCGAAAATCAGGCCGAAAGCCGCCCAGATCGCCGTCATCGCTCAGCCTCCCTGCACCAGTTGCATGAACAGCCCGCGCGGTAACGGGACACGCATCAGCGTGCCGAAAAACCAGTTCAGAAGCCCGGTCATCACCACGGCCACCACCAGTGCCGTCATATGGCGCACGCCGAACCAGAGCATCAGCGCGGCGAGGATGCCGAAGCAGGTCGGCACAAAGCCGAGCCAATCGACCAGCAGCAGATAGAGGCCAATCGCCGCCGGAACCGCCAGGAACGATACCAGCCGCACCGGATCGCGGAAGACCGGATCCACCGCGATCGCCGGCTCGGAGGCCCCCTCCTGACGTCGCTGGCGCGCGCGATACATGATCAGCAGCGCGCACAGGATCATGCCGGCGCCCAGAATGCGCGGGAACAGCGCGGGGCCATATTTCTGGCCGGGGAAGGCCGGAAATGTCGTCGTCACGCCGATCATGGCAGCCGCGAGCGCAATGAAGATCAGCGCCAGCCAGTTATCGCTGAGCCGCATGGCCCCTCCTTGCGATGTACGGGGTAAAACGCGCCGGTCCATGCGATACCATGCAACCCGGCAACGTGCCGGGCAGGCGTCGCGCCCGCCCGGCACGTCGTGTGACAGCCGGACGCCGTCAGCTCTTCTTGGCGAGGCCGGCGGCACTCATCGCCGAGGCCATGGCCTTGTCGCCCTCGGCCATGAAGGCCGCGAACTGGCCGGCGTCGCCCCATGTCACGCCAAAGCCGCGCGAGGACATGAAGTCCTTGTATTCCTTGGATTCATACGCCTTCTTCAGCGCCGCCGTCAGTGCCGTGGCGATATCGGCCGGCAGGCCCTTGGGCGCCGCGATGCCGCGCCAGGCGCCGACCGAGTACTTGATGCCCAGCGTCTCGTTGAGTGTCGGCGTGGTGGGGAACAGCGGATTGCGCTCCGCCGCCATGACGGCGAG
>ERZ1645187.1635-NODE-1635-length-20416-cov-4.253573_pt1 | contig 20416 bp, 17 predicted proteins | sample MGYA00575352_ERZ1645187 | MGnify/ENA primary metagenome ERZ1645187 (study PRJEB40837, sample SAMN11349314) | freshwater sediment metagenome | isolation source: river sediment | host: Sediment | place: India: Wazaribad , New Delhi | collected 2017-02-21 ... | reverse complement strand
ATTCCGATCGTGCGTGCGACCAACCTGGCGCGGGCGATGGACGTGCTGAAGCAGGCCGGCGTCTGGATCAGCGGGCTCGACGGCGAGGCCACGCAGACCATCCACGACGCCGATTTCCGCGGCCCCTGCGCGCTCGTCATGGGCGCGGAAGGCGAGGGCATGCGCCGACTCACGCGCGAGCGCTGCGATTTCCTGGTGCGCATCCCGATGCCGGGGCCGATGGAATCGCTGAACGTCTCGGTGGCGACCGGCGTCGCGTTGTTCGAGGTGGTGCGCCAGCGTGCGGGTTGAGCGCGGTCAGGCGCTCGACGCGCTGCTTGCCGAATTCGATCGCAATCTGCGCGCGCTTCTCGGCGGCGCGCAGGACGTCATGGCCTTCTGCGAGGGCCATGGCCGCGCGTATTTCGCGCACCTGATGGCCCACGTCGCCGACGGCGGTCTCGACAGCGTCTCGCTTCGCGCGCGCGGCGACCACGAACTCGCGCTGCACCTCGAGCTGATCGAGCGGGTCGTGTCGCTCGTCTGCACCGACGAGGAAGCGTCGCAATCCGAGTTCATCCGCTGTGGCCGCATCGCGGCCAGCGAAGCGGATCGACGGATCCGTGAGATGGCGCGCCGCGTCGCGTCGCAGGCGCCGGCATAGGCCGGGATTCGCCTATTCCGATTCGTGTTGCGCCGCGTCGCGCTTGCGTCGCATCGCCCATTGCTGATTGCGCCAGCGGCGCTCGCTGCACACCAGGAGGCGTCGCAACGGCCGCCGGAGCGGCGGCAAGTCCAGCGCCAGCAGCAGGAGCCCGAGCGGGAGCATCCAGAAGCCGAGGACCGGCAGGAATCCCAGCACGCCGGCGAAGCTCAGCAGCAAGGCGACCGGAATCCGCACCCAGCGCGAGGCGGGGTGCCGCAGCCAGCGCAGGAAATGCGCGAAGCGTCCCGGAAAGCGACGCTCGACGCGCCGCAGGGTGCGGCAGATGTTTCGTCCGTCCTTGTCGGTGCTCAATCAGACGCTCCCTTGCCCATGTCTCCTTCCTCATGCTCCGGTCGTTCGACCGCTGCAGGACCGCGCCCGGCGGTCACGGCGAGTCCCAGCTTTGCGCGAAACGGGCACGGAATCACGCGCCAGTTGAGTTCTGCGATGCCACCGCCAATCTGTCCGGCATGATGGCCGACCCGGTCGGCAACGGCGACGAGCAGGCGGTCGCGAACTTCGCGGCGCAGTATTCGAAAGGCCTGCCGCACGACGCCTTCGGCGAGGTCGACGCGAGCGCATACCGGGCGCTGCAGCGCGCCTGCACGAGCAATCTGGAAGCCGATTGGGCCGCGGTGCCGATGGGCGGCACCGCCAGGCAGGTGAGTCCGCAGGACGCCTGGGCCTTCCAGATGGAGGGCGCGGATCCGACGCGGCTGCGCATTGCCGCGGCGCCGACGTTCGCCAGCGAACAGCGCGCCGCCGAAATGTGCGAGGTCTACTGGATGGCGCTGTTGCGCGACGTGCCGTTCGAGCGCTACGACGACTCCGAACTCGCCGCCGCCGCGGTCGCCGACCTGCGCCGGTTCGCCCTGTTTCACGACGTGACGCCGCAAACCCTGTTCCGCGGCGTCACCAGCGGCGAAAAGGTCGGGCCTTACCTCTCGCAGTTCCTGTGGAAGCCGGTTCCTTACGGCATGACCACGATCACCCAGAAATACGCGGCGGGGCTGCATGGCGTCGACTTCATGACCTCGCTGGCGGAATGCCTGCGCGTCCAGAACGGCGTCGCGCCGTCGCAGTCGCTGGCGCTGGGTGCGCCGGGATACGCCCGCTGCGGCCGCGACCTCGGCGAATACGTGCACAAGGACTTCACCTACCAGGCCTTTCTCAATGCGGCGCTGATCCTGCTCGCCCTCGGCGGTGCGGCCCTCGACGACGCCAATCCCTACAAGGCCTACGCGAATCGCGCCGGCTTCGTCTGCATGGGCGGGCCGGACGTGTTGTCGATGGTGGCCCAGGTCGCCGCCTTGGCGCTGAAAGCGGCCTGGTACCAGAAATGGTCGGTGAACCGGACCTTGCGTCCCGAGGCGTTCGCGCTGCGGGTGCACCAGAACGAGAGCGCCGCGCGCAGCTATCCGATCCACGCCAAGCTGATCGCGTCGCCGGTGCTCGACCGCGTGCACGCCGCGCACGGCAGCCTGCTCCTGCCCCAGGCCTTCCCCGAAGGCTCGCCGACGCATCCGTCCTATCCGGCCGGCCATGCCGCGATCGCCGGCGCCTGCGTCACCGTCCTGAAGGCCTTCTTCAAGGAAGGCTTCGTGCTGCCGAATCCGGTGGTCGCCAGCGACGACGGCACGGCGCTGGAGGCCTACAGCGGCACACTCACGGTTGGCGGAGAACTCGACAAACTGGCGTCGAACATCGCGACCGGGCGCAATATCGCCGGCGTGCACTACTGGTCGGACGGTATCGAGGGGCTGCGGCTCGGCGAACAGGTCGGGCTCGCCTTCCTCGCCGACATCCGCACCACCTACCCGGAGTCCTTCGCCGGATTCGCGCTGAGCCGGTTCGACGGCCGCACGATCACGATTTGATCCACGCACGCTTGCGCGGCCGGCCCGTTCGAGGCCGGCCGTGTCGACCCAGGTGGCATCTCGATGTCGGTGTTTTCTCCGATGCCTTAGAGCCAAGGCTCTACGCGTGCCCGATACCAGCTTGTACATGGCATTCACCGCGTCACGACGCATTCGCGCCGCGACGCATCATGGGCGAACGACATGGGCGACGATCGACAGCAAGGCTTGTATGACCCCCGCTTCGAACACGACAGCTGCGGCTTCGGGCTGATCGCCAGCCTCGACAACGCGCCCTCGCGCGAACTCGTCGATGCGGCCCTGACCGCGCTGGAGCGCATGGCTCATCGCGGCGCCGTCGGTGCCGACGGCAAGTCCGGCGACGGCTGCGGCATCCTGCTCGCCCGCCCCGAGAAGTTCCTGCGCCAGGTTGCGGCCGACAGCGGCATCCGACTCGGTCCCGCGTTCGCCGCCGGCAACGTGTTCCTGAGCCGGGACGGCACGCTCGCCGCCGAGGCCCGCGCCGTCGTCGAGGCCGAATGCCAGCGCGTCGAACTGCGCGTGGCCGGCTGGCGCGAACTGCCGCTCGACACCGAGCCTTGCGGCGCGCAGGCCCTGGCCAGCATGCCGCGCATGGAACAGGTGTTCGTCATGCCGACCGTGGCGATGGACCAGTCGAGCTTCCAGCGCGCGCTGTTCCTGGCGCGCCGTCGCAGCGAGATGCGCCTGGCCCGCGATCGCGACTTCTACGTGGTCACGCTCTCGGCGCACACGCTCGGCTACAAGGCGATGGTGCTGCCGGCCGGCCTGCGCGCGTTCTATCGCGACCTCCAGCATCCGCTGATGGCCGCGGCGTTCGCGACCTTCCACCAGCGCTTCTCGACCAACACGGCGCCGCAGTGGCGCCTGGCCCAGCCGTTCCGGCTGCTCGCGCACAACGGCGAGATCAACACGATCGAGGGCAACCGCCACTGGGCCGAGGCGCGCAGCGCGAAATGGCGCACGCCGGCCATCGACCTGCGCGAACTGAAGCCGCTGGTCTCGCTCACCGGCTCGGATTCGATGAGCCTCGACAACATGCTGGAAGTGCTGCTGATGGGCGGCATGGACCTGCTGCAGGCGATGCGCGTGCTGATCCCGCCCGCCACCGGCGCGCTCGAAGCGCGCGATCCTGACCTCGCTGCGTTCTACGACTACCACGCGCTCTCGATCGATCCCTGGGACGGCCCCGCCGGCATCGTCCTGTGCGATGGCCGCTACGCCGGTTGCACGGTCGACCGCAACGGCCTGCGCCCGGCCCGCTGGCTGATGACGCGCGACCGCCATCTGGTCATCGGTTCGGAAACCGGCATCTACGACATCGACGCGTCCGAGATCGCCGCCAAGGGCAAGATCGGTCCCGGCGAAATGATCGCGGTCGACCTGTATTCGGGCGAGTTCCTCGACGCCGCGGCGATCGACGAGATCAACCGCGCGCGCGCGCCGTTCAAGCGCTGGCTGAAGCAGGGCAGCCGCTACCTGGTCTCCGACCTGATCGATCCGGCGCTCGCCACCGAGCCGTTCGACGCGCCCACGCTGCAGCGGCACCAGAAGCTGTTCCAGCTGACCCGCGAGGAGCGCGAGGACCAGTTGCGCGTGCTCGCCGAGACCGAGCAGGAAGCGATCGGGTCGATGGGCGACGACACGCCGCTCGCGGTGCTATCGCGACAGACGCGTTCGCTCTACGACTATTTCCGCCAGGCCTTCGCCCAGGTCACGAACCCGCCGATCGATCCGTTGCGCGAGCAATGCGTGATGAGCCTGTCGACGCCGATCGGGCGCGAGGGCAATGTCTTCGAGATGGCGCCCGAGAACGCGCGCCAGACCGTGCTGAACTCGCCGATCCTCTCGCAGCGCAAGCTGCGCCAGATGCTGGCGCACGAGGAATTCGCAAACGCGCACGAACGCTTCCCGCTGCACTACGAGCCGGCGCAGGGACTGGAGTCCGCGATCCGCGGCCTGTGCTCTGCGGTCGAGGACTCGGTGCGCGCCGGCACCGTCATCGTGATCCTCAGCGACATGCATCCCGAGGCCGAGCGGCTGACGATGCATGCCCTGCTCGCGACCGGCGCGGTGCACGACCATCTCGTGCATGTCGGCCTGCGCTGCGAATGCAACCTGATCATCGAGACCGGCACGGCGCGCGACCCGCATCATTTCGCCTGCCTGATCGGCTACGGCGCGACCGCGGTGTATCCGTACCTGGCCTACCAGACCCTGATCGAACTCGCGCGCGGCAAGGTCATCCAGCCCAAGCGCGGCGGCGAGATGATCGAGCTCGGCCGCAGCTACCGCCGCGGCATCAAGAAGGGCCTGCTCAAGATCATCTCGAAGATGGGCATCAGCACCATCGGTTCCTACCGCGGCGCGCGCCTGTTCGAGATCATCGGCCTGAAGCGCGAGGTCGTGGACCTGTGCTTCGCGCATACGCCGAGCCGCATCGGCGGCGCCGGCTTCGCCGAACTCGAGGCGGACGCGCGCCGCCTGCACGCGGCCGCGTTCTCCGAGCAGGTCGGCATCGACGCCGGCAGCCTGCTCAAGTACCGCCACGGCGGCGAGTACCACATGTTCAACCCGGACGTGGTGCAAAGCCTGCAGCGCGCCGTGCTGACCGGGGACTACGCCGACTACCGCGTCTATGCCGACCACGTGAACACGCGGCCCGCATCCACGCTGCGCGACCTGCTCGCGCTGAAGCTGCCGAACGAACCGCTGCCGCTCGATGCGGTGGAGCCGATCGAGGCCATGCTGCCGCGTTTCGATTCCGCCGGCATGTCCTTGGGGGCGCTGTCGCCGGAAGCGCACGAGGCGCTGGCGATCGCGATGAACCGGCTGGGCGGTCGCTCCAATTCCGGCGAGGGCGGCGAGGACCCCGAGCGCTACGGCACCGAGAAGATGTCGAAGATCAAGCAGGTCGCGTCGGGGCGCTTCGGCGTCACGCCGGAATACCTGATCAACGCCGAGGTGCTGCAGATCAAGATCGCCCAGGGCGCCAAGCCGGGCGAGGGCGGCCAGTTGCCCGGGCACAAGGTCAACGAGCTGATCGCGCGCTTGCGTTATGCGCGGCCCGGCATCGGACTGATCTCGCCGCCGCCGCACCACGACATCTATTCGATCGAGGACCTGGCCGAGCTCATCTTCGACCTCAAGGAAGTGAATCCCGAAGCCCTGGTGTCGGTGAAGCTGGTCGCGCATGCCGGCATCGGCACGGTCGCGGCCGGCGTGGCCAAGGCCTATGCCGACATGATCACGATCTCGGGGTACGACGGCGGCACCGGCGCCAGTCCGATCTCGTCGATCAAGCACGCCGGCGCGCCCTGGGAACTGGGCGTGTCGGAAGCGCGCCAGACGCTGCGCCGCAACGGCTTGCGCGGCAAGGTGCGTCTGCAGGTCGACGGTGGCTTGAAGACCGGTCTCGACGTGATCAAGGCCGCGATCCTCGGCGCCGACAGCTTCGGCTTCGGCACCGGGCCGATGATCGCGCTCGGCTGCAAGTACCTGCGCATCTGCCATCTGAACAATTGCGCGACCGGCGTCGCAACCCAGGACGAGCGCCTGCGCGAGGGATACTTCACCGGCCTGCCCGAGCGCGTGATGAACTATTTCCGCTTCGTCGCGATGGAAACGCGCGAGTGGCTGGCGCGTCTCGGCGTCGAGAAACTCGACGATCTGATCGGTCGCACCGACCTGCTCGAGATCCTGGAGGGCGACACCGACAAGCAGCGTGGCCTCGATCTGCAGCCGCTGCTCGCCGAGGACGCGCTGCTCGGCGACGCGAACTGCTGCGCCGCCGGCACGCGCAATCCGCCACGCGATCCCGCCCAGCTCGCGAGCCGCATGGCCGCGGACATGCGCTACGCCATCGAGGGCAAGCACGGCGGCGAGTTCTGGTACGAGATCCGCAATGCCGATCGCGCCATCGGCGCGCGCGTCTCCGGCCTGATCGCGCGCCGGCACGGCAACCACGGCATGCGCGACAAGCCGATCTATGCGCGCTTCAAGGGCCACAGCGGCCAGAGTTTCGGCGCCTGGAATGCCGGCGGCCTGAACCTGTACCTGGAGGGCGACGCCAACGACTACGTCGGCAAGGGCATGGCCGACGGCAAGATCGTCATCCGCCCGCCGGCCGATGCACGCTTCCTCGCGCGCGAGACGCCGATCATGGGCAACACCTGTCTGTATGGCGCGACCGGCGGCGAGTTGTATGCGGCCGGGCGGGCCGGCGAGCGCTTCGCGGTGCGCAATTCCGGCGCCATCGCCGTCGTCGAGGGCGCCGGCGACCATTGCTGCGAATACATGACCGGCGGCGTCGTCGTCGTGCTCGGTCGCGTCGGCATGAACTTCGGCGCCGGCTTCACCGGCGGCTTCGCCTACGTGCTCGACCTCGATCGCGATTTCGTCGACCGCTACAACCACGAACTCATCGACATCCTGCGCCTGTCGCCCGAAGGCATGGAGCACCATCTGCAGCACCTGCAGCGGCTGGTGCGCCGGCACGTGTTCGAAACCGAAAGCGCCTGGGGCCGCACGCTGCTGACCGAATACCGCGACTTCCTCGGCAAGTTCTGGCTGGTGAAGCCGAAGGCGGCCAGCCTCGAGTCGCTGATCGACACGCTCGGGAGGGCCGCATGAGCAAGACCGCCGCGAAATCCGCCAAGCCCGGCGTGTTCCAGTTCATCGACGTGCCGCGGCGCATGCCGCGCGAAGTGCCGGTCAACGTGCGCGTGCTCGGCTGGAACGAGATCTACGGCCAGTTCGACGCGCCCGCCGCGCTCGAACAGAGCGCGCGTTGCCTCGACTGCGGCAATCCGTATTGCTCGTGGAAGTGCCCGGTGCACAACGACATCCCGAACTGGCTGGCCCTGGTCAAGGAAGGTCGATTGTTCGAGGCCGCGGAGCTGACCCACGAGACCAATCCGCTGCCCGAAATCTGCGGTCGCGTCTGTCCTCAGGATCGCTTGTGCGAAGGCGCCTGCACGATCAACGTCGGCTTCGAGGCGGTGACCATCGGCGCGGTCGAGAAATACATCGTCGACGAAGCCTTCCGGCAAGGCTGGCGACCGGATCTGTCGCGCGTCGTCGCCACCGGCAAACGCGTCGCCATCATCGGTGCCGGTCCGGCCGGACTGAGTTGCGCGGATCGCCTCGCGCGCGCCGGCATCGAGGCGCATGTCTTCGATCGCTACGAAGAGATCGGCGGCCTGCTGACCTTCGGCATTCCGCCGTTCAAGCTGGAGAAGCAGGTCATCGCCACGCGCCGTGCGGTGCTGGAGGCGATGGGCGTGCATTTCCATCTCGGCGTCGAGATCGGCCGCGATCGCACGCTGGAACAATTGCTGTCCGGGTTCGACGCGGTCTTCGCCGGCACCGGCGCCTATCGCTACGTCGATGCGCAGCTGCCGGGCCAGGCCTTGCCGGGCGTCGTGCCGGCCTTGCCTTTCCTGGTCGCGAATGGCCGCCAGGTGCTCGGCACCGAGGCGCCGGAGCGTTGGCCGGTGGCGGGCTGGTCGCAGGCGGTGCCGTCGCCGGACGTGCGCGGGAAACGCGTGGTCGTGCTCGGCGGCGGCGATACCGGCATGGACTGCGTGCGCACCGCCATTCGCCTCGGCGCGGCCGAGGTGAGCTGCATCTACCGCCGCGACGAGGCCGCGATGCCGGGTTCGAAGCGCGAAGTGAAGAACGCCAAGGACGAGGGCGTGCGTTTCCTGTTCAACCGCCAGCCGCTCGCGATCGAAGGCGAGGGCGTCGCGACCGGCGTGCGGGTCGTCGAGACGCGTGCGGCGGCGAGCGGTTCGCGCAGCGTCGGACCGGAGGTCGTCGACGGCAGCGAAGCCGTGATCGCCGCCGACATCGTGATCCTCGCCTTCGGCTTCCGTCCCGATCCCGCCGACTGGCTGATCGACGAAGCCGGCGAGCACCTGTCGGACCGGCGTCTCGTGGTCGGGCAGTCCGGGCGACTGCCGTTCCAGACCGCGCAACCGAAACTGTTCGCGGGCGGCGACGTGGTGCGGGGTGCCGATCTCGTCGTGACCGCGGTCGCCGATGGGCGCGATGCGGCCGCGAGCATCGTGCGTTTCCTCGGCGTCGTGTCGCCTTCGCCCTGATCAGACCGTGCGCACGGCCAGCTTGAAGTCGATCGCGGCGAGGTGATCCTTCTCCTGGGCGAGGTCGGTTTCGGTCAGCGGGTGCGATTGCAGCCAGCGTTCGGGCAGGGACAGGCGCAGGCTGTCGTCGTCGCCTTCGATGGCGAGTTTGGGCACGCGTTCGTCGACGCGCGAACGATGCAGCAGCGCGGCCAGGCGCAGCAGGATCATCAGGCGCTGCGCCGCGGTCGCGGCGCGCGCCGGCACCGACTTCAGTTCCTTGAGCGGAATGCCGCGACGATGGCCGCGCACGACCACGGCCAGCACCTGCTGCTCCAGGCGGGTGAAGCCGGCCAGATCGGAGTGGGCGAGGATGTAGGCGGCATGCTGGTGGTGCTGGCTGTGCGCGATCGCCAGCCCGAGTTCGTGCACGCGCGCCGCGAAGTGCAGCCAGGTGCGATGCGTCTCGTCCAGCTTCCAGGCCGGAGCGACGGCGTCGAACATGGTCAGGGCGCTGCGTTCGACGCGTTCGGCGTGGGCCTCGTCGACGCTGTAGCGCTGGCACAGCGCTTCGATCGTCGCTTCGCGCGGGTCGCGGTGTTCGGCGCGGCCGACCATGTCCCAGAGCAGGCCTTCGCGCATCGCGGTTTCGCAGGCCTGCATGGTCTTGATGCCGAGCGTCTCGATCACGCTGTGCAGGATCACGGCGCCGCCGGCGATCACGGCGCGGCGTTCCTCGCTCAGCGCCGGAAGCTTGATCGCGTCGACATGCCCGGCCTTGATCAGCGCGTCGCGGATCTCGTCCATCACCGCGCGCGAGATGTAGCCGTCCTTCTCGCCGAGCTTGTGCGCGACCTCGCCGATCGCCTTGATCGTGCCGGACGAGCCCCAGCATTCCTTCCAGCCGCGCGCCTTGTAGTCGGCCGCGAACTGCTGCAGTTCCAGGGCGATGCCGGCGCGGGCGTCGTCGTAGCGCTTGCGGCTGATCTCGCCGCCCGGGAAATACTTCAGCGTCGACGCGACGCAGCCCATCTGCAGGCTTTCGCGCTCGAGGGCGTTGAAGCCTTCGCCGATGATGAATTCGGTGGAGCCGCCGCCGATGTCGACCACGAGGCGGCGCTTGCTGCTTTCCGGAATGCCGTGCGCGACGCCGAGGTAGATCAGGCGCGCTTCCTCGCGCCCGGAGACGATTTCGATCGGATGCCCCAGCGCCGTCTCGGCGGCGATCAGGAAGGCGCGCGGCGATTTCAGCTTGCGCACGGTGTTGGTGCCCACGGCCCAGACGCGGTCGTCGGGCAGGTGCGCGATGCGCTGGCCGAACTGGGCCAGGCAGGCCAGGGCCTGGCGGCGCTTGTCGTTCGTCAGCGAGCCGTCCTCGCCGAGCCCGGCCGCGAGCCGCACCGCCTCGCGCAGGCGGTCGATGACCTGCAGCTGGCCCTTTTCGTAGCGGGCGACGACGAGATGGAAGCTGTTCGATCCGAGATCGACCGCAGCCAGTTCCTCGCCTTCGGGGATCGGTGCGTGCATGGGCGTCATCCGCAGAGCCGGGCGAGCAGGGACTGCTGCGCCGAATGCGGCATGGCGTCGCCGGCTTCGACGCGCGCGTACCGGCCGTCGGCGTCGAGCGACCAGGCCTGCTGGTTGTCGGCGAGGTAGTTCTCGATCTCCTCGTCGTAGACGCGCCTGGCGATCTCGACGTCGAGGATCGGGAAGCAGGTTTCGACGCGGCGCAGCAGGTTGCGTTCGAGCCAGTCGGCGCTGGAGCAATAGATCTCCGGGTCCTGGTCGTTCTGGAACCAGTAGACGCGGCTGTGTTCGAGGAAGCGGCCGACCAGCGAACGCACGCGGATGTGCTCGGACACCCCGGGCACGCCCGGACGCAGCGCGCAGGTGCCGCGCACGGTCAGGTCGCTCTTCACGCCCGCCTGCGAGGCCTCGTAGAGCAGGCGGATCACGCCCGGTTCGTTGAGGTGGTTGATCTTGGCGCGGATCGCCGCCGGCTTGCCCTGCTTGGCGTGCGCGATCTCGCGTTCGATCTTCAGCATCAGCGTCTTGTGCAGCGTGAACGGCGACTGCAGCAGGCGCTTGAGCTTGATCACCGGGCCGAGCCCGGAGAGCTGCTGGAACAGCTTGTGCACGTCCTCGCCGATCTCGGCGTCGCAGGTCATCAGCGCCAGGTCGGTGTAGGCGCGCGCGGTGCTGGCGTGGTAGTTGCCGGTCGACAGGTGCACGTAGCGGCGCAATCCGTTCGATTCGCGGCGTACCACCAGCATCATCTTGGCGTGGGTCTTGTAGCCGACGACGCCGTACACGACCTGCACGCCGGCTTCCTGCAGCCGATCGGCGAGGCTGAGATTGGCTTCCTCGTCAAAGCGCGCGCGCAGTTCGATGACCACGGTCACGTCCTTGCCGGCGCGCGCCGCCTCGATCAGGTAGCCGACCAGCGGCGAGTCCTTGCCGGCGCGGTACAGCGTCTGCTTGATCGCGAGCACGCCGGGATCGGTCGCGGCCTGGCGCACGAACTCCAGCACGGTGGCGAACGAATCGAACGGATGGTGCAGCAGGATGTCGCCGCCGCGAATGGCGTCGAAGATCGTCGGCACGTTGTTGATGCGCGGGTCGATGCGCGGCGTGAACTTCGGGAACTTGAGGTCGGAGCGGTCGATCATGTCGTAGATCGCCATGACGCGATTGAGGTTCACCGGGCCCTGGCAGCGATAGACGTCGTCCTCGGCGACGGCGAAGTTGGCCATCAGGATCTTCAGCGTCGGACGCGGCAACGCATCCGCCACCTCGAGGCGGACAGCGTGCGCGAAGCCGCGTTCCTGCAGTTCCTCCTTCATCGCGTGGGCGAGGTTCTCGGCCTCGTCCTCGTCCAGGGACAGTTCGCTGTTGCGGGTCACGCGGAACTGGTAGGAGCCCTTGACCTGCATGCCCGGGAACAATTCGTCGACGAATTCCTGGAGCACGCCCGAGAGCAGCACGAAGTCCTGGGTGCCGTCCGAGAGCTCGCCGGGCAGGCGGATGACGCGCGGCAACGAGCGCGGCGCGCGCACCAGGGCCATGTTGCCTTCGCGCCCGAACGCGTCCTTGCCCTTGAGCAGCACCGCCAGGTTCAGGGACTTGTTGAGGATGCGCGGAAACGGATGGGCGGGATCGAGGCCGAGCGGCGACAGCACGGGCAGGATCTCGTTCTGGAAATAGCCCTGGAGCCAGCGCCGCTGCTTGGCGTTCCATTCGTCGCGCAGCAGCACGCGGATGCCCTGTTCGGCCAGCGCCGGACGCAGCGTCCTGTTCCACAGGCGGTACTGTTCTTCCAGCAGCTCCAGCGCGCGCGAACGCACGCGATTGAGCGTTTCCTGGAAGCTGAGTCCGTCTGGGCCGACGGTGACGCCGCCGAACTTCAGCGCGGCGACGCGGATCTCGAAGAACTCGTCGATGTTCGAGGAGCAGATGCACAGGAAGCGCACGCGCTCGAGCAGGGGTACCGTCGGGTCCTGGGCCTGGGCCAGCACGCGGAAGTTGAACTCGATCTGCGACAGTTCGCGATTGATGTACAGCGTCGGGTCGCGCAGGTCGCGGGTCTTGCTCATGGGAATCGCTCGGGAGGAATCGGGGCAAGCATAGCGAGCGCGGCGGGTGCCGGTCAGGCGGATTCGGGCGCGATGGCGTCGATCACGCGCTCGGCCGGGAAGTGCGCCGAGAAGGTGCTGCCGACGCCGACCTCGCTCTGGATCTCCAGTCGCGCCTGGTGCAGGCCGAGCACGTGCTTGACGATGGACAGGCCCAGGCCGGTCCCGCCCTTGTCGCGCGAGCGGCTAGTCGAGACGCGGTAGAAGCGCTCGGTGACGCGCGGCAGGTGTTCGGCCGGGATGCCGCAGCCGCTGTCCTGCACCGAGAAGCAGGCGCCGCCGTCCTCGTCGAACCAGCGTAGGACGATGGTTCCGCCCGGCGGGGTGTAGCGCACCGCGTTCGCCACCAGGTTGGCGAAGGCGCTGTGCAGGTCCTTGGCCGAGCCGCGCAGGTCGCGCGTCGACTGCGCCTCGACGCGGAACTCGTGTTGTTGCTGCGACAGGGCCTCGGCGTCGCGGCGCAGTCCGGCCAGCATGGCGCCCATGGCGATCGGCTCGTCATGGGTGTCGGCCTGGGCGTCGAGGCGCGACAGCGTCAGCAGGTCCTCGACGATCTGGGCCATGCGCGCCGATTGCTTGCGCATCTCGCGCACCATGCCGTCGAGTTCGGGGTCGTGTCCGGATTCGATCAGGTCGAGGTAGCCGTGCAGCACGGTCAGCGGCGTGCGCAGCTCGTGCGAAACGTTGGCGACGAAATCGCGGCGCACCTGTTCCAGCTTGAGCAGGGTCGAGACGTCGCGCACCACCAGCAGCCACTGTCCCTGGGCGTAGGGGATCAGGCGCATGCTCATGCGCACGTCGGGATTGGCCGGGGCCGGCACGTCGATCAGCGGATCGTTCGCGCGGGCCTGCGCCAGCCAGGCCAGGATCTGCGGATTGCGCACCCGGCGGTCGATGATCAGGCCGCGGTCGTGTTGCGCGTCGAGGCCGAGCAGGCGCGCCGCCGATTCGTTGAACCAGACGATCTGGCGCATGGCGCTGAGCACGACGACGCCGTCGGGCAGCACCGCCGCGGCCTCGCGGTAGGCGCGCAGCAGTCGCACCAGGCGGCGCTGGCGGTTGCGGCTGCCCTGGTGGCGGCGATAGATGAATTCGGCCACGTCGCTCCACACGCCCATGTCGGACGGCGGCGGCAGCCGCGAGCGCGACAGCAGCCAGCGCTGCACGCGCAGCAGGCTGTAGAGCGACCACAGCGAATAGCCGGCGAACATCGCGAGCAGCGCCGGCACGACCTGGCCGCTGGCCAGGCCGACGATCAGCGCGATCGCGAACAGCAGCAGCAGCCGTCCCAGCGAGACCTGCCAGGCGCGCGAGCGCAGCACGTTGAAGGTGGGCTTGGGCATGCGCCTAAGCTAGCGGTTCAGGCGATGGCCGAGAAGCGATAGCCGGCGCCGCGCACGGTCTGGACCAGGTTCTCCTTGCCGAAGGGCTCCAGCGTCTTGCGCAGACGGCGGATGTGCACGTCGACCGTGCGCTCCTCCACGTAGACGTTGCCGCCCCAGACGTGGTCGAGCAGCTGCCCGCGCGAATAGACGCGGTCCGGATGGGTCATGAAGAAGTAGAGCAGGCGGTATTCGGTCGGGCCGATCGCCACCGGCTTGTCGTCGGCGAAGACTCGGTGCGCCGGGCCGTCGATGCGGACGCCGCCGAGTTCGACGTTGCCGTCCTCGCCGTCGCCCTGCGAGCGACGCAGCACGGCCTTGATGCGCGCCACGAGTTCGCGCGCCGAGAACGGCTTGACCACGTAGTCGTCGACGCCGGCGTCGAGCCCGCTGACCTTGTCGTTCTCTTCGCCGCGCGCGGTCAGCATGATGACCGGCACGTTGCGGGTCAGATCGTCGCGACGCAGGCGGCGCGCGTAGTCGATGCCGCTGACGCCGGGCAGCATCCAGTCGAGCAGGATCAGGTCAGGCACCTTGGTCGCGATCGCTTCCTGGGCCGCGCGCACGTCGGCGGCGTGGACCGGCTTCATGCCGGCGCGCGACACGGCGAGGGCGATCATTTCGCGGATCGCGGCCTCGTCCTCGACGATCAGGATGTGTTTCAGCATGTCTTCCGCTCGTTCCTCGAACCCGCGGCATTACACGACAGAAATATGACGTTGCCGTGACGCGCATGACAAGCGCGTGACAGGCCGCGCTCAGCCTCGGCGTTGCTCCTGGTCTTCCTTGCGGATGCGCTGGCGCTCGAGCTCGGCCATGTAGGGCTTCAGCTCCTCGATGCGGGCTTCGACGCGGGCGCGCTGGTAGTAGTCGATGCCGGGCCGCTCGAGCAGGCGCGTGAGCTGTTCCATCGCGTCGTATGGGCGCCCGGTGTAGAGCGCGACTTCGGCATGGGCCTCGAGTGCGCGCGCGTCCTCGCCGGCGAGTTCGCAGGCGCGGGCGAAGATCGCCTGGGTGGTCGGGTCGGCGCCATGCTTGGCCAGCACCGGACGCAGGGCCGCCATCGCGCGCTGGCCGTGGGCCTTGTCGCCGGTGGCGTTCAGCGCCTCGGCATAGGCAAGCAGGACGGCCCGATGGTCGGGCGCGATCTCGGCCAGCGTTTCGAGCCGGGCCAGGGCGCCGGCGGCATCGCCGGCCAGGCGCTGGGCTTCCGCCCGCGGGATCAGGAAGGCGAGTTCGTTCGGGGCGTCGCGCAACAGGGTGTCGAATTCGCCCAGCGCCGCCCGGGCCTGTCCCGAGCGCAGCAGGGACAGCGCCAGGCCGTAGCGCAGCGACGCGGCGCGCCCGGGTTCGGCCTGGCGCAGCTGGCGACGATAGCTGTCGGCGAGCTTGGCGGGCTCGTTCGAGGTCAGCACGTGCGCGCGTTCGCGCATCAGCCGGAAGCGCGCCTCGTTCGCCGCCGGTTCGAGCACCTTGGTCGGGTCGCGGCGGATGGCTTCGACGCGGTTCTTGGCCTCGGTGATGCGCGACGCCGTCACCGGGTGAGTACGCAGGAACTCCGGTACCTCGATGCTGTTGTTCGAGCGCGTCGCCCGCCCCATGCGCGCGAAAAAGTCGGCCATGGCCTGGGGTTCGAATCCGGCCTTGGCCAGGGTGTGGATGCCGATGCGGTCGGCTTCGTATTCGTTGTGGCGGGTGAAGTTGATGGCCTGCTGCTGGAGCAGGCCCATGCCGCCGATCACGGCCGCTTCGGCGCCGTCTCCGGAGGCGTTGCGCGAGGCCAGGACCGCGCCGATCATGGCCAGCGCGATCGGCAGGGTCGCCTTCTGCATCGATTCGTAGGCGCGCACCAGATGGCGCTGGGTCACGTGCGCGACCTCGTGGGCGAGCACCGCGGCCACCTCGCTCTCGCTCTCCGCGGTGTGCATCAAGCCGGCATGGATGCCGACGTAGCCGCCCGGCGCAGCGAAGGCGTTGATTTCGTCCGAACGCACCACGAAGAACGTGAACGGCTGTTCCGGACGTTCGCTCAGTGCGACCAGGCGGTAACCCAGGGCCAGGATGTAGTCGTCGATCAGCGGGTCTTCCAGGACCAGGTCGACCCGGCGCAGTTCGTAGAGCATGCGCGCGCCGTAGCGCGCTTCCTCGTCCGGACTCAGCACCGAACCCGCCGACGAACCCATGTCGGGCAGTTCGACGTTCTGCGCGTGGGCGAACGGCAGGCACAGCGCGAACGCTATAATCGCGGGTAGTAGACGGGTTCGCACGGTTCGACTCATGGTGCCACGGACCCCGTTAGCCTACCCCGAGTTCCGTTAAGCCCGTGCAGATGCGCTTCTCGCTGTTCATCCAGGATTCCCCGGCGTCGGGCGCAGCCGTGGCCAGCGCGCTCGGCTTCGCGACCGCGGCCCTGGCGGGCGGGCACGTGCTGCGCCAGATCTTCTTCCATGGCGACGGCGTGCGTTGCGCCCGCCCCGGCGCGGACCACGACCACGACTTGCGCGCCTTGCTGGCGCTGGCGCGCCAGCACGCGGTGCCCTTGCTCGCCTGTTCGACCTGGCTGGAGCGGCTCGACGTGGTCGCCGAGGGCCCGGTCGTGGCCGGCAGCCTCGGCCAGTGGTGCGACGCGCTGGACGACAGCGACCGCGTCGTGAGCTTCCGGGCATGAAACGCGTCGCCGTGGTGTTCTCGCGCGGGCCCTGGCGCGGCGTCGAGGCGCAGTCCGGCATCGATGCGGCGCTGGCCTTGCTCGCCTTCGAGCATGACCTCCAGGTGGGCTTCGTCGGTGCCGGCGTCGAGTTGCTCGCGGCCGGCATCGTCGACGACGAACGCGCGCAGCGCCAGCGCATGATCGCCGCGCTGGCACATCACGGTGCGAGCCGCATGCTGGCGCGTTCCGATTGCCTGGCGCGGCGCGGCCTGGAGGCGGCGGATGCGTCGGTCGAACGGGTCGACGCCGCGGCGTTTGCGGACTGGCTCGCGGAGGCGGACCATGTCCTCTCGTTCTGAGACCCTGCACTGCGTGGTGCGCGCCCCCCCCGCGACGGCGAAGCCCTGGCGCTGGCCCTGGACCTGCTGCGTCCCGGGGACGCCTTGCTGCTGATGCAGGACGGCGTGTTCGCGGCCTTCGACGCCGCCGTCGCGGTGCCGGCCGGCGTCGAGGCCTGCGTGCTGATGGGCGACGTCTTGCGGCGCGGACTCGACCCCGCGCGCATCCGCGGCTTCAGCCCGGTCGACGAGGCCGACTTCGTCGCGCTGGCGGCGCGCACCGCCCGCCAGGTGTGCTGGGCATGAGTCGCCAGGGCATCGACTTCGACGGGCGTCACGTCGAACTGGACGAACGCGGCTATCTGCGCCGTTACGGCGACTGGAACCCGGCCCTGGCCGAGCGCTTCGCGGCCCAGGACGGCATCGCCCTGACGCCCGAACACTGGGAGGTCATGAACTTGTTGCGCCGTCACTACGAAGCGTTCCGCATCGCGCCGCCGATGCGCCTGCTGGTCAAGGAAGTCGGCCGCGAGTTCGGCCCCGACAAGGCCAGCAGCCGCTACCTGTATCGATTGTTTCCAGAGGGCCCGGCGAAGCAGGCTTGCCGTTATGCCGGCCTGCCCAAACCTGTGAGCTGCATATGAGCAAGATCCAGATGTACTCCACCGCGATCTGTCCGTATTGCGTGGCCGCGAAGAACTTCCTGGTCGGGCGCGGGTTGTCCTACGAGGAAATCCGCGTCGATCGCGACCGCGGCGAGTTCGACGCCATGCTTCGCCGCAGCAACGGCCGCCGCACCGTGCCCCAGATCTTCATCAACGATCGGCATGTCGGCGGGTACGATGACCTGATCCAACTGCACCGCAACGGAGAACTGGATTCATGGCTCACGACCACCCCGTAAGCGACGCCGGCAGCGACCGCGTCAAGGCCTTCACCGATTTCCGCAAGCGCATGAACGAGCGCATCCTCGCGGAAGACAACCAGGTGGTGCGCCGCTTCTTCGCGCTCGACACCCAGACCTACAAGCCCGGCGCGCTCGACGTGAAGACCAAGGAACTGCTCGGCCTGGTCGCGTCGATGGTGCTGCGCTGCGACGACTGCATCAGTTACCACGTCGCCCAGTGCAAGGAAGCGGGCGTGAACCGCGACGAATTCTTCGAGGCGTTCAGCGTCGGTTTGGTCGTCGGCGGTTCCATCGTCATCCCGCACCTGCGCCGCGCCGTGGATTTCCTCGATCAGCTCGAAGCCCAGGCGACGCCGGCGGATTCTGGCGTTTGAGGCGTCCGGCCACGATAATGGCGGGCTGACGCGGCCCGCCTGGCCGTCCCTTCCGGAAGAACTCCCATGACACACACGATTGCGGTGATCCGCGGCGACGGCATCGGCCCCGAGATCATGGACGCGACCCTGCGCGTGCTGGACGCGCTGCAGTGCGGCCTCAAGTACGAATTCGTCGAGGCCGGCCTCGAAGCGCTGGAAAAGCACGGCACCCTGCTGCCAGAGCACACGCTCGAAGCCATCGCTAGGCACCGCGTCGCGTTGAAGAGCCCGCTGACCACGCCGGTCGGCGAGGGCTTCAGCTCGATCAACGTCGAGCTGCGCAAGCGCTTCGACCTGTACGCCAACGTGCGCCCGGCGATCAGCTTCCCGGGCACCAAGTCGCGCTACGAGACCCTCGCCCTGATCACGGTGCGCGAGAACACCGAGGGCGCCTACATCGGCGACGGCCAGGCGCTGTCCGCCGACGGCCAGGTGGCGACGCTGACGCAGAAGATCACCCGTCGCGGCTCCGAGCGCATCGTGCGCTACGCCTTCGACCTGGCCCGCAAGGTCGGTCGCAAGAAGGTCACCGTGGTGCACAAGGCGAACATCCTGAAGTCGACCTCGGGCCTGTTCCTCCGGGTCGCGCGCGAGGTCGCCGCGGAGTACCCCGACATCCAGATGACCGAAATGATCGTCGACAACTGCTGCATGCAGCTGGTCATGAATCCGCACCAGTTCGACGTGATCGTCACCACCAACCTGTTCGGCGACATCATCTCCGACCTCTGCGCCGGCCTGGTCGGCGGTCTCGGTCTCGCCCCGGGCGCGAACATCGGCACCGACGCGGCGATCTTCGAGGCCGTGCACGGCTCGGCGCCCGACATCGCCGGCCAGGGCATCGCCAATCCGGTCGCGCTGCTGCTCGGCGCGGCGCAGATGCTCGACCACTTCGCGATGGTCGACAAGGCGAACACGCTGCGCGCCGTGATCCGCCAGACCATGGCGGCGAAGGATCGCGTCACCCGCGACCTCGGCGGCGACGGCACCACCGCCTCCTTCGCCGACGCCATCATCTCGCGCCTCTGACCGGCCTAGAGGCCTTCGGTCAGCGGCTCGCCGCGGCCGAAGGCCGCAAGCTCGGATGCCGACTCCGCGATCTTCGGATGACCGGCATCGAGCTTGGTGCGGCGCAGGCGCAAGGCTTCCTCGTAGAGCGATTGGACCTCGCGCCGGTCCCCGCCGTTCGCGCGAAGCGCGCGCGCCAGCTCCATGTTGATGAAGGCGACGCGTGGCCCGGGCTCGATCGGCTGCGCCAGGAAACTGTCGCGTGCCCAGCGCAATTCCACTTCGGCTGCATCCAGATTTCCGCTGCGGCGCAAGCATCTTCCCATCAGCGCGCGCGTCCAGCGCAGCTGTCCGGGCTGTTCCGGGTACAACTCGGTGGTCAGCGCCTGCGAGCGCCGGAACTGGGCGCAACTCTCGGCCAGCCGGCCGGCGCGATCGAGCACGACTCCGTAGGAGTTGAGCGCCGCGGTCAGGGCATCGCGATCGCCCTGGGCTTCGCGGTCGGCCACCACCGCCGCCATGTCCGCTACGGCGCGTTCGTGCTGGCCCAGTTCGGCCCGGGCCGAGGCGGCCGCGTCGCGCGCGGTCAGGGTGCGGTCGCCCGCGGCGCCGAACTTCAGCGCCCAGATTCGCGCCGCCTCGTCGAAATGGGGCAGGGCGGCGGCGAACTCGTCGCGGAAATAGAACAGGCTTCCGTAGTTGAAAACGGCGACCGCCAGGTCGTCGTGGTCGGGGCCGAGCGTCCTCCGCTTGGCCTCGATCACGTCGCGAAACAGCGCCGATGCCTCCTCGAACCGATTCATGCGCCGCAGCAGGCTGGCGAGTTCGCCCTGGGTGCCGAGGCTCAACGGATGGTCGGGACCGAAGATCCGCACGTGTTCCGCCAGCACCGCGCGAAACGTCGGCAGCGCCTCGTCGAATCGGTCGGCGGCGCCGAGCGTGCGCGCGATCTCGTGGCGCGTGCTGGTCAACGTGGTCGAGTTGGCGCCGGCGTCCTGATAGCGTGCCAGGGCCAGGCGCAGCAGGGCCAGGGCGGTGTCGAACTCGCGCTGTTCGAGCCGCGCGTCCGCCAACTGGACCATCGCTGCGGCGTGCAGTTGTGCGCGCTCCGCATCCTCGAACCGGGCCAGACGGGCAACCAGCGGTTCGACCGCTGCGACGACGCGTTCGATGCGGCGCTGCTCGAAGTCGATCAGCGCGCGCAGCAGCAGCGTTTCGACGCGGTGCGGGTCGTCCTGCGGCAGGTCCTGCTGCATCCCGTCGAGCGCGCCGGCGACCCGCTCTGCCCCGCCATAGTCGCTCTCGCTGACCATGACGCGCCCCTCGGCCAGCAAGGCGCGGCGGCGGGTGTGCCCGGTCAGCACCGGTTGAGCGGCGACCTCTTCGAACAATGCCCGCGCCCGCTTCAGTTCGCCGAGGC
>ERZ1645187.1633-NODE-1633-length-20439-cov-12.754170_pt1 | contig 20439 bp, 17 predicted proteins | sample MGYA00575352_ERZ1645187 | MGnify/ENA primary metagenome ERZ1645187 (study PRJEB40837, sample SAMN11349314) | freshwater sediment metagenome | isolation source: river sediment | host: Sediment | place: India: Wazaribad , New Delhi | collected 2017-02-21 ... | reverse complement strand
CGCAATCCGGTCGAACCCCAGCCACACCGGCCCGAAGGCGGGGACTTCGAAGCCAAGCCCTCCGCGGTAACCGATCCATCCCACAATAGCCACCATTACGCCCATGGCAGCCAGCAGCCACCAGCCCCGCAGCCGGGCCACGATCAGGGCCGGAATAAACAAGCTGGCCCACACCAGGCCCTCGCGTTTCATCAAGGCGCAGGCCACCATTGCTAGCACGGCCAGCAGCCCCTGCCGCCAATCCCCGTTCCGCGCCCACTGCAAAAAGGCCATCAGCCCCAGCGCCATGGCCAGGGCCACCCAAAGATCCGCATAGCCGGCCAGGGCGATCTGGGTCTGCAAGATTGGCAAAGACAAGGCCAGCCAGAGGGTGATCAGAGACCAGAGGGGGGAAGCCCCCCAGAGGCGCGCCTGACCATAAAGCCCCAGACCCAACGCCAGCCCGGCGCCCAGCCAGGGCAAATTCGATGCTGTCTCATGCCAGGCACCCATGGCCAGGCTGGGCCAACTGGCGATCAGCGAGACCGCGGGGGGATAGGCCCAGGCATCGATGGTATGGAAGGGTTCCTCGGGATGGGCCAGCCAGGCATCACCGGACACGAAAGGAACCAACTCTTGTAATTCCGCCCAGACCCGCGCCCGCACCGCCCACGTGGTCCAGGCGTCCCAGGGATAGAGGGGCTGCCACCAGACCTCCAGGGCCAGATCCAGAATGCGGAGGCCAAGCCACAGCAGCAAACCACCAAATACCAGCCAATGCCAGACCGGATAAGACAAGGCGACGGCCGGCGACAGGGGCGCGGAGTGCGCGGACCGGCGATGCAGCACAAGCAGTCCGACGATAACGAACCCGACGGAAACCACCAACCCCGACCAGGGGCTGAGCGAGAAACCCAACGCCGCCTGTAGCCGAAACATCAGGGTAATGCCCGCCATGGCAAACAGATAGCCGTACCCCAGACACATTGGCCAGCGCCCATGCTCAGGCAAGGGCCACAGCAAACGCAGCCACAGGGACAAGGCCACCCAGGGCGTCAACAACGCGAGCGCGACCAGCAACCCATCCACCTCAATTGCCCCCCTGGATCCGGTAAAGGGTGCCAAAACCCGGTATCTCAAGCCTGGACTCGACCGCCAGCCCTCCCGTACCACCCACTAATCTTCCCCCCGGTCGGTCATAGCGGACCCCGGTAACGTTGGCCAGCACCAGCAGGTGGTCCCCCGGACGGACCTGTTCCGGATGCGGCGGATTGGCGAAACCCGCATAACTCGCGTAGGGCAGCAGGTGGTAGCGGATCCGCCCCGGCAGGTAGGCCGAGTTTTCCTGGTGAATGATGAAGATCCGCCCCGGTTCAGCGGGGAGTTTCGCCTTGATCAGCCCCACGGCGGCGGCAATCTTCCCATCCGGCGCCGCCCCTGCCCGCTCCGTCTGGTTCAAGCCGCCATAGGTCCGATAGGTCGCGAGGAGACGTTCACCCAGTTGCCATTGCCAGCGGGCATCCAGCAGGAACCAGGCCGTCAGTACCAGGCCGGCAAAGCTGAGGGTGAGGCGCCCGGCCATGATCGGGCGGCTGAGCAGGGTAAAAACGAGAAAACCAGTACCTACCCACAAAGCCAGAGTGGTCACCGGGGTCAGCCACTGGCCACGCTCCGCAGCGATATGAAAATTGATGGATCTGGGGGTCCAGGGTTCAGCGAGGGTCCAATCGCTCCACAGACGGTAGAGGACATCCAGCGGCGAGGGGACCTGGCGATGAAGGGAAAGGCTGCGCACCTCCACCGGCGTAATCCATGCCCCTTTCAGCAAGAGGCCCAGTTGGACGATCCGCCCTTGCCACGCGGGGTCAGTATCAAGGTTCACCAACCCCGCGGCCCGCTGCGCCGCACTGATGCGCCGCGTGTAGCCTCTGCCTGACATCGCGCTGCTGGTCCAGGTGAGCGCTAATTCGACATTGGCTGGCAGGTCTAAAATATCCCAGGAAAGTTGCGAATATTCCTTAGCGGCAAATCCCGACTCCGCCAGGATGACCACAGCCGGCTTACCAGCCGGCGGCGGAGGGATCTGCAGCCCTTCACCACTACTCCCCTCACCACCGCCCGCCAGGCGCAGACGGTCGGCCGTAAAGGTCAATTGTGGCGTTAACGCCGTCACGTCGGTGTAAAGAACCAGCCAGATGCCCAGCCACAGCAGCAAGGCACCCAGTGCCCCCGCCAAGGGGACACGCCAGATAAGCCAGCGATTCATGGTATTAACCATCAGTCAGCGGCCGCGTTACTGGCTACCGCCTCGTAAAGATCAAGCAGGGCCCTGGCAACCGGGCTAATCCCAAATAGACGCTGTAACGCCTGGGCACCGGCTTGTCCCAGCCGCTGACGTGCCTGAGGATCGGCTTGCAGGAGAGTGATCGTCCGGGCCAGGGACGGAGCGTCCCCAGGGGGAAAGAGCCGCCCATTGCCCGCCGCTTGAACCACCCAGGGGGCACCGGAACCAGGGATATCACTGACGACAACAGGTTTGCCGTAGCGCATAGCTTCGAGCAAAACCAAACCGAAGGCTTCGGTACGCTCCAGGGACGGCAGGCAGAAGAGATCGCAACTGGCGAGGAGTGCCGCCACCTCGCCCTCGGTGGCGAAGCCGGTCAGACTGACCAGGTCGGCGAGGCCCAAGCTAGTGATCAAGTTCCCCAGGCGTTGGCTGTGTTCACCCTGACCGACGATAAGGACCCTGACATCCGGCAGTGAGGCGGCGGCCCGGATCAGGACTTCCTGACCTTTGTAATAAGTCAGCCGGCCGATGGTCAGAACGCGCAGACCCGTTGGGCCCCACACGCGCTGCGCCCAGTCCCGGCTGGCGGCATCCGGCGGGGGCAAACGCAGCGGATCCAGCCCTAGGGGAATCACCGCGCAGCGCTTCCGCCAAGGCGCCAAGGCCTGGCTGGCTTCCAGATAGGGGGGGGAGGTGACGATGACGGCGCGACTGCGCTTCAGCAACCCTTGCTCGAAGGGTCGATAAAGGCCATAAGCCAGCGCCAGACGGCGATCGATGGCCGAGGCCACCACGTCGGCATGCCAATGGACGACCCAAGGCAAGCGCCGGGCGCGTGGCAGCAGCAGGGCGGCGAAGGCGGAGGTATTGGGCAGGTGGAGGTGGAGCAGATCCGGATCAAAGTCACGGATGACCTTGTCCAGCCACCAAGGGAAGCTGGGGCTCAGCGGAACATAGAGCATCCGGCCCAGACAGGGGGCGCAGTAAACCCAAGGTCCCGCCTCCCCGGCGGGCGGCACTTCAGACCGCCAGCCCGGGCCATGATGATGGACCAGTGCCGCCGCCTGGATACCCAGGGCCTGTTGGGCGGGGAGCAGATCGGCCAGAAAGTGTTCCATGCCGCCGGCATAGGGGGGGTAGAACTTGCCGACGTGCAGAACGCGCATGGCTTGGTTGCCCTGAGTGATTGGCGAGTGTCAGTCCTTGGTTGACGAATCCAGGTCGGATGAGGGTTTCTCCCTCACCGTCGCCAACTCGGCCTCGAGCATGGCCAGGCGCTGGGCCAGGCGGCGGATACGCTGTTCCTGACGCGAGCGCTGCAGATCCATGGACATCATCTTGACGAGCATTAGACCCAACCCAAGAAGAACGGCCACGATCGGCGGGTAGCCAACCCCCAGGTAGGGGGCGATGAGGTCGGTAAGCCGGGGCCAGATACCAAGGAGGATGATCCCAGCCGCCAGCACCAGCCACCATAGGGCATGGGGACCGTGCAGATGAGCTCGGCGTACCAGCGTTAAGATGGTGGCGGCGAGCGCGATCCCGATCACCAGGGAGGTTAGTTGGTAGGTCATACGTGGTTCTCGGTCTGGTTCAGTCGTCGGCCTATCTAGACGTATGGCGGTTGCCGCCAATGCCGGCCAGGATGAGCACGCTGGTACGAAGCATATAACGGACCACGGTCAACCAGGAATTGAAGACGCGAGACTTGCCATGGTTGCGCTCGCGCATGGTCACGGGCACCTCGCGAATGCGCAGCCCCTGGTGGCGGAGAATCAACAGGACGCCAACATCCTGATAGTCGAGCAGCGTGGCGTCAGGGAGAGCCAGTCGATCGATGGCAGCGCGATTATATGTGCGAAATCCCGAGGTAAGGTCTTCCAGGCCAATGCCAGAAAGGGCACGAAAATAGCGCCAGGCCAGCCGCCGTGCCCAACTGACACGCGGCGGGCAAGCCCCAATGACCACATCGGCCTCTCCGGCAAGGATCGGGGCGATGAGGGCGGCGATATCAGCAGGATCATGCTGACCATCGGCATCCAGGGTGACGGCCAAATCCCATCCCTGGCGTTGGGCGTAACGTAAGCCAGTTTGCATGGCGCCCCAGGCACCGAGGTGCAAGGGCAAGGGGAGCAGTACAGCCCCCGCCGCCACTGCTGCTGCCCTGGTTCCATCCCGGCTACCATCGTCGATGACAACGATGGGGACCTGGCCCCACTGACGCCGACTTTCAATAATGACTTGGACGATGGAACCAGCCTCGTCACGGGCGGGGATGAGGATCAATGTCGGTTTTAAAGGCTTTCAGCAAGGTGTGCCAATTCGCTGCGGCCGTTATAGGCCCCTTGGATGGGAATCAAGCGTGTTCGAAAGTAATCAAGGGATAACCGCCAGTACCCGCCCCGCCGTTTCGATCACCCGATCCAGCTGCTCCTCCAGTCCCAGCCACAGCGGCAGCCGTACGAGCCGATCAGCTAGATCGGTGGTCACCGCCAGTTCATTGGCAGCGCGGCCGACCTTCTTGCCATAGGGCGCGTTATGCAGCGGCACATAGTGGAAGACGCAATGGATGTCCTCAGCCTTCATGTCCTGGATGAAGGCCGTGCGGTCGTCCAGGTCACGGAGCAGAAGGTAGTACATGTGCGCGTTATGTCCGTAGCCGTCCGGGATCACCGGACGGCGCACGCGCCCGGCGCACTCCAGTGGCTCGAACGCCGCGTGGTAGCGCCCCCAGAGCGCCAACCGGCGCGCCGTGATGGAGTCAGCCTCCTCCATCTGCGCCCAGAGAAAGGCGGCGATGATCTCGCCCGGCAGGTAGGACGAGCCGATGTCCACCCAGGTGTACTTATCCACCTGACCGCGGAAGAACTGGCTGCGGTTGGTGCCCTTCTCGCGGATGATCTCGGCACGCGCGGCCAGGGCCGGATCGTTGATCAGCAGCGCCCCACCCTCGCCGGAGATGATGTTCTTGGTCTCGTGGAAGCTGAAGGCTCCCAGATGACCAATAGCGCCGAGCGGGCGGTCGCGATAACGGGCCAGCACCCCCTGCGCCGCGTCCTCGATGACCAGCAGCCCATGTCGCCCGGCGATGGACATGATGGCATCCATGTCGCAGCCCACGCCGGCATAGTGCACCGGGGCGATGGCGCGGGTGCGCGGCGTGATGGCCGCCTCGATCTTGTGCTCATCCAGATTCAGGGTATCCGGGCGGATGTCGACGAACACCGGCACCGCGCCGCGCAGCGCGAAGGCATTGGCGGTGGAGACGAAGGTGTAAGAAGGCATGATCACCTCGTCGCCCGGTTGCAGGTCGGCGAGGATGGCGGCCATTTCGAGCGCGGCGGTGCAGGAGTGGGTGAGGAGGGCCTTGCGACTCCCGGTGCGCTGCTCCAGCCACGTTTGGCATTGCTTGGTGAAGCTGCCGTCTCCGGCCATCTGGCCCTTGGCGTGGGCTTGAGCGATGTACCACAGCTCCTTGCCGCAAAGATGCGGACGGTTGAATGGAATGTGCGATTGCATGAAGCTTAGGGAAAAAGGCGCTTGGAAGGAGGTGAATGATTCACGTAATGCCAACAATTCCTCAATCGGGGATAGCTTGAGCCCGAATGGCCCAGTAATCACCAAGCTTCGTTAGACCTGGGGTCTTCATCGCAACTTGTCCAAGATGATAGAGCGGGGATGTGATGAAAACTGGCCAATTGATGTAAGAGAGAACTAATCGCATGGGCCAGAAGTGCATGGGCTCGACTACATCCACCGAAAAATTGGCAGCACGCATCGCGTTTAAAAAATCTGACAACGACATGTCCAGCACCCGATGTAGAAAGCCACGATGGATAGGCTCTAAGAGCAAAAGGGTACCGCCTGGACGAAGCGTCTCGTGGACTTTGCCCAATGCCTCCTGCAATTCAGTTATATCTCTACAGGCAACGGTGAGTACGCCCCATAAAAATGCGATATCGAAATCAGCATGGTAATCAAGATCAAAAATTGAACATTGACGGTAGCTCAAGTTTTCTGGACAGATATCACTGGCAGCGATCCTTAAGGCACCTTCCGAAAAATCCACCCCTAAGACTCTTGAAGTGCGCTGCGCAAACCACCGCGACATGCGCCCCGTGCCGCACCCGATGTCGATCAACTCTTTTCCGGCGAGTTGAGGTAAATAGCGATCGATAACCCTCTGTTGTTCGATTTGATACAGACCGTTAAGGGTTTGGTTCGGCCACATCGACACAGATGTTCCGTCATAAGAATCGGCCTTGCTGTCCCAGTATTCAGAACTTGAATACAAGGACTGGCGATTGCGACGGTCTTTGAGCATCTTGAAAAATACTGATGACATTTCTAGGATTCCTACTAACAGTACTGGAAAGTAATTGTATGGCGCCTACAACTTGGATCAGATCGTCCGGAGACAACAGCTAGTAGACAAGCAGAACAACCGCCTATTCCGCATGATCTACTGATTTCCCAGCTAAACGGACCGCCTGGACCATTGCCATAAAGGTATAAGCAGGGATGACCACTCGCGGTTGAGGTAATCAAGACAACAGGACGTAAAGGGCGCCTCATCCGAATGCCGGGAGTAGCACTTCATGAGTACCGAGAAAGGCAGCCAAACGGTTCTTCAGCACGGCTCGGCGGGTATGGCTACGCTCGTTGACAAACAGCGCGCGCGTGAGATCGACAAAACGGTAACTAACCTTAATGCGCGGAATCATCGCTGATGCCCATGGTGTAACTCCTGCGTAAGGAGATTAAGGGTAGATGCAAAAATCCAAGTAATACAATGACTAGCGCATAGGCACGCAACATCATTGCGCCTGCTTGAGCCGCCGTCGGGTCGATACCCATGTCCGTTAGCGCAACCATGGTGACCACCTCGGCAACGCCTAGCCCACCTGGTATCAGTGAGGCGAGAGTTGCCAGGGTCACGAGAGCCATCAACCATAGAGTTTGCAGCAAGGTGAGACTGATGCCCACTGCGTCGAGGGAAAGCTGCCATGTAAGGGCTACCAGCCACCAGGAGCAGATAGTTAGCGCCAGTGCCAAAGTACGTGTCACCGGCCGTCCGCTACCAGTACGTAACGCCATGAGCCACTGAGGTTGGCCTTGGATAGGATCCCGCAGCACCAGTAGATAGAAAATAACGACTCCCACCCCAATGAGAGCGCAGGTCCAGGGCACTAACGTCGAATAGCGTACCGCCAAACCACTACCGAAGAGGAGCCCCATCAGCCCAATAAGGGCGATGACGATCAGATCGTAGAGACGCTCCAAAGCGAAGGCGCCCAGCCCCGGCAACCGGTTGAGAAGACCCCGGCGTTTCAGCAACTCGATCTTCATAGCCTCACCGGACTGACCGGGGGTGAGCAGCGCGAGACAGACCGTGACCCCCGTGATCCCATAGAGATCCAAGAAACCGATATCCGAGTTGACGTTCCTTACTAATAGTAACAGTCGAACCGTGCGCAGGATCAGATAGAGGACTTGGATTAGCCAGATCAGAACTATGAATCGCAGCCAAGCCACCTCTTGGAGTTGTGATTGCAGCAATGGCCAGTCGATCGTGGTGGCGAGATACCAAAAGCTGGCAACAAGTACCAAGCCCGCCCCAGACCCGACGATTAATCTAATAATGGTTAGTCGCAGCATCCGCTCATTTCGCCGTAAGCGCCAAACGCCGTTTCAACTCAGCAACCCGGATATCGACTTCGGCGCGATCCCGCCCTCTTATCAGTGCCTCACCCACCCGATGACGACCGTTGATAAAAGGCTGCACCGGCATCCCTCGCGGCAGATCGAGCGTCAGTGTCTCAACCCAGGGTTCCGCTCTGAGTGCCGCAATCTCTTTCTCGTCCCAGCCAAGCTGGCCGGATCGATCAACACCCAGTATGACAACTGCCCGCGGTTGAGGCTGAAGCTGCTCAACTGGGACCAAAGGCAATGGGCGGCGATCGGCACAAGCGAAGGCCACGGCGTAAGCGATGAGGTCGAAATTCAGCGCCGACTGGAAAAGGGCGGAGAGTGAGTTGCCCCCAAGCCGGGGGGTGATTTCGACCAGTATGATACGGTTGTCAGTGGCAATGAAGTCGCAGTCGAAGGGACCATCGACTACACCGACTGCGCCGAGCACGTTCGCGATCGACAACAGGGCTGCGGTCTGGGCGTCCCGCGATAGGCGGCTGGGTGTGCGATGGCCCTTTGTCGCGGTAAAGGGCGGATCGGCGGTATCGCGGTCAGTCACAAGCGCCAGGACGATTTTCCCGCCCTGGAGGATCCCCTCACAGGTATGCTGGGTACCGGGAATAAGCTCCTCGATCAAAACCCGTCCATCCAGACTATGGGACTTACTCTCGGCCAAGTGCACATCGAGATCGCAAGGCTTGCAGAGGTGGAACACACCCTTGGAACCAGAGGAACGCGATGGCTTGATCAGCCAGCCGACCTCATCGAACAGTTCGTCACCCTTGGCAGCCGCCTCTTGAATGGAATAGACCCTTGGGCAAGGAAAACCATTGGTCGCTTGAAAGGTGCGGAATGCCAACTTGTCCGTGAGAATACGTGCGGCTTCCAGTGGCGGTCCCGGGAGTGCGAGTCTCTCCCCGACGTAGGCGGCGGTTTCAACAGCAACATCAGTGCCGGGGGAGATAATGCCAGTAATGTTTTGCTTGCGCGCGAGTGCGAATATGGCATCACGGTCAGTGGTATCTACCGAAAAGGCCTGATCAGCCAAACGATGCCCGGGGTTATCTGGCTTGTTATCAGTCGTGATAATCCGGTATCCCAGTCTCTGAGCAGCGATGATCACCGGCACTTGGTAAGTGGACGCGGCCAGTACCATCAAGGTCTTACTCATGTATCTCTCCGATCGAGAAGCCGACCCGGGAGCGTGTAACCTGCTGGGTCAGACGGGACAAGTAAAGTCCTTGAATGACCATCCCAAGCAAGTTCAAACCGTGAAAGAAAGAGATCGTGGTGATGGTGCTTGCCCAGCCAGGAACGGTGCTTCCTGAAAGCATGACCTTCCAGGCGATCGAAAGGCTAAAGACAAAAGAAAGACTCAGAGCCGCGATACATAGCAATGCCACGAAATAAAGGGGGTAAGAGGAATAATTGAATAATAGGTTGAAAGCTAATCTCAGGGCCTTACCGGCATTGTAATTCGATTGGCCAAACGCCCTAGGGTCATGCCTGACAGGAACATTGATGTAACGTGAGGTATGGGACAGCAGCATCGCGGTGATATAGGGATAGACCCCGCCCATCGACACGACATGATCGATCACGAGTTTGCGCACGGCGCGGAAACTGGTAAGTTGAAAGTCCTTAGGCAATTTGAACATCCACCGTTGTAATTGATCGATCATTTGGCCCCCAGCATTGCGTAAGCTGCTGTGCTTTTTAGAGTCATAAGCACCGATAGCCAGATCGTATCCTTTTTCGATCATTGAGAGCAGTTTTGGAATCTCCTCAGGAGGATTTTGCAAATCATCATCCATTGTAATGACGACATCCCCCTTAGATAGGGAGAAGCCACAAAGAATGGCGTTGTGCTGTCCGCTATTCTTAAGTAAACGGATAATTTTGACTCGGGGCCTTAGCAGTTTGATCTCTTTGAGCACATCCCAAGTATCATCGGGGCTACAATCATCGATAATGATGATCTCATATTCTTTATCTAAGCGATTGAGCACCGATTCTAAGCGCTCGACTAGCACGGAAAGCGTCGCAGTGGAGCGATAAGCTGGAATGACTACTGAAACAAATGGCATGATTAACAGTTATAACTTCCGGAATATTCCGAGGATAGAAGTCCCCCAAGGAAACTGTATCCAGTGACCTAAGGGTGTTTCGGCAACAAAGATGGCCGTCAAAGCAGCATTGATCGGCCATAGCGGAACCCGATGGTCACGGCGGGCCAGTTCGCGCTTTTCTGTCGCGCTCAGCGCGACAATACCCGGCCGACGCCTGGCCAGCCAGTAGAGCGGGCTGAGCAGGAACATGAAGTAGCGAGCATCGCAGAGTTGCAGGCCGGCCTGTTCGCCGAGGCGCGCGAAGTCGGCGCAGTTGTAGCGGCGCAGGTGATGCGCCAGCTCATCGTTGAAACTCCAGAACTGCTGGAAGGCCGGGGTGGTGACAAACAGCAGCCCGCCGGGCTTGATCGCGGCGCGCGCCTGACGCAGGGCCTCCAGGTCGTCGGGCAGGTGCTCAATCACGTCCAGAAGGAAGGCGACATCCCAGTGATCGCGCCAGCCCAGGTTCATCAGGTCGATCTGGTAGCGCTCGACACCCGCGGGCAGGACGCCGCCGGCCATGCGCAGGGCCGTGCGCGAGGAGTCGGCCAGGGCCAGTGGCTGGTACTGCCCGGGTCGCCGGTCGTTGAGGTAGCGCACCCATCCGCCGACCCCACCCCCGAGGTCCACGGCCGACAAGCGTCCGCTGTCGCGCGGGCGATGGCGGTCGAGGGCATGGAGCAGGAACCGGTGCCGGCCGCGATACCAGAAGTGACGCTCCTGCATGGCCCAGAGGGTGGCGAAGCCGTCTTGGGGATATTCGTCGTCGCGGTGTTGGACGGGGGTGGTGGGCTCGTGGATGCCGTCGTTGGCGTGGGTGTAGGCGCTGTTCACTATGATTGGGTCCTCATACTGTGACGCGACTCGCACTAAGATCACTGTCTGCCAAATTTGGACGCAGTCCAGAGCGCTCTTGTGTGCGCTTGCGCAGTTCCAATTGGGTGGCATGCGGGGTTTTCTTAGTCAGCTCACTGAGCCATTTCCACTGGCCTTGACGGTCACCAGCCAACTTTTCGAGCCTGTTTGATGGCGGTAGTCGTAGATCGTCAACCTGCATGGCATTATTCAGAATGACCAGTTTGACCCGCACCGCTTCCTGAAGGCTCCTGTCCATCTCCTTGACGACAACACCGTGAAAAATCGCGGCCGTCCGTTTGTCTGCAAAGTCCTTGATCATGGGAGGATACTAACCGAAACGGTGCCACCAACGCATCGCTGGCAATCGCTCCGCCAACCGGTAGACCGAAACGACGAAGGAAATCATTTCCGAAAGACCCCCAGCACCGAGGTGCCCCAAGGAAAGCGCAGCCAGTGTCCCAAGGGGTCTCAGCCGCGAAAATCGCGGTCAATGGGAGATTGAGCAGCGCGGATGGTACCTGGTGGGTCTTGTTCATGCGGGCCTTTTTCTGTGCTTCGGTAATGCCGTCGATCCCTCTCCCCTGCCGCGCCAGTCAGTAGAGCTGACTGAGCAGGAACATGAAGTAGCGTGCGTCGCGGAGGTGCAGGCCAGCCTGCTCGCCGTGGCGCGCGAAATCGGCGCGGGTGGTGTGCCAGCTCTTCGTTGTAGCTCCAGAACTGCTGGAAGGCCAGGGTGGTGACGAACAGCAGCCCGCCGGGCTTGATCGCGGCGCGCGCCTGACGCAGGGCCTCCAGATCGTCGGGCAGATGCTCGATCACGTCCAGCAGAAAGACGATATCTCAGTGATCGCGCCAGTCCAGATTTATCAGGTCGATCTGGTAGCGCTCGACGCCCGCGGGTAGGACGCCGTCGGCCATGAGCAGCGCCGTGCGCGAAAAGTCGGCCAAGGTCAGTGGTTGGTACTGCCCGGGTCACCGGTCGGCAAGTTAGCGCACCCATCCGCCTCCCCCCCCGAGGTCCACGGCCGCCAAGGGTCCGCTGCCGTGCCGGCGATAGCGGTCGAGCGCATTGAGCAGCAACCGGTGCTGACCGAGATACCAGAAGTGACGCTCCTGCATGACCCAGAGGGCGGCGAAGCCGTCTTCGGGATATTCGTCGTCGCGGTGCTGGACGGGGCGATTGGGCGCGAAGATTCCATTGTTGGCAAGAGTGTATAGACAATATCCATAGAACAAGAGTTTATTGACAATGGCTGGAGTAGAAACGGAAAAACTAAGTTTTATCTTGATCTGGAATACGCTCAATAGTGACACCTTTAAAAACAACTCTCTCGGTACCTAGTGCCCATACCCTAAACTCTAATGACAGAAATTCATCGAGTTCAATCGTGAACTGGTGCGCTTCGTTACTCGAAAACAGTTCTTTTTCAGCAAGTATTTTTTCACCGGCAGCGGATGCAATATCCAATCTCACACTGCCTTTGTCATTATAATCTGCTAATACCTGAAATTTAATTCTATATTTTCCCGGCTCAACGCCGATATAGGGGCCAAAGTGTAGAGCACCTGCTTCACCCTTTTCAGCAACTAGCGCAGAGTCGCCATTTTCATAATTTTCTACTAACCGCCCGATTTTTTTAAGAGAATGCTTCGTTGCAAAAAACGTCATGGGCGATTCATATAAAGTATCCCATCCAGGCAGCATTGATGCGATGTTCCGATCATAAACCATAATTTTGAAATCACCGTAGACGAGTTCTCGCGTAGGTCTCCCAACATACGATTCAAAAAGCTCCCAGTTTACAGATTCTAATTCCTGCTGCGTTAAGAGCAAGAAAGTTTCACCTTGCCAGGCAGACGCACGATACCAGCGGTTGGATGATAACCACCTGTGAGGCTCTGGAATACCACGATCAAGCAAAATCTGTCGAACTAGAACTTTCTCGTCACTTATCACGCTCAACACACCAGCATTCCAAAATCCAGCATAGCCGTACCTCAAACTGTTTCTTTCTAGGTAATCGCCTAAATCTTCTAAATGATGCTGCGCCTGCGAACTCAAGATAGTTCTTATTGATTTAAATCCTAAAAATGTTGAGTATGCGCTAGTAACAAAAACAAGTGCAATCACCGTAGTCGCGAAGGAAACCAATGGCGACTTCAACCAGTGAGTCGGCTGCGCCAAAACAAACACCAATAGTAACATTATCGATGGAACAAGATAACGTGAACTCGAAAGCGGATCACTCATGTTAGGTATAGTGGTCGTAAATTGCAGAAAGCAAACCGCAAAAAATGCAGCCAAAGCAAATGCGCCGAGAAAAAAATCACCACCTTTGTTATTACGAAAAACTTGCGTTAACTGATAGGGCATCAATCCCAAAAAAACTATCGCGGCACCAAAACGCATCACTTCGTAAATACCAGTCTTGCTTACAATGTTGCCATCTTGAGGAGGCAAACCGCCAAATAGAAAAAAATATCCCTTTAAGGTTAAAATTGCATTACCCAACATCGAATCATAAGAAAGCCAACGCACACTTGTTCCTTGAATATTATTAACATCATTCAGCGTCCAATCATGAAAAAGAGCACCCAGCACAGCGCCAGCGATTAACATAACGGTTAATAGAAGAGCAGAACGAGATACTTCTTTAGACCTGACTACGATTATAGATCGAAACCACAACAGAGCCATAGCTAAGGGAAGAAAGTAGTATATTAACGCACGCTGCGGGTTGGCCCAGAAAACAAGAATAACTAAAATAAGTACTGCAGCGCCAAAAAATTTTTTTCTTTCTCCTTCTGTATCGCATGTAATAAAAATATAGGAGAAATAAATCATGTAAGAAGCTATGCAGAAACTCACACCATAAGAAACTTGCCCATAAAGATTTTCGGCCATAAACTGCGATATGCCAGATGAAACAACCGCGACAATCAAAATCCTACGTGCAACTCCAGCACTTGTGATCCCCGTTAGCAACCAAACCCCAAAAAGAATAAGAACAGAAAATATGAAACCTGAAATAGCGTGCGCAGTATAACCAGCAGGAATGAATGCAAGCAAAGGAATTATAGATACGTGCCCAAAGATTACGAACAGATCCCCATTTGCGTAGTTCCAATCACTAGGAAAATAATCACCCGTTTCAAAAATTTCTTTAGCAAGCAGTACTTTAACTGCGCTGTCAGAATGAAATTGAGCTTGGTAGCCAATAAAAAGATACCATATTAGCAAGCATATATTAAAAATCAAAAAAGCAGCCAAAAAAACAGCCGCATTTTTTTTTAAAAAAAAACTCAGCTGATTCATTTCTTCAATTCCCCAGAAGTAATGTGCACAATTGGCAAGCGCTCTCTTTCCACGTCAACCAAGGCATTTCGTCAGACTGCGGATACCGCTTTGCCTCATAGAGTGCGAGCCATGCTTTGACCGCCCGAGCCAAGGCATCGGGCGATTGACCGTCGAAGTAAAAGGCATGGTCTCCAGCCACTTCACGAAACACCGGGATATCCCGCGCGATGATCGGCATTTTGTGCTGAGCGCTCTCGATCAAGGGGAGACCGAAACCTTCGCCATAGGATGCCGCAATCAGGCAGGTGCTGGCGGCATAGATCTTTTCCAGATATTCATCACTGATACCTTCGAGCCAGAACAGACGTTTATTCAACTCCGAGTGGTGATGCAAACGCTCCACCAGGTTATCCACCATCCAGCCTTGCTTGCCGACGATGGCCAGGTTTACATCAACCCCGCTTTGCCAGAGGTGGTCAAAGGCGTCAAGCACCTGAATGTGGCCTTTACGCGGCTCCAGGGTCCCAACCATGAGGAAGGTGGGCCGGGCGCGACAAAGGGCAAGGGTGGCTCCCGCATCCGGGGGGAGACCTTGGGTGGGGTGAGCATGATTGACATCGGCACCCAGGTGGAACCAGTCAATCGAAAAGGGACGTTGGCGTTTGGGTCCGTTTTGTTGAACCCACAGGTTAAGCTCATTGGCTACCGCTCTGGAGATACAGACTGCCCCGCCAAGGCTAGTAATCACCGACAACCACTCAGCAACTACAACATGAACAGAATGCTGTGGTTCCCAAAACTCAGGGAATTGTATCGGGAGCAGGTCGTAGACCATAAATCGCACATCAACCCCGTGCAGGAACATCTCTTGCAGGAAAGCCCGATGTACCCGCGGTATGTGATGATTCAAGTCTAGTCCAAAAAACACATCACGAGGTGCGTATTCGATAGGTTCGTCTGGGTGTTCGCCCTCCGATTCACCTTGAAAGCGTGCTGTAAAATGTTTCGCATACCGATAACCCTGCTCGACAGTGGCATACACCGGCTCCACCCGGTAGCCCTCGGGAGGATTGAGCAGCCACTCCTTAAGCACGCTTCGCACCACGCGCTGGATGCCCGTGCGGGCATCGCGCTGTACCAATTCTGAGATATCAACCAGCAGTTGGCGGCGCGGGTAGTGCTTGCCAACCAAGGCCTCCTTGAGCTTTTCGCTGCTTTGTTCCCAAGTCGCCCACGGCATGCCAGTCGAAGGCGGATGCTGACCGACACGGTATTTCTCCAGCCAGGCCCTGAGGGCTTGCGCAAGGTCTTGCCCAGATTCGCCCTGGAAGTAAGCGGCGTGTACACCGGCGACTTCGTGAAAGACCGGAATATCGCGGGCCAGGATGGGGACGCCATGCCGGGCAGCCTCGATAAGCGATAGCCCGAAGCCCTCGTTCAGGCTAGCGGCAATCAGACAGGTGCTGGCGGCATAAACCTTTTCGAGGTATTCGTCGCTGATACCCTGCAACCAGAACAAACGGGTATTTGCCTCCGGATGCGAGCGCAAGCGCTCGGCGATGGCTTCGATCTTCCATCCCTGCTGGCCAACGAATACGAGATTGACATCACTACCGCCCTGCCAAAGCTGCTCGACCGCTTCGAGGATTTGTTGTGGCCGCTTGCGCGGCTCAAGGGTGGAGACACACAAAAAGGTTGGGCGCAGGCCCATGATTTGTAGAACGGTTTCGGCGTTATCAGGTAGGCCGCGGGAAGGCTGGGAGCCATCGATATCCGCGCCAATATGCACCCAGTCCGTACCAAAAGTCGGGGCACGCGGGACGGACTGTGTTGCGATCCAAGCAGCGAATGCGTCCGCGGTAGCCTTGGATATACAAATTGCGCCATCGGTGGACGCGATCATGGCAAGCCATTGCTCGTGCAATTCCTTGGCGTTCGTATCCTTGAAAAGATCGGCGAGCTGAATCGGCAGCAGGTCATAGACCAGAAACTTGACCACGACACCCTCATGCTGCAGTTGCCGATAGAAAGGCGCATGCGACAGTTGCACATGGTGCTGCATGTCAAGGCCAAAAAAGAGATCGCCACGTTGCCAGCATAGGGGTTCGTCAACCGCCGGTTTGTCGTCCTGGCCCAGGAAGCGCTGGGTAAAGCGCCGCGCGTAGCGATAGCCCTCCTCCCGGGTCGCATAGACCGGCTCGACCCGGAAGCCCGCGGGGGGGGACTGTAACAAGTTCCTGAGGTAGCTACGGACCACGCGTTGCACCCCCGTCGCCGCGTCGCGCTGGCATAACTCGGATACGTCCAGCAGGAGCTGACGTTCTACGCTGGTGCTTTCGTTGTGCGCCAGGCACTGTGCTAGGGAAGCGAGTTCCGGTTCGCTGGCATGCGTGAGTTGGCTGGCGAGGGCTTCGAGAAGCCGGTGTTGGGCCATGGATTTGACCAAATAGCCGTCTGGTCGCGTCAGGCGGCTCGGCAAGCCCTCCCACACAGCAATGGCCCTCGTGGCCGTATCGTCCCAGGAAAACTTTTTCGCCTGCTGCAGGCCATGGACACTCAGTCGCTGGCGGAAGGCATCGTCCTGCAACGCCTGGGCAAGTTTCGCTGTGATGGCATTAACATCGAACGGGTCGAAGAGCGCCTCAGCATAGCCGATCACCTCGGGGAGGCTGGCGGCGTTTGCTCCGATGACTGGGGCGCCGCAGGCCATGGCTTCCAGTGCCGGCAGGCCGAAACCTTCATGCCAGGAGGGAAAGACAAAAAGTTCGCAGAGGTTGTAGAGTTGAACAAGATCATCATCAGTGATGATGCCAGTGAAGCACAGTTCGTCGGATCGCGGTTTATGGGCGGCCGCGATACGGCGATACTCAGAGACAGAGCTATCCGGCATTCTTCCAGCAAAGAGCAGTTGGTACCTCTGGCGAAAGTGAGGGGGCAAGGCGTACCATGCATGGAGGAGCCGGGGCAAGTTCTTGTGCGGGTCGCTGCCGCCGTTGTAGAGGACGAAAGGTCGGGTGAGGCCGAATTTGGCGCGCAAGGCGCGTTCCGCCTCTTCGCTAACCGCAACGGGTCGAAACTGAGGGCTAATCGCCGTGGAAACATTGACGATGCGGGATGCATCCACCGCCAGGCAGTCAAGCCCTTCCTGGCGGGTGGATGCGGAAATGGCCAGGAATGATTTAACGCCCTTTAGGAACTGGATCTTGCGTTCGTAATAGGGCACGAAGGAAGGGTTCGGTTTCAGAAACTCATCCGCATTAAGCAGTGGGATGAGGTCGTATAGGGTCAGTGTCACCGGAGTGGTGGTATCAAACCGCCCGATACTGGTGACGCCATCATCCACAAAGCCTTCGAACAGGCTAGAGATATGGATCACATCTGGCTGCAAACTGGCGAGGAAGGCCTCGCGGAGGAGCTCGGCGACTTCCCGCCGGGCGGCGTTGCGGGGGTCTCGCTCCCGCACGGGACCGGGCGCATGCCAGACGCGGATGTTCTCCTGAGGGAGCAGGCCGTCGAATGCGACGCGGATCGGTTCGACCGTCTCAGGGAAGAGGCCGCTAAGGGCAAGGACAACGTCGTGCTGGCCACGACAACGCGCAACGCCTTGCGCAAAGCCCAGGGTGTAGCGGCCAATGCCCCGTAAGCGGCTTGATGTCTGGGCCCCCTGCATGTCGATGACAATGCGCATCAGGCTTGTTCCTGGTGCTGCTGGGCGATCGCGGCCTTGAGGTCAATTAAGGTCTGACGAGCGCGGGAGTTGAGATGAGACAGGTCGGCTTTGGCCTTGGACCTAGTCACCTGCCGACTACTTTTATTTATTGAGGCCGGATTTATTTCTGCCGCTGGAGCCGAGACGATGCTCATCACCCACCTTTCCAGACTGGGATAGCGATGAAATACTTTTAGCGCGAAATGCTTAAGCCGAGGATGCCGCTCGACGTAACGACCCGATTGCAGGAGTACGCGTTTGTAGCGAGTTGTTAACGCACTTGGAGTCAGGGACAGGGCATATCCTCCCAGCCAGCGAAGCGGGGCGGTAATACGCCAGGATAAGCTGCTCCTAAGCGCTGAGATTTGCCTTTGCTGGTCGTTGGCAAGTTGCCAATGACGGTGATTCGCTTGATGGGCCTGGTGAAGTTCCTCTTGGGTGTGCGCCAATTTAGCTGTTAACTCCGCTAGTTGTTCTTTCAACCTATCAGCACGGGCCTCGGATTGCGTAGTACGGGCTTCGGCCTGCTCAACCATCAATTGCGCATGCTGCACCAGGTTAAGGGCATGCTGTACTTGGTCTTGCGTCTCCGCTTCGCGGGCTTCAGCTTGAGTCGCGCGTGCCTCCGCTTGGCTAGCGCGGGCTTCCGCCTGCTCGGCCGACAACTGCGCATCTTGGAACTGCGTTAGGGCATTATTTATCTGGTCGTGAAGCTCCGCTTCGCGGGATTCAGCTTGAGTCGCGCGTGCCTCCGCTTGGCTAGCGCGTGCTTCCGCCTGCTCGGCCGACAACTGCGCATTTTGAACCAGGGTGAGCGCGTGTTTTACCTGGTCACGCGACTCCGCTTCGCGGACTTCAGCCTGAGCGATGCGGGCCTCAGCGCCCGTAGCGCGGGCTTCGGCCTCCTTGAGATGCGCCTGAGTTTGTAACACAACTTCCAACATGCGATCCATAGCTCTTCTCCCCTCTTTTTTTCGGTAATCAATCAGTTGCTGATACTTGTTTGCGAGGCATTCTAATGTCACGCCATAGTTGGCCGCAAAAGCGTCAGTTAGTGGATCGAATAACGCTTGCGGTCCATCCTTTTGAGCAACGACGGCGTAGTCTGGACTTACGCCATTGAGAACATCCATGAGACTAACCGCATTACTATGAATAAGATTTTTCTGCTCTTGTAAGCGAAGGATTTTGCTTCGCTTGAAACCACCAAATTCGGAGACGAACTTGAGCATCTCGGGGGGAATGGGGCGCTGATGTGTCGGATCTAAATAGAAGGAACAGGAACCCACCACCAGATTCTCGGGATTGGGGGTCTCAAGGATTAACAAACCACCAGGTTTTAGAACTCGCAACGACTCACTGACGAGATCCTTAAGTGCCGCAAACGGAATATGCTCGGCAATATGAAACCCTGAAACCACCGATTGGCTTGCATCAGGTAATTTACGTAGGAACTCGATAGCGTCCCCCGAATGAACATTCAAACCAAGTTTCCGGCAGTCCGAAAGCATGGCCGCATTAATATCAACGCCTAGCGCATCGAAGCCATGTTCACGGACCAACTCCAGCCACTCGCATCTTCCGCAACCAAGATCTAGCACGGATGCTGGAGTACTGAATTTAAGTAAGGGTTTAATGAACGGAAGATACACATTTAAGCGTGACTTGATGAGATCACGAGGGCCACGGAACTTTTCCTCAAAGGCACGGTATAGAAGATCGTCCATAATTAAACTATTGCAGCAAAGCGATTTCCGCTCGACAATCGACTAATCCTTCGAAGTAATTTCCATCTTCTGGAGCGACAGCAAAAGCAGCCGCATTATCAAACCAGTGATAATTACCATCCGTGTGGTTTCTACCCTTGTGCAATGAAAGCGATAAGGTGTATACGCCGAAATTTAAAGGATTGGCAAGGCGGATACGGGCTCTATAATTACCTAGCTTATCGATAGAGATAGCTTTTTTTAGCAGGAAGGAGTTGACACCATAAACTAGCCTACCTTCTCTATCGTGAATGGATAGCCCAATTGTAAGATTAGGTTCGATAACGGTAGCATCAATGTCAAAGTCTATTAAGATGTTTTCACCCGACGCAACAACCATGGTACCTGATTTCTCCCCACGGCAGATCACGGCAGGAAGGCGGTCACTAAAATTTTTTAATGCCTTAGGGTGTAGAGTCAAATCTTCTTGTAGGGCTAACTGGTACAGGAATTTTAAAGTAGGCGATTTAATTTTTATGCGCTTATCTCCATAATCCATTGCTTCGCCAAGGTCCTCACCGGAGGTACTCGAATCGGTTTCCGAGGTAGATAATTCAGGCAGGATTACACGCTCAACGGCATCTTTATTCGATTTTAGAGTTCCGGATTCCCACCCAAAGCGCTGGGATGCCCAATGAAGAATTTGGTAATCTACCGAATTGGCTTTTTTCAACACATCTAACGTACTTTTTTCAACTTTATTCCTTAAAGGGTCCTTCCGCGTAACATTAAGATGCTGCAAT
>ERZ1645187.1632-NODE-1632-length-20457-cov-7.541172_pt1 | contig 20457 bp, 14 predicted proteins | sample MGYA00575352_ERZ1645187 | MGnify/ENA primary metagenome ERZ1645187 (study PRJEB40837, sample SAMN11349314) | freshwater sediment metagenome | isolation source: river sediment | host: Sediment | place: India: Wazaribad , New Delhi | collected 2017-02-21 ... | reverse complement strand
CGGGCGGGTCCCGGGATGACAGCCTGCGGGGCGGGCTGGACGACGACGATCTGCTGGGCGGGGGCGGCGATGATGACCTGTCAGGCGGCGCGGGCGACGATTCCCAGTCTGGTGGGGCCAGCAACGACACCCTGTCGGGCGGCAGCGGTGACGACAGCCTGACTGGCGGCGCGGATGATGACGATCTGTCGGGCGATTTCGGACGTGACAGTCTGAACGGCGGCCGTGGTGATGATGACGTGGCTGGCGGTATCGGCCGTGACACTGTCGTCGGCGGTGGTGGCGATGACCACATCGAAGGTGGCGAAGGCGCCGACCGCGCAACCGGCGGTGCGGGACATGACGTGTTTGTCTTTGCCACGCTTGCCGAAATCGCCTCGATCGGCGGTGCCGCTGGTGGTCGCGATGTCATCACCGATTTTACCTCGGGTGAAGATGTGCTCGACTTCGGCGCGCTTGGTCTGACCTACATCGGCGCCGAGGATTTCGACGGCACCGCCGGGCAGATGCGTCTTGTCGATACCGCAACCGGTATTGGCCTGCGGATCGACAGCGATGGCGATGGTGCCGCTGACCGCGGCCTGAACCTCTTGGGCGTCGAAGACCTGAACGCGGCGACCGACCTTTTGCTCTGACTGTCCCGTCAGACCTGCCCCGCCTGTCCCGGCGGTACCTTTGCGCCCGGCCTTGTGCCGGGCGTCTTTTCTTCTCTGGACCTTGGTGCAGCCTCTCCCTAGCTTTGACCCAAAGGAGATGCCCAAGATGAACGCCCTGCTTGCCCCCTGGACTGGTGCCTTCGGCCTGCCCCCCTTTGCCGCGATCCGGGATGAGGATTTTGCCCCGGCCTTTGACGCGGCGCTGACCGACGCGCGGGCCAACATCGCTGCAATTGCCGACAACCCCGAACCGCCAACCTTCGCCAACACCATCGAGGCGATGGAGCTGGCCGAAGCCTTGCTCGACCGCGTGTCAGGCCTGTTCTACAACCTTGCCGGGGCCGACGCGAATGACACGCGCGAGGCGCTGATGCGCGACCTTGCGCCGAAGATGAGCGCATTTTCCTCCGAGATCACCAATAACAAAACGCTGTCCGGCCGGATCGAAACGCTGTGGCAAAGCCGGCAGAGCCTTGATCTGACGCCGGAACAGGCCCGCGTTCTGGACCTTTATCGCCAGATGTTCGTGCGTTCGGGCGCGCTCTTGCAGGGCGAGGCCGCCGATCGCCTGACGGCGGTCAAGGCCCGGCTGGCGGTTCTGGGCACCCAGTTCAGCCAGAATCTGCTGGCCGAAGAACGCAGCTGGTTCATGCCCCTGTCCGAGGCTGATCTTGAAGGCCTGCCCGATTTCGTCGTGACCGCCGCCCGCGCCGCCGGGGCCGAGAAAGACCAGCCCGGCCCGGTGGTTACCCTGTCACGGTCGCTGATCGTGCCCTTCCTGCAATTCTCGCCCCGCCGCGCCTTGCGACAAAAGGCCTATGAGGCCTGGGTCGCCCGTGGCGCCAATGGCAACGCCCATGACAACCGCGCTATCGCCGCCGAGATCCTGTCCCTCCGGGAAGAGCGGGCGAAACTTCTGGGGTATCACAGCTTTGCCGATTTCAAGCTGGAGCCGGAAATGGCCAAGACGCCCGAGGCGGTTCGCAGCCTCTTGATGCGGGTCTGGGAACCGGCGCGGGCCAAGGCCCTGTCGGATGCCGCCGTGCTGGAGGCGATGCTGCAGGCCGACGGCATCCCCGGCCCGCTGGAGCCGTGGGACTGGCGCTATTACAGCGAGAAGCGCCGTCTGGCCGAGCATGATCTCGACGAGGCGGCGCTGAAGCCCTACCTGTCGCTTGACGCCATGTTGGCCGCGCAGTTCGATTGCGCGAACCGCCTCTTCGGGCTCGAGTTCCGCGAGATCGACGGCCCCTTCTATCACCCCGACGTGCGCGGCTGGGACGTGACACGTGACGGCGCCCATGTGGCGGTTTTCTTGGGCGACTATTTTGCGCGCGGGTCCAAACGGTCCGGCGCCTGGTGTTCGGCCATGCGCAGCCAGCGCAAGCTGGGGGGCGATCAGCGCCCGATCGTGGTGAACGTCTGCAACTTCGCCAAGGGCGATCCGGCGCTTTTGTCCTATGACGACGCCCGCACCCTGTTCCACGAATTCGGCCACGCGCTCCACCAGATGCTGTCAAATGTCACCTATGGCTTCATTTCGGGCACCTCGGTCGCGCGCGATTTTGTCGAACTGCCCAGCCAGCTTTACGAGCATTGGCTGGAAGTGCCCCAGGTGCTGGAAAAACACGCCCGCCATTGGCAAACCGGCGAAGCGATGCCCGCCGACCTGCTGCAACGGCTTCTGGCCGCAGGAACCTACGACCAGGGCTTTGCCACGGTGGAATTCGTCGCCTCCGCCCTTGTCGATCTGGCTTTCCATGAAGGCCCGGCCCCGGCAGACCCGATGCAGAAACAGGCCGAAGTGCTGGAATCCATCGGCATGCCCCGCGCCATCCGCATGCGCCACGCCACGCCGCATTTCGCCCATGTGTTTTCGGGCGACGGCTATTCTTCCGGCTATTACAGCTACATGTGGTCCGAGGTAATGGACGCCGACGCCTTTGCCGCCTTTGAAGAGGCCGGAGACCCCTTTGATCCGGAAACCGCCAAACGGCTGGAAACCTTCATCCTGTCGGCCGGCGGCGCGCAGCCGCCCGAGGCGCTTTACACCCAGTTCCGCGGCCGCATGCCGGGGGTGGAGCCCTTGTTGAAAGGGCGGGGCTTGTTGGAACCGGCATGACGCGGGGGGCTCGCCCCCCGCACCCCTGAGGATATTTGGGCACAGAGGATGAAGGCATCTGATCATCCTCTGTGCCTCAAATATCCCCGCCGGAGGCTCCGACCTTGCGGAAAAGCGTCTCGGCTACAGGATCATCGCAACCGGCTGGGCGCGATGCCGAATTTTGCCGCAAAGGCGCGCGACAGGCTGGAGGCCGATGAAAACCCGCAGCGCAGCGCCACCTCGGCCAGAGGGTGGCGGGTGTCGGTGATCATCCGGCGCGCCGCCTGCAGCCGCAAGGACAAGGCATAGGCGGCGGGCGTGAGGCCAAGATTTTCGGAGAAAATCTGTTCCAGTCGGCGGGGAGACAGGCCGACCGCGCTGGCGGTTTCGGCGGCTGGTTCCGGCGCGTCCAGCCGCGCCTCCATCCGAGCGATGGCCAGCGCGACGCGCGGGTCAAGCCTTGGGTCGGTCTTGCGCGGGCTGACTTGCGGTTCATGCCCGTCGCGGCCGCTGGTGATGAAGCTCGCTGCCACCTGCAGCGCAAGGGCAGGGCCGTGGCGGGCGCGGATCAGGTGCAGCATCAGGTCGGCCGCTGGCGCCGCCCCGCCGGCTGTAAAACGGTTGCGGTCGATCACGAACCGGTCGGGCTGCACATCGACGGCCGGGTGGGCCGCAGCGAAATCCTCAAGGTCCTCCCAGTGCACGGTTGCCTTGTAGCCCTTCAGCAGGCCCGCCCGCGCCAGCACCCAGCCGCCGGCGTCAATGCCCCCCATCGCCGTGAATTGCGGGGCCATGCGCGACAGTTCGCGGATCAGCGCCGGGGTGGCGCCCAGCCATTGCTGATAGCCTGCGATGATGACCAGCGCATCGGCCCCGGCGGCCGCGGCCAGCGGCCCGTTTGACGGCAGTTCTATCCCGCAGGTCAGGGGCACCGCCTGCCCCCCCGGCGAGACCACGCGCCAGCGGTAAGTCTCGGTTCCCAGATGGCGATTTGCTGCCCGCATCGGATCAAGCGTCGAGGCCACCTCAAGGATCGAGGCTTGCGGCAGCACCAGAAGCGCCAAGGTGACGGGCTGCCGCGATGCGGCAAAGATCGTTGCGTTTTTTGTCATATATATTGCGTAAATCGCAACGCGCGGCCCTGCAAGCCCGCTATGCTGGCCCAGACAGAATTGGAGAACCCCGATGCCATTGGCCATGAACCGCGAAGTTTTCATCACCTGTGCCGTGACCGGATCGGGCGGCACCCAGGACCGCAGCCCGCATGTGCCGCGCAGCCCCGAGCAGATTGCCAAATCCGCGATTGATGCGGCAAAGGCGGGGGCGGCGATCGTGCATTGCCATGTCCGCGACCCCGAAACCGGCAAGCCCGCCCGCGATCCGGCGCTCTATCGCGAGGTGACCGAGCGCATCCGCGACAGCGGCACCGACGTGGTGTTGAACCTGACCGCCGGCATGGGAGGCGACATCTATTTCGAGGGCACCGAGGACATGGGCCGCATCGGCCCGCGCAGCGACATGGCCGGCGCGACCGAGCGGGTGGCGCATGTGGTGGAATGCCGCCCCGAAATCTGCACGCTGGATTGCGGCACGATGAACTTCAACGAGGCCGATTATGTGATGGTCAACACCCCCGGCATGCTGCGCGACATGGCGAGCCGCATGACCAAGGCGGGGGTGCGCATCGAGATCGAGGCGTTTGACACCGGCCATCTGTGGCTGGCCAAGCAGCTGGCGTCCGAAGGTGTTATCCCCGATCCGGTTCTGGTGCAGCTGTGCATGGGCGTTCCGTGGGGCGCACCCGATGACCTGAACACGTTCATGGCCATGGTCAACAATGTGCCGTCAGACTGGTTCTGGTCGGCCTTCTCCTTGGGGCGTCACCAGATGCCGTATGTCGCGGCGGCGGTGCTGGCAGGGGGCAACGTGCGCGTGGGGCTTGAGGACAACCTCTGGCTCGACAAGGGCGTGCTGGCCACCAACGCGCAACTGGTAGAGCGCGCGGTGACCATCATCAGCAATCTGGGCGCGCGGGTGATCACCCCGGCCGAGGTGCGCGCCAAGCTGAAGCTGGAAAAGCGCGCGCCCTTGCCGCGCTGATCGGGGGCGGGATGGGCCGGGGCGGGCTCTTGCCAGACGAGCTTTGCTTTCGCCCCACGCCGGATGCCGGGAAATCCTGCCGCAAGGCCAGCGATTGCACCGGGTTCTGTCTGGCCGACAGCCTGACCTGCTCGGCCGTGGTGCCGCAATTCGGCTGTTTCGAGATGATGACCGAGGACGGCCGGAAGGCCGGCCTTTGCGTGGATTGAACCGCCCTGCGGCCCGCGCCGCAGGGCAAGAGGAAAAGGCCTCCCCCCCCCTGTGCGGGAGAGGGATGAGGTGGGGGGGCAAGGCCCCGGCAGCAAAGGGAAGTGACATGGCACGGACAGCGGCAATCGTGGGCGGTGGGGTGATCGGCGGCGGATGGGCCGCGCGGTTTCTTCTGAACGGCTGGAATGTTCAGGTTTTCGATCCCGACCCCGAGGCCGAGCGCAAGATCAACACGGTGCTGGCTAATGCCCGGCTGGCCCTGCCTGCGCTCTCCGATGTGCCGATGCCGCCCGAGGGCAAGCTTTCGTTCCACGGCACCTTGGGTGAAGCGGTCGAAGGCGCGGAATATGTGCAAGAATCCGTCTCGGAACGGATCGAGCTGAAGCACAAGGTCTATGCCCAGCTGCAGCAGGCCAATCCGGGTGTCCTGATCGGCTCGTCCACCTCGGGCTTCAAGGCCAGCGACCTGCAAAAGGGCAGCCCTGCGCCGCAGAACATCATCGTGGCCCACCCGTTCAACCCGGTCTACCTTCTGCCCTTGTCCGAAGTTTCGGGCAGCCCGGCGAACCCGCCCGAAGTGGTGGAGCGCACGGTGCAGATCATGAAGGACATCGGGATGTTCCCGCTGGTGATCCGCCACGAGATCGACGCCTTCATCGGCAATCGCTTTCTCGAGGCCGTCTGGCGCGAGGCCTTGTGGATGCTGAAGGATGGCATCGCCACAACCGAGGAAATCGACGATGCAATCCGCATGGGCTTTGGCCTGCGCTGGGGGCAGATGGGCCTCTTTGAGACCTATCGCATCGCCGGTGGCGAAGCCGGGATGCGCCACTTCATGGCGCAGTTCGGCCCGGCCCTGAAATGGCCCTGGACCAAGCTGATGGATGTGCCGGAATTCAACGACGAACTGGTGGACCTTGTGGCCAACCAGTCCGACGCCCAATCCGGCATGTATGGCATCCGCGAGTTGGAGCGGATCCGCGACCAGAACCTTGTGGGCTTCCTGCGGGCGCTGAAAGAGCGCAACTGGGGCGCGGGCAAGGTCTTGCGCGAACATGACGAAAAGCGCGCCGTCGCCTTCCATGCCGAAATGGCGGCCCTGATCGACACCGCACCCAAGGCCGCGCCTCTTGTCATGTATCGCGGTCAGGTCCTTCCGGGCTGGATCGACTACAACGGCCATATGACCGAAAGCCGCTATTACTTCGTGAACTCGGAAACCGTCGACAATTTCCTGCGCACCATTGGCGCGGGGATGGACTATGTGGCGGGCGGTCATTCCTTCTATTCCGCCGAAACCCACATCCGCCATCTGGGCGAAGCCAAGCTGGGCGATCAGGTGCGCGGTGAATTGCAGATCATCTCGGCCGATGAAAAGCGCTTCCGCTCCTTCGTGCGCGTGATGCGGGGCGATGAGTGCGTGGCGACCATCGAGCAGCTTTGCCTGCATGTCGACATGAAGGCCGGAAAATCCGCCCCCGCCGCGCCAGAGGTCTGGGCCAAGCTGAAGGCGATTGCCGAGGCCCATGCCAGCCTGCCGATGCCCGAAGGCGCAGGCCGCGCCGTGGGGCAGAAAAAGTGAAACGCGTCCTGATCACCGCGGGCGCGAATGGCATCGGTCTGGTGATGGCCCGTGCCTTCGCCGCCGAAGGCTTTCGCGTCTGGGTGACAGACGTGGATCAGCCCCAGATCGCCGCCCTTCCGCCGGGCATCCGCGGCACAGTCTGCGACGCCGCGCAGGAACCGGCGATGGAGGCCCTGTTCGCCGAGATTGCCACCGATTGGGGCGGGCTTGATGTCCTTTGCGCCAATGCAGGCATCAAGGGGCCGACGGCGGCGATTGAGGACATGCCGCTGGAGGGCTGGCACCAATGTCTGGCGGTGAACCTGGATGGTGCGATGCTGGCCGCCAAACACGCCGCCCGGCTGATGAAACCGGCGGGTGAGGGGGTGATGATCTTCACCTCCTCGACCAGCGGTTTGTATGGCACCCCCTACCGCGCGCCCTATGTGGCGGCGAAATGGGGGGTGATCGGGCTGATGAAAACCGTGGCGATGGAGCTGGGCCCCCATGGCATCCGCGCCAATGCCATCTGCCCCGGTTCGGTGAACGGCCCCCGCATCGACCGCGTGATCGAGGCCGAAGCCGAAGCCAAGGGCATGACGCCCGATGCCGTGCGCCAAGGCTATGCCTCGGGCACCGCGATGAAACGCCTGACCGATCCGGAAGACGTCGCCGATCTGGCGCTTTTCCTTGCCTCGCCCCGCGCCCGGATGATCTCGGGTCAGGCGATGGCGGTCGATGGCATGACCTATAACGTTGATCCGTAAGGAGATTCCGATGCATTTCGGGCTGACCGAAGAACAGCAGATGATCGTCGATGCGACGCGCACCTTCGTGGAGAACGAGTTGTTCCCACATGAGTTGGCCATCGAACGCTCGGGCCATCTGCCCTTGGAACTCATCAAGGAGATCCAGAAAAAGGCCATTGAGGCCGGGCTTTACGCCGCCAACATGCCGACCGAGGTCGGCGGCGCGGGTCTCGATACCCTGTCGTGGCTGCTTTATGAAAAGGAACTCGGTCGGGCGAATTATGCGCTGCACTGGACCTGCGTTGCCCGGCCCTCGAACATCCTTCTGGCAGGCAATGCCGAACAGCGCGAGAAATACCTTCTGCCCTGTATCCGCGGTGAAACCTGGGATTGCCTTGCGATGACCGAACCCGGCGCGGGCAGCGACCTGCGGGGCATGAAGGCGAGCGCCCGGCAGGATGGCGACGACTGGATCCTGAACGGCACAAAGCATTTCATAAGCCACGCCGATCTGGCAGGCTTTGCCATCTGCTTCATGGCCACCGGCGAAGAGGACACCCCACGCGGCCCGAAGAAAAAGATCACCGCCTTCTTCGTCGACAAGGGCACCAAGGGCTTCACCGTCCGCGACGGCTACCGCAACGTCAGCCACCGCGGCTATACCAACGGCATCCTTGAATTCGACGATTGCCGCCTGAACAAGCGCCAGATTCTGGGAGAGGTGCACAAGGGTTTCGAGGTCGCCAACAGCTGGCTTGGCGCCACCCGCCTGCAAGTCGCCTCCACCTGCCTTGGCCGCGCCGAACGCGCGCTCGGCCATGCGATCAGCTATGCCGCCGAGCGCAAGCAATTCGGCCAGCAGATCGGCAAGTTCCAAGGCGTCAGCTTCAAACTGGCCGACATGGCGATGGAACTGAAAGCCGCCGAACTTCTGACCCGCGAGGCCGCGTGGAAATACGATCAGGGCACGGTGACCGAGGCCGACATGTCGATGGCGAAACTGAAGGCCACCGAAGTGCTGGCGATGATCGCGGATGAGGCGATCCAGATCCACGGCGGCATGGGGCTGATGGACGAATTGCCGCTGGAACGCATCTGGCGGGACGCGCGGGTGGAACGCATCTGGGAAGGCACCTCTGAGATCCAGCGTCACATCATCAGCCGCGAACTTCTGCGCCCGCACGGCGCATGACCTCCGTTGCGCCTCCCGGGGGTTTCACACCCCCCGCCCCCCCGGGGGGTTTTGGGCACAGAGGATGGGAAAAAGACTGGTTCATCCTCTGTGTAAAAATATCCCGGGGTCCGGGGCAGCGCCCCGGGGGCGGCCTTAGGAAAGACCAATGGACATGAAGAACCTAGACCGTCTCCTCCGCCCCGGATCCATCGCCGTTTTGGGCGCTGGCTGGGCGCTGAATGTGATCGAGCAATGCGCCAGGATGGGGTTCAAGGGCCCGATCTGGCCGGTGCATCCGACAAAGCCCGAGATTGGCGGGTTGAAGGCCTATCCTTCGCTCGCCGATCTGCCCCAGGCCCCAGATGCCACCTTTATCGGCGTGAACCGTTTTGCAACGGTTGACGTGGTGAAGGAGCTGTCGGCCATGGGGGCGGGTGGGGCAGTCTGTTTCGCCTCGGGCTGGACCGAGGCGGGCGAGCCGGAGTTGCAGGCGCGGCTGGTCGAGGCGGCGGGTGACATGCCGATCCTTGGGCCGAACTGCTATGGCGTCATCAACTATCTGGATGGCGCGCTCTTGTGGCCGGACCAGCATGGCGGGGTGCCGGTGGACAAGGGCGTGGCGCTGGTCAGCCAGTCGTCGAATATCGTCATCAATTTGGGCATGCAGCAGCGCGGCTTGCCGGTGGCCTATGTTGCCTGTTTGGGCAATGCCGCCGTGGTGGGGCTGGCCGATCTGGCTGGGGCGCTTCTGGACGATCCGCGGGTGACCGCGTTGGGCCTTTATATCGAGGGCATCGACGACGCCCCCGCCTTTGCCGCCCTGGCCGAGCGGGCGCTGGAGATGGGCAAGGGGGTGGTGGCGATCAAGTCGGGCAAGACTGAACTCAGCCGCACCGCTGCCGCCAGCCATACCGCCAGTCTGGCCGGAAGCGGCGCGGCCTCGTCGGCCTTCCTGCGGCAGGTGGGGGTGGCCGAGGTCAACACGCCGTCCGAGCTGATCGAGACCCTGAAGCTGTTCCACGTCCATGGGCCCCGGATCGGGCCGCGCATCTGTTCCCTCTCATGTTCAGGGGGCGAGGCGGGGTTGGTGGCCGATCTGGCAGCACCTTTCGGCATCGACTTTCCGCCGGTGCCCGAAGCAACGCGCGCGCGGCTGTCTGGCACGCTGGGCCCCATCGTCACCATCGCCAACCCCTTGGATTATCATACGTTCATCTGGGGTGACGGGCCAAAGACGACCGAGGTTTTCTCGGCCATGCTGGAGGCCTACGATGCTGGCATCTACATCATCGACAGCCCGCGCCCCGACCGCTGCGATCCTTCGGGCTATCAGCCGGCCTTCGATGCCATCGTTGCCGCGCAAAAGGCGACGGGCAAGATCGCGCTGCCGGTGGCTTCGATGCCCGAGAATTTCGGCGAGGGGCGGGTGACCGAGATGATGGCGCAGGGCGTCTGCAGCCTTTTGGGGCTGGAGACGGCGCTTGCGGCGATCAAGGCGGCGCAGACGCCGGCCGGGCAACCCGGCTGGCGCCCCTCCGCCGCACTTCCGCCGCGCGAGAGCCGGATGTTGAGCGAGGCCGAGGGCAAGGCTTTGTTGGCTGAAGCCGGGGTTGCGGTGCCGAAATCCGTTACCGCCCCAACGCTGGCAGGGCTGGATGTCGCGGGGCTGACCGCGCCCTTTGCCCTGAAGGGTCTGGGCTTTGCCCACAAGACCGAGGCGGGGGCGGTGCGGCTGGGGCTGACCAGCCTTGAGGGGCAGGCCGAGATGCCGGGCGCCACCGGCTATCTGGTGGAAGAGATGGTCACCGGCGCCGTTGCAGAGATCCTCTTGGGTCTGCGGCGCGATCCGGTTTACGGCGTGACGCTGACCCTTGGCATGGGCGGGGTCACGGCCGAGGTTCTGGCCGATACCGTGACCCTGGTCCTGCCCGCGACCGAGGCGCAGGTGCTTGATGCGATGGGCCGCTTGCGGCTTTGGCCGCTGCTGGATGGTTATCGCGGGCGGCCAAAGGCCGATATGGCCGCCGTGGCGCGCATCGCGCTGGCCTTGGGCGCACGGATGTTGGCCGACGAGAGCCTGGAAGAAATTGAAATCAACCCGATCCTCGTGCGGCCCCAAGGGGCGGTGGCGGTGGATGCCCTGATCCGGAAGGTGTGACATGGCTGAGATGCAGATGAGAACCGAAGGCCCGATCAAGACGCGCCGCGAAGGGGCGATCCTGGAGGTGACGCTGGATGCGCCCAAGGCCAATGCGATCAGCCTCAAGACCAGCCGGGTGATGGGGCTGACCTTTCGCGATTTCCGCGATGATAACAGTCTGCGCGTCTGCATCATCCGGGCGGCGGGCGAGAAATTCTTCTGCCCCGGCTGGGATCTGAAAGCCGCCGCCGAGGGTGACGCGGTGGATGGCGATTATGGCGTCGGCGGCTTCGCGGGGCTGCAGGAGTTGCCGAACCTCAACAAGCCGGTGATTGCCGCCGTGCAGGGCATCTGCTGCGGCGGGGGGCTGGAGTTTGCGCTTTCCGCCGACATCATCCTGTGTTCGACGAACGCCACCTTTGCCCTGCCGGAAATCCGTTCAGGCACCGTGGCCGATGCCGCAAGCATCAAACTGCCCAAGCGCATCCCCTATCACGTTGCCATGGACCTTCTGCTGACGGGCCGCTGGTTTGATGCCGAAGAAGCGCATCGTTGGGGTCTGATCAAAGAGGTTTGCGCGCCCGAGGATCTGCTGGCCAAGGCCTGGGATCTGGCGCGGCTTTTGGAATCCGGCCCGCCCCTGGTTTACGCCGCCATCAAGGAAGTTGTGCGCGAGGCGGAAAACATGCGGTTCCAGGATGCGCTGAACCGCATCACCAAGCGGCAGATGCCGACGGTGGACAAGCTTTATTCATCTGAGGATCAGCTGGAAGGCGCCCGCGCCTTTGCCGAAAAGCGCGATCCGGTCTGGAAGGGGCGCTAGGCGGGGCCGGGCAGCTATCACGAAGATCAACGGGCCATGTCTGTCCCGCGATTTGCCGCCTGTTTTGAACTTTCGCAGTTCACCGCGCCAGCCCAGACCCCAGACCATGGTGCCGCAGATCATCCGCGGCACTTGGAAACATGGCCCATGTCAATGCACTGCGGGATTGGCCTGACAGTGCTGAAAAGGCCTTTTGGCCGGTTGCCGGCCTTGCCCGCGACAATGGCAGCCATCTTGCCCCGGTTGCGGGGGCAGCCCGAACCTGCCGCGGGGAAATGGCGAAGCCGTGTGACGCTGTTGTTCGGGGCGCAAGCCCTGTTTGGGTGGACCTGACTTCGCACGATCACCGGAGGCAATCGGTGCAGTCCAAAGCGCGCGTCACTAGTTTGCGACATAAAAAGTCGCCTTCAGCCAAGGGTAAGCGCCCGCCAACAGCTATCCCTGATCCGCTGACAGCGGAGGCACTCCATGCAGGCTACAGACTACATCATCGTTGGCGCGGGCAGCGCGGGTTGTGTGCTGGCCAGCCGGTTGACCGAGAGCGGAAAGCACCGCGTCACGCTGATTGAAGCGGGGGGCAGCGACACGGCGCTGAGCCTCTCCAACTTCTTCATCCATCTGCCTTTGGGCTATGGCAAGCTGTTCTACAATCCCTCCGTCAACTGGATGTATGCCACCGAGCCGGACCCTGGCCTGAACGGTCAGCGTGACCACTGGCCGCGCGGCAAGGTTCTGGGCGGGTCGTCCAGCATCAACGCCATGGTCTGGATTCGCGGACACAAGGCCGATTATGACGAATGGGGCGCGGAAAACCCGGGCTGGGGCTGGGACGAGGTCAACGCGGCCTATCGCGCGATCGAGGACAACGAGGCGGGGGCCGATGCCTTTCGGGGGCAGGGCGGGCCGCTGTTCATCTCGGCCAACCGAACGGGGCTGCATTGGCTGGTCGATGACTATATCCGGGCCTGCGGTCAGGCGGGGTTGCCCTATAACCCCGATTTCAACGGGGAACATCAGGAAGGTGCCGGGCATTACCAGATGACGATCCGCAAGGCGCGGCGCAATTCCACGGCGCGCGCCTTTCTGCGTCCGGCCATGAAGCGCGGGAACCTGCAGGTGGTGACACGCGCGCAGGTCACGCGGGTGCTGATGGAGGGCCGCCGGGCGGTCGGGGTCGAATATCTGAAGGACGGACAGCGCCACGAACTGCGCTGCAGGGCCGAGGTGATCCTGTCGGGGGGGGCGGTGAACTCGCCGCAACTGCTCGAACTGTCGGGCATCGGCAAAGGCGCGCATCTGCAGGGGCTTGGCATTCCGGTCGTGCTGGACAACCCCAATGTGGGCGAGCATCTGAGTGACCATCAGGGCATCAACTACACCTTCCGGATGAAGGTCCCGACCTACAACGACATGCTGCGCCCCTGGTGGGGCAAGCTGTTGGTCGGTCTGCAATATGTCCTGACCGGCGGCGGGCCGCTGTCGAAATCGATCAACCATGGTGGCGGATTCTTCCGCACGCGGGCCGATCTGGCCCGGCCCAACATGCAGCTGTATTTTCAGGCGTTTTCCACCCTGCTGCCAAAGGCCGGCGAACGGCCCCTGCTGACGCCCGATCCCTTTCCAGGCCTGTCGATCGGCCTGTCAAACTGCCGGCCCACCTCGCGCGGGTCGATCCATATCCGCAGCGCCGATCCGCTGGCGCATCCGAAGATCGTGGCCAATGTCTTTGCCACCGACCATGACGTGCAGGAGATGCTGGAGGCGGTGAAATACCTGCGCCATATCGCGGCGCAGCCGGCGCTGGCGGGCCTGATCGCCGAAGAACTGCGCCCCGGACCGGCGGTGCAGTCTGACGCTGACCTGATCCATGATTTCCGCCAGCGCTCGGGCACGGTCTATCACCATTCCTGCACGGCGCGGATGGGGCGCGATCCGGCCGGTTCGGTGGTTGATGCCCGCTGCCGGGTGCATGGCGTCGCGGGGTTGCGGGTGATCGACGCCAGCGCCTTTCCGAACCTGATCGCCGGGAACACCAACGCGCCTTCGATCCTGATGGGATGGAAAGGGGCCGAAAAGGTGCTGGAGGACGCCCGATAGAGAGGGCCGCCTTGGGGGGCATCGAGCCCCCGCGCGGCGGCGTTGCCACGGCGAAATCGCGGAACGGAACGCTGGGGGAGGGGGTGTTGCCTCCGGCGGGAGTATTTGGGGAAGGGCAGGTCCGGGGGGCCTTGCCCTGCGGGGAGGCTGGTCCCCTTGCCCTATTCGCCGCGGGGGAAGCGTTTGTTTTCTTCCAGCACGTTCAGGTCCATATGGTTGCGCATGTAACGTTCCGAGGCAAGTTTCAGCGGCTGGTAGTCCCAGGGGAAGTAGCTGCCGTTGCGCAGGGCCTCGTAGACCACCCAGCGGCGGGCCTGGGATTGGCGGACCTCGGCGTCATAGGCGGCCATGTCCCAGCGGGCCTGCGCCATGGCGCGGAAATGGGCCAGCACCTCGGCCGCGCGGGGGTCTTGGGCGAGGTTTTCGGTTTCCTCCGGGTCATTGGCCAGATCAAAGAGCAGGTCGGGATCGGCGGGGCAGTGGATGTACTTCCAGGCCCCCTGCCGCAGGCAGACCATGGGGGTGATTGTGCCTTCGGCGGCGTATTCCATGGCGACGGGGCTGGTTCGGACGGCCCCGCTGGCAAGGGGCACAAGGCTTTCACCATCGGTCCAGGGCATGACCTCGTCCATCGAGATGCCGGCCAGATCGCAGAGCGTGGGGGTCAGGTCGATGGTGGAGACCGGGGTGTCGATGCGTTTGGGTTGGAGATCCGGGGCCGAGATCATCAGCGGCACGCGGGCGGCGCCTTCGAAGAAGTTCATCTTGAACCACAGGCCCTTGCGGCCCAGCATCTCGCCATGGTCGGAGACGAAAACCACGATGGCATCCTGGCGGCTGGCCTCGAGCACCGCGAAAATCTCGCCGATCTTGTCGTCGACATAGGAGATATTGGCGAAATAGCCCTGCCGGGCGCGGCGGATATGGTCGGGCTGCACGTCCAGCCCGCGCCAGTCGCAGGCGTCCATCAGGCGCTGCGAATGGGGGTCCATGTCGTCATAGGCCAGCGCGGGGGGCGGTTCCAGTTCGGGGATGCCTTCGTAGAGATCCCAGTATTTGCGCCGGGCGACGAAGGGGTCATGCGGGTGGGTGAAGCTGACGGTCAGGCACCAGGGCCGGGGATCAAGGCCGCGTGAGAGATCATAAAGCTTCTGGATCGCCTGATGCGCGACGTCGTCGTCATATTCCAGCTGGTTGGTGATTTCCGCCACGCCCGCGCCGACGACAGAGCCCATGTTGTGATACCACCAGTCGATCCGCTCGCCAGGTTTGCGGTAATCGGGCGTCCAGCCGAAATCGGCGGGGTAGATGTCGGTCGTCAGGCGTTCCTCGAAGCCGTGCAGTTGGTCGGGGCCGACGAAATGCATCTTGCCCGACAGGGCCGTGTAATAGCCCGCCCGCCGCAGGTGGTGGGCATAGGTCGGGATGTCCGAGGCGAATTCGGCGGCGTTGTCATAGACGCGGGTCCGACGGGGCAGGGCGCCCGACATGAAGGCGGCCCGTGCCGGCGCGCAAAGCGGCGAGGCGGTGTAGCTGTTGGAAAAGCGCACCGAATGGTCGGCCAGCCGGCGCAGGTTCGGCGCATGCAGGAAGGGGGCGGGGCCGTCGTCAAACAGCGTGCCGGTCAACTGGTCGACCATGAGGATCAGGATGTTGGGGCGTTTGTTGGCTTCGGTGGACATGGGCGCTCCGGCTGGGTTTGGCCAAGCCTAGCGCAGGGCGGCGCGGCGGGGAATGGCGTGCCCGCCGCTTTCTGTGACAGTTGCGAAAGGCAGGGGCCGGGGAATTGGTGGCGCCGCTGACCGGCTGCACTTCTGCCGTCGTGACATTGTGTCGGGATCGGGCGATGATGCGGCGGTTTTGATCGTGGCACGGGTGGAAAAACATTGCCCAATCGGTCGTATCGGGGGCAGGAAATGCAAGTCGTCACGGATTTTCCACATCGCATCTTCGAGACCCCGGACATGGGTATTCCGCTTTCGGATGGCTGTCGCCTGTCGGCGCGGGTCTGGATGCCGGAAGATGCCGGAGCGCACCCGGTTCCGGTCATTCTGGAGTATATCCCCTACCGCAAGCGTGACGGCACCCTGCCGCGCGACGAGATGATGCATCCCTATTTTGCCGGCCATGGCTATGCCGCGGTGCGGGTGGACATGCGCGGCTGTGGCGACAGTCAGGGGTTGATCGCCGATGAATACACCGAGCAGGAATTGCGCGATGCCGAGGAGGTGATCGCCTGGCTGGCCGCGCAGCCCTGGTGTTCGGGCAGTGTCGGGATGATGGGCAAGAGTTGGGGCGGGTTCAACTGCCTGCAGACGGCCTTTCGCCAGCCGCCCGCGCTGAAGGCGGTGGTGTCGGTCTGTTCGACCACCGACCGGTTTGCCGATGACATCCACTTCAAGGGCGGCTGCCTCTTGGGCGAGAATTTCGGCTGGGGGGCTGTGATGCTGTCCTATTCCAGTCGACCGGCTGATCCTGCGCTGCGCCCCGACTGGCGGGCCGATTGGCTGGCCCGGCTGGAGGCCGAGCCATGGCTCGCTCCGCGCTGGGCGGGCCATCAGGCGCGTGATGGCTATTGGAAACACGGCTCGGTATGCGAGGATTATGCCCGGATGACAATTCCGGTGCAGATCTGGGGCGGCTGGGCTGACAATTACATGAACACGGTCGCAGCACTGGTTTCGAACTGTGCCGGGCCGGTGAAGGGCATTGTCGGCCCCTGGGGGCATCAATATCCCCATACCGCCATGCCGGGCCCGCAGATCGGCTTTCTGCAAGAGGCGCTGCGCTGGTGGGACCGTTGGTTGAAGGGCGTGCCGAACGGGGCCGAAGATGACCCGGCCTATCGGGTGTACCGGCTGGACAGCGCGGCCCCGGATGCCAGCGCAAGGCAAAGGTCCGGGGCGTGGCTTGCCATGGCCGAATGGCCGACCCCGCAGGTGACCCGGCAAAGGCTGCATCTGGCGGCCGGGGCCGGCGGGCCGTCTGCCCCCCAAGGATATTTGAGCACGTCTGACAGGCAGATCGAGCCGGTGGAGATCGCTACTCCGCAGCATCTGGGGATGCACACGGGCGAGTTCTTTCCGATGGGTCTGAACGCCGAGATGCCGGGCGATCAGGCGTCGGATGATGCGCTTTCCGTCTGTTTTGACGGTGCGCCGCTGGAAGAGCCTTTGGACCTGATCGGCGCGGCGCGACTGTCCTTGCGGCTGTTATCGGACAAGCCGCTTGGCTTTGTGGTGGCGCGGCTTTGCGATGTTGCCCCGGATGGCCGGTCGGTGCGCATTGCGCATGGCATGCTGAACCTGTGTCACCGCGACAGCCGCGAAGCGCCGGAACCGATGGTGCCGGGGCAGGTGGTTGAGGTCGCTTTCGACATCGATCAGATGGCCTATCGGCTGGCGCCGGGCCACCGGCTGCGGCTGGCGTTGTCGAACAGCTATTGGCCCTTTGTCTGGCCCTCGCCCGAGGCGGGCAGGCTGACCCTTGTGGCGGGCAGCCTTGATCTGCCGGTGCATCAGGGCGGGGCGGGGGGCTGGGTGCCCCCTTCGGCGGAACATGCAAGCCCCACCAAGCTCAGGGTGCTGCGGGAAGGCAAGACCACGCGCAAGATCGAGAGCGATCTGATCTCGGGCACTGTCGCCCTGGTGATCCGCGACGATCTGGGGGATGTGGAGAACCTGACCCACGGCCTGCAAACCGGCGAGACGATGACCGAGCTTTGGGAAATTCACCCCGATGACCCGCTGTCGGCGCGGGCAGTTCATACCTGGGAGCAGCGCCTGTCGCGCGGCGACTGGGCGGTGCGCACCGAGGCCTGGGCCGAGATGACCGCCACGGCGACCCATCTGCGGATGCGGGCGCGGCTTACGGCCTTTGAGGGGCATCAGAAGGTTTTCGAACGGCAGTTCGACAAAGAGGTGCCGCGACATTTTGTGTGATCAGGGCGCGGGGCAAGAATCGTTGCCACGCCGGGGGCTTCGAGGTTTAGTGGGTGCAAAGCAACAACAAGGCACTGGGATATCCGGGCCAAATGCAGGGAGAAAAGAATGTCCGATCAACTTGACCAGATGATCGCGCGGGTGCGCAAAGGCGCGATGACCCGGCGCGAATTCGTCGGCCGCACCACGGCGATGGGGATTTCGGCCGGGCTGGCCGGTGCCCTGTTCACCAAGGCCGCCCATGCCGAAGAGCCCAAGAAGGGCGGCGTCATCCGCATCGGCATGGGGGGGGGCGAATCGACGAACTCGCTGGATCCGGCGCTGGCCGCCTCGGAAGTGCCCTTTCAGGTGAACATGACCTGGGGCGAGATGCTGGTGGATGTGAACCCCGACGGGTCCATCGACCATCGCATTGCCGAGGAAATCTCGTCTTCGCCCGATGCCACCGAATGGAAGTTCAAGATCCGCGCCGGGGTGGAATTCCACGACGGCAAGACCGTGACCGCCGATGACGTCCTGGCCACGCTGAAGCGGCACACCGATGAAAAGTCGCAGTCGGGCGCGCTGGGCATCGTTCAGGGCATCACCGACATGAAGGCCGAAGGTGACATGGTCACGCTGAAGCTGGCCGCAGCCAATGCGGACCTTCCCTATCTGATGGCCGACTATCACCTGATGATCCAGCCGGGCGGCGGCGTGGACAACCCTGCGGCGGGCATCGGCGCCGGCCCCTACAAGGTGGTCGTGAATGAACCGGGGGTTCGCCACACCTTTGTCAAGCATGCCAATTATTTCGACAGCAGCATCGGTCACGCCGATGAGATCGAGATCCTGGTCATCAACGACAACACCGCCCGCACCGCGGCGCTGCAGTCGGGGCAGGTGCACATGATCAACCGGGTTGACCCCAAGATCGTGGAGCTTCTGAAAGGCGTGCCGGGCATCCAGATCCGCGCCGCTGCCGGTCGGGGCCACTATGTGTTCATCATGCATGTCGACAAGGCGCCCTTTGACAACAACGACCTGCGCATGGCGCTGAAACACGCGGTCAACCGTCAGGAGATGGTGGAAAAGATCCTTGGCGGTCTGGGCAAGGCCGGCAACGATTTCCCGATCAACGCCGCCTATCCGCTGTTTGACGACAGCATCGAACAGCGCGAATACGATGCGGCCAAGGCGGCGGAGTATTACAAGAAATCCGGCCATGACGGCAGCCCGATCATTCTGGCCACCGCGCCGGGCGCCTTCCCGGGGGCGGTCGATGCGGCCAACCTCTTTGCGGCCAGTGCCAAGGCCGCCGGCATCCCGCTGGAAATCAAGCTGGAGCCCGATGACGGCTACTGGTCGAACGTCTGGAACGTCGCGCCGTTCTGCGCCAGCTATTGGGGTGGTCGTCCGACGCAGGACCAGATGTATACCACCGCCTATCTGTCGACCGCCGAATGGAATGACACCAAGTTCAAGAACGCCAGGTTCGACGAGCTTCTGCTCGCCGCCCGGGGCGAACTGGACGCGGCAAAGCGCAAGGGCATGTATTCGGAAATGGCGCACATCCTGCGCGACGAAGGCGGCCTGATCCTGCCGATGTTCAACGACTTCGTGTCGGGTGTCAGCGACACGATCGGCGGCTGGGTTGATGACCCGAACGGCGAACTGATGAACGGCCGGGCGCAGGTGCGCTGCTGGTTGAACGCCTGAGGCCGGTCCATTGCATCCGGTTCTGATTCTGGTTGTCCAGCGCATCGCGCTGGGCCTCCTCCTCTTGCTTGCCGTTTCGGCGGTGATCTTTCTGGGGGTCGAGGCCTTGCCGGGAGATACCGCGCAGGCCATTCTGGGGCAGCAGGCCACGCCGCAGGCGCTGGCGAACCTGCGTGAAAAGATGGGGCTGGATCAGCCCGCGCTGACCCGCTACTTCCTGTGGCTTGGCGGCGTCTTGCAGGGCGATCTGGGCACCGCCCTGACCAACAATGCCGATATCGCGCAGTCCATCGGGCAGCGCCTGGGCAACACCCTGTTTCTGGCCGGCTGTGCCGCCGCCATTTCCGTGCCGCTGGCGATCCTTCTGGGCGTCATCGCCGCGCGCTATGCCGGCCGCTGGCCGGACAAGGTGATTTCCGGGGCCACTTTGACCACTATTTCCTTGCCCGAATTCGTGGCGGCCTATTTCGTGATCTTCCTTCTGACGCAGGTTTTCCCGGTATTTCAGCCCGTTGCCATGGTCTTTCCGGGCATGAGCTTCTGGGCCAAGCTGAACGCCGTCGCCCTGCCGGTGATCGTGCTGGTCCTTGTGGTGTTGGCGCATATGATGCGCATGACCCGCGCGGCCATCCTGAACGTCATGCAATCGGCCTATATCGAGACGGCCGAACTGAAGGGCCTGACCCCCATGCAGGTTGTCTGGCGCCACGCCTTCCCCAATGCCATCGCGCCGGTCGTCTCGGTTGTCATGCTGAACCTTGCCTATCTGGTGGTGGGCGTCGTCGTGGTCGAGGTGGTGTTCAGCTACAACGCCCTTGGCCAATACCTGGTCGACCATGTGACCAAGCGCGACGTGCCGGTGGTGCAGGCCGTGGGTCTGATCTTTGCGGCCGTCTACATCTTCCTCAACATGGCGGCGGACATCATCGCCATCGTCGCGAACCCGCGCCTGAGGCACCCCAAATGAGAATGCCGATTTCCGCCATCATCGGGCTGGTGCTGACCGGGGCCTTCCTGTTCATCGCCCTGTTTGCCCAGATCATCGCGCCTTATCCGATCGATCTGTCGGTCGGCGGGGTGTGGGAGCCGCCCTCGGCCCAGTACTGGCTGGGCACCGATACCATCGGCCGCGACATCGTTTCGCGCCTGATCTACGGCGCGCAGGTCACGATCTTTGTGGCGCTGGCCTCGTCGATCCTGG
>ERZ1645187.1631-NODE-1631-length-20461-cov-8.821376_pt1 | contig 20461 bp, 16 predicted proteins | sample MGYA00575352_ERZ1645187 | MGnify/ENA primary metagenome ERZ1645187 (study PRJEB40837, sample SAMN11349314) | freshwater sediment metagenome | isolation source: river sediment | host: Sediment | place: India: Wazaribad , New Delhi | collected 2017-02-21 ... | reverse complement strand
GTCACCAGGTAGCGGTCACCGAGTTGGAGCACACGTTTGTGCCCGCCTCGCAGACCTGGTAGGTCGCGGATGATGTCTTCTTGGGAGCGGTGTCGGTGTAGACACCGTCGTTGAGTGTCGTCGCCACCTTCGTGGTGTTGCGGTATATGTCCACGTTGGCCGTCGACCCGCCCGTCCATTCGAGGTCGGCGTACCGATTGGCGCCAGCGGATCTGGCCGTCACGCTGAGGAGTCCGAGCGGCTCCGGGCTGACAGTTGTCGACACCGTGACTGATTGCGAGGTGGTTCCGATGGCGCCGTCGTCGTCTTTGACGGTGAGGGTGACGGTGTAGGTGCCTGCGGTGGCGTAGGTGTGCGAGGGGTTCTGGGTTGATGCGGTCCCGCCGTCGCCGAAGGCCCACGCCCTCGAGACGATGCTGCCGTCGGAGTCGCTGCTGGTGTCGGTGAAGGTCGCGGTCAGGCCAGTTGCGTCGAAGGTGAAGTTCGCCGTGGGCGCGACGTTCTCGCCCGGCTCCGGCTCGGTCTCGCCGACCAGCTTCGGATCGAAGTGCGCGCGATCGTCGCCCCGTCGGAGGCCATCTTCCTGGACGCGAAGTTCGAGTCAGAGTTGGTGGAGATGGAGGAGGACGAGGCCCGGGAGTTCCTGGCCGAGATGGGCGTCGAGGAGCCCGGCCTCGACGTGCTGGCCCGGGTCGGCTACGACACGCTCGGCCTGCAGAGCTACCTCACCGCCGGGCCGAAGGAGGCGCGCGGCTGGACGATCAAGAAGGGCGCGACCGCACCGGAGGCCGCTGGCGTGATCCACACCGACTTCCAGAAGGGCTTCATCAAGGCCCAGGTGGTCAGCTTCGACGACCTCGTCGCCACGGGCTCCGAGGCTGCCGCGAAGGCGGCGGGCAAGATGCGCCTCGAGGGCAAGGACTACGTGATGGCAGACGGCGACGTGGTCGAATTTAGGTTTAATGTATGAGAACCGCTCCTCATCTGCGGAAAAATTTCGCCTCTGAATGATCTGGACATCGTCGTAGAGGGCCGACATGAGGTCATCACCAAAGAAGTGCTAGTGGCGACGGGTTTCATCGAGGTGCCGAAGTGGTTCACGACCGAGGTGCACACGGTCTGGCAGCAACAAGGATGGACGGGCTGTCGACCTGCATGTCGCGGTACTAGACGACGATGGCGGAGCATTGTCGAAATGGGCCGGCGGATGGGAATCTGCCAATGCGAGCGTCGGAACTTATGGAAGAGGCGCGAGCGCTCTTCGGTCGGAACGACCTTGATATCTTCCCGCTTCAGTTCCTCAAGCGATCGATTTCTGCTACTGCGAGCGCAGACGCGGTTGAACTGGGCCGGGAGCCATCTCGGCGCGTTGCCGACATTCTCGCAGCTCATCGGGCTGGCCCAGGATCATGAGGGCCCGTGGGTCAGGCTGTTATCGGATCGCTCGCGCCGCGGGGTACACCCCAACGGTGTGTTGCGGCGGCCCAGGCTAGCGCTACCAGCGCACCGACGGCCCCGTAGTGCGCGTCGACTGGATCCTTGACGTTCCACAGCGGCAGGAGCAGCTCGTAGACGTAGTTGCAGGCGATGACGATCAGCGCGAAGACCACAGTCGCGCGGAGTCGACCGCCGGTGAAAAGCCGGTACATGCCGAAAGCGAGCACGAGGAGCGTGGACAGAACGAGGTTGCTTGTGTGGCTGTAGAACTCCGGGAAGACCAGGTCGAAGTCGATGTGCCGGGATTCTGGGTCGAGCCAACCGACGGTCACCGCGGCGGCGAGTGCGAACAGTAAGAAGTAGGCGACCAGCGCCCAAGGCCTAGGCTTGACGGCTGCTGTCGGGTTGCCGGGTGCCGTGTTCTCGTCCGCATGCATTCAATCAACCTACCCTCCTAACATTCGCCAGCGTCGCATGGTTTCGACGAGGATCGAGGCGGGGGGGAAACGAGGCGAGCGTGTCAAGGGCCATCTGAAACTGAACGGTGGCGGCCTTGAAACCTGAACGGTGGCGGTCGCGAGAATTGAACGGTGGCGGCCATGGGATCTGCCCAGGGGGTTGTGGCCGCCACCGGCCCGGGGTGGTCAGGCAAAGGGGCTCACCCCTTGGTTGGCGACCAGGAGGGGTTCCTTGATGCCGTCCCCTGAGTCGTCGTTCCAGTTGTAGTTGCCTGTGGTCTTCACCTGGTTGTAGAGGGCGTACACATCCGCCGCACCGCCAGGATTGCTGCCGCTCGCCAGCAGCGCCAGCGCGCCCGCGACGTGCGGGCTCGCCATGGAGGTGCCGCTTATGGTTCCGTACTCGCCCAGCTCGATCGGATACGTGGAGCGGATGCACACCCCGGGCGCGGCGATGTCCACCTCAGGGCCCCAGTTGGAGAAGTCCGCGAGTGTGTCGTCCTGGTCCGCGCGGCAGGTCGACGCGGCGCCGCCTCCTGGAAGGCCGTTGAAATCGGCGAGCGCACTCACGGAGAGGACGTTGTTGAAGCCGCCCGGGCTGTAGTTGTTCGCATCGTCGTCCGAGTTGCCGGCGGCCACGGCGAAGGCGACACCGGCGTCGACGGCGCCCTGGATCGCGTCATACTCCGCCTGGCTGTAGCCGGCCCCGCCGAGGCTCATGTTGGCGACCTCGAAGGTGTTGGCGTTGGCCGCGACCCAGTCGATACCGGCGACGATCCAGGACTCGTAGCCACTTCCTTGGGAGTTCAGGACCTTCACCGGCCAGACCCGGGCACCGGGTGCGACACCCACGACGCCGATGCCGTTGTCGAGGGCACCGACGGTGCCGGCGACGTGGGTGCCGTGGTAGTGGTCGTCGTCGCCACCGGCGACGCAGACGGTTCTGAAGATCTTGGTGGTGCAGTTGATGCCGGTCTGGACGTTCAAGTCGGGGTGCTGGAGATCGATGCCGGTGTCGATCACGGCAACGTCCACGTCCACGCGATAGTCGTCGGTGCCGTCGATGTCGATCGCTGTGTTGGAGTCAGCGAAGATGCGCTCGACGCCGGTGGGTACGTCCTGGGCATCGATGTGGACCTCGCGGTCCTCCTCCACGTACTTGACCCGCGGGTCGTGGCGGAGGGCGTTGAGCCGGCCCTCCGGCACCTGGGCGGACATGCCCTTCAGCGCGTGCTCGTAGGTGAAGCCCACCTGGAGGCCGTAGGCCTTGGCCACGTCCGGCACGGTGGCCCGGGCGTTGACGGTGTCCTTGAACACCACGATGTAGGAGCCCATGACCGCGGACTGGGCTGGCAGGGCCATGAGCACGAGGCTGGCGAACAACCCCAGGACCATGAGCTGGACGATGCGGACCTTGTGCTTCATTGCTGCCCCCTTCTCCCCGGGCGCCGGAAATGGTAGGCCCGGGGGCCGCCGTCGAACCATGGAACCGGCACCCGGTCTCGCGGCTTGGTTCGCGAGACGCCCTGTCCGCCCCTCGGACCGCCGGGCTACCCTGACCCCATGCCCGAACTGCGCTCACGCACCACCACCCACGGCAGGAACATGGCCGGCGCCCGCGCCCTGTGGCGCGCCACCGGCATGACGAACGATGACTTCGGCAAGCCGATCGTCGCGATCGCCAACTCGTTCACCCAGTTCGTGCCGGGCCACGTACACCTGAAGGACATGGGCCAGCTGGTGGCCGGCGCGATCAAGGAGGCCGGGGGAGTCGGCCGGGAGTTCAACACCATCGCGGTGGACGACGGCATCGCCATGGGTCACTCCGGCATGCTGTACTCCCTACCCAGCCGGGAGATCATCGCGGACTCCGTGGAGTACATGGTCAACGCCCACCAGGCCGACGCGCTGGTCTGCATCTCCAACTGCGACAAGATCACTCCCGGCATGCTGCTCGCCGCGCTGCGCCTCAACATCCCCACCGTGTTCGTCTCCGGCGGGCCGATGGAGGCCGGCCGGGTCATCGTGGGGGAGGACGGCACCGTCGAGTCCCGCCTCGACCTCGTGGACGCCATGGTCAAGGCCGTGGACCCCTCGGTGACGGACCAGTTCCTCCAGCAGGTGGAGGAGAACGCCTGCCCCACCTGCGGCTCCTGCTCCGGCATGTTCACCGCCAACTCGATGAACTGCCTGATGGAGGCCATCGGGCTCGCCCAGCCCGGCAACGGTTCCACCCTCGCCACCGCCTCCGCCCGCAGGGACCTGTTCCTGAACGCCGGCCGCCTCGTCGTCGACCTCGCCAAGCGCTGGTACGAGGACGACGACGCCTCCGTCCTCCCGCTCTCCATCGCCACCAGGCCGGCGTTCGCGAACGCGATGCGCGTGGACGTGGCCATGGGTGGCTCCACGAACACCGTCCTCCACCTCCTGGCCGCCGCACAGGAGGCGGGCGTGGACTTCACCCAGGACGACATCGACGCGATCTCCCGCGTCACCCCCTGCATCTGCAAGGTGGCCCCCAACACCCACAAGTACTACATGGAGGACGTGCACCGGGCCGGTGGGATTCCCGCGATCCTTGGCTCCCTGCACCGCGCCGGGCTCCTCGAGCCGGCCCACGCCGTCCACGCCCCCGACCTCGACACGTGGCTCGGCGAGTGGGACATCCGCTCGGGCCGCACCTCCGCCACCGCCCTGGAACTCTTCCACGCGGCCCCCGGTGGGGTGCGCACCACCGAGGCGTTCTCCTCCACCAACCGGTGGGCCACCCTCGACACCGACCCCGTGGACGGCTGCGTCCGCGACGTCGAGCACGCCTACACCGCCGACGGCGGCCTGGCCGTCCTCACCGGCAACCTCGCGCCCGACGGCTGCATCGTCAAGACCGCCGGCGTGCCCGAGGAGCAGTGGACGTTCCGTGGCCGCGCGAAGGTCAGCGAGTCCCAGGAGGACGCCGTGGAGGCGATCCTGGGCGGGCGGATCGAGCCGGGGGACGTCGTCGTCGTCCGCTACGAGGGCCCCAGGGGCGGCCCCGGCATGCAGGAGATGCTGTACCCCACCGCCTACCTGAAGGGTGTGGGACTCGGCCCCAAGTGCGCGCTCATCACGGACGGCCGGTTCTCCGGCGGGTCCTCGGGGCTGTCGATCGGCCACGTCTCGCCCGAGGCCGCGTCCGGAGGGACGATCGGGCTGGTCGATGACGGGGACGTCATCTCCATCTCGATCCCGGACCGGTCGGTGACCCTCGAGGTCGACGACGCCGTGCTCGCCGAGCGCCGCGCCCGCGCCGATGCCGCGGGCTGGCGTCCGAGGGACCGGAAGCGCGAGGTGTCCGCGGCCCTGCGGGTCTACGCCTCGCTCGCCCAGTCCGCGGACAAGGGCGCCGCCCGGCACATCGACTGACTCAGGCCTGCACTGCGGCGACGCGGCGCGCCCAGCCGGTCACGTGGTCCAGAACCCGTGGGTCCACCGGACGCGTGGCGTCCTTCTTGTAGGAGCGCAGGGTCGGGATGCCGGGCTGGGCCCGGAGGATGTGGCTGACGTCCGGTACCTCGTGGGTCTCCACCGGCCCTCGCACGAGCCGCGCGATGCGGGGGAGATCCGCGGGGTCCACCTGCAGATCCTTCTCGCCCGTCACGGCGAGCACCGGCACGGTGATCCGCGCGAGGTCCGTGGCCGGGTCGTGGGCCAGGAACTCGCGCGTCCACTTGGCGTTGATCCTCCGGCCGCCGATGCGGGCGATGTCCGTGGTGGTGGCGCGGATCTTCCGGTGGTTCTCCGCCACCTGCTTCTGCACGGTGGTGCCCATGATCCTGAGGAGGATCCGGACGGGTGCCGGCAGCGAGGGCCCGACCTTGCGTGCCTGCCACTGGAGCAGGTCCGCGCCCGGCGTGGCGGACCCACTGATGAGGGCCACCCCCGCGGGGACCTCCTGCCGTGCCGCCAGGGCGGCCACGATGAGTGCACCCTCGCTGTGCCCGACGGCGACCACCCGCTCCGCGTCCACCTCCGGTTGGGCGCGCAGGGCCGCCAGGGCGGCGGAGGCGTCGTCGATGTTGTCCCCGAGTCCGGCGGCGAGCCAGTTGCCCGGGCTCTCGCCCACGCCGCGCTTGTCGTAGCGCAGGGTGGCGAAGCCCGTGCCCGCCAGCGCCTCGGCGAGCTCGCGAGTCACCCCGATCGGGAGCTTCGCGTGGTTCGAGTCGCGGTCCACCGGGCCGGAGCCGGGCACGATCAGGGCGCCGGGATGCGGGCCGGGGCCGTCCGGCACGGTCAACGTCCCGGCGAGTTCCTGAGTTCCGCACCGGAAGTGCAGGGTTTTGTCCATCGAATGTCCTCCTGAGTGCCTCAGCGGCCGCGCGGCTTGGTCTTCGAGATCGGCGTGCCGCGGGAGTCGACTCGAGGCGGGTTCTTCTTCGAGGCCAGCGGGAGCGCCTCCTCGGATCCGATGTGGATGCCGAACCGGGGGAGGATCACCCGGTGCAGCAGCAGCACGAGGAGGGTGGCGCCGATGGCTGCCCCGAAGACCGCCAGCGCGCTCCCGACGCTGCTCATGATCGCCGGGTCCACCACCATGACCACGGACAGGGTCAGGAGCAGCATGCCGCCCACGAGCTTGAGGATGCGGCCGTGCTTCTCCTCGAGCTTGCTGGCCCGCAGCGTCACCACGGCGGCCCCGAAGATGACGAGTTCGTCGAGCTGGTAGATGAGCATGTACAGCAGCAGGAGGGCGAGGAACACCCCGAAGCCCACTCCCTGGTCGGTGAGGATGTTCGTCCACATCACCGGGAAGCCTGCGGTGCAGGCCAGCTCCACCACGGAGACCCCCGCCGCCAGGACGATGGTGCCACCCAGGAGTGCCGGGAGTGAATCCGTCCGAGCGAGACCCCGCATCCGGGAGTAGATCCCCGGCTTCTTCTCATCCGAGATGGTGAAGGAGATGCCCTCGCGGAACCAGAAGTAGTCCTTGATGTTCACGATCGCGAAGGTCAGGGCGACCAGCGCCACCAGCACCCGCACCCAGGGGGCGATGCTCACCACGGTCAGCACGGTGAACATCCCCGCGATGAACAGGGCGTACACGAGTGCGGTCACGAAGATGAAGGTCAGGCCGATGAGGAGCACCCGGCCGCGAGACCCGGTCCGCAGGGTGAGCGCGAGAAGCACGGACAGCACCCACAGCGAGCACGGGTTGAACCCGTCGACCAGCGCGATCAGCGCCGTCGTCACCACCAGGGACTGCCGGCCGGCGTCCACCTCGCCGAAGATCGGCAGGGTGATGACGCCGTCGTCGACGGCGTCATCCGGCTCCGCTGGAGGAGCAGTGGGCGAAGGCTCAGCCGTCGGCTCGGGCTGGGCGGGCGTGATGACGCCAGCGCCGGCGTCAGGACAGCCCGAGGCCACGCAGGCCGCGACGGCCTGGTCGAGTTCGCGACCGATGGGCTCCTCCGCGAACCCCACCCACTGCTGCTCGCCCAGGAAGAAGGTGGGCACGCCGGTCACCTCGAAGCCCCACTGGTCGGCCATCGCGAGGAAGAGGTCCCGGTTCTCGAGGTTGTTGTACACCTCGTAGTCCTGCACCACGAGGCTCGGGTACTGCTCCTGCAGCCCGGCCAGGAAGGGCTTGGCGGCCGCGCAGTGGGGGCAGCCCTCGCCCCAGAAGAAGTAGATGGTGGGGCCGTCTCCGTCGTCGGGCGCCGCGGCGGAAGGTGAGGCGAGCAGGAGGGCGCCGAGCACTGCCAGCAGCACCCCCACGACCCATCTGCGCACCATCGCGTCACCCCTCGTCCGGCTGATCTGCCCGGAGGCTATCACCGGCGCGATCAGCGCGATTGGGACCTTCGCCGGACGGTCAGAGGGGCTCCCACGTGTGGACGGGCTCGTTCGAGTGGGCGCGTTCCACGTACTCGAGCGTCATGCGGCGCAGCGCCTCCCACCGGTCGATGCCGCGGGCCTCGAGCGTGTGGACGGCGTCCACCTGCCACTTGGCCCCGTTCTGTCCGGTGGTGCACCGGCCCTCGATCACGCCGAGGAGGCGGGCACGGATGTCGTCGTCCACGCCCCAGTCCTTGAGGCCCTCGTCGGCGAGGGGGAGGAGGCGGCGGAGCACCAGTTCGGTGGCCGGGACCTCGCCGAGGCCCGGCCAGTAGGTGGCGGCGTCGATGCCGCGCTGGGCGGCGTGGGTGAAGTTGTCCTCCGCCGCCCCGAACGACATCCTCGACCACACGGGGCGGTCCTCCAGGGCGAGTGCCCGGAGCGCCCCGAAGTAGAACGCGCCGTTGGCCAGCACATCCACGACGGTCGGCCCCGAGGGCAGCACGCGGTTCTCGATGCGCAGGTGCGGCCGGCCGCGGACGACGTCGTACACCGGCCGGTTCCAGCGCCACACCGTGCCGTTGTGGAGCCGCAGCTCCGCCAGCGACGGCGTCCGTCCGGCCGCCAGCTCCGCAGCCGGGTCCTCGTCCTCCACCACCGGGAGCAGGGCGGGGAAGTAGCGCAGGTTCTCCTCGAAGAGGTCGAAGACGGACGTGATCCACCGCTCGCCGAACCACACCCGCGGGCGGACCCCCTGCGCCTTCATCTCGACCGGGCGGGTGTCGGTGGCCTGCGTGAACAGGGCGATGCGCGTCTCACGCCACAGCTCATGGCCGAGGAACCACGGCGAGTTCGCGCCGAGGGCCAGCTGCGGGCCCGCCAGGCACTGGGCGGCATTCCACGAGGCCGCGAAGTTCTCGGGGCTGACCTGGAGGTGGAACTGCACGGAGGTGCACGCCGCCTCCGGGGCGATCGAGTCTGCGTGGGTCTCGAGCCCCTCGGTGGCGCCCCGGATGTCGATGTGGAGGTCCTCGCCGCGGGCGAGCAGCATCTGCTCGTCCAGAAGGGCGTAGCGCGGGTTGGCGCTGATGGCCTCGTGGGTGAGGTGCTCGGGCCGCAGGGTGGGCAGGATCCCGATCATCACCATGCCGTCGCCCTCGGCCTGGGCCTTCTCCTCCGCCGTGTTCAGCTGTTCGCGCACCTGCCGCTCGTACCGGGCGGCGCCGTCCCCCATGAGGGTCTGCGGCGGGATGTTGATCTCGAGGTTGAAGCGGCCGAGCTCCTGCACGAACGCGGGGTTGTCGATCCGGGCGAGCACCTCTGCGTTGCGCATCGCGGGTTGGCCCTCGCCATCCACGAGGTTCAGCTCCACCTCCATCCCGGTGAGGGGGAGATCGAACTCGAACAGCTCGCGGTGCAGCATCTCGGCGAGCACGTCGAGACACCGGTGCACCTTGTCCCGGTACCGCTGCCTGTCCTCACGGGTGAACGAACGGCTCGCCAGGTCCTTGCCCATGCGCCAAGCGTGCACCACCGGGGCGGCTGAGTCGAGCGGCGGGGCGCGCTGACCGGGTCGGCAATCGCCTCGGGTGCTGTCAGTGGTCCCTGGTTGGCTGGTGACAGTGCTGGAGAAGGGCAGGGGGCTGTGATGTTGGTGAATCCCAAGGAGCTGTGGGCGGATCTCGGGAGTTGGGTGGCTGGGAATGGTCACGGCAACGGCGACGGTCCCGAGGACACGGATCGTGGCGCCGTCGGACCCGTTGAGGACCTGACGCTGGAGCGGGCGGAGGAGCTGCGGGTGCGGTTGCAGGGGGCGGCGGCGACGGCGGCGCAGGTGGATCACGAGTTCCTCGTGCTGGTGGGGGAGTTCGACGCGGGGGGAGGGTTGGGGTGGTTCCCGGACTTCGCGTCGGTGGCGCACTGGGTGTCCTACTACTGTTCGATGGCGCCCGGCACGGCCCGGGAGCATGTCCGGGTTGCTCGCGCGCTGCGGGAGATGCCACGGGTGGACGGGTTGATGCGGGAGGGCCGGTTGTCGTTCTCCAAGGTCCGGGAGGTGACCCGCCTGGCGGGCCGGGTGGACGAGGACGAGCTGTGCGAGCTGGCCCTTGAGATGACGGCCTCGCAGCTGGCGCGCACGGTGCGGGCCTTCCGTGGTGTTGAGGGCACTCGGGTGGAGGCGGAGGTCCGGCGGGCCTTCACGGTCAGGGAGGCCGGTGCGGGGATGACCCGGGTGTCGGTGACGCTGCCCTCCGAGGAGGCCGCCCTGGTGGTCGCGGCGCTGGAGACGGCCGCCCGGGCGGAGGTGGCGGCCGAGGAGGGGCAGCTGCCGTGCCGTGCCGAGGCGATGGTGGCCCTCGCGCAGCACTACCTGGACGCCGAACCCACCCCGGCGTCCGAGGACGATCATCACCTGGTGGTGGTGCAGGTCCGTGCCGAGGTCCTCGCGGGCGTGGAGGGTCGGGACGTTCCCGCGGGAACGTGCCACATCGAGGGACTGGGGTCGATCGAGCCGGCCACCGCCCGCCGGTTGGCGTGCGACGGGAAGGTGCTGCCCGCGGTCCTCGGCGCCGACGGGGAGGTGTTGGCGTTCGGCCGGGCGCGGCGGCTCGCGTCGCGGGCCCAGCGGCGGGCGTTGCGGATCCGGGACGGGGTGACCTGCCAGTTCCCCGGGTGTGAGCAGTCCCGCCACCTGGACGCCCACCACGCGGTGCCGTGGTGGGCCGGGGGTGCCACGGACCTGGGAAACCTGCTGAACCTGTGCCGCCGCCACCACACCGCCGTGCATGAGGGCGGGATGGGCATCACCCGGGAGGCGGGCCGATGGGTCTTTCGCCACCGGAACGGGACAGTGGTGTGTGAGCTCGATCCGCCCACCCAGGGGGAACTCGCCTGGACACTCATCACCGACGCCCGGATCTTCCCACCCCACGGCGGAGAGGGATTCACCCTCGACGCCTGCGTCGCCGCCCTCTTCCACGCCGCAGCGTGAGAATGCGGCTGGTGGGGCGAGTCTCACCCGCGTGACCTCTCCCCACCAGACGGTGCGCGGGTGAGTTCACGCTCGTGGATCATGAGGTCGGGCATGATGGGAGTCATCATGACCTCCCACGATCCTGTTGATCCGCGTCTTCCTGCGGAGGCGCGTGCCCGGGTTCTGATCGACGCCCAGCTCGCGGCGGCGGGGTGGGTGGTGCAGGACCGGAAGGATCTGAACCTGTTCGCCGGTGTGGGGGTGGCGGTGCGGGAGTTCACCCTCGCGCCGAGTCATGGGCGGGCGGATTACCTGTTGTTCGTGGACCAGCGGGTGGTGGGGGTGATCGAGGCGAAGCCCCAGGGCACCCCGTTGTCGGGGGTGGAGTGGCAGTCCGCGATGTACGCCACCGGCCTGCCGCCCGAGCAACGCCTGCGTGCCGTCACCCACGACGGTCGCCTGCCGTTCGTGTTCGAGGCCTCCGGCTCCGAGACCCACTTCACCAATGGCCTGGACCCGGACCCGAGGGCGCGGGCGATCTTCGCGTTCCCCCAGCCGGCCACGTTGGCGAAGCTGCTCCGCGATGGCGCCGCCGATCCGGACCGTCCCACCTGGCGCGCCAAGGTCCGTGCCCTGCCCCCGCTGGACACCACGCACCTGCGCCCCGCCCAGATCCGTGCGATCACCAACGTGGAGCGCTCGTTGGCGGAGCAGCGCTTCGACAGGTCGCTGGTGCAGATGGCGACCGGGGCGGGCAAGACCTTCACGGCGGTGACGTTGGCGTACCGGCTACTCCGCCACGGCGGGTTCTCCCGGGTGCTGTTCCTGGTGGACCGGAACAACCTCGCGGACCAGACGCTGGCGGAGTTCCAGAACTACCGCACCCCGGATGACGGGCGCCGGTTCTCCGAGATCTACAACGCCGACAAGCTCACCAGCGCGGGCATGCTGGGTTCCTCGAACGTGGTGATCTCCACGATCCAACGGGTCTTCAAGGTGCTGAAGAACGAGGAGGTCACCGCCGAGGACGACCCCGGCCTGGACGGGTACGTCCCCGACGAGCCGGTGACCGTGGCCTACAACCCGACCCTGCCCCCGGAGGCCTTCGACCTGGTGATCGTGGATGAGGCGCACAGGTCGATCTACGGGGTGTGGCGGGGCGTGCTGGAGTACTTCGACGCCCACGTCGTCGGGCTGACGGCCACCCCGGGGAAGCAGACGTTCGCGTTCTTCCGCCAGAACCTGGTCTCGGAGTACACCTACCCGCAGTCGGTGGCGGACGGGGTGAACGTGGACTTCGACCTGTACCGCATCAAGACGGAGATCTCCCAGCAGGGTTCCACCATCGACGCTGGCACCATCGTGCCGAAGGTGGACCGCCGCACCCGGGTCCAGCGCCTGGAGGCACTGGACGAGGACCTGGAGTACGCCAACACCCAACTGGACCGCGCGGTCACCGCACGGTCCCAGATCCGCCTCGTGTTGGAGACCTTCCGGGACAGGTTGTTCACCGAGATCTTCCCCGGCCGCACCACGGTCCCGAAGACGTTGATCTTCGCCAAGGACGACGCGCACGCGGAGGAGATCGTCACCACGGTCAGGGAGGTGTTCGGCAAGGGCAACGACTTCGCCGCGAAGATCACCTACAACGCCCGCGACCCGAAGGCCCAGTTGCAGGCCTTCCGCACCTCACCGAGTCTGCGGATCGCGGTGACGGTGGACATGATCGCCACCGGCACCGACGTCAAACCCTTGGAGTGCGTGTTCTTCATGCGGGACGTCCGCAGTGCGCAGTACTTCGAGCAGATGAAGGGCCGGGGGGCGCGGACCATTCCGGGGGCGGACTTCCAGGCCGTCACCCCGGACGCGGCCGCGAAGACGAGGTTCGTGCTGGTGGACGCGGTGGGGGTCACGGAGCACGACTTCGTGGACCCGCCCCTGAACCGGGACAAGGGCGTGTCCCTGAAGCAGTTGCTGGACAAGGCCGCCACCCTGTCCCTCACTGAGGCGGAGACTGCCACCCTGGCGTCCCGGTTGGCGAAGCTGGAGCTGGACCTCACCGACACCGAACGCTCCGAGCTGGACGCCGTGGCCGGCACCCCGGTCCGCGAGGTGGTGCGGGGACTGGTGGACGCCGTCGACCCCGACACCCAGGCAAAGGCCGTGGAGGGCGCCGCAGACCCCGCCGCCGCCGTCCAGGTCCTGCTCGACGACGCCGTGCGGCCCCTGGCCGCGAACCCCGAGTTCCGCAACCGCATCCTCGAACTGCGGGCGACCCACGACCGGGTGATCGACGAGGTCTCCGCCGATGTCCTCCTGGACGCCCATGGCGTGGTGGATGTGGGGCGGGCGAAGTCCGTGGTGGAGTCCTGGACCGCGTACCTGCTGGAACACCGCGACGAGATCACCGCGATCCAGCTGCTGACGGAGGCGAAAGGCAGGCGGGTGTCCTTCGCGGAGATCCGGGAGCTGGCGGAGCGGATCCAACGCCCGCCGTACAACTGGACCCCGGACATCATCTGGCAGGCCTACGAAGTCCTGGACGGACCCAAGGTCCATCACTCCGACCGGCACACCCTCACCGACCTGGTGTCACTGCTGCGGTATACCGTCAAGGCCGACGACGAACTCGTCCCCTACGCCGAGCGCGTGCGCGAACGGTACGCCGGGTGGCTCCTGCAACAGGAACAAGCCGGAGCCGTGTTCACCGACAAGGAAAGGTGGTGGCTCGACAGGATGGTCAACGTCATCGCCACATCCGCAGGCATCACCCCCGACGACCTCGACCAAGCCCCCTTCACCGAACGCGGCGGCATCGACGGCATCCTCCGCGACCTCGGAGACACCCGCGCCGCCCACATCATCGAAACCCTCAACGAGGAACTCACAGCGTGACGGGTATCCCTCCCGGCTGGGAGTCGACCACGCTGGGGGCGCTCGGCCGTTACCTGAACGGCCGCGCCTTCAAGAAGAACGAGTGGTCGACCAGAGGCAGACCTATTATCCGCATCCAGAACCTCACCGGCTCGGGTGCCAGCTACAACTACTTCGAAGGTGACGTCGAGGAGCGCTACGTCGCCCGTCCCGGTGACCTTCTGGTCTCTTGGGCAGCAACACTCGGTGCCTACATCTGGAGCGGTCCCGAGGCTGTCGTCAACCAGCACATCTTCAAAGTGGAATCCAACATCGACCGGAGGTTCCACAAGTACCTCATCGACTACAAGCTCGGCGACCTCATGGAGCACTCGCACGGCTCGGGCATGGTCCACATCACCCGTGGCCGCTTCGATGCGCTTCCGGTGGCGGTGCCGCCGCTGGAGGAGCAGCAGCGCATCGTCACCATCCTCGACGACCACCTCTCCCGCCTCGACGCCGCCGAAGAGCTGATGAGGACGTCGCAGCGCAGGCTCAACGTCATGGACCGTGCCGTCATCGACGATGTGATGGTCCGTCGAGCCGAAGAGTCGGGTTGGCCGGTCGTGTCCCTCGGCGAGCTCGTTGGTGATAAGCGCACGATGACCGATGGTCCCTTCGGAAGCCATCTGACGTCGGCGCACTACTCGGCCGCGGGAGCGCAGGTCGTGAGGCTTCAGAACATCGGTGATGGGCAGTACAAGGAAGCCGCCGCATTCATCCCTCTCGACCACTACTCGTCGCTTGAGAAGCACAATGTCGTCGAGGGTGACGTTGTAGTTGCCTCGCTGGGTGACAATCTGCCACGGGCTGCCGTCGTGCCGGATCTCGGTGGACCAGCGATCGTGAAGGCTGACTGCATCCGTGTGAGGCTGCCGGAGCAAGTCGAGGCACAGTGGGTTGTTCTGGCGTGCAGGTCAAGTCGCGCCAAGCACTGGGCGAGAGACCGGCTTCACGGCGTTGGGCGTCAGCGGCTTGGCCTCGGTGGCATCCGGGACATCCCAGTGCCGTTCCCTCCCAGTCCAGCCGTCCGAAGGAGTGCGTTGGAGTGGATGTGCGATCAGTTGGATAACTCGATTCTCCTTCGGTCCGATCTCGATCAGGAGTTGAAGCGCGCGGAGGCGCTGCGTCGGTCTTTGCTCGCGGCGGCGTTCGCGGGTGAGCTGACGTCGGGGTATGAACCCGAGGAGGGGGTGGCGTAGGTGGGGATTCCGGATTATCAGTCGTTGATGCGGCCGGTGCTGGTGGCGTTGTCGGATGGGGTGATGCGCTCGACACGGGAGACGAAGGAGGCGGTGATCGCTTCCCTTGATCTGACGGAGGGGGAGAAGGCGGAGGTTCTTCCCAGCGGCAACCAGCTCACGGTGGACAACCGGGTGGGGTGGGCGATCAGCTACCTCGTGGCCGCTGGCGCCGTTGAGCGGCCATCGCGGGCGCGGTTGCGGATCTCCCAGGCGGGCAAGGAACTGCTGGTGGATCACCCGGACCGTGTGGACAACCAGGTGCTGATGAAGTTCGAGGCCTTCCGGGAGTTCCGGGCCCGGCACCACCGGCTGCGGGGCCGGGGCCAGCAGGAGCCGACACCCGAGCAAGGCGGCGCCGTCGTCGTGGAGCAGGCGGCGTCGGAGATCTCGCCGCAGGAGTTGATCGAGCAGGCCCGGCTGGAGAACCGGGCGGCGGTGGAGGGTGAGCTGCTGGTGCGGGCCATTGCGCTGACGCCACGCGACTTCGAGCGACTGGTGATCCGGCTGCTGAAGGCGATGGGGTACGGGCGCACCGGGATGATTGAGCATTCCGGCAAGCCCGGCGACGGCGGCATCGACGGGATCATCTCCCAGGACCCCCTCGGGCTGGACCGGATCTACGTGCAGGCGAAGAAGTACGCCCTCGGGGAGAGCGTGGGGCGGCCCACGATCCAGGGGTTCGTGGGCGCCCTGATGGGGGCGCAGGGCGACCGAGGGGTGTTCATCACGACGTCGTCATTCACGTCGGGGGCCGTCTTGGAGGCGGAGCGGGTCAACGCCCGGATCGAGCTGATCGACGGCGCCCGGCTCGCGGAGCTGATGGTGGACTACGGCGTCGCGGTGCAGCCCGAGGCCACCGTGACGCTGTTCAAACTGGACGAGGACTTCTTCGAGGAGCTGTAACCACCGCCGGGGCCGGTGATCCGTCGTGTGCCGTGGAGCGACAATTTCCACAGCGGTGCGGCAGGTGTGGCCGCTTCCTGCGACCATGTCTCCATGGCTGTCTCGCTGCTGGACCGTTCGATCTACTCGTACTCGGACGTGGATCGCCTCGTTGGGCTGCACGGAGGAACCGCACGGCGCTGGCTTGAGGGTTACACCCGCGCGGGGCGCTTCTACGATCCCGTGCTGCGCCCCGAGCCCACGGGTGCAGACGTTGTTACGTGGGGTGAGATGGTGGAAGCTCGTCTGCTCTCCGAGTTCCGCAAGCGGAACGTCCCGGTGCAACGTCTGCGGCCTGCTGTCGAGAGACTCCGCTCGGAATTCGGGCCGTACCCACTGGCCCGTGCTCGCCCCTTCCTCGAGGTGGAGGGCCGCGAACTCGTTCGGCTTGTGCAGGACGAGGTGGGCCTCGGGCGTGAACTGCGTCTCGTCGTCGTGCGTAATGGGCAGCTCGTGTTGACCGAGACCACGGAGAAGTTCCGAAGCACCATCGACTACGAGGGCGACATCGCAGAACGGCTGCGGCCAGAGCTCCGCACACCTCAAGTCATCATGGACCCGCGCCGGGCGTTCGGACAGCCCGCTGTTCGCAACGTTCGAACCGATGCGCTCGCGGAGGACTACCGGGCTGGGGCGACGCGCGAGGAAATCGCTGAACTCTACTCGCTGACACCGGAGCAGGTGGACCAGGCGCTGCGGTTCGAGCTGATTGCTGGTCGCGACGCCGCCGCCTGATGTCTCCGACAACCCGCCCGGTCTACTTCACGGACGAGAACCTGCTGGGGCTCGGCCGCCTTCTGCGCAAGGAGGGCCGCAATGACGTTGTGTACCCGGGCCACGAGGAACTACCTGAGATTGGTCTTGGGACATCGGATCTCGAGTGGATGCCAATGGTCGCGAAGCGCGGTCTGGTCGTGCTCACTCGCGACCGCCGAATCCGAACGAGACCCGCTGAGCTCCAGTTGTACTTCGAGCTTGGTATCCGGTCCGTGTGGTTGGGAGCCAAGCAGGACGTCGGACCCAGGGAACAGGTCGAGATGTTCCTCAAGCACGAGCAGCGCCTCCAGCGGGAGATCGTCAAGCGAGGCGGCGGCCCGTGGGCGCTATCCATGAATCCCTCCGGCCTCCGACCTATGAACCTGAAGTACCCTTTGCCGTGACGATAAATGCCCATCAGAGCGTATTCGTGCTGGTCCAGCGGATGATTCGGGCGGAGGACCATGGGGGACGGGTGCACCCCGGGATGATCGGTGGCGCAACGGTTTTGACCTAGGATGAGAACAGGCAGCTGATCAAAACTGGGGAATAGTCAACGGCCGTGTTGTCCAGACGATGTTCGATGTCCAGCCGGCCACCGCGTCCCGGATCCTTTCCGATCTCGTGGATCGGGGCATCCTCGTCAAGACCAGCACGGCGCAACGCGGACCGTCAGTCACGTACGGACCCGGCCCGAAGTTCCCGTTGAAGGGCACCCGCCAAAGTCAGAAGCATGCGAAGCAGCAGCTCGAACGCGACTGGGAAGGTAACGACAATGACTGATACCCGCCGTCTTGTTGACAAGCTGTGGTCCTACTGTGACGTCCTGCGGGACGACGGGGTGGGGGTGCTGGAGTACACCGAGCAGCTGACGTACCTGTTGTTCCTGAAGATGGCGCACGAGCGTGCCACCCGGAAGTTGGGGGCGGAGCGGATCATCCCGGAGCAGTACTCCTGGACGCGGCTGGTGGACGCGCAGGGCACCGCCCTGGAGTTCGAGTACACCCGCATTCTGCAAGGGCTCGCGAGGGAGCCGGGGGTGGTGGGCACCATCTTCCGCAAGGCGCAGAACCGGATCCAGGACCCGGCGAAGTTGCGCCGCCTGGTGGTGGACCTGATCGACAAGGAGCACTGGTCGTCAGAGGGTACCCACATGATGGGGGACGCCTACGAGGACCTGCTCTCCAAGGGCGCGTCCGACAAGGGGTCCGGGGCGGGCCAGTACTTCACCCCCCGGGCGATCACGCACGCGATGGTCGACGTCGTCGCCCCCACCATCGCCGACACAGTGGTGGACCCGGCGTGCGGGACCGGGGGCTTCCTGCTTGCGGCCTACGAGCACGTCGCCTCCGGGGCGTCCTCCATGACACCCACGGAGCGGGACAAGCTCCGCGACGGCTTCGTGTACGGGTACGAGCTGGTGGACGGCACCGCCCGCCTCGGGTCGATGAACCTCCTCCTGCACGGGGTGGGATCCCCCAAGGGCGACCCGCTCATCGAGGTGCGCGACTCGTTGACGGCTGACCCGGGACGGCGGTGGTCGGTGGTGCTGACCAACCCACCGTTCGGGCGGAAGTCCTCCCTGACCATGGTCGCGCCGGACGGGCGGGAGGTCCGTGAGGAGCGGGAGATCGAGCGGCAGGACTTCGTGGCCACCACCGCGAACAAGCAACTGAACTTCGTGCAGCACATCATGACGATCCTGGACATCAACGGCAGGGCCGCCGTGGTGCTGCCGGACAACGTGCTGTTCGAGGGCGGGGCCGGGGAGGTGATCCGCAGGAAGCTGCTCACGGACTTCGACCTGCACACCATGCTGCGCCTGCCCACCGGGCTGTTCTACGCCCAGGGCGTGAAGGCCAACGTGTTGTTCTTCGACAAGAAGCCCGCCCGCCCCGGGCACCCGTGGACGCAGAAGCTGTGGATCTACGACCTGCGCACCAACCAGCACTTCACGCTGAAGCAGAACCCGCTGCGCCGCGCCCACCTGGACGAGTTCGTCGAGTCGTACCAGCCCGGCAAGCCCCACAGTGAGCGGCAGGAGTCCGAACGCTGGCGGGCCTTCCCCTACGAGGAGCTCGTCGCGCGGGACAAGAACAACCTCGACATCACCTGGCTGCGGGACGACTCCCTGAACGGGATGGACAACCTTCCCTCCCCGGACGTCATCGCCCGCGAGATCGTCGAGGACCTCACCGCTGCGCTGGCCGAGTTCGAGGCCGTCGCCGCCGCGTTGGAGGCACAACTGGGGCCACGCGAGCAGATGCCTGCCGAGGAGCGGTGACACAATCGATCCATCTGGTGGACGCAATGGAGCGTTGCGGGAACAGGCGACCACGGGTTCAGAAGCTCGTTTCCGCGTGGAATCAGAGGTCTGGGGTTACCGTCGAGCCCTTGAGTGAGCCCGACGACCCGCTCATCGCGGCGTCGGCAGAGCCAAGGAGACGCGCTCGAACACGGCCAACTGAGGACGAAGTGGACGCTATGCGAACAGCCCGTGCCGATGGGGTCAGCGTGACCGTTCTGGCGAAGCAGTTCGGTGTCCACCGCGGAACAGTCTGGGCCAGGACTCACTCCCATACTTGACTTCACTCGCGTCAGATGGTTACAGTTATTTCAGTTGCCATCCGTTCGTTTCAGTTGGAGTGAAGATGTCCGGAATCCTGCCAGATGAAATTCAGGCGCTCCGCGACGCTCTCGAAGCCTCACCAGGTGACGTTACCATCACGCTCAACCTGACGCGCAGGAGTGCGGAGAAGGTTCTCGAACTCCTGGAGGCGGAACACTCCACAGGAGCGGTCGTGCTCCCGGTCAAGGACCTGTTCACCAGCACGGAGGCTGCCTCGATGCTGGGCATGTCTCGACCCACCCTCATGAAGCTGGTCGATGCGGGCACCGTAGAGCACGTTCGCGTTGGCAGCCATCGCCGCATTCCCGTGCGGGCGATCGCAAAGTACCAACGTGAGCGCCAGGCGGAGCACCAAGAAGCCGCCGCGGCGCTGGAGGAGTTCCGCAGCAACATCACGTTCGAGGGAGACCTGTGAGTTCACCAGCCGTCTTGCTCGATCCCGTCGAGTTCCTCCAACCCAACCGGAGGCTGTTCATCGACACAAACGTCTTCATGGACACGAACCCGCGCCGCGCCGGTGGGTTGAAGCGACTCTTCGAGCGGGGACAGAAGGCAATCCTCGCCAACAGCAACCCGGTCGTGGTGCCGACCAAGGTGGTCGGCGAGCTGACAAAACAGAGCCAGATCGATCCCTCCGGGGAGTCGGAGGAGCGCGCTGAGGCGATCAAGAAGGCAGGCGCCGCACTCACCTTCCTGGAGAGCGCGAGGCGCGTCGGGCTCGTGCGCACGGACCTCGGCGATGACACCAACCCGTACGCTGACGACCTGTTCCTGCAGCTCTTCGAGCGCTTCGCGGGCACCTACGAGATGTGTCTTCTCACCCACGACATCACGATCAAGCTGCGGATTCGCCTCCTCGCTCACCGCCTCGCCAAGCGCCTGCTCGTCGGCGTCCTGACGAAGGATGGCGACCTCGAAGTCGACGCCGATGCATCGCTCTTCGACCGCGGCCACCGCAAGTACGCCCGCCACGCCGCCCGCGTCGCTGATGGAACGGGGAACTTCAAGGACGAGTCCGAGGTCGCGGTGCTCAGGCCGCTTCTGGATGAGTTCGGGAAGGCATTCGGGTTGAAGACGCCTGCTGTCAAGCTGGGCCCGCGGACCACGCGGTCGCCCGCGCCAAGCCCATCAACTGCCCATCGGCCGGCGGCAACTCCTCCTGCCCCGGTCAAGCCTTTCTCCGCACGCGCAGGGCTCAAGCCGAGTGACACTCCCCTCATCTTCTCCGCACTCCCCAGTGAGGGCGAACGGGTCGAGTGGGCCTCCGCCGCCGCGAGACACCGTTCCCGCGCGGCCT
>ERZ1645187.1630-NODE-1630-length-20467-cov-13.129532_pt1 | contig 20467 bp, 15 predicted proteins | sample MGYA00575352_ERZ1645187 | MGnify/ENA primary metagenome ERZ1645187 (study PRJEB40837, sample SAMN11349314) | freshwater sediment metagenome | isolation source: river sediment | host: Sediment | place: India: Wazaribad , New Delhi | collected 2017-02-21 ... | reverse complement strand
TTACTCCAACCGGCGATGTGAATGCCTCTTTTGTGCCCGAAAATGGCGCGAAAAGTCAATCAATTCTTGACTATGATTCAGAAATTTTCGTTTCAGTAAATCAAATTGTTGAGATACCTGTACAACTTGAAAAAGCCACAAATCTGGGAGCATTTACACTCGAACTTTCCTATGACGATCGGTTGATTGAAGTTTTGGAAGTTGTTGACAGAGAAATACATTTTATTAACAAGGAGAATTCAACCGTAAAAATTGCATGGTTGAATGACACGCATAATACGATGCAAACACTTGCCATTCTGAAAGTTAAGATAAAAGGCCAGCTATCCGCAGGTGATTCATATTTCCAACTGCTGGACGGCACTCAACTTGTGGATGAAAGTGCAAAAGTTTTGGGTGGTCATTTACTGGCGCCAACTATCAAAACAATTGATGCAAATGACTTTGAAAACAAACTTGTTCATTACATTGCACCCAATCCTGCCTCCGGATACACCAATCTACACTATTTTCTGCCGGAGAATGGAATTGTCCGGATTTCGTTGTTTGACCCTACCGGACACGAAATCAAGAAATTCGAAGCTCAAACACTTAGCAAAGGCGAGCACCTGACAAAGATCACACAACAAGATTTGCATGGTTCGGGGCTTTATTTTTACAAGATTGATTTCCAGACTGCCGGATCAAATTCGACCGTCAGCGGATCATTGCTATTTGTTAAATAGATTCAAGGTAAAAAAAATAAAAGCCCGCTTGTGATTACAAGCGGGCTTTTATTTTTTTTGGATTGGCCTAATTAAGCACTTCGTTCACCAGGGCAGCAGCGTCCTGTAAGCGAATAGCCGAATAAACTTTCAGACCTGATTTGTCAATGAGTTCTTTGCCTTCTTCGGCGTTGGTGCCTTGCAAGCGAACGATAATCGGTACATTGATCTCACCAATATTTGTATAAGCATCAACAATACCCTGTGCAACGCGGTCGCAGCGAACGATACCACCGAAAATATTCACAAGTATAGCTTTTACATTCGGGTCTTTCAGGATAATTCTAAAAGCTTCCTCCACGCGCTTAGCGTTGGCGGTACCTCCAACATCAAGAAAGTTTGCAGGCTCACCACCCGACATTTTTATCATGTCCATGGTGGCCATTGCCAAACCGGCGCCATTCACCATACAACCAACGTTTCCATCAAGTTTAACATAGTTAAGATCAAAACGGCTGGCTTCCACCTCAATGGGGTCTTCTTCGTTAAGGTCGCGCATGCCCGAAATTTCGACTTGACGATACAATGCGTTATTATCTATAACAACTTTTGAATCAGCAGCATAAATCTTGTCGTCAGCAGCCTTAATCACAGGATTTATTTCAAATAAACTGGCATCAGAACCCTCATAGGCTTTGTAAAGGGCAGCAACAAATTTCACCATTTCTTTGAAAGCAGTGCCTGAAAGCCCCAGGTTGAATGCAATTTTTCTAGCCTGGAATCCCTGAAGACCGACTTTTGGATCTATTTCTTCAGTAAAAATCTGCTCCGGTGTTTCTTCAGCAACTTTTTCAATATCCATGCCACCACGCGGTGAGTACATGATCATATTGCGACCGGCTGCGCGGTTCAACAGAATGCTCATATAAATCTCTGAAACAGGCGAAGGGCCTGGATAGTAGATATTCTGTTCGATCAGAACCCGGCGAACCAATTTACCTTCGGCAGAGGTCTGAGGCGTAACAAGCATCATACCAATGATTTGATCAGCATATAACTCAACCTCTTCTATTGATTTTGCTATCTTTACTCCACCCCCTTTACCCCTTCCACCGGCATGTATCTGAGCTTTAACAGCCCATTTATCAGAACCGGTGCGTTTTTGTATTTCTTTGGCAGCCTCAACAGCTTTGGCAGGCGACTCGGCAACAATGCCAAATGGCACAGAAACCCCATAACCACTTAAAATTTGCTTTCCCTGATACTCATGTAAATTCATAACGTAACTTTTGTTTTAGGGTTTCAAAAGTAGGACAAATATTGCAATATTTACATATAAAAGTAAAAGTTTTAAACCCCTCAGGTCATTTGTGATGAATCAGCTGAAAACCAATATTTTTGACACGTTTTTTATGACAAAGGGAATTGTAAAATACCCTGTCCCTAAAATCATTACTTTTGCGCTTTCATATAATACCCCATGATCAAGGCAACGCACATCTCAAAAAAGTTTGGCAATCTTCAGGTTCTAAACCAGATAGACCTCACGGTTTTGCAGGGCGAAATTGTTTCGGTCGTGGGCGCCTCAGGAGCCGGCAAATCAACACTACTGCAGATATTAGGCACATTATTAAAGGCTGATACCGGTAGCATTGAGGTGGCAGGCATCAATCTGGATTGTTTGAACGAAAAAGCCTTATCAGCCTTCCGCAACAAAGAGATCGGGTTTGTTTTCCAATTCCATCAATTACTTCCTGAGTTCACGGCTTTGGAAAACATTTGTATTCCGGCATTCATTGGTGGATATACGAAAAAAGAAACCGAGAAAAGAGCAATGGAATTACTTGATTTTTTTGGACTTACCTTACGTGCAACTCACAAACCTTCAGAGCTTTCGGGCGGTGAACAGCAACGTGTTGCAGTTGCAAGGGCTTTGATAAACAAACCATCCGTTGTTCTCGCCGACGAACCTTCGGGCAACCTTGATTCCGCATCAGCAGCATCTTTGCACCAACTGTTTTTCGATCTGCGCCAACAATTCGGGCACACCTTTGTGATTGTTACACACAATCCCGAACTCGCAGCTATGGCAGACAGAAAAGTACAAATAGCTGATGGAAGAGTCGTTTCAGACAGTAATAATTCAGTATTATCTTCGTTAAATACAGTTAGTTAATTCAGTCATTATGCGTTCAAACCATTTCCTGAAATTCCTCCTTTTTCTTTTATTACTCCTTAACAGCGAATTACTTATAAGTCAACAGGCACAATCCTATGAGACTGTGATGAAATCGGCCAACGAAAGATTCGAAGCAAAAGACTACGTCAGCGCCAAAACATATTACGAAATGGCTTTGCGGCAAAAAGCCGATGATCCTGTTGCTACAAAACGTTTGACAGAAACAATCGGGCTGATGAAAAAACAACTCGAACAACAGGAAATATTCTACAACTTTCTCGATCAGGGCGACAAACTATTCAACGAAGGAGCTGCTAACGAAGCACTTGCAATTTATAAAAAAGCACTTTCAGTGTTTCCCGATGATAAATACGTCAACGCCCAGGTTAATAAGATTGAATCAGCAAACAAAGAAAAAGAACTAAAAAATCAACAATTTGAGCAATATGTTCGTGTGGGTAAGCAATTGTCCGATGACTTAAAACTGGAAGAAGCACTCTTTCAATACAATCTGGCGTCAGACCTCTTTCCTGATAATGAAGAAGTTAAAAAATCAATCACAGCGCTTCAGCAGGCAATCAGCAAAAGGAATGCTGATGAGAAGGCTTTTCAGGAGTTGATGCTTCAGGCCTTCGAATCTCAAAAACGCAAAAACTTTGATCAAGCAATTACCAAAGTAAATCAGGCCCTCGCTATTTCGCCAACAAACCAGGAAGCAACAGCAAAACTTACCGAACTCCAAATACTTGCAACCACACAGAAAAAATATGACGAAGCTATAGTCATAGCTGACCAGGCATACGAGCAGAAAAAACTTCCTGAGGCACTCGACTTGTACCGAAAGGCCCTTGTGATTTGGCCCGGTCAAGCCTACGCCAGTGAAATGGTGCAGCGCATTGACCAAAGCATCAACAGTGCTGAAGCAAAACGTGCCAAAGCTATCGAAGACGCACTCACCCAAGCTGATACAGATTTCGATCAAAAGCAATATGATGCTGCGCTCGCCAACTACAATACTGTTTTGGGCCTCGACCCTGACCACACAAAGGCCGGCCAACGTGTGATTGAACTCACACTGTTGATTTCGGCTGAAAAAGTAGCTCAACAACAAAATAAGCTATTTGAAACAAAATTGGCTGAAGCAAATTCGGCCTTTGATAAAAGAGCATACGAACAGGCATTAACGCTTTATCAAAACGCTCTGGAGCTAAAACCAGACAACCAACAGCTCAAGGAGAAAATTACAAGCACACAGTCTATCATTGCAGAAGAACAAGCAAAAGCATCTCAACTTGCTGAATATCAAAAATATATTACCGAAGGCGATCAACTTTTTAACACCGGAAAATTAACTGAAGCAAAAATCGCTTATGAAAAAGCAGTGCAAATTGATGCTGCAAAAACCTACCCGGCATCGCAAATTGCTTCTATCAACAATACGCTCGAACAACAACAAATTGCAGAAAAACTCGGCTTAAAATTCAATGAAATAGTCGCTGCTGCCGACGCACTCTTCAAGGAAGGAAAATTTGATGCCGCTTTGACCAATTACCGCGAAGCATTAAGCCTGAAAAACGGTGATGAGCATGTTAATTCGCAGGTTCTGAAGGCAGAGACACAAATAGCCGCTATTGCACAAAAGCAACAAACAGAAGCCAGTTTCAACGCATTGCTCAATAAAGCTGCTCAGGCTGAATCAACAGACCAGCTCGGGATTGCTTTGGAGAACTACACTCAGGCATCGGTTTTAAAGCCTGAAGATGCATTTCCGAAAGAGAAAATCGCAGCAATCAATATTGCCATCGCAAAAAAGAAAGAAGCTGATCAACGCGAAACCGACTTCACACAATTTATGAGCAGAGCAAATGAATTGCTTGAAAATCAAAATTATATCGAAGCAGTAAGCACTTATGAACAGGCATTGGCGCTGAAGCCAAATTCAACAGATGCAACCGCTAATCTTAAGCGCGCAAAACAAAAGCTTGACGAGCAAAAAGCCAATGCTGCTGCCGAAGAACAATACAACCAAACCATCGGTGAGGCTGACCTTTTGTTTGATAAAGGCGACTTTGATACTGCAATTCAAAAATACCAGGCGGCTCAAAGAATCAAATCGGGAACAGTCTATCCTGCCGAGCAGATTGCTCTGGCCAATAAAAAACTGGAAGAAAAGGCTTTAGCACAACAGAAGTTGCTTAAAATTAATTCGTTGACTGCCGAAGCTGATCAATTGTTTAGTCAAAACAAACTCGTTGAAGCAGATCGAAAATATAAAGAGGTATTGCAACTCGACAGCGAAAACACATTAGCGGCAAAACGAACTGCAACCATTGCCCAAACCCTTGCTGCGCAAGCAAAAGAACGTCAGGCAAACTATGATGCCTCAATGGCAAAAGCAGAGCAACTTATTAGTGTCAAGGAATACAAACAAGCCCTAAGCACACTGAATGAGGCACTGGGCTACATGCCTGATGACAAAGCCGCCAGACAAAGAATCACCCAGGTTGAATCCATTATCGAGGAGCGTCTGTTGGCTCTCAAATCGGAATACAACAAAGTTGTAAACGAAGCCGATCGTTTCTATAATACCAAAAGTTTTGACCAGGCTATCGAAAAATACCTGAACGCAGAGGGCATCAAACCCGATGAAAGCTATCCACGGGAGATGATCAGAAAAATTGCTGCCGAGATGGAAGCCAATAAAATCAGGGAAGTCAACTCAACAGCCCTGTTGATTCCATCAAATACATCAAAAAGATTTGACTTTGAACCGGTTGATATCACTGAACGCAGATCGAACTATGTGCTTATAAAAGCACGCAACACCGGCGAAAAATCGTTTCCATTGCTTGTAAACTTTGGCAGCAAATCAGGGCGTAACGGTGGTTTCGTTTTGCCGATTCCGGAAAATGGCGAAACAAACGATTTCATTGTACGCGTGGGTCAGCAATACAAATGGTTTAGCGAAGACAACACCTGGCTTGAACTTCTCCCTGAAAACGGTTCGGTAGAAGTGACCATTATTCAGATTTCAAAAAGCAAATAAATCTGTCGAAAAGAATTAAGAGGAATTTTTTAAAAAGTCTGACAACTTTCTTATCCCAAAAATTGTCTTAAATTTGTTAAAGAAACCTCTTACGATGCAAGCATTAGAAACTCATTTCGACTTTTTCCGCCAAAATACGATAGGCTTTGACCTTGAATACAAAAGCCCTTACGGAACACAAAAACTCATCTATGCCGACTGGATTGCGAGTGGTCGTCTCTACAAACCTATTGAGTTTCAAATAGCTAATGTAATTGGGCCTTATGTAGCCAACACCCATACCGAGACCAGCGAAACCGGCACGCTCATGACAAAAGCTTACCACTATGCGCACAAACTGATCAAAAATCACGTAAACGCAGGTCCGGAGGACGTGATCATAACAGCTGGTTCAGGCATGACAACTGTGATCAATAAGATGCAGCGGATCATGGGCTTCAAAACTTGCAGGATGATAAAAAACAACGATTGTTTGCAAAACCGCGAGCGCCCTGTTGTTTTTATCAGCCATATGGAACACCACTCAAACCACACAAACTGGTTCGAAACAAATGTGGATGTTGTGGTGCTGAAACCCAACAAGGATTTGCTCATCAGCACAGATGAACTCCGGACTCAGCTCGAGATATACAAAGACAGGGCTTTCAAAATCGGCTCATTTACAGCTTGTTCAAACGTAACCGGCATCGAAACACCTTATCACGAACTCGCCAAAATCATGCACGAATATGGCGGTATCATTTTTGTTGATTTTGCAGCCTCAGCACCTTACGTTGACATTGATATGCATCCGGCGGATGACGAAATGAAAAAACTTGATGCAATCTTTTTTAGTCCGCACAAGTTTTTAGGTGGCCCGGGCAGCTCCGGGGTGTTAATTTTTGACAAATCACTTTATAACAGTCCAACACCTGACAATCCGGGTGGCGGAACCGTTGACTGGACCAATCCCTGGGGTGAATACAAATATATTGACGACATTGAAATAAGGGAGGATGGTGGCACACCCGGCTTTCTTCAGGCAATGAGAACGGCTTTGGCCATCGAAGTTAAAAACCAGATGCAGCCGCAACTCATCCGCCAGCGCGAACACCAGCTGCTGCAAAAAGCATTCAATAGCTTGCGCGCCATACCGGGCTTGCACATTCTGGCCGACAACGTTGAGGCCCGTCTGGGAGCTTTGTCGTTTTATCTCGACGACATTCATTTCAACCTCGTGGTAAAACTATTGTCCGACAGGTTTGGAATTCAGGTCAGGGGCGGCTGTGCCTGCGCAGGCACCTATGGGCACTATCTGCTTAATGTTTCGTACGACAAATCAAAGAAAATCACCGAGTTGATCAACCATGGCGACTTGTCGCAAAAACCAGGCTGGATCAGGGCTTCAATCCATCCAACAATGACTGACACTGAATTAGATACACTCATCTACGCTGTCAGCGAAATAAGCAAACACCATAAAAGTTGGCAAGGCGATTACGCGTACAATAAATTTACGAATGAATTTAAACACCGTGACGATCCGAATGATAAAACCATCGTAATCAAAAACTGGTTCAAGCTGTAAAAATCAAAATGGGACTCTGTGTGGATACAAACTCCTGACAATCAAGAATAAGGCAAGAGCAAAGATCGCAATCAAGGCAAATGTGAAACCCAAAACGTGTTTCTTTCGGTAAAAGAACCAACCGGCCAAACCTGAAAAGAACACAAACAAAGCCAACAACTGTATTACCATACTTTAGTTTTGATAATAAACAAGATCATTTCAATTTTGTTTTGCCCCGACTGATTAATCAAGCCGGACAACTTTTTCCACGCCCTGAACTTTCCCAATCCGATGCATCAATTGCTCCAGGTGATCTGTATCTTTGATTTGAAGCACTATTTTTCCAACAAACTTCCCATCCCGTGTATCAAACGCAATGCTCCGCATATTTACCTTTAAGTCGTTCGAAATAAGCTTTGTAATTTCGCCAACCAAGCCAAGTGTATCAACCCCGGAAACCCTGATTGCCGCCTGGAATACCGGATTATCTTTTGATTCTCTCCACTTAACCAGCAAAAATCTGTAGCTGTATCTTTCACGCAGTCGTGCTGCATTTGGACATGTGGTACGGTGAACCGTGATGCCACTGTTGATCGTTACAAAACCAAACACATCATCGCCCGGAATAGGGTTGCAGCAGCGGGCCAGCTTGTAGTTCACATTGGTGATGGAGTTGTCAATGATCAGATAATCATCTTTTCCTTCGGCTTTTGCAGGAGTCTTGGCCTCCACACCAGCTTCATTCGTCAACTCTGCCGGTTTAGCATTAGGCGACTTATCTTCAGCACTAAGCGCAACCAAATGTTTCTTTAATTCGATCAGATCAATCTTTTCAGTTGATATATCGTGATACAACTGAATGGATGTGGTTGTTTTGTAATATTTTACAAGGTGATTGATGATATCGTCGGAGTAACTTATTTTCCAGTTCTTCAACTTTCGCATCAACAATTCCTTTCCAAACTCAGCTTCTTTGAGTTCTTCCTCTTTTAAATACCTCCTGATTTTCGATTTGGCGCGCTCTGTTGCCACAAACGCCAGCCAATCGTGCTTTGGAGATTGTTTTTTATTGGTAATAATTTCAACTTTATCACCATTCTGGAGTACATGCCGGATCGGCACTATGCGGTTATTCACACGCGCTCCGCTGCAGCTCGAACCAACCTGTGTGTGCACCTCATAGGCAAAATCCAACACAGTGGAGCCACCCGGCAACTGCTTCAAATCCCCGTTAGGAGTAAAAATGAAGATTTTATCGTTAGCATGCGAACTGCTGCGTTTGTAAGCATCAAACTGTATCTGACCAGGATTTTCCAAAACATCGCGTACCTGATTCAACCATTCCTCTGCATCCTTTTTCTCTGGTTTATCTTTGTAGAGCCAGTGGGCAGCCTGACCTTTTTCGGCTACCTGATCCATCCTGTCCGACCGAATCTGAACCTCAACCCACCTGTCGTCTAAACCTTTCACTGTGGTATGAAGTGATTCATAACCAGATGCTTTTGGGGTTGTGATCCAATCGCGTAGGCGTTTTGGATTAGGCGGATACAAATCAGAAACAATTGAATACGCCCTCCAACAATCTTCCTTTTCTCGTTTAGCCGTGCTTTTTATGATAATCCTCATTGCGAAAAGATCGTAAACCTGCTCAAAATCAATATTTTGATCTCTCATCTTTGCCCAAATACTTGGTATAGATTTGGTCCGCCATTTAATTATCGAATCCATTCCGTGAAGCTTAAGCTCCTGCTCAATAGGCCCAATAAATGACTTCATAAATGCTTCCTGATTGTCTTTATCTGCCTTAATTTTTGATTGTATTGAATCAAAAACCTCAGGATGCTCAAACCGCATCACTTTTTCCTCAAACTCAGCTTTAATAGTGTATAAACCAAGGCGGTGAGTGATTGGAATATAAAGGTATTTCACTTCTTGCACGAAGCGTGCAAGTTTTTCGTTATCAAGCATCTCCGGATGACGAATATCACAAAGGCGGTGTGCTATCTTTAATAAAACCACCCTGATATCCTCAACAAGTGAAAGGAAAAGCTTACGAAACTGATCAGACTGATATGAAAGGCGCGACGTGGGCAAATCAGAAATTCTTCGAAATCCGTTTAAAATCACGGCAACTTCATGACCGTAGGTATTCGTTATTTCATTCGCTCTATCAGAGTTCTCAAAATCAACTCCATGAAACAATGAAGCTATCAGCGTTGATGCCCTCAGGCCAATCTCTTCCACTGCAATCCTGCCGACCTCAAGATAATGTGTCAAAGCAGGCTCACCATCAGGTAATATCTTTCCTTCATAAAACTCCTTTGCCTGATTAAATGCCTTAATAACAAGCTGCTTCTCGTTTTGAGTAACAACTTTATCAAGGCTTTTCAGCAAATCCAGAAATTTCTTATCAATTATTTGTTCCAATTTTTTCCAGCTGGTTTTCCAAAACAAAAAACGTTTGTATCATTTTTCCTGATACAAACGTTTTTCGCTGCTCAGGTTATTATTTACTTCTTTCCGGAACTCAAATCCTTTATCGTAGCTTGATTTCCTTGCCCTGTCTCAGATATACTGTCGCGCATCTTTGTATCGGCCTGTATATTCTGAAAACGATAATAATCCATTACTCCAAGGTTGCCCGACCTGAAAGCCTCAGCAATAGATTGAGGAATAAGCGCTTCGGCCTGAATCACATTCGCTCTTGCTTCCTGTGCACGGGCTTTCATTTCCTGTTCAAGTGCCACAGCCATTGCCCTGCGTTCTTCGGCTTTGGCCTGCGCGATATTCTTATCAGCTTGTGCCTGATCCATTTGTAAAACAGCGCCGATATTCTTTCCAATATCAATGTCAGCGATATCTATTGATAGAATCTCAAAAGCCGTTCCGGAATCAAGACCCTTGCGCAAAACGACTTTCGAAATCGAATCGGGGTTCTCGAGTACCGATTTATGCGAGTCGGCAGATCCGATACTGGAAACGATACCTTCACCAACCCTGGCCAACACAGTTTCTTCGCCTGCGCCTCCAACCAATTGACGGATATTTGCCCTAACAGTAACACGTGCAATAGCGATGAGCTGAATACCATCTTTTGCAACTGCTGCAACCTTCTTAGTATCAATAACTTTTGGATTCACAGACATCTGAACGGCCTGAAAAACATCACGCCCGGCCAAATCAATAGCGGTGGCTGTTTTAAAATTCAGCTCAATATTGGCTTTGTCTGCAGAAATCAATGCATTTACAACCTGTTGCACACGGCCACCGGCAAGGAAATGAGCTTCGAGGTCATCGCGTTCCAGATGCAATCCGGCTTTTGTAGCTGCAATCATGCTGTTAACGATGACAGATGGCGGAACCTTTCTCCAGCGCATGAGCACAAGCTGCAACAGCGAGACCCTCACACCCGATACCAAGGCTGTAAACCATAGTCCGACCGGAATAAAATAAAACAGAAACCAAATCAGGAATATTGACCCAAGGCCAATTGCGATGAAAACATACATTTCGTTCATAATGAATCTTTTAATGGTTTTACAAAGATTTTATTGCTTTCTATTTTTACAACTTCAATCACCTGGTTCTCATCAATAAATGAGGTACCCGCATACACCTCATAAAAATCATTATTGATGAATGCTTTGCCGGAGGGTGCACATCTTGAGATAGTTTCACCTTTGTCGCCCGCCTTAAGACGTTCGGCATCAATCAGATTCACCTTCCCATCGAGTTGTTTCTTTAACATGGCTTTGTCCCATGTTTTTGACCTTAATGCCAAAACCAAGGAAGCAATGTTTATCACCACAGTACCACTCAGCACAAGGAGACCGGCTGTTGTTCCTTCACGCTCAAAGGCAAGGTAAACACCCGAAACCATCAGTCCGAAGCCAATGATTCCGGCAATTCCGCCTCCGGGAATCACAAGAATTTCGAGTAAGACGATCAGCAGCCCGACAAAAATCAACGTTAAGATTACAGTCCACATATGCTTTATTCAATTGATGCAGTTAGATTTCTGTTCACAAACTCTTGATATATCGGCTTCAGCTCATAGGAACTTCCCGATTTCACAGCACATTTTCCCTTGTAATGAACAATCCAGGTGCATGTTTCGGCTTGCTCCAAGGTATGACCACATACCTCAATGAGTGTATCAATCACAAAATCAAAAGTATTGAAATCATCATTGAACAACACTAGGCTTTTCTCAACATCAAATATCACATCTGTTGATTCCTGGTTCTGTTCTTTTATTTTAACCATTGTTGAATAACTTTTGATGCGTAAAAATACAAAATTTTAGACCCGTTTAAATCATTCAGGTACAATTTGCGTCTCATAAACAAATTTTAACATGCAGCGATTTCGACCCATGCACATTTCATCGGTTTTAAGTCCACTTTCATTCAACCAATGACCATGGGAGATTTATTACTTTTGCAATCAAAAATGCATTCAAACAGTGTTTTTATAGAGTTGCTTAAGGAGCAGCTTGGCCGGCAGTTGCCCGGCTCCGAAGCGCAGTCGAAGCTTGAACCTGAAATCCGCAGAGTATTGAGACAAAAGGCTGTTTCCACTTCACAAGCGGCACGTGAAAGTGCTGTATTGTTGCTCCTCTTCCCAAAGTCGGATCAGCTGCATCTGCTGTTCATTCAGCGAGCCGAATATGATGGTGTTCACAGTGGCCAAATCGCTTTTCCGGGTGGCAGGTTTGAAAACAGCGACATCACATTCGAGACCACCGCACGAAGAGAAACAGCAGAAGAAACGGGCATTCCTACAAACGAAATCACCATTATCGGGAAACTTACGAGCCTGTATATCCCTCCCAGCAATTTCAACGTGCATCCCTTTGTTGGTTTTATTAGCAGTGAACCAACGTTTACTCCTGACCCGGTTGAAGTGGCGAAAGTTTTACCGATACCGGTGTTTGAATTGCAAAAACCTGAAATCATACAACAAAAAACCATCACTACTAGTGATGGCTATGTTTTGGATGTGCCTTGCTATGTATATGACAATCACACAATTTGGGGTGCAACTTCGATGATATTAAGCGAATTTCTCGAAGTTGTTTCTTCTGCTGCTAATCCTGAAGCACAATGATTTCGCTGCTTATCGCAGCTCCTTTGCGCAACAGTTCGCTTACGCCACAATAACGCTCTTGTGACAAATTGACAGCTTTCTCAAGTTTTTCTCTGTCCAGATTCTCTCCCTTGAAAGAATAGGTCAAATGAATTTTGTGGTAATATTTTGGATGTTCCTCGGTGAGTTCGCCATCCACTTCCACATTAAACCAGCTTGGTTCGACACGCATTTTCTTCAAAATAGAAATAACATCCATTCCTGTACAACCGCCAAGCGAAGCCAGCGTTAAGGGTTTGGGTCGTGGTCCTTTGTTTTGTCCGCCAACTTTTTCATCGGCATCGAGTGCCAGTTTAAATCCATTTACATCTGCCTCAAACGACATATCGCCTGTCCAGGTAACATCAACTTTATTACTCATATCATTTTAATTTAGTGGTTTCTGTTAAATCCGATAAATCCGGGAATTATACCCGCAGCCAATGAATCAATTATTGTGCCATCAGGTTTAAACCGAAATACATATCCACTCTGGAGATAATTTCCGGCATCTGTTGCCAGCACTTCGGAAGTGTTTGGATCAACAGCAAGATGATAGAAATTTCGGTTTTTTCTATCAACAAAGGCGTGCTCAGGCAATGAGGTTGCATCAACCGGCATACGGTAGATATTGTTGTTAATAAAGTAAAGTGTATCAGAAGATGCGTTGATAGTCAACTGATTAGGCGAACTGTTGATGTTTTGAAATGTAAAAACTGATTCAATAGCGAGATTGGTTGTGTTGATCTTGTACAATGCAGGCTGCTCTTCGTTCAGGTAGCCGCCGCTACAAAGCACCCACAGTTTTCCAAATTTGTCAAGCACCATGCTGTTGGGTTCTTTTGTCACAACGATACTGTCAGTCAGTTTATCCCGGATCACGTCAATCACCTGAATGGTGTTGTTTGTGCTTGTTTGGTTGTAGTTCGACCAATTGGCTACGAACACCTTATCCTGATACAAAACCATCCGTTCGGTGGTTTTTCCTGTTAAAATTGTTCCTTGTGCCTGCAAAGTCGAGGTGTTAACAACCGTTATGCCTTTCATCTGAAAATCACTAATATACGACTTATTAGCATCAATAACTATCATATAGCGTGGTGAATGTAGCCCTGACAATTTCGATACTATCTTGGCAGTTTCTGCATTGATAGCCCAAACAATCCCACTATTGTTTACAATCACAAATGCATAATCACCCCAAAAAGTCATACTTTGTGCCACATCGCCAAGCGGGACATCGTTTCTGTTATAGAACACCTGTTGCAGCATTTTGGACGAATCCGACTGATAATAAGACATACTGGCATTGCCGTAGGTGAAATTCCCCTCATTGAGCACATAAAACCCGTTTCCAAGTTTGTTTTCATATTCAATTGGTTCATCAACAGGCGTTTTCGTGCACGAAAAAATCATGGCTACGGTAACAATAAACAGCAGCAACTCACTTGCTAACCTAAAGGCTTTAATCAACATCTCGGTTTCGTTTTATATCTAACTTATAGCTGAATACAAGTTCAAAATATCTTCCGGGCATCGGTCGCCATAATACTGCCTGGTATTCTTTATCGAGCAGATTATTGACCTTTAAGGTGGTTTCAACATACTTGAACCGGTAACCAACACCGATTCCAATTAGCTGATAAGCAGGCAAATAATCGTAAATCAAGTGGTCATCATTATAACTCACATGCCTCTTGCCAACATAGTCAGAATTGATGTTCAAATAAGCTTCTTTATAGTCGGCACGCAACATCAGATTGCCGTGGTGTCGCGGAATGTAGATCAACTGCCGACCGGAATAGTTGTCCAATTTTGCAACCGGACTTTCATCGGTTGTTAGTGTGAAAGCATAGTTCCCTCTGATTGACATTTTCCAGGCTCCGCATTGAAAATCCAGTTGCTGATTCAACTCAAAACCACGTGCAAAAACCCTGGCCACATTTTCAGGCACCCAGTACATGAATGTTGTTGGCCGCCACTGTATCCAATCTTTTATATCGGAAACATAGATGCTGACTTTCGACTTTGAAACAACCCTGTGCGAAATTGCCTCATAAGCTATATTCAGGCTTGATTGTAATGAACGCTCCGGTTTCAAATCAGGATTTCCTCCGGGAAACCAATACAGATCGTTCATGGTCGGAAAACGCAAAACACGTCCAAGTGTGCCGTTAATACTTAATCCCTTCAAGCGCTTGGGACTGTAACTTAGCTCGAAAAAAGGCTGAACCCCCGGAATTGAATGATTTACAGATTCAATCCTGATTTGGCCTTTCAAACTCAAAGCATTGGAGATGTAAAAAGCCGCTCCGCCGGTTAAACCAAAACTTAAACGCGATGGATTTTCAAGATAATTATCGGTTTGCACATTTTCCAACCCAAAATCAAATGCAGCTTCGATAGTATACTTTGTTTTCTGGTAATTTGCAGAGAAGTTGTTTTGCCACGATTGAAAACGGTTGTCCGAATCAATCAGCGTTACAATAGCATAGGGTTCGAATGAAGAGGTGGTTTTAAGGTAATAATTCTGGCTTTCATTAAAATAAGAAACTCTGTTGGCAAGCTTTAGAGACCCAATATAGTATTTCCAGGTTATCACATTTCTACTGAAAGCATCGTGTTGATATTCCTTCGGATTGCCTCCCCTGCCTACATTCGTCATGATCGGGGGCAGGTTGCGCTCGTTCCATTGATTCCAGCTGGCAAAACTTAAAACCGTGTTTTTTGCATGTAGATGAAATTCCTGCAAAAATCCCTGATCAAACCATGATGCGTTGTCATGTTTCATTTCCTGACTTGGCCAGGCAGCTGTGTTTAAGTAGTAAAAGTCGTTCTCACTTCTTTTTCTAAACAGCCTTGTTTGAGCAACAAATTTTTCGTTCCCGGCTTTCACCGAAAGATATGACCCAAAACTACTAAAGCTCCCAGCCGTTTGCATTGCTTCAATGCTAAGGTTGCGACCAAAAGCTGGCACGTTGTCAACCGTAACGACTCCACCTATTCCTGCTGCCTGCTGAACACCCGCTGTTCCGGCTACCACACTTACCTTATCCATTAAAAAAACAGGAATGACCGAAAAATCAACCTGCCCCAGTTGTGGCCCATTGATCGGAACTCCATTCCAAAGCACGACCGTGTGATTGGCTGCTGTGCCGCGAAAAGAGGCTGTTGAAAGACCGCCAAATCCGTTTTCTTTGATAAACACCGGACTATTTTGCCGAAGCATAAGCGATAAATCCTGCGATTTGAACGTATTCATCGAAAGGCTGTCAAACTCCAGTTTCCTTATTTCTTCTACAAGCCGAATGGCACTGGCTCTCACTTCAATCTGTCCCAACTGAATCGTATCAGGCGCTGTATTTGAAACCAGTTGCACAGTCCCAAATATTACAAAGAGTAGCGAAAGCGAAATTAGTTTCATGACTTTGTGATCAGCTTTTGAACTACTTCATTTCCATTTCTTATCTGAATGACATACATTCCCTTTGATAGAAACCCAAGATTTAATGGTGCTAAACCATCACCAATACGCTCAAACACTTTTTTTCCCGATAGTTCAAATAATTGAACTTCATAAGATGCTTCATTCAAGCTTTCTATACGAAAATTCAAATTTTCTGTAAATGGATTTGGGAAAACTTTGACCTGTTGAAGATCAGCTTCTAGTATAGTAAGGTATCTCCTGTCGTAAATAACACCAATAGCATCAAGATCAAAACCTGATGATGGAAAAGGAGTCGGCCATGGATCGTTGATGATGTTAGCATTGGCATCAAAAGTTCCGTAACGGGCATCAATAGATCCAACCACATCGGTAATGCGGACAAACCGGATATTATTGAGATCAACTATTTCTGCATCAATATCATCCAAATTAAAAGGTGTACCGTACATTGCTCTGTATTTTCCTGCCAGATTATGAACCAATTGCGTATCCAATGTCCCAAAACCGTCCACCTGAGGCGTTGTTGGTGTGTTAGAGACCGGAGGAAACATTGCGAATTGAATCCCGTCAGAACTCACCTCAACCAATGCAAGTTCGAGAAAAGTATCTGAAAAACTATTCTCAAACACAGCAAAATCAGCACCCGGCCCATTGATAATGGCATGTTCAAACTCAAGCACAATGCTGCCTCCATCCCCCAGACTGACAACAAATAAGTCAGCTTTTCCAAAAGCATCTTCGGGCAGACCATAACTTGCAAAACCAAGTTCAGGCTCGTCCACTTTAACATATCCGCGCTGCAATGTGCCTGTTGAAGCCCACGCAACAAACACCGAACTATCAGAATGAATAGCAGTGCTTCCGGATTGTCCGGCCGGAGGAGCAAACTGAGCTGCAAGCTGCTGCAATCCTATCAAGCCAAAAGTCAAAAAGCCGGAAACTAACTTTTTCATCGCTTATTGCTTAATAAATGTACACCGTAACACCGTTCCATCTTCTGAGAACACAGCAAGCACATAACAACCTGCCGAAAGAGCTGAAACATCGAGTGATTTGTTGATCGCTGAATTAAAATCTCCGCTTTGTAAAACCTTTCCCGATGAGGAGTAGATGTTGTAGCGGCCGCGTGCCATTTCAGTTTTTAGACCAATGAATAAACTACTGGAAGCAGGGTTTGGAGAAACGCTGACAGTTGCATAAGTTATTTCTGTATTAAAGCTCGGCTGCCGATAATCGAGTGCCAACGCTTCAGCAGAAATTCCGGCAGCAAAATTTCCTTTTAAGCTGCCTTCCAGGTCATAGATATAACCCTCCCCCATCGAAAAATAGTCAGTTACCGTGGCATAAATCCTGCCATTCAAACCATCCAAAACAGCATCAGCATAGTAAATAAAGGAGGATGATCCGGGATCGGGAAGCAAAGCTGCATGCGTAACCGTCCAATCAACCAGATTGATCACACCAACAGCATCATTCATAAAGACATACAATGACTGTTCATTGATAGCAAAACCTTTTCCGATATGGTATGGAAAGGTGTGGTGATCTACCGTTTTTGAAACAGGATCAAAAACCGAGATCGTACCTGTTGTGCTGCCCCATGGCGATCTGTTAACTGACAAGACCTTACCATTATTAACAAACAAATCGTGTATTCCCTCGCCATTGCTACCTAATTCAATCTCCTCAATAAAAGAACCATCCACAGCATTGAGCACAGCCAGTTTGCCCACCGTACTCATCCAGCTACCCGGAACTGCAACATAAATTTTTCCGTCATACAAAACCATGCCTGCGGCCTCATCACTGATTTGAGAGATTGAACCAAGATATTGCAGGCTGTTTTTGTTGAAAATCCGAATGAAGTTTTCTGTTGCAGGGTATTGAATGCTCACCACCAGCATTTCCCCGGAAACCAGCATATACCGCACGCCTTGTACGGCAACGGCAGCAATACGCTGATATGTATCGAGGTTGTAAGCAACAATACTGTCAGTTGCAGTCACATACAAAACATCCTCATTGATACAAACTGCCTGCACTGCCTGGGTTTTGATTTCACCAAAATTGGTCGTGGCCTGCGTGATTGGGTTGTAGGCTGCGAGCGACACAAAGTCATTTGGATTTGAGAAAGCACCGCCCGAAGCCACAATTAACTGATGCAGTGTTGTTTGTCCATTTAGAACATAGGCCGGCAACATTAGCAATTGCAGTGCCAGCAGCAATAAAAAACGTTTGAAAAACATAAAAATAGTTTTAAGGTTAAAAATTATTACCTCAAAACTTCAGGAAATTTGCCGAATGCTTTTGACTTCCGACAAGCTTTTATCCCCGAAAGCTTTGTTCAAAAAAACGATCCGGCAGGTCTTCTGACTTACTCACCTTTGAAGCCTTCCCATATCGCAAACGACACAGTGGCAATGATTTTCAAAGGCTCTTTAAGAGCTTACAGCAGCGGGTACTGTCCGGGATTCTCACCCGGTTCCCTTTTAAGTCCTGCCAACTAAAGCCGGCAAGACACCAAAATCACGGCAAAGGTAATTTATTTATTACAACAATGTTTCTTTCATTTCGTAGTTATTAACATCCGCTTGTTGATGATTGTTATGGTTTTAATAATTGAACAATGCTTAATTTTGCACTTTTGTAAATTACATATTCGGGTTATGAGGAAATTAATTCTTTTATCACTAATTACTTTATTATCAGCATTATATCAACGTCTCGAAGCCCAGGGTTATCAGATTGAAATTCACCTCGAATCAAATACCGACACCATTTACTACCTGGCCAATTATTATGGTGATAAATTTTTTATTGCTGACACAAGCAACTCACAGATTGGCACAGCAGTATTTACCGGATCTACACCGCTCAAACAAGGCATTTACCTTATTGCGAATAAAAAGAAAGAAAAACTCATCGAGTTTCTTGTTGGCGAATCCCAGAAATTTTCAATTCATGCCGGAAAAATAAATGCCGATCAAAATATCGAGATTCACGGAAGTGTTGATAATCAATTGTTTTTTGATCACATTAGGTTCGTAAACAAGGCATACGCCCAAATTCAGGAAAACAATGCTGTGATGAACCAACCCGAATCAGGCAATGAAACAAAAACCTTGCTTCAACATAAAAATGATTCCATCAACACGGCAATAGTCAAATTTCGAAACACGATCATACGTGAAAATCCCGAATTGCTGATAAGCCTCATTCTTAGCGCGATGCAGGACCCCGAGATACCTGCTGCAATAAAAGAAAATCAGGATGCAAGCTACCGGTTTTATAAATCACACTTTTGGAGTAATATCCGGCTGAATGATGAGCGACTTTTGCGCACACCCCTCCTTCCGATGAAGTTAAAAACCTATTTTGAGCAATTGGTTGTCCCCGATGCCGACTCAATAATCTCCGAAATCAATGTGCTCATCGCCAGGACTAATAAAAACCAGGAAGTAACTGATTTTTTAGCATGGCATTTCGTTTCGGAGTACCAGACTCCGAAAATTATGGGACTCGACAAAGTCTTTGTTTATCTGGTTGACAACTATTTCCAAAAAGGAAAAATCCAAAACGTTACGGAATCTATCAATGAAAAATTGTTGGAAAGAGCCAATAAAATGCGCCTTAGTTTGCTTGGAATGAAAGCACCTGAAATGTGGTTGATAGACACAACCGGTAATTATCGCTCATTCCATGAAATAAAAAACGAATATACCGTGCTCATTTTTTGGGATCAAACCTGCAGCCACTGCAAAAAAGAGATGGAATCGCTTTACCAACTTTACAATACCGGCGAGTTCAACCTGGGCGTATTTGCCGTGAATTCTACAAACGATTTTGAGGGCTGGAAACATTATCTGAAAGAAAAGAAATATCCATGGCTTCACGTCAACGGAATGAAGAGCATGACCCAGGATTTTCATGATTTATATGACATTTACAGCGTTCCTGTAGTGTATCTGCTCGACAGGAACAAAGTCATTATTGGCAAACGAATAAGCGCCGGGCAGATTGGAAATATTATCAAAAATTATCAAAAAGCAGATCAGTAACAGATAGCAAATACGTTTCAGGGGTATTTAACGTTTCCGAATGCATTGCGGCACATCGGAGAAAGATGAAAAAGAAAATGCGTGTAGAAAGCAGAAACGACCATAGATTGAAAATGATAAAAATCATTTTCGTTTTGTTGTTTTCATTTCTTTTCAAACAGGCCAGCCCGCAAAGTATCGTTCACCGCATGTATTTATTCAACCCGGGCTTGACTTTTACTGCCGGTGTTGGCCCGACTGTTTCGTTCACAGACGTTAAAAAAAACAGTGTTTTTCCTTCCAGAAAACCTGTCAATGAAAATGGCGGAACGATTCAGGGAACACTTAGCTGGGATGTCTTTCAGTTTTTAAGAATT
>ERZ1645187.1629-NODE-1629-length-20467-cov-38.163433_pt1 | contig 20467 bp, 15 predicted proteins | sample MGYA00575352_ERZ1645187 | MGnify/ENA primary metagenome ERZ1645187 (study PRJEB40837, sample SAMN11349314) | freshwater sediment metagenome | isolation source: river sediment | host: Sediment | place: India: Wazaribad , New Delhi | collected 2017-02-21 ... | reverse complement strand
ATCAGTACCGGCGAGGCGATCCGGATCGTGGAAGAGGTGGCTCAGGAGGCGCTGCCGGCCGGTTACGAGCTGGCCTGGACCGGCCAGGTTTTTCAGGAAAAACGCACCGGCTCGACCTCGGCCATCGCCTTTGTATTCGGCATCATCATGGTGTTCCTGATCCTGGCGGCGCAGTACGAGAAGTGGTCGTTGCCGCTGGCGGTGATTCTGGCCGTGCCGTTCGCCCTGTTCGGGGCGCTGGCGGCGGTGATGATCCGGGGCATGCCGAACGACATCTATTTCCAGATCGGCCTGGTGGTGCTGATCGGGCTGGCGTCGAAAAACGCCATTCTGATCGTCGAATTCGCCGCGCAGAAACAGGCGGAAGGGATGAGCATTCTCGATGCGGCGCTGGAAGGCGCCCGGCTGCGGCTGCGCCCGATCGTGATGACCTCGCTGGCGTTCATTCTGGGCGTGTTCCCGCTGGTGATTTCCACCGGCGCCGGGTCCGCCGCCCGCCGTTCGATGGGCACGGGGGTGTTCGGGGGGATGCTGGCGGCGACTTTCATCGCCACGATCTTCATCCCGATGTTCTTTAGCTGGCTGTCCGGGCGTAAGGCGTCGCGGGTGGCGATGGAACATGCCCACGTCCTTGTGGAAGAAGATACCGCATCGTAAATACCATTTGCGGTTGGTGTTCCGTCAACGACGAAATGATCAGGCAGGGTAGATTGCGCTTCGCTCATCCGCCCTGCCATTCGTCAATCCAGCCGGTTGAAACGCTAGATGGCAATCGGCATTTGAGCGGTTTGCCGCTGCCGGCGGATCCGCCCTGATTTCAGCCGGTCCTTGTACTGGCCCAGCAGTTTGAGGGAGTCCTCAACATATTCGCGTGAGGAAATTTCAGTGGCGGCGTAACGGCGCAGCAGTTCCAGCCATCGGTCGTGAATCGCGCACGGCGTCGTTCGGTTGCCGCCGTCCAGCGGACAGTCGGGGCAGCGCGCCTGGGCCAGAACCCCGACCGCCGCCTGTTTTTGCCACTGTTGACGGTAGCGGCGGGCGTAAGTCTCAATCCATTCCAGCGCCCGCGCTTGCCGCTCGTGGTCGGGAAACTGCCCGATGTATTGTTCAATGGCGGCGATCTGTTGGAGTAAAAATTCCGCATCGGACAGATTGAGATCGTGGGCTTCTCCCACAAAACGGGTGATCAGCGCCAGGGTTGGATCATCGGCGATGTACATGATTTTTCTTGTGGGTCAGCCCCCAAAATGGCAAACAGTGAAATAATAGCAAAAATTGTGCGTTGCACAAAAGCAAGTTCTGGTCGTCTAATACGGATGGGTCCAGGCGCTTAGCTATCTGTACCCTGATGGACTGTGAAGCCGGGTTTGGGGGGGCGGGGCAGCCTGGATCAGTTCATGCGCGAATTCCAGACTGCATCAGTGGACAGTCGGCGCACTTGATCAGGGGCGGCGCCAGACCCATCGTTTGTTCAGGCATGAAACGGTCCGCTTTGCCCAAAGCGTTCGGGCAGAATCTCGACGGTGACCGGCTGGCCCAGTAGCCGGGCCATCAACCGCGCGGTTGGTTCAGGAGCGCCGCTGGTGAAATAGCGTTCGCCGCCAACTGCACGGCCATCGGCCAGCAGTTCCGCTGCTTCCAGTCGGCGGCGCAGTTGCCGCGCCACTGCCGGGCTGGGATCGAGAATGGTCACGTTCGGGCCAACCAGCCGCTGGATCAGCGGGGTCAGAAACGGGTAGTGCGTGCAGCCCAGCACCAGCGTGTCCGCACCGGCAGCGAGCAGCGGCTCCAGATAGCGTTCCAGCAGGGCGCGTGGGCGCGGGCCGCTCAATTCTCCATGTTCGACGCAATCGGCCAGGCCAGGGCAGGGTTGCACCATCACCCGCGCCCGGTGGCCGTGCTGATCGAGCAGATCAGCGAACTTGTCGCTGCGCACGGTGTTGCTGGTGGCCAGAATGCCGACCACCCCGGAGCGGGTCTCGGCCACAGCCGGTTTGAGCGCCGGTTCGATGCCGATAATCGGAAGGTTGAAATGCGCTCGCAACCGGGCGATGGCCGCCGCCGTGGCGGTGTTGCAGGCCACGACTACCGCCTTGGCGCCCTGGTCCAGCAGGAATTCGGTGATGGCGAACGCGCGGCGTGCGACGAAGTCCACGGGCTTGCTGCCGTAGGGCGCATGGCCCGAATCCGCCACGTACAGCAGCGTTTCATGCGGCAGATCGGCGCGAATTCGCCGCAACACCGACAGCCCCCCCACCCCGGAATCGAACACGCCAATTGGCGGGTTGTGATTATTCATCCGTCATTGATCTCATACCGTCCCCGACTGGCTCGTGCAACCTGACCGGAAATTGTAAAGCAGGGCAGGGCGGCGTTGCGATTCATCATGGGGTGCGCCGTGCCGGAATGGGATAATCATTTACCCTCCCATCAACCTTGAGAATCGCCATGCATCGCATCACCCTGATCGGCGCCGGTTTCGCCGCCCTGACCGCTGTCCAGCGCATCCGCGCGCTGGCTCCGGCCACCGAGATCACCCTGATCGCCCCACGTCCGGAATTTGTGTTCTATCCCAGCCTGATCTGGATTCCCGATGGTCTGCGCCAAGGCGAGGATTTGCGCATTGATCTGCGCGCTTTCCTGCTGCGGCAGGACGTCCGCTTCCATCAGGCCAGCGTCACCGGCCTGGTCGAGGGGGGCCGACGCGTGCTGACCAACGCCGGGCCAGTGGACAACGACGGACTGATCATCGCCGCCGGCGGGCGGTTCATCAAACGCCTGCCCGGCATCGAGCACGCCCTGATTCCCTGCGCCAGTATCGAGGCGGCGGAAGCGATCCGCGACCGGGTGCAGGCCCTGAGCGGCGGCGTCATCGCCTTCGGTTTCGCCGGCAATCCCAACGAGCCGGCGGCGGTGCGCGGCGGGCCGATGTTCGAGTTTCTGTTCGGCATAGACGCCCTGCTGCGCCGGCAAGGCCGCCGCGACCGCTTCAAGCTGGTGTTTTTCAGTCCCGCCGAGCAGCCGGGCCAGCGCATGGGTCCGCCGGCGGTCGCCAAACTGCTGGAGCGGATGGCGAAACTCGGCGTCGAAACCCGGCTGGGCCGGAAAATGGTCCGCTTCGAGGCCGACAAAGTGGTCACGGAAGGCGGGGAATTCGCCGCCGATCTGATCCTGTTCATGCCCGGTCTGACCGGTCCGGCCTGGCTGGAACAGACGGAATTGCCGAAATCGCCCGGCGGGATGATCCGGGCCGATGCCCAGTGCCGGGTTCCCGGCTGGGAGCGGGTTTATGTCGCTGGCGACGCCGGCAGCTTTCCGGGACCGGACTGGATGCCCAAACAGGCCCACATGGCCGATTTGCAGGCGCGGGCCGCCGCCGTCAACCTGCTGGCCGAACTGGATGGCAAAACCCCGACCGCAACCTTCAAGACCGAGCTGATCTGCATCGTGGACATGCTGGATCGCGGGATGCTGGTCTGGCGCACGCCGGAACGGCTGATCACCCTGCCGCCGACCTGGTTCGGCCACCAGGCCAAGCGGTTCTACGAATGGTGGTATCTGCGCCAGTACCGCTAGCGGTCATCCCACCGCGAACAGCCGGGTGATCCGCTCCTGAATCGCCGCCGCCGCCGCGCAGGGATCGGGCGCCTGGCGGATGGGCCGACCAACCACGATGTAATCGGCGCCGCTCAGAAAAGCCTCTTCCACGTCCATCGTGCGCTTCTGGTCGTCGGTCGGGCGATTGAGCACCGGGCGGATACCCGGTGTGATGACCAGCAGTTGATCGCCCAGATGTTCGCGCAACTCGGCGGCTTCCAGCCCCGAGGAAATCACCCCCCGGCAACCGATCTCCAGCGCCCGCCGCGCCCGCGACAGCACCAGCGCCCTGGGATCGCAGGCGAAACCCAGGTCGTTGAGATCAGCCTGATCCAGGCTGGTCAGTGCGGTTACGGCCAGGATGCCCAGGTCGGCGCCGGTCTCCCGCGCCGCTTCCACTGCCGCCCGGAGGATGGCGTCGTTGCCATGCACGGTGGCGAAGCTGGCGTCGTAGGGTTTGAGCTGGCGCACGGCGGAACGAACCGTTTCGGGCACGTCGAAGAATTTGAGGTCAACAAACACTTTTTTGTCGCAGGCGCGCAGCCACTCGATGAGTTCGAAATAGCCGCCGGCCATGAACAATTCCAGGCCGATTTTGTAGAAGCGCACCGCGTCGCCAAGGGTTTCGACCAGTTGCCGGGCCGTCGCCGGGCTGGGTACGTCCAGGGCGAAAATCAACCGTTCGGCGGGCACAATGGGTTTGCGAGACAGCAAGGAAGGCGAGGTCATGGCGCGGTCGTTCCAAAAAGTCCCTCGTCGCGGCGGCTTCCGAAATCCGGACGGGGGGCGGGTTGGTGCTGAACGTGCTTCGATTCCTTTCCGTTCAGCGTGCAAAGGGTCTTAAAATGGTAACATAACGTTTGGTTTTTCATGGCCCATCAGGCGAGGTGAATGATGACTCAGATGACCTGGCGTGAGGCGTGCGCGGTGCCCGCGCGCAAATTCTGGCGACATGGGGGACGATGGCTCATCGGACTCCTGGTGCTCGGGCTGGCGCTGGCGCGCGGCGGCTGGGCGGCGGAAACGGCTCTGGATCGCTACGTCGCTAAACCGGATCCGAATTACTCGTACCGGCATTACCACACCCAGGAAAGAGCCGCCTACGCCATCTATTTTCTGGAAATGACCTCCCAGCAGTGGCGCTCGGCCAGCGAGGTGGACCGCCCGATATGGACGCACGAGGTTGCGCTGGTCATTCCGAGGGTTGGGCTGGACACTACCGACACCGCAGTCCTGGTGATCGGCGGCGGCAAAAACGGTGGTACGCTGACGACCGAGATCAACGATGCGGTCGGAGCGGCAGCCCTGGCAACGGGGGCGGTTCTTGCCATCGTCAATCAGGTGCCGAATCAGCCGCTGTACTTCACCGACGAAGTGGGAATCGGGCGCAAGGAGGATGAAATTCTGGCCTACAGCCTGGATAAGGCGCTGGATACTGGCGATCCGGAATGGCCGGTGCATCTGGCGATGACCAAGGCCGCCGTCCGCGCCATGGACACGGTCCAGACCTTTGCGGCCAGCAAGGGCGTGAACATCGAAAACTTTCTGGTGCTGGGCGGCTCCAAGCGCGGCTGGACCACCTGGCTGACCGCCGCCGTGGACAAGCGCGTCAAGGCCATCATCCCCGCCTCGATTGATATGCCCAACCTGGGCCGGCAATTCATCCATCACTGGGAAGCCTACGGCTTCTATGCGCCCGCGCTGAAGGATTACGTGGCGTTTAATCTGCCGTGCCGGGTGCAGACGCCGGCGGGCCAGGCGATGCTGCAAGTGGTGGACCCCTACACCTACCGCGACCGCTACACCATGCCCAAGCTGATCCTCAACGCCACGGGCGATCAGTTTTTCACCACCGATTCCTCGCGGTTTTACTACGCCGATCTGCCGGATCCCAAGTGGCTGCGCTACACGCCAAACACCGACCATAAGCAGAGCGAGGACGTGATCATCGAAGCGCTGTCGTGGATTGACGATATCCTCGACAACAAGACCAGTCCGCATATTGAGTGGACGGTGGTGGAAAACGGCCTGCTCTGGATTTGGCCCTCGGCCCGGCCCAAGGAAGTGAAGTTGTGGCAGGCGACCAATCCCGGCGCGCGGGATTTCCGGCTGGAATCGCTGGGGGCGGTGTGGACGAGTCAGGATTTAATCCCGTGGGAACCGGTGGTTTTATCGTCCTTTGCCAGCGGAACCGGCTTTCAGTCGCTGACGCCGATGTCCAACGGTTCCTATGTTGGCGTGGTGTCGCCGCCGCCCACCGGCTGGAAGGCGTTTCTGATCGAAGCGACCTTCGACACCGCCGGGGTCATTGAACCCGATCAGGTCTACAGCACCGGCGTGCAGATTATCCCGGATACGTTGCCGTATGCCGGGACGGCCTGCCGGTGAAACGACGCCTGACGTTTTACCCCCGCAATTCCCGCCGTAGCACCTTGCCTGCGGGCGAGATCGGCAGGGACGCCACGAATTCGATCTGGCGGGGAATTTTGTAACGGGCCAGGCTGTCTCCGAGGTGCGCCAACAGCTCCTCGGCGCTGGCGGTCTGGCCCGGCTTGAGCACCACGAACGCCTTGCCGACCTCGCCCCACTTGGGGTCCGGGACGCCGACCACCGCGCACTGAAACACCGCCGGATGCCGGTACAGCGCGGCTTCGATTTCCGCCGGGTAGACGTTCTCGCCGCCGGAAATGAACATGTCCTTGAGCCGGTCCACGATGAAGAAATACCAGTCCTCATCGTAGCGGGCCAGGTCGCCGGTGTGGAACCAGCCGTCGGCGTCCACCACCTCCGCCCAGGCGGCGGCGTTGTTGAAGTAGCCGGACGCGATGCTAGGGCCTTTCAGCACCAGTTCGCCGACATGGTTCGGTCCCAGCGGGCGGTTTTCCCGATCCACAATCCGGGCGTCAATGTAGAAATTGGGCCGCCCGATACTGCCGGCCTTGCGGATGGCGTCTTCCGGGGCCAGCGCGAACAGGCCGGGGCCAAATTCAGTCATGCCGAAGCCCTGTTTGAAGCGGATGCCCTTTTCGCGGGTGTATTGCTCGACCAGCGGCACGGGCAGGGGCGCGCCGCCGCTGGTGCAGAACCGCAGCGAGCTTAAATCGGCATCGGCCCAGGCCGGGGTTTGAGTCAGCATCTGATACATCGCCGGCACCGCTGCGAAGATGGTGGCTTTTTCCCGCTCGATCAGCCGCAACACCTGCTCCGGGTCGAACCGTTTGAGCAACACGGTGGTTCCGCCCATGATGACCTGGGGCAGGGTGTAGACGAACAACCCGCCGACATGGAACATCGGGAACACGTTCAGATACACCTCGTTGCGGCCCACGTCGTGAATGACCGAGTTCAGGCAGTTCCAGGCGATCTGGCGATGGCTGATTTGCGCGCCCTTGGGCAGACCGGTGGTGCCGCCGGTGAAGACGATGGCGGCGATGTCCTCCTCGACCAGCATCTCGCACGCGCAGGGTGTGGCCAGAGCGGCGTCGAGCAGATCGCCAAAGTGCAGGCTGCCGGGGATGCCGGCGCCGTCGAGATGAATCCAGTGGCGAATCGGGGTTTCCTCCTGCGCCAGCAGGGCGATGCTGTCCTTGAAGGCATCATCGTAGACCAGCACGGTTGGGGTGACTTCGGCCAGAATCTGTTGCAACTCGCGCCAGTGCAGCCGCCAGTTCAGCGCGGTATGAATCGCCCCCAGCTTGCCGCAGGCGAAGAGGACGTCCAGGTGCTCAACCCCATCCAGCGCCAGCATCGCCACCCGGTCGCCCTTGCCGACGCCGGCGGTGTGGCGCAGCCAGTTCGCCAGCCGGTTGGCCCGTTCGTTCAGTTGGGCGAAACTGAGCCGCAATTCCGGATTTTTGCCTGCGTCTACAATCGCCAGCGCCTCCGGGCTGTAGATCGTGCGCCGGCCGAGATAATCGCCGATGTACATAGCATTCTGTTCCTGATGGCTGTTACGAGATTACCCGTTTAGTGGGCGCTATATTTTTCACAAGCTTTGTTCTTCGTTCTTTTCTGTTGATCTTCTTCTGGGCGGGCTTGGCGTTTTGGCGGTTCATCCAGTTTTTTGGGGTTGAACCTGATGAGTGAAATATTAGCCGGAAACCTGAATCGAATTTCGATCCGCGCCGATGCCGAGCAAAACGTCCGCCATGCCCGCGCTCGCCGCCGCAGCGAACGATTCGATACTGGCTGCGCGCCGCAGTCCATCACGGTAATAGGTCGCCGGTTCGTCGCCGAGTTGATCCAGACAGGTAATGGCCAGCCGAGCGTTAACCGACACCTCCGGCCATCGTTTTGCGTCGGCCAGGTCCTCGGCGATGGCGTGGCTGAGTAAATCCAAATCCAGCCACGCGAACCGCAGCGCCCCCTGATAAGCATTCGGCACATTGGTGGCGTCAATCACGCCGGGATAGGGTTTCTCCGGCAACTCGTGGGGCAGTGGGCCAGCGCCGTGTCGGGTCAGATAGGCACGGGTCACATAGGTGACTTCCAATCGTTCCAGACCCAGATCGCCCGCCAACGCCAGCACATTGCGCAGGCCGGTATTGGAGCGGGTGACATGCGGGAAAAACCCGCGATCCTGATCCAACAGCAAACCTTGCGCGCCCTCGAACAGCAGACGCCGGCTGTGCGTCGCGGTCTGAATATCGGCTACCGTTGTCCGCGCGAGAAAGCAGCGCGTGTCTGCGACGAAGTGCTCCAGGATGGCGTCCGACAAAAACAGGCCGGCGTTTCGGGCGAACGCTTCGCCGAACCCCAGCCGGGCCAGTCGGGCGGGCGCATAAACGCGGCGGATCGCGTCGAGTTTCACCGCCAGCGCCCCGGCGTCGTCCAGAGCGCCGACAGTCAGCGCGTAAACCGGCGTCAGGTTGCGTTCGAGGGTCTCGCCGAAGCCGATGCCGCAACTGCCATGGCGATCCGTTCCCCGTTCCCGTTCGCTGATCTGGTTGATCATCATCTCGTAGGGGGTGGTCACCGGGCTGTGCGGATCCACATAAACCAGCGGCCTGATGCCCTGGGTCGCCAGCACTTCCCATTCCTTCAGGAACAAAATGGGGTTGGATACGAAAAACCGTGACAGAAAGGTGGCGGCCCCGGCGAATGCGCCACTGCCGACATGGCTGAAGACGTGGCGCAAGCCGTCCGGCGTCACCACCGTATGCCCGGCCTGCGCCCCGCCATTGAACCGCGCCACGACGCCATCGGTTCCGACCACCGCCGCGTAATAATCAGTGATCTTTCCCTTGCCTTCGTCACCGAATTGCGCGCCGATGACAACCTGGGCGGTTTTGGGTTGACGCATCCTCATGGTCCCTCGCACCTCAGAACCGCACCACCCCGGTGTTCCCGCTCCGGGCCGGCCCCAGCGCCCCTACGGCGCGTTGCACCACCAGCGCGGTTTGTTTCGACCAGCTTTTCACGACCCGGTCCCGGTCGCGGCCTTCGTTGACTTCAATGGCGGAGACGATTACTTCCGCCAGCTTGGTGTGGTCGGACAGGCCGATGACTCGTTGGCCGAGCAGTTCGGTCCACTGGTTGCGCACTCCGCGCGGATTGTGGCGGGCGTGCGAACCTTCTTCCACGATCACGTGAAACACGTGGTACATCCGACCCACCAGCGTCAGCAGTTCGCGCGAATCGAAATCGCGTTGTGGCCGGTCGCCGAGAAACCGGGCGATGGCGGCGGCGGGCAAATCCAGCGGCGGCTCCTCGTCGCCCACCGTGAACAGATAGCCCTTCTTGCCGCGCTTCTCGAAGCAGTCAATGGCGGTGTGCACGGCGGCGAAATACCACGGCAGGTTATAGGACTCGCAGGAATTGCCGCCGCCGCCCTTTTCCAGCCACAGCTTTTCCAGTTGCCGGGCGATGCGGATGTCGGCCTCGAACTGGGTCACTTGCAGCGGCGCCCGGTCGTACAGCACATCGCCGATGCCCATGCACATAATGTGTGGATCAGGCACCGGCTTGCGGGCCAGGATTTCCTCGACCATGGCGCCGAGACCCTGGCGCGCCAGCACGTCGGCGATCATGCCCATCGAGCCGGTCACGTCCAGGCCGACGATGATGGCAGTGGATTCCGGGTTGAGATCGGAATCGCGCGATTCCCGCACCGCGACTCCAAATGGATTCAGGTCGTTATCAATGCCACGCGACGTAAATATCGCGTCAGTGGATTTGCCCGCAGTCGAAGCGGCGTAGTCGCTCCAGTCAGACGGATCCCAGCGTGCGCTTCCCATGGCGTTCTCCTTCTCGGTCAGTTAGTGCAAGTCATCGGTGGTGATCTCCAGCGTGACGAATCGGCGTTCGCCGAAGCTGGCTTTCAGGACCTGGTTCATCCAGGTTTGATAGTCATGGAGGGCGGAATCAGCCGCCGGCAGCCGCAGCCAGTCGAGCATCGGCGCCGGGGCTGCCTTGGCGCGCGCCAGCCGGACCCCGGTTACATCCCCCAGCAGTTCCCGGCCCAGCGCCCGGATCAATTCCCGGTCGGTGCGGCGGTCGCCGCGCTTGCGGTCCAGCACGTCGAATGGCGCGTACTGGACGGTGCGGGCCGGCGCGGCGGTCATTGGTTCGCCTTGCCGAACTGCGTACCACCAGCCACCGAGCAGTGCGCCGCTGTGCTGGGGCGGGGAAAGAAACCAGGTGTCAGTCAGAATGGCGTTGTGGGCGAGCTGTGCATAGTCGAGATAGCACGCCAGGTTGAGCAGCGAACTGATGATCCAGGCGACATGGCGGGCATCCATTCGCCCGCCGGAGTAATCGAGCACGTCGCGCAACAGGACCAGGTCCGACGCTTTCCGCACCACCAGCACCCAGCCTTCCCCGGTCTCGAAATGGCGGACGATTTCCGGCAGATAGCGCCCCACTTCCGCCGCCATGCGGGCGTTGGCGCAAGGCAGGCGGTTGATGGTTTGGAGGGCGTTCTGGAACAGATCGGTATGTTCCCGACCGACCACCCAAGCCACGATCTCGCGGCCCATAAACAGCCGCCCCAGTTCAAATGCCCGTTCCCGGCGATAGCGGATCTGGTAGGTCGCGCCATCCGTCGCCCGCGCTACCAATAGGCCCGGCGTATGCCAGATGCCGCCCCGCAGTTTCCGCACCGCCGCTTCATACAACCGGTTGATATGCTGGAAGACGCCGGTGGTTCCAGCGTCCGGGCAACGATCCGGATGCCAGCGCGCCGCCAGAGCGCGAAATTCCTGCCTGGCGATTTCTTCATCGCCGGTAAACAACCGCTCCGGCTCAGAGAACTGAATGGCCAGCAGATTCTCGGCGGATAAAGTGGTCACGGTGTTCATGGTTGCCTCCATGGTGTAGAAACTACCACAGTTAATTGTTTTTTGCAAATAACATTTAAAATATTTTCGTTGGATGATGAGCCTGCCCGCTTTAGAATAAAACCTGCTTGTTCTTTGTTATTAACATCAAACAACTACGGAGACCGGCCGGTGGAACCGACGTACCCGCAACCCCTGGTGATGGTGGATACAGCGCTGTTTACCATCCGTGAGGAGCGCCTCTGTCTGATTCTGACGCGGCGCAGGGAACCGCCGTTCGAGGGTGTGCTGGCGCTGCCGGGCGGCTTTGTGCATGTCCAGGAAGACGCCGATACGGAGATGGCGGCCCGGCGGGTGATTCGGAGCAAGATCGGGTTTGACGCCCGTTACCTGGAGCAGTTGTTCACCTTCTCCGGGCCGGCCCGCGACCCGCGCGGCTGGTCGGTCAGCGTCGCCTACTACGCGCTGATTCCCCTGACGCTGCTGGATCAGAGTCAGGCCGCCGAAGCGTTGCCGGTGGACGCCTTACCGCCGCTGCCCTTCGATCATCCGCAGATCGTCGCCAGAGCGGTCGAACGGTTGCGCGGGAAAGCGACCTATTCCTCGTTGCCGGCTTTTCTGTTGCCGGGAGAATTCACGATGAACGATCTGCACCGCATCTACGAGCAGACCATCGGCGCCCGTCTGGACAAGGCGTCGTTCCGGCACAAGATTCTGGAGCAGGACATCATCGAGCCGATCCCGAACCGGTTCCGGGTTGGCGCACACCGGCCCGCCCAGCTTTACCGGCTATCCAGCAAGGCGCTCACACCGTTCGAGCGAAAAATCTGACCGGGATGTGCGTGCCTGTAAGGGCGCGGATGACTTTGTGAGGCGCGGGTAGATTAGTCTGCTTGGCAGTATCGTTATTCTCTGCCTACAATGAGTCCGTGTTTCACCAACCCCAGTGCGCCATGTCTTCTGATCCTGAACCTCCTGCGTGTCGTCGCCCTGCGCCGACTCGAATCACTATTCTCCTTCCTGCTGTAGCTCCTGGATTCCCTGCACGCTGGCTGCTTGCCGGGAAATCACCCGCTCGATTTCCCATTGCCCTTCATGCTATTGAATTGGAAGAGTAATCTCTGTCATGGAATGGATCGCTGATCCCACGATCTGGCTCGGTCTGACGACTCTGGTGATTTTGGAGATCGTCCTCGGCATTGATAATCTGATCTTCATCGCCATTCTCGCCGACAAGCTTCCGCCCAGCGAGCGCGACCGGGCGCGGGTGGTCGGTCTGGTGCTGGCGCTGCTCATGCGCCTGGCATTGCTGGCCAGCATCTCCTGGCTGGTCACCCTGACGGCGCCGCTGTTCACCGTCTTCGAGCACCCCTTTTCCGGTCGTGACCTGATCCTGTTTGCCGGCGGTCTGTTCCTGTTGTTCAAGGGCACCATGGAATTGCACGAACGGCTGGAGGGTGGCGACGAGCATCAGGGCGGCTCGAAGCTGTACGCCGGGTTCTGGCCAGTGGTGGCGCAGATCGTGGTGCTGGATGCGGTGTTTTCGCTCGACGCGGTGATTACCGCCGTCGGTATGGTCGAGCACTTGGCGGTGATGATGGCGGCGGTGATCATCGCCATCGGCTTGATGATCGTCGCCAGCAAGCCGCTGACCCGTTTCGTCAATGCCCATCGCACCGTGATCATCCTCTGCCTGGGCTTTCTGCTGATGATCGGCTTCAGTCTGGTAGCCGAAGGCCTGGGCTTCCAGATTCCCAAGGGTTATCTGTACGCCGCCATTGGCTTCTCAGTGCTGATTGAAGTGTTCAACCAGTGGGCGCAGTTCAACCGCCGCCGTTTTCTGGCCGGTAAGCGGCCGTTGCGGGAACGCACCGCCGAGGCAGTGTTACGGTTGCTGGGCGGCCGCGCGGAATCCGCCGATGTGGGCGAGGACGTGGCGGCGCTGGCCAATGGCGGCAACGATGCCTTTGTGTTTGATCCGACCGAGCGCGCCATGATTCGGAGCGTGCTGAATCTGGGCGAACAGCTCATTCCGGCGCTGATGACGCCGCGCCCCGACATCGTCTGGCTGGATCTGGAAGCATCCCCGGATGAGGTGCGTGAAACCCTGCGGCAATATCCATACAGCCGCTATCTGGCGTGCCGGGGTGATCTGGATGAAATCGAGGGCGTAGTCGAGGGACGTACTCTGCTGGTTCAGGCCCTCGACGGTGGAACCCTGGATTTGCGCGCGGCCTTGCGTGAGCCGCTGGTGGTCCACGAGGGCATGAACGCACTGCACGTGCTAGAGCAACTGCGCCAGCATCCAATCCCGATGGCGGTAGTGATGGATGAATATGGCGGGGTGGAGGGCATCGTCACCGCCGCTGACATTCTGGCGTCCATCGCGGGTGAGTTGGCCGATACCACCGATGCCGAGACTCCCGAAGTGGTGTGCGAGAGCGAGGGAGTGTGGCTGCTGGATGGCAGTCTGCCGCTGGAAGAGGTGCGGGATGCGCTGCATTGTGAGGAACTGCCACGGGGAGACGGCTATCACACCCTGGCGGGGCTGGTGCTCAATCAGTTGGGGGAGATTCCCAGTGGCGGTGAACAATTCGCAGTAGCGGGGCATCAGTTCGAAGTCGTGGGAATGGACGGGCACCGCATCGAACAGGTGCGGGTCCGCCGGATCAAGTCGGTGGAACCTACGGAAGCTGCGGAACGGGTTTAGCTGTGGCGTGGGCTTGATAAGTGGGAGACCCTGTCCGCTGAATGAGCGGGTAGGGTTTGCTTTTTATATCATCATCATCATCATTTCTGCAATTCCTCCAGCCAGCAGAAACAGACAAAACCGACAACGCCAAATCCCAACTACCAGACGGACCATCCACCAATCCTGAAGTATAATTTATTCCAAAATCCACATTTTACCGCCCCTAACCGCAGGAGACTCCAATGAGACTCATTCAAAATTACGACGATCTACCTATGAATTGGGTTGGAGACTGGGCGGGACGCCGTGCGGCCCTGACACCTGATCGAACTGCCCTGTATGACTCATTTACCCAAAAGTCATACACTTTTCAGGAAATGAATGACCGGGCTTCCCGAGTGGGTACCTATCTAACCGATGTGCTGAACTTGCGCAAAGGCGATGTCATCACGCTGATCTGCCGCAATCGAATCGAATCCATAGACATTTATCTGGCTTGTGGAAAATTGGGGATTATCCTGGCTCCGCTGAGCCAGCGGTTGAAAAATCTGGAATTAGACGACCTAATAGCGCGCCTCCAACCCAGCGCCCTTATTTACGAAAATCAATTCGCTGACTTAGTCTCAAATTTATCAGTTCCCACATCAGTTCAATCAGTCATTAATATTGATGGCGATCAGAACAGCTTCGAGAACGTGATCCTGAAGACTGATCCCAGACAGATCAACATTCCTCTGGCGATGAATGATACCTGCCTGTATGTCCATACTGGCGGGACGACTGCTGTGCCGAAAATCTGTATTGTGTCCTACCGGCAGATGGTTTGGAATTCATTTGACATTCTTGCCACCGGTCTCGCTGGCTCCTGCAATAATGTACTTATTACATTCCCGTTCTTTCACATCGGGGGCTGGAATACCTTTACCCCGCTTTTTCATGCCGGCATCACCAGCATCCTGCTGCGCGAATTCAATGCCGGCCTGATACTGCAACTGATCCACGAAGGGCGCGTCGAAAATTTTGGCGCAGTGGAAGCCATGCTGCAATTTCTGATCGCCCATCCAAAATTCGGAGAAACAGATTTTTCCCGACTGAAAGCGATTACCACCGCCGCTGCGCCTTGCTCAAAAGCGATAATGCAAACCTTCCTGGATAAAGGGATTCCCATTAGTCAGACCTACGGGATGACGGAGGCTGGCCCATCGAATTTTGCTTATATCGCCCGTTCCGATTCTCTGGAAGAATTACTCATGAATTCGGCCAGCATTGGCACCTCCATGTTTCATTGTGACGCTAAAATCATTGATCGAGATCTGGGGCACGAAGTTAAGCCCGGCGAAATGGGCGTACTGTGTCTGCGTAGCCCGCATAATTTTGACGGCTACCTCCATGACCCGATGCGAACTGAAAACATTCTTAACCAGGAAGGCTGGATTTATACAGGAGACTTGGCTGTACAGAATCAGGATGGCTTGATTTTCATCAAAGGGCGAGCCGACAATATGTTTATCTCTGGAGGAGAAAATATCTCTCCGGAAGAGATCGAACAAGTCTTAATGAAACATCCGGCTGTTGCGGGAGCCATTTGTGCCGGCATTCCTGATCCAAAATGGGGACAAGCGCCAGTTGCACTGGTAATTTTTCACGCCGGCCAAAGCGTAACGGAAGAAGAACTCAAGGTCTTTTGCCGTCACTCTTTGGCTGATTACAAGGTTCCCCGGCAAATCCGGCCGGTTAACGAACTGCCTTTAACCAGTGCCGGAAAGCTGAACCGCAATGCGGTCATCGCGCTGTTTTCCTGAACTCGTAATTCGTACAGCCCCTCAGCCGCCACTCAGCCGCCATCCGCCGTACCCAGCACAAATGGCCAAGGTAACCAAAGTGACGGGTACGCCGGTACGGGCATGAACGCGCCAGTCGAGGCGGAGGCCGCGCCGCGCGGCGGCGTCCGCAACAATCAGGTTAGCGATGCTGCCCACCAGCAACAGGTTGCCGGCTAGTATGCTCGAAGTGGAGCCTGGGCATAACCGACGGCCCAGCGCCGGCGGCGCCAGGCTTCCCAGACTTTTTCGTGGAGATGGTAGGCCACTGTATTGCAGGCTGGCTCGATCAATGCGACTACTCCGCCTGCCAGTACATTACCGGTCAAAAGATAGACAACCGTGAAGGCCACTAAAATATGGACCAAGGCAAAGGTCAAGGTTTTCAACATGACGGTGTCTCCTCGGAATATGGGATGGCTTTTATTGGCGTTCATTATGGTCATATTAGAAGTTTTGTTAAAATTGATTGATCTAATCAAATCAATAAAAATAGGCTATTTACCGGTTCTCCGGCAAACTCCTCTACAACCGGATATTAATGAGGTGCTGGGTAGTGATCACCCGCAGGGCTGTAAACGCCCAACGCTCATTCCGGCAATGTCACAGGTGATGCAGGACCTTGGGGCTTGATCGCCAGCAGAGCGCACTTGAGTTGGCCCAGAATAGCCTCTGCCGTGTTGCCGATGATCAAGCCGGGGATGCCAGTGCGCCCTGCTGTACCCATGACGACCAGATCGAACCGGAGCCGATCCACCAGGTCCGGGATAGTCTCGGGGGCGCTACCCCGGAGGAGATGGGGGATTGGCTTCAGGTAGTCGTAGGCATCGGCCCCGATCCAGCCCCGCAGCTTGTGGAGCACACGTTCGAAGCCCTCCTGATGGCGGAGGTGTTCGGTATTGACCGAGTCGGCGATTTTGGCGGCATCGTCCGGGTCGCTCCAGAGGCGCATCATGTCCTCCGAGAGCGGTTCCCAACTGTGCGCCAGGTGCAGTTCGGCGAAATCGGCGAGGGCCAGCGCACTGCTCAGTTCGAGGATGCGCCGGTTCAAGGCGTCGTTTTCCAGTTCCGGCCGCCAGGGATCGAAATCCACCGCCGCCAGAATGCGACGATAGTTCTCCCGATCGCGGGGGGACAGGATCCAGACGGGGCAGGGCGATTTGCGCAACAGTTGCAGATCCATGCCGCCCAGGAGACGATCCAGAAGCCCGGTCTCGGGGCTGGCCAGCTTGATAATCAGATCCCGGCCCTCGGCCAGAACCTCCTGAATAGCGACAAGGAAGGGGACGCCCAAACGGACCTCGATGTTGATAGCCAGGCGTTCCCGCCAGGGCGCAGCCAAAGCTTCCAGACTCGCCGCCATGCGGTCTTGAGCCTCGAGCGTACCGTGCTCGACCAGAAGACCAGCTCGCGGGGGCTCGCCGACCTGCAACAAGGTCAATCGCGCCTGATTGTTTTCCGCCAGGGAGACGGCGCGGGCCAGCGCGGCGGTCTGATCCAAACCGGGTTCGGCGAGGTAAAGAATGTTCTTGAACAGTTTCATACCCTCTCTCCCCAAGCGTTCGCACGACCGATGTTCTCCATCGGCCTTCAGATATCCCGGATATGCCCGCCATGCGGCCCGGCCAAAACAGGCAGGGCGAGTGAAGCGCCCGCCAGAGACCCGCCCCGCCGGTTAAGCGCCCCCACTACCGATCCAGCTTTTCCTCGACCACTGGCTGGTAGTTCCAGTCCCGCACGCCTTGCAGGATTCGGTCAACATCCTGGGTCGGGACGCGCAACATCTGCAAGGCAATCGCGCCCAGTCGCAAGCTGGATTCAATGGCTTCCGGATAGGCGTGCAGAGCGCCGGCTTCCAGCAATTGCGAACTGGCTTTGAGATCCCGCGCCCGGGTGATGATGGGCACTTGCGGACACAGGCTGCGCAGTAATGAAACCGTCCGCAGCGCGGTCTCGGCGTGGTCAATGGTGATCAGGATCAGCGCCGCCTGCTGGGGCTGGGCGGCGGCCAGCAATTCCGGATCGGAGATATCGCCGTACACCACCTGATGGCCCGCCGCCCGGCCCTGGGCGACCCGTTTGGGGTCAATATCAAAGGCGATAAAGGGCACCTTGCTCATCTGCAAGAGCACCGCGATGGCGTGGCCTACCCGCCCGTAACCGCCGATGATGACCTGTCCGGGCGCCTCCGGTAAGCCGGCTGGCGCCTCCGGCGCCGCATCGTGCCGGGAGCCAAACAGTCGGGCGGCAATGGCGTGGTTGAAGCGAATCAGGAACGAGCCTGCCACCATCGAGAACAGCACCGCAGCCAGGGCGATTTGCCCTAGACGGGCGTCAATCACACTGGTGTCGATGGCGATCGCCAGCAGCGCAAAACCAAATTCGCCGCCGACCGACACCACCAGTCCGATGCGCCACGCCGTCAGCGCATCAATGCCGCTCTTGCGCACCAGCACCGCCACAATCAGGGTCTTGCTGACCAGGATGAGCAACGCCCCCAGCAAGGCCTGGGGCCAGATGTGGTAGATGACCGCCGGTTCGATCAGCATCCCGATGCCGACGAAAAACAGGCCGAGCAACACATCGCGGAAGGGGCGGATGCTGGATTCCACCTGATGGCGAAACTCCGTATCGCCCAGCATCATCCCGGCCAGGAATCCGCCAAACGCCAGCGACAACCCCAGGCTGTTGGTCGTCCAGGCCGCCAGCAACGCTACCAGCAACACGGCCAAGGTAAACACTTCTGCGGAACGATGAGCGGCGACCAAGTGAAACAGCGGACGCAGCAACCAGTGCCCGACAACAAAGACGAGTGCGAAAGCCAGCACGGCTTTGGCGAGCGCCCACCCCAGCGCGCCCGCCAGCACGCTGGCGCCGACCGCCATGCCCAGCACCGGGATCACGACCAGAAAGGGAACGGCGGTGACGTCCTGGAACACCGAGATGGCCAGTCCCATGCGGCCGTGGCGACTGTTCTCTTCGCCCTGCTCGGTCAATTGCCGGCCAATCAGCGTGGTGGAGGACTGGGCGAACACGGCCCCGATGACGAAGGCGGCGGCGGCGGGCAATCCGGCCAGCCAGACGATGACGCCTACGATAACGGTGGTAAACGCCACCTGTCCGGTTCCCAGCCCCAGTACTTGATGCCGCAGGGCGTGCAGTTGGGGCAGGGAGTAATTCAGGCCAATGGTAAAGAGCAGAAACACCACGCCGAACTCGGCCAGCGCCTTGAACTCCGGGACATAAATAGTCGGTCCGATGGTATGGGGTCCAAGAATCAGGCCGACCAGCAAATATCCAAGGCTGGTTGGGATCCGCAGGCGCTGAAACGTCACTACCACTGTTACCGCCACGCCTAGCAGCAGGATGATTTGTACGAGATGCTCCATCATGAACAGAACTCCAAAAGTGGTCGTGCGCTTAAGGCCTTTGAGGTGATTTCCTGGAAAGGTTATACCTGGTTACTGATCTCCCTTCTCCCGCACCAGGACGTAATCCGTCCGGCGTACACCGCGAACCAGCATCTCGGTATCTTCGCCCGCTACACCCAGGCTTTCCAGCGCCTCGGCGGCCAGCCGCAGACTCGCCTCTACCGCTTCTGGGAAAGCCTTGTTGGCGCCGGCTTGCATCAGCGCGCCGCTGGTGGCCAGGTCTCGTGCCCGTGCGACGATGGTTGTGTGGGGCGCCAGGTCGCGGATGAGTCGGGTGGCCCGCAGTGCGGCTTCGCGATCGTCCAGGGTCATTACTACCAGATCAATCTTCTCGATGTGAGCGGCTACCAGGAGGTCTACATTGGTGATATCACCGTAATAGACGGGGTGACCCAGGCGACGGAATTCGTCCACTCGGTCAGGCTCCGTATCGAAAGCGATATAGGGTACCCGGCTGCCGGCGAGGATGGTGCCCACTACATGGCCCACGCGGCCGTAACCTGCCACCAGGGCGCGTGCGTTGGTTTCGGTTCCTTCGACCGAGAACCGAAAAGCTTCTTCTCCCGGTAGCGTAGCGGCTGGAAAGTGTGCCGCTAGCACGTCGCCTATTTTGACCAACAGGGGGGTGATTAACATGCTGAAGGAGATGATGCCAATAGATAGTACGAAGGTATTGTCGTCAAGGATGCCCATAGCCTTGGCAGCGCCAAAGAGTACGAAGCCGAATTCGCCACCTTGGGAGAGGATAAAGGCGACTCGCGTCGCTGTCTGGCGGGTTTCGCGAAAGGCCAGGCAAAGCCCCATGAGGACTATAATTTTGATAGCGACGATCGTGATGACCTGACCTAGGAATAGCCAGGGTGATGCCGCAAGGGTGCCTATGTCTACTGACATGCCCACAGCGACAAAAAACAAGCTCATGAGTAAACCCTTGTGGGGATCGATGGCGGCCTGGATTTGCAGGTTGTAACGGGAGCTGGAAAGGGCGACTCCCATTAGAAATGCTCCTAGCGCCATGGATAAGCCGGCCTCCTCCATAGCCCAGGCAGCGGTGAAGACGGCAGCCATGGCGACTAGAAAAAAAGCTTCCCGATTATTCTGGCGAGCGAGTAAATCGAGGATGCGGGGGATGGCATAATAGCCGGAGCCTATGACCAGGACGACGGCGGCGGCAACGATGAGGAGTTGTTGAAGCAGGTGCTTGTCACCAAATAAGGGGCCTACGTCTCCTAAAATTGGCACTAGGGCGAGTAATGGTACGACGGCTAAATCCTGCATTAGGAGGATGGCGAATGTGGTCTGGCCATGGGGACTGGCGATTTCACCGCGTTCCTGCAGGATCTGCATGACGAAGGCGGTGGAAGATAGGGCGAGGGTTAGACCGGCGAGGAGGTCAACACCCCAGTCGGGTTCGGAGAGGTGCATGAAGAGGGCGATTGCACTGCCAGAGACCAGTATTTGTAGAGTACCTAAACCGAACATGGAGCGTCGTAGGGACCAGAGACGGTGCGGGTGCATCTCCAAACCGATGACGAAGAGTAGTAGTACTACCCCTAGTTCGGTGAAGTGGCGTACACCTTCTACATTTTCGGTAACTACGAACCCTGGGGTGTAGGGACCGATGAGCATACCGGCTATTAGTAGACCTAG
>ERZ1645187.1628-NODE-1628-length-20468-cov-164.114829_pt1 | contig 20468 bp, 15 predicted proteins | sample MGYA00575352_ERZ1645187 | MGnify/ENA primary metagenome ERZ1645187 (study PRJEB40837, sample SAMN11349314) | freshwater sediment metagenome | isolation source: river sediment | host: Sediment | place: India: Wazaribad , New Delhi | collected 2017-02-21 ... | reverse complement strand
CTCTACCGGTTGCCCGCCATTAGCGAAAAGCCTGCGATCCGGGCGAGTAGTTACTGGCGAGCTTCGATTGCGTGATCGCCAATCCGCCCTTTTCCCTCGAGAAGTGGGGCGAAGACCTATGGGTGAACGATCCCTTCGGGCGCAACTTCGCCGGGCTGCCCCCGTCCAGCAGCGGTGACTTCGCCTGGGTGCAGCACATGGTCAAGTCGATGGCCGAAGGGGCAGGACGCATGGCCGTGGTATTGCCCCAGGGCGCGCTGTTCCGAAAAGGGGCCGAGGGCAGTATCCGCCAAAAGCTACTGGAGATGGATCTGGTTGAGGCGGTCATCGGCCTGGCGCCCAACCTTTTCTATGGCACAGGCCTCGCCGCCTGCATCCTGGTACTGCGCAAGAAGAAGCCGGCCCAGCGCCGCAAGAAGGTGATGGTTGCCGACGCCTCCAGGCTCTTCCGGCGCGGTCGGGCCCAGAACTATCTGGAGCCAGAGCATGCCCTTGAAATCCAGGGCTGGTTCGAGAAGTTCGAGGATGTGCAGGACGCGGTACGCATCGTCGGCCTCGATGAAATCAAGGCCGAGGACTGGACACTGAATATCTCGCGCTATGTCCTGCCGCCGTTGCAAGAGGATATCCCGCCGCTGCCAGAAGCCATCGAGTCCTTCAAGAGCGCACTCACTCGCTGCCGGGAAGCGGAAGACAGGCTGGCCAAGGTCATGGTGGAAGGAGGCTGGCTGCAATGAGTGCCCGCATTACTCAACAAGAACTCGAATCCTATCTCTGGGGCGCCGCCGTACTTCTGCGTGGCCTCATTGATGCTGGCGACTACAAGCAGTTCATCTTTCCGCTGCTGTTCTTCAAGCGTATTTCCGATGTCTGGGACGAGGAATATCAGGCTGCGCTCAAGGAGTCAGGCGGCGACTTGTCCTATGCCGAGTTCGCCGAAAACCACCGCTTCCAGATACCAGATGGCGCGCATTGGAAGGACGTGCGCCAGGTCCCGAAAAACGTCGGCATGGCGATCCAGTCAGCCTTGCGGCAGATCGAGTCGGCCAACCCGGACATGCTGGCCGGGATTTTTGGCGATGCGCCCTGGACCAACCGGGAGCGCCTGCCGGATGAAACTCTCAAGAACCTGATCGAGCATTTCTCGACCCAGACGCTCTCGGTGGCCAACGTGCCCGAGGACGAGCTCGGCAATGCCTACGAATTCCTGATCAAGAAGTTCGCAGACGACTCCGGCCACACGGCCGCCGAGTTCTACACCAACCGCACCGTTGTGCACCTGATGACGCAGTTGTTGGCCCCCCAGGCCGGCGAGTCGATCTACGACCCCACCTGCGGCACCGGCGGCATGCTCATTTCCGCCCTGGCCGAGGTCAAGCGTAGCGGCGGCGAGTACCGCACCCTCAAGCTGTATGGGCAGGAGCGCAACCTGATCACCTCCGGTATTGCCCGGATGAACCTGTTCCTGCATGGCGTCGAGGACTTTCAGATCATCCGGGGCGACACCCTGGCCGATCCGAAGCACATTGAAGGCGACCGGCTGCGCAAATTCGACGTGATCCTCGCCAACCCGCCGTACTCCATCAAACAGTGGGACCGCGAAGCCTGGGGTCAGGATAAGTGGGGGCGCAACTTCCTCGGCACCCCGCCACAAGGACGGGCCGACTACGCCTTCCAGCAGCACATCCTGGCCAGTCTGTCAGACCGTGGCCGCTGCGCCATTCTCTGGCCGCACGGCGTGCTGTTCCGCAACGAGGAACAGGCCATGCGCGCCAAGATGATCGAGCAGGATTGGGTTGAAGCAGTGATCGGCCTCGGGCCGAACCTCTTCTACAACTCCCCAATGGAGTCCTGCGTCATGGTCTGCAACCGGCGCAAGCCAGCCGAACGCAAGGGCAAAGTGCTGTTCATCGACGCGCTGAATGAAGTCACCCGCGAGCGAGCGCAGAGCTTCCTCAAGCCGGAACACCAGCAGCGCATCCTGGAAACCTTCCGCGCCTTCGCACCGATCGAGGGCTTTGCGGCGGTGGCGACGCTGGACCAGATCGCCAGCAACGGTGCGAACTTGTCGATTCCTTTCTACGTGAGGCGAGTGTCTGGCTCGGCGAACGGCAACGGTACCAATGAGACCGCCAGCCTGCGTGCGGCCTGGGACAAATGGCAAAGCGACGGGCGCGCCTTCTGGCAACAAATGGACGCCCTGGTGGTAACGCTTGATGGCCTGGAAGTCGAGGAGGTCGAGCGTGCTTGATAAGGTCAAAAAGCAAGGATGGCGCCAGGTGAAGTTCGGCGACGTGGTGCGCCAAGTTAAGGAAAAGGTTGAGCCAGAGACTTCAGGACTGGAGCGCTACGTCGCCGGTGACCACATGGATACCGACGATTTGCGAATCCGTCGCTGGGGTGAGATCGGTAGTGGCTATCTCGGGCCTGCATTTCATATGCGCTTCCGGCCAGGGCAGGTGCTTTACGGCTCTCGGCGAACCTACCTCCGCAAGGTGGCTGTCGCAGACTTCGATGGGATCTGCGCCAACACTACCTTTGTGATTGAGCCCAAGAACGCGGAGGAGCTGCTGCCCGAGTTCCTTCCGTTCCTCATGCAAACGGATGCTTTTAACGAGTTCTCCGTCAAAAACTCCAAAGGCTCAGTGAATCCGTATATCAACTTCTCTGATTTGGCACGGTTTGAGTTCGCGTTGCCGTCCTTGGAGGAGCAACGAAAGGCTGCCGAGGCTCTCGAGCTATTCGATGAACAGTCTGGCGAATTTGAATCGCTGATTGCGGCTGCACGGCAACTTCAACGTGCCCTTTCGATAGATCACTTTGACGCCGATCACCCGAACAGAGTGTCAGTCGCCAATGTTGGAACATGGCATAGCGGAGGCACGCCGGCACGCGGCAACCCATCGTATTGGGGCGGAAACATTCCTTGGATCAGCCCTAAAGACATGAAAGCCACAGAGCTGGGTAGTGCGACCGAAACTGTAACTCCTTCGGGAGTGGAGGCAGGTTCTAAGTTGATGCCTGCTGACACAATCATGATCGTGGTGAGGGGAATGATTCTGGCCCATACATTCCCCGTCGCTAGGACGCTAGTGCCGGCCGCTTTCAATCAAGACATGAAAGCACTGGTGGTGTCCGACAACTTCAGGCCGAAATACATTCAATACTGGTTTGAGCATTCGGCGGAGCGATACCTTCAGCTTGTGTCCGAGTCTTCACACGGGACAAAGCGACTGGAGAGTGACAAGCTCTTTTCTTTGTCTGTCCCCGCCGTTTCACTTGATGAACAAGATGAATTCATTGCCCGGATCGACACACTGCGGCAAGCGTGCCAGGGAGCAGAGCATCGTCGGCAAGATGCCTTGGCGGTGAAGCGAGTATTTCTAAACGGGCGGCTCTTTGGCGAGGTAGAGCAATGACAGGTTTTACTGAATCCAACACCGTCGAAGCCTACCTCTACGACCTGCTTTCCGGACCGGGAAAGTCCGTCCCGGCCAATGTTGTAAAGGAGCCAGAAGCCACCTACGGCCGTAGCCATAGGGGCATCGGCTGGCGCCGTGTCGCGAGTGCCGACATCCCCCGCCAGCACCAGGACGTACTGATTGAATCCTGGGTGCGCGAGGCGCTGATCCGTCTCAATCCGGAAATTTCCGCTCAGCCCGATCGTGCCGACGAGGTGCTCTACAAGCTGCGCGCCATTGTGCTCTCGGTGCGCTCCGATGGTCTGATCCGCGCCAACGAGGAATTCACGGCCTGGCTCAGGGGCGAGCGTTCCATGCCCTTTGGCCAGAACAACGAGCATGTGCCGGTTCGCCTGATCGATTTCGATAACATCGACCAGAACCAGTACGTCGTCACCCAGCAGTTCACCTTCCGCGCCGGCAGCGCTGAGCGTCGCGCCGACTTGGTTTTGCTGGTCAACGGCCTGCCATTGGTGTTGATCGAGGCCAAGACGCCGACGCGTTCAGCGGTGAGCTGGGTCGATGGCGCCTTGCAGGTGCATGACGACTACGAGAAGCACGTACCGGAGCTGTTCGTCTGCAATGTGTTCTCGGTGGCCACCGAAGGGAAGGAATATCGCTACGGCTCGCTCGGCCTGCCCATCAAGGATTGGGGGCCGTGGAACCTGGAGGATGACGGCGATGCGCTCAAGCATCCGCTGAAGGGCTTGAAACTGGCTGCAGAGAGCATGCTGCGGCCTCATGTGGTGCTCGACATTCTGGCCAACTTCACCCTGTTCGCCACCAACAAGAAAAAGCAGCGCATCAAGATCATCTGCCGCTATCAGCAGTACGAGGCGGCCAACAAGATCGTCGAGCGGGTGCTGGCCGGCTATCCGAAGAAGGGCCTCATCTGGCATTTCCAGGGGTCGGGCAAGTCGTTGCTGATGGTGTTCGCGGCGCAGAAACTACGCCTGCATCCTCGCCTGAAAAATCCGACCGTGCTGATCGTGGTCGACCGCATCGACCTCGACACCCAGATTACCGGCACCTTCACCGGGGCCGACATCCCCAACCTGGAAAAAGCCGATACTCGCGAGAAGCTGCAGCAACTGCTGGCGCAGGATGTGCGCAAGATCATCATCACGACGATTTTCAAGTTCGGCGAGGCGGATGGTGCATTGAACGAGCGCAGCAACATCATCGCCCTGGTCGATGAAGCGCACCGTACCCAGGAAGGCGATTTGGGCCGCAAGATGCGCGATGCCCTGCCGAACGCGTTCCTGTTTGGCCTGACCGGTACGCCGATCAATCGCTTCGACCGCAATACCTTCTATGCCTTTGGCGCGGAGGAAGACGACAAGGGCTACATGAGCCGCTACGGCTTCGAGGAGTCGATCCGCGACGGCGCGACACTAAAGCTGCACTTCGAGCCGCGCCTGCTGGAGTTGCATATCGACAAGGCCGCTATCGACGCGGCCTTCAAGGAGATGACCGGCGGCCTCTCCGACCTCGACCGCGATAACCTCGGCAAGACCGCCGCCAAGATGGCGGTGCTGGTCAAGACGCCGGAACGCATCCGGCGCGTGTGCGAGGACATCGTCCAGCACTTCCAGAGCAAGGTGGAACCGAACGGCTTCAAGGGCCAGATCGTCACCTTCGACCGCGAATCCTGTCTGCTCTACAAACGGGAGCTGGACAAGCTGCTGCCGCCGGAGGCCTCCGACATCGTGATGACGGTGAATGCCAACGAGCCGCAGTACAAGGCCTACGCCCGCACGCGGGATGAGGAAGAGCGGTTGCTCGACCGCTTCCGCGACCCCAACGATCCGCTCAAACTGATCATCGTCACCTCGAAGCTGCTGACCGGCTTCGACGCGCCCATCCTGCAGGCGATGTATCTGGACAAGCCACTGCGCGATCACACCTTACTCCAGGCCATCTGCCGGGTGAACCGCACCTACTCCGAGCAGAAGACCCATGGCCTGATCGTGGATTACCTCGGCATCTTCGACGACGTGGCCAAGGCGCTGGAGTTCGACGACAAGAGCGTCACGGCGGTGGTGTCGAATATCCAAGAACTCAAGGATCGGCTGCCGGAGGCGATGCAGAAATGCCTGGCGTTCTTCGCCGGCGTAGATCGCACTATCGAGGGTTATGAGGGCCTGATCGCCGCCCAGCAATGCCTGCCCAACAACGAGGTGCGCGACAACTTCGCGGTCGAGTACAGCCTGCTTAACAAGCTATGGGAGGCCATCTCGCCAGATCCGATCCTCGGCGAATACGAGAAGGACTACAAGTGGCTCTCGCAGGTGTACCAGTCGGTGCAGCCCTCCAGCGGCCACGGCAAGCTGATCTGGCACTCCCTCGGTGCCAAGACCATCGAGCTGATCCACCAGAACGTGCACGTCGATGCCGTGCGCGACGATCTCGATACGCTGGTGCTGGACGCTGATCTGCTGGAGGCGGTGCTCTCGAATCCCGATCCTAAAAAGGCCAAGGAAATCGAGATCAAGGTTGCCCGGCGGCTAAGGAAACACCTCGGCAACCCCAAGTACAAGGCGCTATCGGAACGCCTGGATGCCCTGCGGGACCGCTTCGAGTCCGGTGTGCTCAACAGCGTCGAGTTTCTCAAGCAACTGCTGCAACTGGCCAAGGAAGTGCTGCAGGCCGAGAAGGAAACGCCTCCGGAAGAGGACGAGGATCGTGGCAAGGCAGCGCTGACCGAGCTGTTCAATGAAGTAAAGACCGCCGAGACGCCGATCATGGTCGAACGCGTGGTGGCGGATATCGACGAGATCGTGCGCTTGGTCCGGTTTCCCGGTTGGCAGGACACCCTCGCTGGCGAGCGCGAGATCAAGAAGGCGCTCAGGAAATCTTTGTTCAAGTACAAGCTGCATGCCGATGAAGAGCTGTTCGAGAAAGCGTACAGCTACATCCGGCAGTATTACTGAGGCCCGAGCATGAAAGCAGAAGACACGCTGGTTACCAATCTGCTGCAGGGCGCGAAGCAATTCATCGTGCCGATCTTTCAGCGCGACTACAGCTGGGGCACGAAGCACTGCCAGCAACTGTGGAAGGATGTGATTCGCGTCGGTAGCGACCCAAATGTGAAGGGGCACTTCCTTGGCTCAGTGGTCTATGTCGCGGCTGAGGACAACACAGCCACCATCACTCGTTGGTTGTTGATCGACGGCCAACAACGCCTTACTACGCTGACGCTTTTGTTGATCGCGCTTCGTGACCGAATGGCACAGCTTCCTGGCAATTTCGGTCAGGGAGAGGAGGAAGCGACGCCCGATGAGCTGGACGACTATTACCTGCGCAACCGGCACGGCAAGGGAGAGCGGCGGCACAAGCTGCATCTGCGCCGGGCAGATCACGAAACGCTGATTGCGCTTCTGGATGGAAAGACGTTGCCAGAGGCCGTCTCGGAACGGGTGAAGGAGAACTTCCTGTTCCTGCGTGATTTGGTGGCCCAGGCCGACGTGCAAACCGTCTACAACGGCATCAAGAAGCTGGTGGTCGTGGACGTGAGTCTGACGCGCGGCCAAGATGACCCGCAGATGATCTTTGAAAGCCTGAACTCTACTGGGGTGGATTTGACTCAGGCCGATCTGATTCGAAATTTCGTACTGATGCGACTGGATGAGTCCTCCCAGACTCAGCTCTACGAAGAACACTGGCAGCCGATCGAGCAGGCTTTCGGGCGGCGCTACCGTACCGAGTTCGATAAATTCGTGAAGGATTTTCTGACGCTGCAACTGCGTCCCGGCACGCCATTGAAGGCGGCCGAGATCTATCACGAGTTCCGCAGCTACTTCTCCCGTACTGTCGAAAAGCGTGGTGTCGATGGCATTCTCAGCGACCTGCGCCGCTTCGGCAGCTACTACACGGCATTCAGCCTCGGACAGGAGAAGCAGCCGGCATTAAAGGAGGCATTTGCCCGCCTGCGTTCCCTGGTCGAGGTGGCTTCGCCGGTCGTGCTGACGCTTTACGACTTTCATGACCGAGCAAGGACCCTCCGTACCGATGAATTCGTCGAGGCCGTCGAGTTGCTGGAAAGCTTTGTGTTCCGGCGTTCAGTGTGCGACATGCAAACGCGCAGCCTCGGACAAATATTCGCAAGCCTCGCCTATCGGATCACCGAGAGTCAGCCGTTGCTCAGTTTAAAGGTGGCGCTTTATCGGCAAGGCAAGAAGCGCCGCTTTCCGAGCGATGCCGAATTTCGCGAGGCGCTCGAAACCCGCGATGTCTACGACATGCGAAGTTGCTTCTATCTGCTGGATCGGCTTGAGAACTTCAGCAAGGAGCGCATCGATACCTCGAACTTCTCCATTGAGCACGTTATGCCGCAGAACGAGGATCTTCGTCCGGAATGGCGAACGATGCTCGGTAGCGACTGGAAAGCAATACAGGAAACGTGGCTACACCGCTTGGGCAATCTGACGCTGACTGGATACAACTCCACTTACAGCGACCGTCCATTTTCCGAAAAGAAAACGATTGCCGGTGGTTTCGATGAGAGCCCGCTGGGCTTGAACAAGTTCATTCGCGAACAATCTGCGTGGGACGGTACGACCATCGAGCAGCGAGGCAAGTTGCTCGCCGAGAAGGCCGTGACCGTATGGCGACCATTGGTCGTCGATTTGCTGGCCGTGAAGCAACGGGAGTTGGAGGAACACAAGGCCTTTGCCGCCAACTACAGGATCGAGGACCTGGAGCTGGATGACATAGCCAAGAATTTACTGGAGGCATTACGTCCACAGATCCAGGCATTTGGTGAAGATGTTGTCGAGCTGCCCAATGACCGGAGCGTTATCTACCGCGTGTTCGATTTCTTCGTCGAAATCATCCCGCGCAAGCAGCGGCTGAGCCTCTTGCTGAATCTGGATTTTGCCGACTGCGAAGATCCGTCAGGCAGGGCCCGTGATGCCACGGAGTTCGCCTTCATCATCGGCGCAACTGAAACGGGTGGAGTGCTGTACAACCTGGACTCGCAAGACGATGTGCCGGCCGCGATCAACGTGGTCAGACAAGCGTATGAGCGTGTGACAGAGTGATTACCGATTCTACAAATGCCTGATTGTCTGGAAATGATCTGATATGCCGAGCACTGCAAAGAAACGAATCTCCAAAAGCACTTTGTCCATGTTCCTGCGGACCAAATGCGATCGCGAACTTTATCTGTCTTTGCATGAAGACTCGGAGCTTGATTCACATGGCATGCCGGTTCCGTTGCAGGCACGTCCTGGAATCGGTGTCCTCCAAACGGCAGGACGGGATTTTGAGGATGAGCGCAACGATCAGTTGATTCAGGCGTTCGGCAGTCTGGTCATCTATCAGCCGGACAAGGGAGGCGCAAACAAACCAGTCAAGGCCCCGCTCGCGTCGTTGCTTGGCAAGGTAACAGCCTTGCCGTCGATCATCCTGCAAGGGAAGTTCGAGCCATCTTCCTTCCAGAACGCCGTGATGGCAAATATTGGTCTGCAACCCGGACAGATCACTCAGGTCCCGCCAATCGCAGGGCTCATCCCTGACATCATCGTCGTGCGCCAAGCCACAGCCGATGACGAGGAGGTGGGGCCAGACGGATGTCGTCGGCGAATTGACCCGGCAACTGAGACGCGGCGTGCATTGAGCATCATTGATGTAAAGCATACCAGCGAGGCTAATCCGAGCTATTCCGCCGAAGTTGCGCTTTACGCACTTTTTCTGGCGAACTGGATCGCCGACCAGGGGTTGAAGAATGAGTATTTCGTAACGATTCGCAGCTACCTGTGGACCCGATTCAAGCAAGGCCAGTCTGAACTCGACGCGTTGATGTCGGGCACCTCCCCAGCGACAGCGATTCAGTATCTCAATGCGCTGATCGCCGATAGCGAAGACGCCAACTTGCGCTTCTATCTGCCCACCGTTCTGCATTTCTTCCGGGAGGACTTGCTCCGGGTCATCGCTGTCGGCGACGCATCAACCAACGGGTGGCAGAACCTTGAATGGCATGTCGATGGCAGGTGTAGTGCCTGCGACTGGTTGGGGCACGAGAAGTGGGCAAATGCGAAGGACAAGGCGCGAATTGCGGCTCAGCCGAACCACTACTGCTACCCCGCAGCGAAGCTGACTGGGCACTTGAGCCAAATCGCGGGTATGACACGAGGTGCAAGAAAGACGCTCCAGATTAATGCCATTCAGGACACGGCGGGTGCGGCAAGCGCCCCCTCCGCACATCCTGCCTTCCAGCAACACAGTCATCTCAAAAAGGAACGAAGCCGTATCCCCGCGCGAGCGCAGGCCCTAATTTCTTCGGCCACGACGGTGGACAGCGCCGCTGTGCTGGCGAGCTTGGCGCCAGCGCCACAACTCCATGTGGCGATCGCGGTCAACTTCGATCCGAGCGCTGGGTTGCTCACTGGCCTTTCGATACTTGGTAGAGCGACGGCCTATGTGACGGGACAGTCGCCCCGGCAGTTTGTGCCCAAGTGCTTTGTCGTAGATCAGAAGGCACTGGCTGACGAATGGGTGGCTTTGGAGGGGCTCCTGTCGACACTGTCTGACATGATTGATCAGGCTGAGACATTTGTTCGCGCTGCTGGACGAACCCCGCTAACCGCACAAATCGCGCTCTGGGAGCAACGACAGTTTGAAGAGCTATGTGCGGCAATGGGGCGGCACTTGCCAAGGGTGCTGAGCTTGACCAACCGGAAGACCAAGGCGCTGGCCTGGCTTTTCCCTGCCGATGAACTGATCGAAAAGCCCGATGGCGCCGTCAGCCCCTGCGTTGTTTTCGTTGATGAGATTATCCGACGAGTTGTTTTTGCCCCAACACCTCATGTGATCACCCTGTTCGATACCGTTGAAACCTACTATTCGGGCCCTGGACCAGTTCGGCTGGGTGATGCGTTCTATCGTGAATTCCTCACCAACGGCATTCCTCGGGAACGCATTTATGAAATTTGGAGCAACGTCACCACGATTAAACGGGGGTCCGTTACTGTTCCCCGCAACACCGTCATTCAGGAATTCGGCAATGCTCTGGAGAAACAGTGCCGGGCATTGAACAGCGTCGTTGAGAGACTGCGCACGGACTTCAAGGGTCAGCTCAAGGCAAATGCTCCAAAGCTGACATTGTCTATTCCTCAGGGCGCTCGCGACGTCGCGTTCGACAGCAAGCTTTGGGTTTGGTGGGAGGAGCTGCAGTATCACACCAGAAAGCTGGAGTCCCACCAGCGGTTGGCGCTCGATGCCGAGGCATTAGAGGCTAGTTACGAAGCGGTTCGGCTTACCAACGGACACCCAACAGGGGTGCCGAACGAGTACGTTTTTGACGTGCTTCCTGGTTCAACCGAGGCCAAGCTCGACGACAACGAAGGCTATCTGGCTCTCGGCAAGGAAGGTCATCCGGGGCTTCCCTTACAGCGCGGAAGGGATCTGATATCCGGTGGCGCGCCCCTTTACCCAGGACAGAACGACACGCTGCTCACACCACTGTGGTCGGCACTCTCCGTAACGCTCGTGTCCTTTGACCGAGGCATGCAAAAGGCTGTCCTGAAGCTAACCAACTGGCGCGACGCGGCATTCGTCCCGTACTTGCTGGCCAATTCGACTATTGATCTGCTGAACGACATCTTCATCACCAAAGGCCAGGGCTCGTTCAAGTGGTACGAGACGGTCAAGCGGATTCTCACTGCAGTAGGGAACCCGTCGATAGCGGTGGCAGATAGCAATGCGGCCACTGCGATGGGGGCGAGGCCTCCGCGCCCCGGCACAGACCCGGTTACTCCTCTTGCCCGCGTACTCTGGGAGGCCGACACTCTTCACGCGACATCCGTCGTCACTACGACGCAGGCCTCATCGGTTGCAGCCTACGCCAAGGCCAAGCACAACCTGAACAGTAGTCAGACCGATGCCGTCGCCCAGGCGGCGGAAAGAGGGCTGACGATTATCTGGGGGCCGCCAGGCACCGGGAAAACGCAGACACTAGCTGGATGTATTCACGGCCTTGTTCATGATGCCGTGCGGCGGGGACAACCATTGAAATTGCTGGTCGCCGGACCGACGTACAAGGCTGTTGAGGAGATTATTGGTCGTGTTGTTGAGGCGTTAGACAACGATGCAACCTGTCCTGCGGAGGTCTTTGTTGGATATTCCTCTTCGCAGACCCCAAAGGTGTTCTCGGCAAGCAAGTCACATCTGCTCGTTGAGTCATTCAACCTGAACCAGGGCAATCAGGAAACACAGGACTGTCTTGCTAGTCTGGCGACAACCGATGTTGTCACGATTGTCGCCACGGCGACGATGCAAGCATACAAGCTCGCCGAATGGACCTATGGTCGCCATGTTGCGCCGATTTTTGACGTCGTGATTGTCGATGAAAGCTCTCAGGTCCAGGTCACACATGCAATCTCGCCACTGGCCACCTTGAAGGACGATGCGAGACTGATCATTGCTGGCGATCATCTTCAGATGCCGCCAATCATGGCGCTTGAACCACCCAAGGGTTCCGAATACCTGGTGGGCAGCATCCAGAAATACCTGCTCGACCGTCCGTTTGGCAGCCAAATTGTTCCATGTCCGCTGGAAGAGAACTACCGCTCGGCGGAGGACATCGTTGCCTATGCCCGTACGATCGGCTACCGATCGACGTTGACGGCGTCAAACGCCGCGACGGCACTTCATCTCTTGACGGCGGTGCCAACTCCCGCATCAGGTTTTCCAGGGGCCTTCCCTTGGTCATCTCTGTGGCCGGATATCCTTGACCCCGCGAAGAAGGTGCTGACGTTGCTCCATGACGATGATCTGTCGTCCCAAAGCAATTCTTTCGAAGCCAAGATAGTCGCTGCCTTGACCTGGTGCCTGAGGCAGACAGTGAGCGCGGAACTTGATGAGCGAGGTGCCGTGACGCATGCGTCACCTACGCCCGATCAGTTCTGGGGGCAGTGCATCGGAATCGTGACGCCTCATCGCGCTCAACGTGCCTTGGTGGTTCGCGAACTGCGGTCAATATTCCCGTCTGATCCGCCGAACTTGATCGACTCAGCCGTTGATACCGTGGAAAAGTTCCAGGGTGGTCAGCGGCACACGATCGTTGTGACTTTTGGTGTCGGGGACGCGGACGTGATCATGGGAGAGGAAGCGTTCCTGATGCAGCTAGAGAGGACAAATGTGGCCATCTCACGCGCGATGGCCAAGTGCCTGGTAGTCATGCCAATGACCCTTGCAGGGCATGTCCCTCAAGACAAGAAGGCGATTGAAACTGCACACGCGATCAAAGACTACGTCGACGAGTTCTGTAATCAGGAACTTGTTGATCAAGTCTCGTTCGGATCAACGTCGAGACAAGCGAAGCTGCGTTACCACCAATAGCAGCTGCAGTAATCAAACTCTTTCGACGTGAAAATCGAACTCGATGGCGGCGGCAGACTCGGCTTTCATCTGATCTGCTTGCCGCTTTCCAGCATCCGCTGATTCGGCAGCGCGAGTAGATACTAAACGCCAAGGGGCCCCGGACTCCTCAAGAGAAGCTCTGAAAAGTCGTTTGGCGTCCACTGATGCGGATGGGATTATTCCAAAACGGACGTACATGTGTAGCGATTCGGATGACGCAGCGCGGTTGGCTATGTTGCGCCACACTTTTCCAAGCGAAGCCGCGAAGGACTGCTGTCCTCCGTGATCGAGTTGAGGGCCGGCGGAGTAGTCGATTGAATCAGGACCGCCCAAGAACCAGTTTCTCAACCATTGATCTTGAACATACGTTCGCATCCCGTAGTAAGGAGGTGACGTGATCACAATTGAGGGCGCCGTGCTGACCGATTGGAATAGATCTTCGCACTGAGCGTCGCCAAACAGGACATGAGAAATCGGACAAGGGGACTCTTGATCCAGTCCGACCAAGCGCTCGATCTTTCGGCGCAGGACTTGAAGAACATCAATTTTGGGGGCTTTGAGATTCCGCTGTTTCCAGAAGCGCACCGCGTAGTCAGGCTTTGATGCGTAAGTTCTGGGCATTTGATTTGAGAAGTACCCAGCATTCTCTATGTGCTTCGGCAGCGGGCCATGCAAACATCCAAGAGCTGCAGCCCGAAGAATAGCCGAGGCATCTGTCTCTGCCTCCAAACCAAGCAACCCTTCGCGCAAGGCACAAATGTCACGAAGCGTGGCTTTGTGATAGGCAGATCGAAAAAATGGAGTTTCAGGTATCTCAGCTGGCTCGCTCTCTGACATCAATTGTTCAGCCAACTCAAGCGGTGTTTCGAGGTCACAGCTTGCGAGCTTAGCCTTTGCAATAGCAACAGCGACTGGCGAAGAATCGATGCCCCACGAAGCAAAGCCAAACCTTCGTGCTGAAAACAGGGTAGTGCCCCGACCGCAGAATGGATCAAGCACAACCGGCCCTTCGTTCCGATGCCTTTTGAGCACCTTGTTGGGATACTCAAGTGGGAACATCGTGAAGTAAGGGCAGATTGCGTTTAATGCATTTTCTTTGCGGTATGCGAGGGCCACTTGGTCGAGTCTTGTCCTAGAGATCATTTTTGAGATATAAAGGCCAGTTTACACGGTCCCGTGTGCGCAGGGAACGTAAAAGCATGTCTCTTCCTCCGTTACGAGGAAGATCCGTCTAGGTGGCGGCATTCGGCCTCACGCCGTGCAACCAGTCCAGGCAAAACCTTCCCGCCCCCGTACACCCAACGGCGCAGTTCGTGCGCTACTGCAACCCAATCCTGTTGATTGACCCGCCGCCGCAGGGTTGACGTCTGCAGCCGTCCGGCACCCAGGTTGAACGTGAAGTCCACGATGGCCGCGAGCCGACCCTCTGGTCCAGTGGCCAGTACCGGACAATAGCGCAGCGTGGCGGCGAGGGCTGTGCGCAGATCCTGATGCAAGTAGGCCTCGCCCTCTTCCTCGTCGATCGGTGGATGGTCCGGCTTGCACAAACGCCCGTAGCCAATCGTCCAGTAGCCAGCCGGACATATGTAGGGATGGGCGCGGCGCAGTGGATCTGACCTAGGAACCCTATGAAAGCCCTCGAAGCGCTTGGCCAGCTCGATGGCCGTTTTGGGCACATCGATCATGGCCGCACCCGATCAAACACACGCCCGAGGAACCAGAAGTTCAGAACCCCGGCCCACAGGGCTTGGTCGGCTTCGGTCCAAGCATGGACGATGGCGACGCCCCAGTCGGCACCGCCTTCAATAGCAGCCACGAAGGCGGCCGTCTTGGCGGCGCAGTACAGCGCCATGAACCAATAAGTAATGACGGGGCGCACGCTGCTCGACAGGGCGTCGGCCCAGCGAACGCCGGTTTTCTCGCCTTGGGTGCGAACGGCGTCGCGCAGCGTTTCGATTGCGCCCACGTTCCACGCCGCATCGGCCCCGGCGCCGATTTCGTGCATACGCTGCGCACCGCGTAGCTTCTCGAATTCGAGCGCCTTGTCCTGCATCGACAGTTCGTGGCCGCGCTCTCCCTTGCGGTCGAGCCACTTGAGAAGCTCAGGTGCCAGGCGGAAGGCGCCACCGAGCAGGCCGCCAAGCAGTGTCTCGATCATTGGGCACCTCCGAACACCTTGAACTTGATGAGGGCGCCTGCCACCAGCGCCAGCAAGAATCCGGTGGTGACCATCTTGATGACGGTCTGCCAGGCGGTGTGCTTGGCGGTGTTGAAGGCATCGAGCAGGCCGCGCAGTTCACGGATATCGTGAGCGGCGTCGTCGCCATCCAGGCCAACATCGGCCAGGGCTCGCTTGGCACCGCGTTCAGCGGCGCGTTCCAGCAGGTCGTCGAAGTCCTCCTTGCGCAGGAGGAGCATGTTGTCGACCAGGACAGGTTGTTGTGGGTCGGTCATGGGCAGGCTCCAAAAATGCGAAACCCGCCACGAGGGCGGGTTTCCGGGGTTCGGTGGAAAGGGTTCAGATAGCGATGCCGGGGCTCCAACCCGTGGCTTTGTAGGCCGAAAGTACGGCCTCGTCCTCGATGAAGCACAGCCAGCCGATCTTGGGGATGTGGTACTCCCATGCGCCGGCAATCCTCGCGGCGATCTGGTCGGTTTTGCCGCTCCAGACGCCGGTGGCACCAGCGGGAATCAGGTAACGGTCGCCGTTGACTGGGCTGGCGGGCGGTGTGGCCAGATCGCGGTCTTTGACCGACAGGCTGACGACGGCGCCCAATCGCTTCAGGTTGGCGTCCATGCCGGCACCCCAGCCGCTTTCGCCGAGCGTCCAGCCGTAGTTGAGCCCCAGGTTCGGATCAGTGATTGCGGGCATCAGATGCCTCCGTAGTATTTGTCGTAGGAAAGTCCATAGCCGGCGCGCTCGAACGCGATCGAGTGCTTCTGCAGGCTGATCACGCCGGAGCGGTTGGATTCGAGTTCGATGCGCATCGCAGCATTGGGTCGGCCAAGACCGGAATCGGCGGTGTCGTCGGCCAGGGTGTAGGTCTGGCTGGTGCCGGTCAGGCCGCTATAGGTACGCCGCAGGCTGCCTGCTTCCCCGTAGATGCGCAGCGTGTAGGTCACGCCAGCCTCCGGGCCGATGTTGCCGTTGGTCTGGGACACCAGGCTCACCGTCTGGCTCAGCCGGTTCCGGTGGGCCCAGGAGATGGCCAGGTCACCCTTGGCGACTGCCGGGTAGGCCACGTTGTTGATCTTGACGTTGCCCGGCGGGTACGGGCGATTCTGGCGGCGGTTCATGGCCAGGGAGTCGGTCGGTGCCGATGCCAGTGCCAGTGTGCCTTTGCCGGTCACCATGAGTAGACGAGCATTGACCGTTTCGCCAGCGGCGTACTCGGTCGGATCGACACCCTGCGCGCCATCGGCAAACCAGATCCGGCTGCCTGTCGCGTGGCTGACCGGCACGGTATCCATCACGCCACGGGTCAGCGTCAGGCTTTGTGTTGTCGTGTTGATCGCGGTGACCAGGACGACTTCGTCGTTGATGTAGGCATAGGTCCCGGTGGCCACCAGATCGATGTCGAGTTCGCCGCTGTAGGTGGCCGTGCTGGTCACTGCTTGTGCGAGGCTGGAAGCCAACACCGCCGTGGGGCAGAACTCGCCTTGGCCGCGCTGGTTGTAGGTCGATGCCGAACTCGTCTTGCTGTACAGGTCGTAGTTCATGGCGCCCGGCACTGGGCGTCCACCCAGGGTCTGCAGGAAGCAGTCGGTGGCATCGAGGTAGGCCAGCTCCGCAGCGGAGAATGCGCGGGCGACGTCCCAGTACGGGGCCTCGACCAGACGCCGAGGCGTGGTCGCCGTCGGCGCGGGAACCGGATCGGTCCATCCCGTGGGCTGCGAGGCGGTGTAGGCCGCCGAGGGCAGTCCGAAGACATCCTCGACCGCGTCGATGCTGATGGCGCCGTTGGTGAGTGAGCCACCATCGACGCCTGCAATCCGCATCACCAGACCGGCGATCCCGAGCGCAGGCCACTCCAGCTTGAACACATCACCCGGATAGAGATTCCAGGCTGCGCGATTCACCTTCAAGCGGACCTTGGCAAGCGGCGTGGAGACGACGGCGAGATCGCGCATGGCGACCCGGGCAGCGAGATTGTCCGAGGTAATGCCCGGGTAGCGCCGTGTCTGCGATACCACGGCACCCTGCGCTTGGATGTTGGCCAGGTCCTGGACCGCGACGCTGGTCTCCTTGAAGGTGTCGGGCTTGGTGTAGATGAGCACGATCTCGTTGGTCGTCTCACCCCAGGCCGCCCGCTGAAAGCTCTCCAGCTCGATGATGTTGTTCGGGCTCAGAACGGGGAGCGTCGAGACGGTGTAATCCGCGCGCACCAGCTTCAGGACGAAGCGCCCGGTCGACGGCGAGGTCGTGAGCACGCCGCCGATGTGATCCATGATCTCCTTGATGAACTGTTCGATCTTGCTCTGCTGCAGCCAGATCATGTTCAGGCCGAAGCCTTCCGTGTAGAGCACGTCCGCTGCGGCGCGAAACGAAGCGTCATCGATGCTGGCCGTCGGATAGCCCATGCCCCAGGCGGCATTCGTCAGGCACTCGTAGACGATGTGCGCGGGGTTGGCGGCCCCGCTGATCTCTGACTTTGCGGAATACCAGTCGCGGAAGCAGCGCTTAACGCGCACCGCCCAGGGCTTCATGTAGGGGTTGTTCGCGGCGATGTACACCTGCCGCAGAATCAAGCTCAGAATCCCGCGATAGGCAGGCTGTGGCGAGCCGATCTTCGAGACGAGGTAATCATTTGGTGTCTGCGCCGCCTGGCCAAACGCGGCATCTATGGCACCGGAGACACCGCCCTCGCGCTTCTCGCCACCGAACAGCTCCGGCATGTTGACCGTGATCCGACCGCTGGCCGTGAGATTGCCGCTCCAGGCCTGGCGCTCGCCGACCTGGATCTCGGTGACGGCATCGACCGGCCCGTGGCAGATGGCGAGGTGCATCCCCAGGTAGTAGCGGTAGCCGACCGTCTGCGATTTGCTGCTACCGCCCATCGTTCACCTCGGAGGCAATACGTTCTCGGGCGGCGGCGACTACGTCCTCGGCCATGCTGTCCCCGGTTGCCAGCAACATGGGCGCTGGCAGCCCCTGGTCGATGAACAGGCTCCAGTCGAGCTGATGGCGCGCGAACCACTCCCGCGCGCCACGATTGCAATAGCCCAGGCGACGCATGTCGCCATGGGTCACCAGGATGTCGGTCATTTCTTTCCACCTTTGGATTTGATCGGGGTGGTGCGTAGATCGCCGTACCACACCACGTTGGCGCTCTTCACCAGCACGGTGCCGAACACGACTGGCACGGGGCGGCCTTCATCGGCGGTTGGTGCATCGAAGTCTTTGAGTTCTGCGGCCTGGGGCTGTGGTGTCTTGGGTTGTAACGCGTACTGAATCAGCACGCTCACGATAAGAACGGCAATGGCGGCCCACATGGGAGTCCCTCGGAGAAGTGCTTTTAGTAAATCGGGCTGCCGCCGAAGGGGTTCTTCGTCGGGATGAATGGGAACCCACCGAAATTGACGCTGTTGCTGAACTTGCCATCGCAGGTGTTCAGCGTGTGGTCGCAGCCCGGGTAGAGAACGACAAGCGCGCCAACATTGAGTCCTGGCGGGACTGTCGAGAGCGTGATGCTGTCTGATGTATGGGCAGTGATCATTCGCTTTTCGGTAATGCCGTTCGCAGACCAGGTAGCAAAGCCACCAGCGAAATGGCCGGCTGGGAATGCCGCTGCGGCTGCAATACTGATGGCCGATCCGCTAAGCGCACCCACGGCACCCTGTACCCGATGAACGATCGGACTCGCCTGACAGGAACCGCTATAGAGCACATGAGGGCAGTTCCTTTGATAAAGCCGACGCAGCCCCGTGCGCTGTAAGCTCGTGTAGACCGGCTCGCAGTTGAGTTCGACTTCCGATTCACGCCATTCCACATTCAGCACACGCCCCATCCAGACCACGGCCGTTTCGCCGTCCGTTCGGTGCTGGCGGTACACCGTCAGCAAAGTCACTTCCGATGGCGGGGCTGCAATGAAATGACCGACAACCTCCACATCGCGAGCCAGTGTGATTCGCAGCCCCGATCGACCGATCTCGCTGGCCTGCTCGATACTTCCCCGTTTGAGCAGCACGGCACTGTAGGAAAAGGAGTTGTAGACAAGGTCCCGAGGCCCGCTGGTATAGCGCCACGCACTGGAGCCACGTCGGAACTCATAGAGCTCTACCGGGCTGGCGGCATCCGTCGACATTTCTCGATCGGCGTAGGTCATAGGTCATCTCTCAGGCTGCGAAGGGGTAGCACCACCTCGGCCAATTCGTCGGTGACGTGAGCGATTTCCACGTTGTCCGTATCCAGACGCACCAGCTGCATGAACGAGATCTGCTGGAATTGCTCGGGCAACAGGGTTGCCCCGATGGGGTTGTCGATGGCGATTAGCTCACTCGATTCACTGAGCTCGGATGCAGCGGTGATGCGGCGATAAAACCGACCACCGGAAGTCGTGACAATCATCAAGTCACGTCGTCCGATTGCCGCTACCGGCCCTTCAGCGTAGCTCCGGTTTTCGACAGTGAGAAATGCGTCGGTGCCACCTGTCGGTGCAATGACCTTGAGGTCGCACTGGAAGCTGGGAAGCCAGAACGGTTTGAGCTTGCCGGCCCTTGTTGCCAGCCATGACCGGAAATCCGCGATGGCCGTCCGGCCGACAAGTAACCAGCGGTGGGACCGCCGTGTACGAGTATGGCCTGTCAGGTCATCCACCGCTCGGCGACCGGTGAGATAGTCGAGGTCGCGCCACTTGCGTCCGAACTCGCCCTGTAGATCTTCCCTCCAGTTCGGCGGTGTGAGCAGAACCGGATAGCCGAGGTAGTCCGGAGACTCCGACGATGCGGTGATCGGCCACTCATCCTCCAACTGGAACTGAGGGCGAGTGATGGCAATGGCATCCGTTACATAGGTCAAACCAAGATCGTTTTGCACGCGGGCGGATCGAACGGGGACGATCTTCGTTCCAGCCGGCCAATCGCCAGAAATAGGATCATTGAGCATGATCGAGCTGGTGCCCACGGCAGTGATCTCTGCAAACTCGGACTGAAGACCATTGACCAAGCCGACGATCCCACCCACCACGAAATCTCTGTTGGTCGTCGGAACGACAAGGCTTGTCGCGCCAGGTGCGATGTCATCGGTGGCAACCCACGCATCAGTCCAGACAGGCAGGCCGTAGACTCGCGCTTGCCAGGAAACCAGTCGATTCTCCATGTGAGCGCGCGCCCGGTCCGAACCCACCAATACGCGGTATTCGAAGTGGCGCCGGGGCGCTTCACGCAGGCGAACCCGCTGCTCAGCGCCCGCGTGCGATTCCATCACATCGGTCAACCACTCCAGTCTCTCAACGACAGGCTCTGTCCAATCTGGCCCAAGTACCCAACCGACGATTCGACGCCCAAGCGCGCGCAGCGTTGGATCGTCGCGTTCGAAGTCAAACTGGAATGCCGCATTGACGACAGGCGGACCGTTTGGCGTAACGGACAGGTAACTACTCGCCCGGATCGCAGGCTTTTCGCTAATGGCGGGCAACCGGTAGA
>ERZ1645187.1626-NODE-1626-length-20470-cov-103.151702_pt1 | contig 20470 bp, 21 predicted proteins | sample MGYA00575352_ERZ1645187 | MGnify/ENA primary metagenome ERZ1645187 (study PRJEB40837, sample SAMN11349314) | freshwater sediment metagenome | isolation source: river sediment | host: Sediment | place: India: Wazaribad , New Delhi | collected 2017-02-21 ... | reverse complement strand
TGGTGGCGGCGATGATGATGATGCCTTCGTTCTGTTCGAAGCCGTCCATCTCGACGAGCAACTGGTTCAGCGTCTGCTCGCGCTCGTCGTTGCCACCGCCGAGGCCGGCGCCGCGATGACGGCCGACCGCGTCGATCTCGTCGATGAAGATGATGCAGGGGGCGTTCTTCTTGGCCTGCTCGAACATGTCGCGGACGCGGGAGGCGCCGACGCCGACGAACATCTCGACGAAGTCGGAGCCCGAGATGGTGAAGAACGGCACGTTGGCCTCGCCGGCCACCGCGCGCGCGGTCAGCGTCTTGCCGGTGCCCGGAGGGCCGACCAGCAGCACGCCGCGCGGGATGCGGCCGCCGAGCCGCTGGAACTTCTGCGGGTCGCGCAGGAACTCGACGATCTCCTGGAGATCCTCCTTGGCCTCGTCGATGCCGGCGACGTCCTCGAAGGTGACGCGGCCGTGGGCCTCGGTCAGGAGCTTGGCCTTCGACTTGCCGAAGCCCATGGCCTTGCCGCCGGCGCCGCCCTGCATCTGCCGCATGACGAACAGCCAGATGCCGATGATCAGCAGCATCGGCATCCACGAGATCAGCGCCCCGAGCAGGCTGAAGTTCTCGCCCGCCGGCCGCGCCGCGATGGCGACGTCCTTCTGACGCAGGAGGTCGATGTAGCGCGCATCACTGGGCGCATAGGTCTGGAAGGTGCCGCCCGCCTTGTAGGCGCCGGTGACCTGCTGATCGGTGATCACCACCTGTTTGATCTTGCCGCCCTCGACCTCGTCGAGGAACTGCGAGAACGACACCTCGTTCGTCCCCGTCGTCCTTCCCGGGTTCTGGAAGAGCTGGAAGAGCGCGATCAGCAAGAGACCAATGATCACCCAGAGGGCGAAGTTCCGGAAATTGGCGTTCATCGGGTTTCCCATTTCGGGGTGCGGGCTCCTCCGCCCACGCCTCCGACCCACGTCGTTCCTGGCGAAGATAGGTCTCGCACCGGCCCATGCCAAGGAGATGCGCCTTCGCGGCGGCGATCCTATGACGAATTCGTTACCGCAGGCTTCCGAACGGTGCGTCGATTGCGGCCTCGACCACCGAAAGCGGCGCGATCGACACCATCCCCGTCCACCCGGCCGCCGGGTCGATCGCATGACACAGCCCCGGACAGGCGACGAGCCGACCCTCGACATGGACCGCCGGCGTCGATTCGATCACCGCGGCGCTCGGTGTCGGCATGCCGAGCACGTCCGGCACGAGCCCGCCCGCCGCGACGATCGCCCGCCACCCCTCGCCGCCGAGCGGCGCGATGCGCACCGCGCCCGGCGCCTCCGCCGCGAGCCTCACCCACCGCCCACGCCACACCCCGCTCTCGCCCGGCGCCAGATCGAGCACCGGCGGCGCCCCCCGCCCGCGATCGGCCGAGACCCAGATCCGCCCGGCGCGTTGCTCGATCCGCGCCCCGCCGAGGGTACGCGCCGGGATCGCCACGGCAGCATCGCCACCGGCGAAGACCCGATCGAGATCCTCGACCTGTTCGAGCCGCGGCCCGTAGTCCCCGCCGCCGACGGCCCGGACGAGCCGCGACATGAGCCTCAACCGCACCTCCTCGGCGAGCCCGGCATAGGTCTCCGGCACCAGCGTCGACCAGCCGCCGTCGTGAACGAGGACACCGCGCTGCACCGCCGCCGAGACCTCGCGCTCGACCGCCGCCGCCGCCCGCGCCATCGCGCGCGCCGTCGCGGTGAGCCGGTCGCGGGTCAGCCCGAGTTCGGCGAGAAGCGGCGCGGCGGCGCGCAGACGCACCCGATCGAAGCGGGGATCGGCATTGGACGGATCCTCGATCCACCCTTCGCCATGCGCGACGAGCGTCGCCATCAGCCGCGCTTTGGCGATTTCCAGGAACGGGCGGAAGAGCAGCATCCCGTCGATGCGCCGCATCGGCGCCATCGCCGCGAGCCCGACGACGCCGGAGCCGCGGGCGAGACGCGCCAGAAACGTCTCGGCCTGATCCTCGGCGTGATGGGCGGTGACCAGCGCATCGAGCCCGAGGGCACGGGCCGCCTCGATCGTCAGACGATAGCGGGCGCGCCGCGCCTCGGCCTGGAGGTTGGCGCTCGGCCGCTCGCCGGTCCAGGCGAGGGTGTGGTGGGGAAGGCCGTGGCGGGCGGCGAGGGTCGCGACGGCGCGCGCCTCCTCGGCGGCTTCCGGCCTCAGACCGTGATCGACGGTGAACACCACCGCCGGCGGCAGGCCCGGATCGAGCCTCCGGGCGCGGGCGTAGAGGACGAGCAGGGCGGAACTGTCGGGTCCGCCGGAAACGGCGAGGGCGACACCGGCACGATCTCGGAGCGGCGCGAAGAGATCCGCGGCCTCGGCATCCGAGACGGGGGCACTCTCAGCACTTGCCACGGGTCTTCTCGGCAGTCGCGCGGTCACGCAGCGCCTTCGAGGCCTTGGGATACTTGACCAGCAGCTCGTCGTAGGTGGTACAGGCGGCCTTCTTCTCGCCGAGCGCGGCGAGCGACAGGCCGAGCTTCAACAGGCTGTCCGGCGCCTTGGGGCCATCGGGAAACTGGGTGTAGCTCTTCAGGAAGGCGTCCGCCGCCTCCTTGTTGCGCGAGCGCACGAAGTAGCTCTCGCCGAGCCAGAACTGGGCGCTGCCGATCCGCTTGTCGGTCGGATGGTTGGCGATGAAGGTCTTGAAGCTGGTCTCGGCCAGCTCGTATTCGCCGTTGAGCACGTAGCCGTAGGCCGCCTCGTACTCGTCGCGCGGGCTCGCCGTCGGCTGTACCGACGAATAGCGCGGATCGACGCCCGGCACCGGCGCCGTGTCGGTGATCGACCGCGAGCCGCCGGTGCCCGGCGCGCCGAGGTTCATCGGCGCCGCGCCGATCAGCCCGCCGATCGGATCGGAGCCGTTGAGCTGCCCGAGCGGAGCCGGCGGAGCCCCGCGCTGCGGAGCGGGCGCCATCGCGGAGGGCGGCGGAGCGACGGAGGCGATGTCCCCCGGCGCCACGCCGGTCGCCACCGGCAGGCCGGCGGTCGACATCGTCGCCGCCTCGCCGTTCATCGGAGCCTCGCCGCGCTTCTGCGGCGGCTTCGCCGTCTTGCCGCCCTCGATCTCCTGCAGGCGGAACTCGTAGTCCTTCTGCATCCGGGTCAGCGTGTCCTGGAGCTGACGCACCTGATGGGAGAGCTGCTCGATCTGGCCGTTGAGGCCGCGCATCTGGTTCTCGAGCTGGTTGATCCTGAGCGACGTCTCGGCATTGCGCCGATCGGCGTCGTCGGAGCCGCCGAACAGTCCCTGCGCCCGTGCCCCGCCGCCGAGTCCGGCGACGACGGCGACGAACAGCGCGGCGACCACCGCCAGCCGTCCGGCCATCCGGCCCGCCTTCCGACCCCATCCTGCGTCCATGGGAATTACCTTCGTCCGTGGTGCCATGGGCGGCGAGACTCCTTCATCCGACGGGCAGCGGAGATCGCGCCCGAACCGGCGGTTCTCCTAACATGACGCGCCCGTTTCGGCCAAAGTTTGTCGGCGCGATGACCGCGTCGAGACGTGTGCGTTCATACGCGAACGGCGCCCCTCGCGGGACGCCGTTCGAATTCGTCGGATCGACCGGGATCGATCAGTTGGCGCCGCCGAGGACCGTCACCGCGCGGCGATTCTGGTTCCAGCAGTTCTCCTCGTCGCACACCGCAACCGGGCGCTCCTTGCCGTAGGAGATGGTCTTCAGCCGGGTCGACGGCACGCCGCGGGCGATCAGGTAGTCGCGGGCGGCGGCGGCACGGCGAGCGCCGAGCGCGATGTTGTATTCGCGGGTGCCGCGCTCGTCGGCGTGGCCTTCGACGGTGACGGCGTAGCGCGGGTACTTGCCGAGCCAAGTGGCCTGACGATCGAGCGTGCCGCGCGCCTCGGAGGTGAGGTCGGACGAATCGACGGTGAAGAAGACGCGGTCGCCGACGTTGACGACGAAGTCCTGCTGGCTGCCCGGGGTCGCGGCACCCGCGCCGCCCGCACCGCCCATGCCGTTGTTGTCCTGTTGGCTGGCGCAGGCGCCCAGCGTGAGCGTGGTGGCGATCACCGCCGCGAACTTCGCGCCGCGCACCAAGCCGAAATCAGTCCACATGCCGATTGCTCCTTCGGAAGACCCCGATGACTTGCCGGTAACCCTAATGGCCCGTGGTTAAGTCGGGGTTCAGAAACGTGGTGAACGAAACCTTGATCCGCCGCAGGAATCGGCGGGCCGCGCCCCGTTCGCTCGCCCCCTAGAGGGGCCCGGATCGTGGTCGAACCGTGTCGCCGCCGCGGCCTCTCCGCGACGGCGGGCGGAGGCGTGCGGACCGTTGCAGATCCGCATCACCTCACCCTGGGTGACCTCACTTCAACAGCGGCGACCAGGCCGGATCCGACGCCCCGGCGGGGGTCTTGATCTGGGTCAGGACGTGGCCGGTGACGTCGGCGAGCCACAGGCTCGACGAGCCGCCGCCCTCGCGGAAGAACATCACGTAGCGGCCGTTCGGCGCCCAGGTCGGGCCCTCGTTGTGGAAGCCGTCGGCGAGGATGCGTTCGCCGGTGCCGTCGGGCTTCATCACGCCGATCTTGAACGAGCCGCCCTCCTGCTTGGTGAAGGCGATGAACGGATTGTCCGGATCCGGCGACCACACCGGCGTGGCGTAGCGGCCCGAGCCGAACGAGATGCGCTTCGCCCCGCCGCCGCCGCGATCCATCACGTAGAGCTGCTGGGTGCCGCCGCGATCCGACTCGAAGACGATCTGCGAACCGTCGGGGGAGAACGACGGCGAGGTGTCGATCGCCGCGCCCGAGGTCAGCTGCTGAACCGCCCGGCCGCCGAGGTTCATCGAGAAGATGTTGGCGTTGCCGTCCTTCTGCATCGAGAAGACCAGCGAACCGCCGTCCGGCGAGAAGCGTGGCGAGAAGGTCATCGACGGGAAGTCGCCGACCAACTGACGCGCCCCGGAGGCGACATTGAGGATGAACACCTTGGGATCGCCCGAGCCGTAGGCCATGTAGGCGAGCTGCTGGCTCGACGGCGAGAAGCGCGGGGTCAGCACCAGCTCCTGGCCGCGGGTGAGATAGCGCACGTTGGCGCCGTCCCAGTCCATGATGGCGAGCTTCTTCACCCGGTTCGACTTCGGCCCGGATTCGTCGACGAAGGCGACGCGGCTGTCGAAGAAGCCCTTGAAGCCGGTGAGTTGCGAGAAGGCGGCGTCGGCCACGATGTGGGCGAGGCGGCGGATGTTGTCCGGCGAGGTGGCGAACTGCGAGCCGACCAACTGCGAGCCGCCGAAGACATCCCAGACGCGGACCTGCGCGACGATCTGGCCGCCCTGCTGGCTGACCGTGCCGGCGACCAGCGCCTGGGCGTTGATGCCGCGCCAGTTGTTGAAGTTCGGCGTCACGTCGGCGCCGACGGTGCGTTCGAGATAGGAGGCCTGATCGAGCACGGCGAAGTAGCCCGAGGTCTTCAGGTCCTGCGCCACGATCTGCGCCACCTGCGCCCCGAGCGCGGCGTCGCCCGAGAAGTTCGGCACCGCGATCGGCATCGGCTGGAACGCCGCGCCGGGAGTGACGGTGATCTTCAGCTGCGCCGTCGCCGGGCCGGTCGCGGCGGCGAGGCCGACGAACCCGACGGCAAGGCCGAGAGCGGCGAAGGCGACGGCGCGGGCGCGCCGCCACAGCACGGTGCGCCGCGGCTCGGCGCCCGCCCGGCGGGTCGTCGCGAAGGTCTCATGGCTGGGCATGTCGGTCTCTCGTCCTCTTCTGGCTCGTCCGGTTCGTCAGAAGACGTCCTTGGGATTGAAGGTCGCCTCCACCGAGCGCCAGGTGGCGAACTTCTCGGGAGGCATCTTGTAGGGGCCGCAGGCCTGCAGCGCGCGCCGGGCCGAATTGGCCAGTGCCGGGCCGAGCGGATGGCTGGGCGTGTGGACGATCTCCGGCGCACCGTTGAGCGAGCCGTCCTGGTTCATCGAGAAGCGCAGCGTCACACCGATGCCGGCCTCGGCCGAGCCGATCGGCGGGTTCCAGCACTTCTTGATCTGGCCGACCAGCGCGTCGGTCTCCGACTGGGTCATCTTCGCCACGTCGAGGCGGCCCGAGGGCGAGCCGAGGCTCGCCGTCTGCTGGGTCCGCGAGGCGGCCGAACCGGTCTGGTTCTTGTTGAGGATGTCGGAGATCTCGCGCGAGCTGAACTGCGACCTGGCCTTGGCATCCGCCGCCGCCTTGGCGTCGGCAGCGGCCTTCGCGTCCGCCGCGGCCTTGGCTTCCGCCGCCGCCTTCGCCTTGGCATCCACCGCCGCCTTGGCGTCCGCGGCCGCCTTCGCGTCGGCCTTGGCCTTGGCGTCCGCCGCGGCCCTGGCGTCGGCGAGGCGCTTCTCCTCGGCCTTCTTGTCGTCGAGCTTCTTCTGATCCTCGAGGATCTTGTCGAGCGCCTTGGTGTCCTTCGGCGGCTCCTTCGGCACCGGCGGCTTGCCCTCGCCCGTGTCCTTGGCCTTCTCCGCCTCCTTGGGCAGATCGGGCTTCGGCTCCGGCGCCTTGATCGGCTCGGGCTTGGGCTGCGGCTTCGGTTCCGGCTTGGGCTCGGGCAGCTTCACCGGCTCCGGCTTCGGCGGTTCGGGCTTGGGCTCGGGCGCCTTCACCGGCTCGTGCTTCGGCTCCGGCTTCGGCGGCTCCGGCCGCGCCATCGGCATCGGCGGCGGCGGTTCCTCGCGCTGATCGGTGCCGGCGCGGGTACCTTCGCTCTCCTTGGCCGCGACCTTGGTCTCCTTCGGCGTGATCTCCTCCTTCGGCTTGGCCGTCTTCTGGCCGAGCTTCAGGGCGGCGACGTCGGCGACCGGCACGAACTCGATCGGCATGGCGTCGACCACAACCGCGTCCTCCGCCGGCTTCTGCCACGGCACGCCGAGCACGATCGCCGCGATCAGCGCGACGTGCAGGACGACCGAGGAGGGAAGGCCGGGACGCATGCGTGTCCTCACCGCGACGCCGTCTCGGGCAGAGAGACGAGGCCGATCTTCTTGTAGCCGGCGTCGTTGAGCCGACCCATGACGCGCAGGATGGTGCCGTAGTCGGTGGTCTTGTCGCCGCGCACGAAGACCCGCTCCTCGATGCCGTTCTTGGCGATCGCCTGGAGCTTGGGCACGAGATCGTCGAGCCGCAGTTCGACCTCCTGGATGAAGATGCGGCCGTGTCCGTCGATCGACACGGTGATCGGCTGGGTCTGGCCTTCCATCGCCTTGGCGCGGGTCTCGGGCAGATCGACCGGCACGCCCACCGTCATCATCGGCGCCGCCACCATGAAGATGATGAGGAGCACCAGCATGACGTCGATGAACGGCGTCATGTTCATGTCGGCGATCGGGCCCTTGCGCGCCCGGCCTCTGCGCCCGCGTCGTCCGCCTCCGCCCCCCGGTCCACTCACCGCCATCGCCATGTCGTGTCCTCCCGGCCGTCAGCCCGCGTGCCGTTCGTCGATCTGACGCGACAGGATGGCGGAGAATTCGTCGGCGAAGGTCTCGAGCCGGCCGCCGAGCGACCCGGCGTCGGACGACAGCTTGTTGTAGGCGATGACCGCCGGGATCGAGGCGACGAGGCCGATCGCGGTGGCGAAGAGCGCCTCGGCGATGCCCGGGGCGACCACGGCGAGCGAGGTGTTCTTCGAGGCGGCGATGCCCTGGAAGGCGGTCATGATGCCCCACACCGTGCCGAACAGGCCGATGAACGGGCCGGAGGCGCCGATGGTGGCGAGCACCAGGAGGTTCGAGTTGAAGCGCTCGACCTCGCGGTTGATGGTGACGTCCATCACCTTGTCGATGCGCTGCTGCAGCGAGCCGATCGCCGGCCGGCCGCCCTCGTGGGAGCGCTTCCACTCGCGCATCGCCGCGACGAACAGCGCCGGCATACCGTGGTTGTTGCGCGCCGACAGCGTCCGGTAGAGGTCCTCGAGGCTCTGGCCCGACCAGAACACCTGCTCGAAGTTGTCCATCTGCCGGCGCGTTCTGAGGAACAGCACCACCTTGTCGACGATGATCGCCCAGCACCACACCGAGGCGAGGAACAGGCCCGCCATCACCAACTTGACGACGATGTGCGCCGACCAGAACATCGACAGGAGCGACATCGAGGCGGTCGGTGCGGCGAGCGCCGCCTGAGCGACTTCAGCGTTCATGAATCCGGTTCCTCATCGCCGGCATCGGCGCGGACGAATGGCCGCGCGAGCGGCGGGACAGGGGCGTGGATCGCGGGCGGAGACGAGACGCGGCCGAACCGCGCCGATCGACCGAGGAGGCGGGATCGCCGCCTTCCCTGCGGGGCGCCGACGGATCGGGTCCCGGCCTTCGACCGGTGCGACGGGAGCGGAGGAATCCCCACGACCTCCGGCCTCGATCACCGCACCCGTCTTCTGCCCACCGAATATGACCAAACGAGGGCTCCGCGGAATCCTCGCGCAACCCAACAAGCCATTGGTAGGGTTAAGAAACGGTTACGCTTTCGCAGTGCGGCGAAGCGGCCTCACGGATGCGGCGGGTGGCCGACACGGACGCGCAGGTCGTCGGGAATGCGCCGAGCCCGTCCCTCGCGGGTGATGCCGACGATGGTGACGACGGCGGTGGCGATCTGTTCTTCGCCGCGGGCGAGCACCTGTTTCATCGTCATCCGCGCCCCGCCGAACGAGCACACCGAAGTGGTGACGGTGAGGAGATCGTCGAGGCGGGCGGCCTTCAGATAGTCGACCTCCATGCGGCGGACGGCGAAGAGCAGCCCCGGTCCGTCGCCGGCGAGATCGATCTGGTTGACGCCCAGCGCCCTGAGGAACTCGGTGCGCCCGCGCTCGAAGAAGCGGACGTGGCTGGCGTGATAGACGATCCCGCCGGCATCGGTGTCCTCGTAGTAGACGCGGACGGGGATGGAATGGGAGACGGGCGCGGCCGCCGCGTCGCACTTCGGTTCGGTCATTCTCGCTCCTCGGAGCCCACGGCGACCGACGCGCGGTCGCCTCACCACGGGCCGTCATCCCCGGCGGCGCGCAGCGCCGAGAAGGGGATCCAGGACCGGCCCGTCCTCGAATTCGGCCTCACGAATAGGGAACATCCCCGCCGACATCAACCCAATCGGGATTCGACGCTTCGATCAGGCGGAGCTTCCAGGCGCGGTTCCAACCTTTGAGTTGCTTCTCGCGGGTGCTCGCCGATGCCGGATGACCCTACTCCTCGTCCCCCAGCATCAGCCCCAACTGCTCCGGCCGACCGCTCGGCATCGGCAGACCCATGTGGCGGAAGGCGCCCTGCGTCAGCATGCGGCCGCGCGGGGTGCGCTGCACGAAGCCCTGCTGGATGAGATAGGGCTCGACGATCTCCTCGATCGCGTCGCGCGGCTCCGACAACGCCGCCGCGATCGTCTCGATGCCCACCGGCCCGCCGTTGAAGGAGATGGCGATGACGTCGAGATAACGCCGGTCGAGCTGGTCGAGCCCGGCACGGTCGACCTCCAGCCGGATCAGCGCCTTGTCGGCGATGTCGCGATCGATCGCCGCCTTGCCCGCCACCACGGCGAAGTCGCGGACGCGCCGCAACAGCCGCCCGGCGATGCGTGGCGTCCCGCGCGAGCGCCGGGCGATCTCGTTGGCCCCCTCGTCGGTGATGGCGAGCCCCATCAGCCGCGCCCCGCGCCGCACGATGAACTCGAGCTCCTCCACCGTGTAGAAATTGAGACGGATCGGGATGCCGAAGCGGTCGCGCAGCGGCGTCGTCAGGAGGCCGAGCCGGGTGGTCGCGGCGACCAGGGTGAACTTGGCGAGATCGATCTTCACCGAGCGCGCCGCCGGCCCCTCGCCGATGATCAGATCGAGCTGATAGTCCTCCATCGCCGGATAGAGGATCTCCTCGACCGCCGGATTGAGCCGATGGATCTCGTCGATGAACAGGACGTCGCGGTCCTCGAGATTGGTGAGCAGCGCCGCGAGGTCGCCCGCCTTGGCGATCACCGGTCCCGAGGTCGAGCGGAAGTTGACCCCGAGCTCGCGGCTGACGATCTGGGCGAGCGTCGTCTTGCCCAGCCCCGGCGGGCCGACGAACAGCACGTGGTCGAGCGCCTCGCGCCGCTGCTTCGCCGCCTCGATGAACACCGAGAGATTGTCGCGCGCCGCCTGCTGGCCGACGAAGTCGCCGAGCGACTGCGGCCTGAGCGAGGCGTCGAAGTCCTCCTCGCGCTTCTCGCCTGAGACGAGCCGTCTGGGTGTGGTCATCGAATCGTGTGCCCATCGTCGAATGTCGCGTCACCCGCTTCCCTAGCACGGCGCGCCGATGGCACGAAGCGAGAACGAATGCCGCCGTCCCTCCTCGACCGACGGGACGCGACGAGAGAATCGGGTGTAGACTTTCTTCACTCATGGCCGAGAGGGAGACCCCTACATGCCCACCGCCGTTCGCAGTGAACCCGTTCTCGCGCTCACCCTGCTCGCCCTTCTGACGGCCGGCCCCGCGCTCGCCCAGACGCCGGCAACGACGCCCTTCGCTGGAGACCGTCTCGCCTGCGCCCCGCCGCTCGGCCCCAAGTCCACCCACGCCGAGATCGTCGCCGCCTTCGGCAAGGAGAACGTCGGCTTCCAGCAGATCTACGCCGCGGAGGGCGAAAAGATCGGCGCCACGGTGGTCTATCCCAAGGATCCCGCCCGCCGCCTCGAACTGATCTGGATGGACCAGAAGAAGCGCTCCGGCCTCGCCAGCGTCCGCCTCTCCGAAAAGACCGCCTGGATCGCCCCCAACGGTGTCCGACGCGGCATGACGATCGCCGAGGTCGAGAAGCTCAACGGCCGCCCGTTCACCCTCTCCGGTTTCCAATGGGACTACGGCGGTTACGTTTCCGACTGGAAGGGCGGAACGCTCGACGCCGCCGTGCCCGGCGGCTGTGTCGTCCAGGTGCGCTTCACTCTGCCCGACGACGCCCCGGACGGGCCGGCCTCCAAGGTCGCCGGCGACAGCGACTTCTCCTCCGCCGACAAGAACATGCGCGCCGTGAAGCCCTTCGTCGGCACCCTCGGCTTCGGCTATCCCGAACCCTGATCCGCCGGTGTCCCGCGCCGCACGCCTGATCGACCTCGTCCAGATCCTGCGCCGCCACCGCCGCCCGGTGGCCGGTGCGGCACTGGCTGCCGAACTCGGCGTGTCGCTCAGAACCCTCTATCGCGACGTCGCCACCCTCCAGGGCGAGGGCGCTCCGATCGAGGGCGAGGCCGGCGTCGGCTACGTCCTGCGCCCCGGCTTTCTCCTACCGCCGCTGATGTTCGGCGACGACGAGATCGAGGCGCTGGCGCTCGGCGCCCGCTGGGTGGCCGAGAACGGCGATGCCCGCCTCGCCCGCGCCGCCCGCGACGCCGTCGCCCGCATCGAGGCGGTGCTGCCGGCCGACCTGCGCGAGCGCCTCGAGGACGCCGGCGTCTGGATCGGCCCCGGCAAGGCGCGACCGAGCGAACCGGTCGCCGCCGACCTGTTGCGACGCGCCATCCGCGAAGAGAAGAAGCTCGACCTCGCCTACGCCGACGCGAGCGGCCGGCCGAGTCGCCGCATCGTCTGGCCGATCGCGCTCGCCTTCTTCGAGCGCGTCCGCATCCTCGTTGCCTGGTGCGAGTTGCGCGAGGGCTTCCGCCACTTCCGCCTCGACCGCATGAGCGACGCCCGCCTCCTCGATGTCCGTTACCCGCGACGGCGCCGCACCCTGGTGAAGGATTGGCGCGAGGCCCAGGGCATCGACGCGCGAGGCACATCGTTGCTGACATGATCTGTCAGGAGGCGGTCGTAGAACGGGGCATCGCCAACCGGAGCCTCGACCATGATCGATCCCGACCTCCTCGTCCTCTACGTCGCCGACGTTCCCGCCTCGCTCGCCTTCTGGACCGCCCTCCTCGGCCGTCCCGCCGTCGAGGAGCATCCGACCTTCGCCCTCCTGCCGCTGCGGGACGGCGTCATGCTCGGCCTGTGGCGGGTCGACGATGTCGGCCCTGCCGCCACCGTCACCGGCGGCGGCGCCGAGATCATCTTCCAGGTGCCGACCGCCGGCGAGGTCGATCGCCTCTTCGTCGAATGGAGCGCCGCAGGCCGCAGCATCCTTCAGACACCCGTCGACGTCGAATTCGGCCGCACCTTCACCGCCGCCGATCCCGATGGCCACCGCCTGCGGGTCCTCTGGCCGACCGAGTGAGCCGCCGCCGGCCGCGGGCGCCCCTCCGGCGCCCGCGGCAATCGCCGTCATCGGCCCGCAACACCCGCCCGGCAGGATCGACGCGTCCGATCCGTGAGCCCCTGCGATGCCCGCCCTCTCCCGCCGCAGTGCCTTCCTCGCTCTCGCCACCCTCGCGGCCGCCGCGTCGCGCGCCCTCGCCCGCGACCACGGCACCGGCCCGATCGATTGCCCGACCCGCGACTGCGGCTGGATCTACGACCCCACCGTCGGCGACCCGGAACACAGCGTCCCGCCCGGCATCGCCTTCGACGACCTCCCCGAGGACTGGATCTGCCCCGGCTGCGGCCGTGGCAAACACCTGTAGTGACGCGAGTTCGTGGCGCCGCGCCGCACTCACCCCAGCGCCAGTTCCTTCAAGCCCAGGCGGATCAGCTTCTCCGTCGGCGCGTCCTCGCCGGCGGTCTTCACCGCATTGGCGACCGCCGCGCTCGCCTGGAGCTGCGGATAGCCGAGATTGACCAGCGCCGAGACGGCGTCGGCCATCGGCTTCGGCGCCGTCTTCTCTGCGAGCCCGCCGGAGAGCCGCACCAGCGCCGGATCGACCGAGGCGAAGGTCGGCGTCTTGTCCTTCAGTTCCTGGGCGATGCGCTCCGCGAGCTTCTTGCCCACCCCGTTGGCGCGGCACAGCGCGGTGACGTCCTTGAGCGCGATCGCCGAGGCGAGTTCGGTCGGCCGCAACGCCGAGAGGAGCGCCAGCGCCACCTTGGTGCCGACCCCCTGGACGGTGCAGAGAAGCCGGAACCACTCCCGCTCGTCGGCGTCGGCGAAACCGTAGAGGCGGATCATGTCCTCGCGCACGATCGTCTCGATGGCGAGCACCGCCGCCTCGCCCGGCGACGGCAGGTTCTGCAGCGTCCGCGACGAGCAGAAACAGACGTAGCCGACCCCGTGCACGTCGAGGATGACGTGATCGTCGCCGTATTCGTCGACGACGCCCTTGAGCTTTCCGATCATCTCACCTGCTCCTCGCTCGCCGTCCGTCCCGTGCGGTCCATCCGCTCACCCTCCCGCGAGCCGCAGCGCTCGGGCGAGCGTCTGGCGATGGTGGGCGTGGCAGATGGCGATGGCGAGTGCGTCGGCCGCGTCCGCCCCCTTCCAACTGGCGCGCGGCAGCAGGAGTTTGACCATGTGCTGGATCTGCTCCTTGTCGGCGTGCCCCGCGCCCACCACCGCCTTCTTCACCGCGTTCGGCTGATACTCGGCGACCGTGAGCCCCGCCTTGGCCGGCACCAGGAGCGCCACGCCGCGCGCCTGACCGAGCTTCAGCGTCGAGGTCGGATTGGTGTTGACGAAGGTGTGCTCGACCGCCGCCTCGTCGGGTCCATGCTCGGCGATCACCGCCGCGAGCCCGTCGTGCAACTCCACCAGCCGCTCGGCGAGATCGTCCTTGGCCGTCGAGGTGATGGTGCCGCAGGCGACGAAGGACAACCGATTGGACACGGCCTCGATCACCCCCCAGCCGGTACGCTGGAGGCCGGGATCGATACCGATGATTCGAAGGACCGAGGACATGTGCTCACGCTACATGTTCTCGGTTCGTTTCGGAAGAGGCGACGCCCATCGTCGGTCCTCGAAGGGACCGGTCTCTCCGAAACGACGACGGGCGCCGGAGATCCCTCTCCGACGCCCGCCGAAATCCGCTCATTCGCCCCGCGATCACATCGCGGCGAGCTTGGCCATCACCTCGTCGGAGATGTCGAAGTTGGTGTAGACGTTCTGCACGTCGTCGTCGTCTTCGAGCATACCGATCAGCTTCATCAGCGTCGTCGCCTTCTCTTCGTCGACCGGCACGGTGTTCTGCGGCCGCCAGTTCGGCTTGATCGACGAGGCCGGGCCGAGCGCCGCTTCGAGCGCCTTCGACACTTCCGACAGGCCCTCGAAGGTGGTCAGGATGGTATGGTTCTCTTCGTCGGAGACGACGTCGTCGGCACCCGCCTCGATCGCCGCTTCCAGCACCGCGTCGGTGGAACCGGCGGAGAGCGGATAGACGATCTCGCCGACCCGGTCGAAGGAGAAGGAGACCGACCCGGTCTCGCCCATCGCTCCGCCGAACTTGGTGAAGGCGGCGCGCACCGCCCCACCGGTGCGGTTGCGGTTGTCGGTCAGCGTCTCGACGATCACCGCCGTGCCGCCCGGGCCGTAGCCCTCGTAGCGCACCATCTCGTAGGTCTCGGCGTCGGAGCCGGAGGCCTTCTTGATGGCGCGCTCGATGTTGTCCTTCGGCATGTTCTCGGCGCGGGCGTTGAGGATGGCGAGACGCAGCTTGGCGTTCATCCCCGGATCGCCGCCGCCGTCCTTGGCCGCCACCGTGATCTCGCGGGCGAGCTTGGAGAAGAGCTTGGAGCGGACTTTGTCCTGCTTGCCCTTCCGATGCATGATGTTCTTGAACTGTGAATGTCCGGCCATGGTCTCGTCTCTCGGTCGGTTCCCGGGCGACCCCGCACGGGAACCGACCCTCTGGCGCGAACCCCGGCAGGCATGCGGACCCCGTGGGTCCGGCGCCGATCGGGGCGGCGAGGATCGCTCCGGCGTGAGGCCAATGCGAAAGCGTGAAAAAGACGTGTGCTTATAGGCGCGTCCGCCGCCGAAATCCAGTCGGCCGCCGCCGCCGGCCGCACCTAGGGGAAAATACGGCGAGCCGGTCGGATTCGACCGATCGAATTTACGTGACGGTAAGTATCGTTGCCCATTATTTCAGCGTCGGCCGACCTGAGATTGCGCGTCGGACCGCTCCGGGGCCCCTGCCCCGGTCGAAGACGATCCCCGAGAAGAGGGCAGAAGATCATGTTCGGCAGACTGGCCAGGAAGGAATCGCCCGCGCATCCCGCCGCCGCCGAGGAGAACGGGCTCGGCGTCGCGACGCTGCGCGCCATGCTCGACCAGATGCCGGTCAACGTCCTCCTCGCCGATCCGACCAACGGCGACATCGTCTTCGTCAACAAGACGAGCATCGAGACGTTGAAGACCATCCGCCACGAGCTTCCCGCCGGTGTCGATCCGGAAAAGCTCACCGGCCGCTCGATGGACGTCTTCCACAAGAACCCGTCGCATCAGCGCCGCATCGTCGCCGATCCGAAGAACCTGCCCTGGCGCGCCCGCATCCGCCTCGGCAAGGAGAGCCTCGATCTGCGCGCCTCCGCCATCATGGGACCCGGCGGCAGTTATCTCGGCTGCATGGTGACCTGGTCGGTCGTCACCCAGCTCTCGGACGCGATCGAGACCTTCGAGACCCGGGTCAAGGGCGCCATCGAGACGGTGACCGGCGCGGTCGGCTCGCTGCGCGGCCACGCCGACGGCATGGCCCGCATCGCCGGTGAGACGGTGGCCCAGGCCTCGACCTCGGCCGACGCCGCCCAGACCGCCACCGCCAACGTCGAGAGCGTCGCCGCCGCGGTGCACGAGCTCGACAGCTCGATCGCCGAGATCTCGCGGCAGGCTTCCATCTCGGCCGAGGTGGCGCGCGGCGGCGTCGCCCATGCCGGCGACGCCCGCGACAAGGTCCAGCGCCTCACCGAAGCCTCCGAGCGCATCGGCAGGGTCGTCGGCCTGATCCAGGACATCGCCTCGCAGACCAACCTCCTGGCGCTCAACGCCACCATCGAGGCGGCCCGTGCCGGCGAGGCCGGACGCGGCTTCGCCGTCGTCGCCTCCGAGGTGAAGAGCCTCGCCGGTCAGACCACCCGCGCCACCGAAGAGATCACCGGCCAGATCCAGACCATCCAGGCCGCCACCCGCGACGCCGTCTCTTCGATGGCCGAGATCTCCTCGACCATCGATCGCATGAACGAGGTGGCGAGCGGCATCTCCGCCGCCGTCGAGGAACAGTCCGCCACCACCGCCGAGATCGGCCGCTCGGTGAGCGAGGCCGCCTCCGGCACCCGCGTCGTCGCCTCGACCATGGGCGAGCTGCGCAACGAGGCCCACGAGACCGGCCGCTCCGCCGCCGGGGTCGCCGAGGCCGTCGCCTCGACCGCCACCGAGACCGACCTGATGCGCGCCGAGATCGACCGCTTCATCGCCATCATCAAGAAGATCTGAGGCCGCCCCCTGCCTCGATCGAACGGCGGCCGCCCGCGAGGGCGGCCGTTCCCGTCAGCCGATTGCCGGTGGGCGTGCCCCACCCTCAGAACCGCGGTTCGACCTGCGCCAGTCGGCCCCCGAGGCGTACCGGCTGCACCACGCGGGCGAGGCCGGAGCGCTCGTCGATCTCCACCGCCACGCCACACAGCGTCGCCTCGCCGGAGGCCGGCTCGAAGCGGGCGCGGCCGATCTTCGAGGTGAAGCGGTTGATCGGCTCGTCCTTCTCCATGCCGATGACGCTGTCGTAGTCGCCGCACATGCCGGCATCGGTCTGGAAGGCGGTGCCGCCGGGCAGGATCTGATGATCGGCGGTCGGCACGTGGGTGTGGGTGCCGACGACGAGGCTCGCCCGCCCGTCGACGAAGTGCGCCATCCCCTGCTTCTCGCTCGACGCCTCGGCGTGCACGTCGATCACCACCGCGTCCGCCTGCTCGCCGAGCGGGCAGGCGGCGAGTTCGCGCTCCACCGCCGCGAACGGATCGTCGAGCGGGTCCATGAAGATCCGCCCCATGACGTTCATGACGAGAACGCGGGCACCGTTGCGCGCCACGTAGAGGTTCGCGCCCCGCCCCGGCGTGCCGTTGGGATAGTTGACCGGACGCAGCAGCTTCGGCTGGCGCTCGATGAAGACGAGCGCCTCGCGTTGATCCCAGGCGTGATTGCCGAGGGTGATCACGTCGGCGCCGGCGTCGATCAGATCCTGGGCGATCTCTTCGGTGATGCCGAAGCCGCCGGCGGCGTTCTCGCCGTTGACCACGACGAAGTCGAAGCGGTGGTCCTCGACCAGCCCGGGCAGCCGATCGACCACCACCTTGCGGCCGGCGCGGCCGACCACGTCGCCGAGAAACAGCAGTCTCATGGAATGTCTCCGTCGGGCCGGATCGCGCCGGCTTCGGTGAGGATCAGATCGAGGCGGCGGTCGTGCGGCTCCGCCGGCACGCGCGCCACCTCCTGGACGGCGAAGGCGAGGCCGATCTTGAGCCGCGGCCCACAGGCCTCCAGCCGTTCGATCGTCCGGTCGTAATAGCCCTTGCCGTAACCGATGCGATCGCCGCGCCGATCGAAGGCGGCGAGCGGCACCAGCATCACCCGCGGCGCCACCTCCTCCGCCTCGGGACCCGGCTCGGACAACCCGAACCCGGCCGAGACCAACGCATCGCCCTCGCGCCAGCGGCGAAAGACCATGGTCTCCCCGTCGGCGAGGATCACCGGCAGGGCGAGGGAGTGGCCGCGCGCGGCGAGGCGAGCCATGGCGGGACGCGGGTCGATCTCGCTGCGGATCGGCCAGAAGCCGGAGACGATCGCGCCCTTCGGCAGATCGAGCCCGGCGACGAGATCGGCGAGGGTCGCCGCCGCGCCGGCGCGCGCCTCGGGCGTCAGCGCGTCGCGCCGGGCGAGCGCGGCGCGGCGCAGAGCGATCTTCGAGGACGCGGAAACGGCTGCGACGCCGTCGGCGGTTGCTTCGGTCAACGGCGGAACCGGTGTGAGGCGCGAGACGCGCCGGAAATGTCGAGTGACGAAGCCACCTCGAGCGATGGAGATATCGATCCCGGGAAACCTACAACGTAGGTGGGCGCCGTGTGGAAAGACCCACGGGTCGATCCAGGTACAGCTCCCGTTCGGATCGATAAGGCCCCGGGGATGCAGTCTCCTGTCGCATCGCGCAGCCTCGTCGGGGGCCAATATAGGGCGGGATGCTCGCGCCCGCCACTCTCGCCGGCGACGCTTTCCACCGCGACGCCGGCGCTCAGGCCTTCGGCTCCAGCGCCTGGGCGAGGCTCTCGATCTTCGTCACCGTCTCGTCGATCCGCCGGGCGATCTCCGCCTCGACCTGATCGCGCCGCTCGATCACCGCCGTCCGCGTCTCGCGCAGCGAGCGGTTCTCGGCCTCGAGGCTCTTCAGCTTGCGCTGCGCCTCGGAGAGTTCGTCCATCACCATCACCGCCGCCATCACGGTGAGCCGCTGATCGCCGATCTCGCCGAACGAACCGCGCAGGCTGTGGATGGTGTCGTCGAGGCGCTGGGCGAGCCCCTGCAGGTGCGCCTCCTGGCCGTCCTCGCAGGCCATGCGGTAGATCTTGCCGTTGATGGTGACGCTCACCTGGGCCATCACTGCGCCACCCTCACCCACCATGCGCATCGAGCACGGCCCGGATCGACTCCATCGCCGCCACCAGCCGCCGCGACACCTCGCGATTGGTCTCTTCCAACCGGTTGCCGCGCGCCTTCTCCTGATCGAGATCCTGGGCGATGCGCGAGCGATCCTCGCCGAGGCGGGAGATCTCCTCCTCCAGCGTCGCGGCCGAGCGATCGACCTCGAAGCGCCGTTCCGCCGCTGCCTCGAGCTTCTCCATCGCCGCCGTCAGCCGCCCGAGCGCCGCCTCGAGGGCAGGTGCCTGCACCATTCGCCGTCCCCAGTCTTCCGGCCGCGCCTCCCGACCGACGTGGATGCCGCCCTTTCGCGCGCCACCCGCGTCGTCACCCCTGCGGCACACACCGTCTACGACCACATGCCCCGCCATGGGCTGCGGACGACGACCAGGCTTCCATGAGGCTCATCGACGCAGGGCGCGAACGATCATCGGCATCCGCGCGGCGTCCGCACCGACTCGGACGGACCACCGTTCGCGACTTTAGGCTTCGGAGAAACCCATGGTCAATGCCATGTCGTCTGCGCGGAAATTTCATCTGAGGAATAAATTTCATTTTCCGACAGAAGGGTTTGCCGCCCCGCCGTCGCCGGCCGGTGGCGCCCTCGACATCCTTTCCGAACACCCTTCCGCGGCGGTCGAACGGCGGGTCCGTCGTCTGCTGCGATCACCTCGCGAACCGATTGAAGCCCGAAAGCCCGGAGCTTGCCGGATTGACACACCCCCCTCGCCTGCTATCAGTGCCGCGACCCGTGTTGGAAGCACGAATTCGTCGTCTCGGCGTCGAATTTCGAGGTTACACATCACGGAATTCGCAAGTTTTTTCGCAAGTGCAGCGTTTTTCTGTCGCTGCGCAGCGAAGACGACCAGAAGTCCACGGCATCGCCGTGGCGGCAAGACCTCGCGGCCCCGCCGAGAGGAGAGGGATCACGGCGACGCCGATCGATCGGCGTCATCGGTTCTTCGCGGAGAGACGTCGTCGTATCTCGGCGGAGAACCCGGTCGCAGAAACGTCCGGAGGGTTCGGGCCCACCCGCGCCACCCGGTCAGACGCATTCGAGAGGAGAGCATCATGGCGGTACGTGTTGCCATCAACGGGTTCGGTCGCATCGGTCGCAACGTGCTTCGCGCCATCGTCGAGTCGGGTCGCACCGACATCGAGGTGGTCGCCATCAACGATCTCGGCCCGGTTGAGACCAACGCCCATCTGGTGCGTTACGACAGCGTCCACGGCCGCTTCCCCGGCACCGTCACCGTCGCCGGCGACACCATCGACGTCGGCCGCGGCCCGATCAAGGTGACCGCGATCCGCAACCCGGCCGAGCTGCCCTATGCCGAGATCGGCGTCGAAATCGCCATGGAGTGCACCGGCCTGTTCACCGCCCGTGACAAGGCCGCCGCGCTGCTGACCGCCGGCGCCAAGCGCGTCCTGATCTCCGCCCCGGGCGAGAACGCCGACCTGACCGTCGTCTACGGCGTCAACCACGACAAGCTGACCAAGGATCACCTGGTCGTGTCGAACGCCTCGTGCACCACCAACTGCCTCTCGCCCTTCGCCAAGGTGCTCCACGACACCATCGGCATCGAGAAGGGCATGATGACCACCATCCACTCCTACACCGGTGACCAGCCGACGCTCGACACCATGCACAAGGACCTCTACCGCGCTCGCGCGGCGGCCCTCAGCATGATCCCGACCTCGACCGGCGCCGCCAAGGCCGTGGGTCTGGTGCTGCCCGAGCTCAACGGCAAGCTCGACGGCTTCGCCATGCGCGTTCCGACCCCGAACGTCTCGGTCGTCGACCTCAAGTTCATCGCCAAGCGTCCGACCACCAAGGACGAGATCAACGCCGCCATCAAGGCCGCGGCCGACGGCCCCCTCAAGGGCATCCTCGGCTACACCACCGACAAGAACGTGTCGTGCGACTTCAACCACGATCCGCACTCGTCGGTCTTCCACATGGACCAGACCAAGGTCATGGACGGCACGCTCG